>ENA-OQHY01001201-OQHY01001201.1-human-gut-metagenome-genome-assembly--contig:-NODE-1201-length-11615-cov-2.186978_pt1 | contig 11615 bp, 13 predicted proteins | sample MGYA00242570_ERZ504733 | MGnify/ENA primary metagenome ERZ504733 (study PRJEB26092, sample SAMD00036219) | human gut metagenome | host: Homo sapiens | study: EMG produced TPA metagenomics assembly of...
AGTCACAGCATATCCACGCTATGCTTCGGCAGGGAGCGCAGGCCCTCAATGCCATCCATGAGAAACAAGCCCTCCTTCGGGACACTTTGTCCCAAAGTGCGGCTATCGGTCATTACCGGGCCTCCTTTGTCTTGGCAGGCGCAGGCCGGGGCAGCGTTTTCTTTTCCCGCTTGTTTCGCGGCTTTATATTCCGGAATAACCAGTTTCATAGGAACTCCTTTCCTGCCATCTGGCATGTTGCTTTTTTATTATAATACATATTTCATACAGACTCCACATATTTTGTAACAACTGATTTATCTGATAAAGAGGAGGATTGTAAATATGAAACCAGTTGTTGGAATCTTATGCTGTGGCTTCGACGGCAAAAACCAGTTTGTAACCGATACCTATGTGCGGGCAGTCCGCATTTCCGGAGGAATCCCCCTACTGATACCGATTCTTCCTCAGGACTTCCCGATCAATTCTTATCTTGACATATGCGATGGATTTCTGCTCCCCGGAGGAGGTGATTTTACACCGTTTCTCTTCAATGAAGATCCACTTCCAGGTGTAGGACAGACCAATCTTTCTGTAGATCTTTTCCAGATTCATTTTGCAGAGGAAATCTTTAAAACGTCATCTTCCGGTAATCGGCATCTGCCGGGGTATGCAGGTGCTCAACGCCGCCTGTGGCGGAAGTATCTACCAGGATCTTTCCTGTCAGCCCGGAGATCCTTTTCTGCATATGCAGACCTCACAGAACCGCAGCGATATGTGGCACCAGATTTTCATCACCAAAGACAGCCATCTTCATGAACTGACCGGAGACACTCTGTATACCAATAGTTTCCACCATCAGTCCGTTCATCTGCTCGGAAAAATGTCCATGCATGTGCACACACTTCTGATGGCACAGTTGAGGCAATTGAAATCGAAGGACAGCCTTTTGCACTTGGCGTTCAGTGGCATCCGGAATCCATGTTTTTACTTCTCCATGTATGCGGGAATTGTTTTCGCTTTTCGTCCGGTCGATGCTTCCCGGAACAGACTAAATCCCTTTTGTCGGGCTGCAGACTCTGCTGTCTGCGGTCCCTTCAGAATATATGTATAATATGTTCACAAACGTTCATAATTCTTTCAAATTATAAACACACTTTTTTCACAAGATACGAGTATACTAATAATTGTCAAAAGGAAATAAACCTTTTCACATAATAAAATTTTTCTTTTTCATAAACGCCGATATTCGGGAGACTGGATATCGGCTCTCCTCATTTTCAGGGGTTATCTCAGATATTCCAGAAGTCCTCGCAGGTCTGGAACGACATGATCTGCCATCTTTTTGACCTCTTCGTCTGCAGGTGTCAGATCCGGAACCATCGTCACATGGCAGCCCGCCTGGTAAGCCGCATTTACCCCGTTCGGTGAATCTTCGACCGCCATGCACTCTTCAGGCTTCCGCCCGATTTTCTCACAGGCATAGAGATACACATCCGGTCTCGGTTTTCCCAATTTCACCATAGATGCACTGATGATCTCATCAAACAGCTCTTTAAATCCGACCATTTCCAGATAACGCACAGCCCTGTCTTCCGCTGTAGCCGTCACGACTGCCGTCTGATAACCACGTCTTTTCAGCTCCTTGATCGTCTCTTCCACATACGGTTTCTTCTCAATTCCGAAACGCGCAATGTGATCACTCATCAGTTCCTGTCTGCGCCGTCTGAGCTCATCGTATGGGAAATCCTCTCCAAAAATTCCCTTCATCTGTTCTCTTGCAAATACGGATGCACAACTGCGGAATTTGTATGCCGTTTCCAGATCCAACCGGTATCCCGCCTCCCGCATTGCCTTTTGTTTGTATACTGTCAGATATTTCTCTGTATCGATCAGGATGCCATCCATATCAAAAAGTACTGCTTTCATCTTGTCCTCCTGTAGTATATTTCATTTTGTAAAAACAATTACTTTCTATATCATACCATTCCCTTCATGAAGAAAAAGACGGAGATTTTATTCTCCGCCTTTTGAATGTTTGCTTATATCTATTTTGTACTTTCTGTGCTGCCGGTACTTCCTGTACTGTTTGAACCGCTTTCGCTGCTGTCAGATGAAGTACTTTTCACCTGCTTGCAGTTGTCTGCTACCCAGTCTTCTACGATATCCAGTCTTGCTGTCTTCTCCAGATTCTCCAGGTTTCCGGCATCTTCCAGTGCTTTTTTGAGTGCATCTACATCTTCGTATCCGTAAGCCTTTGCATACTCCTTATACTTCTTCTCAAGTGTCTTATCTGACACATCGATCTTTGCTTTCTCAATGATCAGATCTGCCGCAAGGTTGGCCTTTACCTGATCCTTTGCAGCCTGGGTTGCCTTTGAATTAAAAGTTTCCTCATCCATATTCATATACTGTTTAAGGAAATCTGCAAAATCAACGTTATAATAAGATGCCATATTCTTATACTGTGTCTTGATCGAACTGATCATATTCTTCAGATCCTTCTTCGGATACTTGTTCACAGTTGTGTTCTCAAGTACTGCTTTCCATGCATTTTCCTTGATTGTATTCTGCTGGTTTTCTTTGCTGTTTTTTTCAGAGATTTTTTAATTTCCTTTTTGTACTCTTCCACCGTCTTGGAAGTATCAGAAACACTCTGTACAAATTCATCGGTAAGTTCCGGTACATCGGTCTGGCTGATTCCCTTCAGTGTAACGGTAAATACAACTGCCTGACCTGCAAGATCTTCATTTCCATAGTTCTCCGGGAAAGTCAGCTCCAGATCAAAAGTATCGCCAATATTGTGTCCGACAACGCCATCCTCAAATCCGTCAATAAACTGACCACTTCCTAATGTAAGCTGTGCATCTGTCGCTGTTCCACCATCAAATGCCACACCATCTTTCTTTCCTTCGTAGTCGATCGTTACCGTATCTCCGGTTTGTGCTGCACGGTCTGTAACTTCTGTTGTAGTTGATTTAGACTGAAGTACACTGTTGATCTGTGCTTCTACATCATTATCCGATACCGCATCCGCATCTACTTTATCAATCTCCACACCTTTATATTTTGTAATCGTAACATAATCATTGGAAATCTCACCGGAGCATCCGGTAAGAAATAATGACAATGCACAGATACCTGCTGCCAGTACTGCTAATTTCTTTTTCATTTTCTTTTACACCTCTTATATCTTCATTCTCTCTGACTGTTCAAATCACCCACATCAGAGCGCTACATATGATTATAACACATAATCCGTCATTGAAAAGGGATTTCCCAAAATTCACATTTATTTCAGATTTTCCATTACTTTCAAAAAGCCGCCAAAAACTTCAAATTACTTGCACTTGTCTACAAACAATGCTACAATAAGCTATGTGTAAATATGATTTGAGGAGGAAAACCCGTGAGTAAGATAACGATCGTATTACTGGTAATTCTTGCCGTACTGCTTATCGCCCTGGTTGTTCTGTATTTCCTCGGTAAGAAAGCGCAGAAAAAGCAGGCAGAACAGGAAGAGATGATTGCAGCTGCTGCACAGCAGGTCAACATCCTGATTATCGACAAAGGCAAGATGAAGCTTAAAGATGCCGGTTTCCCATCAGTTGTTCTTGAGAATACACCTAAGTATCTTCGTCGTTCAAAGGTACCGGTTGTCAAGGCAAAAGTCGGACCAAAGATTATGACTCTGATGTGTGATGCAAGCATCTATGATCTTATTCCAGTCAAAAAAGAAGTAAAAGCAACCGTAAGCGGTATTTACATCACTGCAGTAAAAGGAGTCAGAGGTTCTCTTGAGGCTCCACCTAAGAAAAAAGGATTCTGGGCAAGAACTGCGGAACAAGTAACAAAAAAGGGTAAATGATTCTGAGCTGATTGAATCATTTACCCTTTTTGTTTATTTTCCTGAAATTGCTTCCTCTGCCTGTGCTTTCGGTCTTATGCTCATTGCGATCCGGCAGTCTGCCGTCGCTTCATGATTCACATCAAGCCCGTACTCCACAGCAATATCAATTCGCTCATCATCCACATTCACATCCAGCTTCCGTGTATGAATTCCGACATGAAGCTGCCCATACGGTGTATCATAATATGTGACATTCATCTGATTCTTCTCAAATACCATATGTGCATTCGTAATTCCGCTCTTCATGATCTCCATCGAATCTTCACCGTGATCTTGATCTTATTCTTAACCACCCCCGGAATCCCTTCCATTACTTCATCATAAAGAATATAATGCTTTCCGTTCTTCCAGTAATAGCTCGCCGGAGTGATCACTTCAATCGGCTCATTCTCTTCATTTTCTTCCGGATCTGCAAATGCCATATCATGTAGTCCGGAAATCGTCAATAATACATCCTGTGTCATACACGTCATCCAATCTGTCTGTTATTAGATGGCAAGCTGTTTTGCGATATCGTACTGGTACTCCGGAATTCCTTTCTGCATTGCCAGTGCTTCGTTGATATCAAAATCAATATACTCGCCATGTTTGTATCCTACTACACGGTTTGTCTTTCCTTCAAGAAGAAGATCTACAGCAAGAGATCCCATGATAGATGCATAAACTCTGTCTTTTGCTGTCGGGCTTCCTCCACGCTGCATATGACCAAGAATAGTAGCACGTGTCTCCATACCCGTCTCTTTTTCGATTCTCTTTGCCATATTCATAGAATCACCGATACCTTCGGCATTGATGATAATGTAATGCTTTTACCGCGTTTTCTGCTTTCTTTGATGTCTGCAATGATCTTTGCTTCATCGTAGTCATGTTCCTCAGGAAGAAGAATCTTCTCTGCTCCATTGGCAATACCGCACCACAGTGCAAGGTATCCCGCATCACGTCCCATAACTTCGATAACACTACATCTTTCATGTGATGTAGATGTATCACGTACTTTGTCAATTGCTTCCATCGCTGTATTAACCGCTGTATCGAATCCGATTGTGTATTCTGTACATGCGATATCAAGATCGATCGTTCCCGGAAGTCCGATTGTATTTACTCCAAAATCAGATAATTTCTGTGCTCCCTTGAAGGAACCGTCTCCTCCGATAACTACCAGACCGTCAATTCCATATTTCTTACAGATTGCTGCTGCTTTCTGCTGTCCTTCTGGTGTACGCATTTCCTCGCAACGGGCTGTCAAAAGAATCGTTCCACCTCTCTGGATCGTGTCTGATACATCTCTGGCACTTAAATCAATAATTTCCTCGTTAAGAAGTCCTGAATAACCTCTTCTGATTCCTCTTACCTTCAGTCCTTTTCCCAATGCGTTCTTACAACTGCACGGATTGCAGCGTTCATTCCCGGTGCGTCTCCACCACTGGTCAATACGCCGATAGTTCTGATTACTTTTTCTGCCATGATATGTCTCCTCCGTCTCTTCTACTTTGTAACTTTACTATCCTTTTGCTTAATTTATCTCAATCCACACGTTATTGTATAATATTCACCCCTTCATTTCAATGGGTTTTTCTATTACTTTTACACAATCTTCTCCAAAATAATTCGTCAATCTGCTCAAAATTCCAGGTTCTACCTGGATATTTGCGTTTTTAGGAAGTCTTTTTACCGCTCTCTCCGCTTTGCAGAAGATTACAACCTGGTCCTCACCCTCACTTTCCGCGAGCATCCGGAACAGATTCTGCTCATCTTGAAGGTAACTCTGTTTGTCGGTATACTGGATCCACAGTTCTTTTTTCATCATCTCAAACGGAATCACCTCTTCACAGATCAGCTTACTTGCATTATCATCTTCTTCCGATACACGTCCCCGCACAAATACTTTGCTGTCCTCCTGCAGATACTGCTGGCTTTTCTCATAGCTCTGCGGGAAAATGACAACCTCTACCGTTCCAAGAAGATCCTCTACGGTAATAAATGCCATCGTTTGATTCTTCTTTGTATATTTGATCGTCTTCGATGTGATCATACCACCGATGATCTCCCTTGACCCGTCACGCACTTTTTGTCCGTCCGGTCTCTTCATCAAGCTGAAAATCCAATGTCGTTGCGGAAATACTCTTGCGCCATTTCTCTTCATATTCTTCCAATGGATGTCCGCTGATATACACGCCGAGTACTTCTTTTTCAAATGCAAGCATTCGTTTCCTTCTGGTATTCTCCCACATCCGGAAGCGTAACCTCAAATTCTTTTTTCTGTTCGTCATCTACAATATCAAAGAGCGACATCTGTCCGGCAAGCGAATTTTTCTTGTTCTGTGCTACCTGATCCATGATCTGTACATAAATGATCATAAACTGCTTTCTGGTCCCTTTCAGACTGTCAAATGCGCCGGATTTGATAAAGTTTTCTACCGCACGTTTATTGACTTCCTTACCGGAAAGCCGTTCCAGAAAATCCTTCAGATCACGAAACGTGCCATGCTCTTCTCTGTCCCGGATGATCTGCTCGATCACCGGTCTTCCAACCCCCTTGATCGCCGCAAGTCCGTAACGGATATTACCGTTATCTACAGAAAAATCACCAACCCCACGATTGATATCCGGCGGCAGGATAGAAATTCCCATCTGTCGGCAAGTGTAAATGTATTCGGCAACCTTTCCCGGATTGTCGATGACAGAAGTCATAAGTGCTGCCATATATTCTACCGGATAATAATATTTCAGATACGCTGTCTGGTATGAGACAACCGCATACGCTGCCGCATGTGATTTGTTGAACGCATACTTTGCAAAATCGATCATTTCATCATAGATCTTATTCGCAACCTTTTCATCGATTCCATTTTTGACACAGCCCGGAATGCCTTCTTCTTCATTACCATATACAAAATTCTGACGCTCTCTCTGCATCACGTCGCCCTTTTTCTTACTCATGGCACGGCGTACAAGGTCGCTTCGCCCAAGTGAATATCCGGCAAGGTCACGCACGATCTGCATAACCTGTTCCTGGTATACAATGCAGCCATAGGTCGGTGCCAGGATTGGCTTTAACTGCGGGCATTCGTAAGTAATCAGCTCCGGATGGTTCTTTCCTTTGATATACTGTGGAATGAAATCCATCGGACCTGGCCGGTAAAGAGAAATTCCGGCGATAATATCTTCCAAACTCTGTGGACGAAGTTCCTTCATGAAGCTCTTCATCCCTGCACTTTCTATCTGGAAAATGCCGTCCGTCTTTCCGGTTCCGATATAGTCAAGCACTGCTTTATCATTATAATTTAATTTTTCTGTTACCAGCTTCACACCGGTACTTTTTTCAACCAGTCTGATCGCATCCTGGATGACGGTCAGGGTACGAAGCCCAAGGAAATCCATTTTCAGAAGTCCCAGTTCTTCCAGCGTGGTCATGGTAAACTGTGTGACTACATTGTTGTCCGCTCCAAGTGCCAGCGGAACATATTCATCCACATCCTTCTGGCTGATCACGACTCCCGCGGCATGCATGGATGTATGCCGTGGCAGACCTTCCAGTCTCTTTGACATATCGATCAGCTCTTTTACCTGTGGGTCTTCATCATAGAGCTTCTTCAGCTCATGGTTCATCTTCAGGGATTTATCCAATGTAATATTCAGTTCTTTCGGAATCATCTTTGCAATTGAATCCACAAAAGCATACGGAAGATCCATAACTCTTCCCACATCCCGCAGCACCCCGCGCGCCTGCAGTGTACCAAAGGTTACGATCTGCACTACCCGGTCTTTGCCGTATTTACGCACAACATAATCAATGACTTCCTGCCTTCTTTCAAAGCAGAAGTCCACGTCGATATCGGGCATGGACACACGTTCCGGATTCAGAAAACGCTCGAACAGCAGCTGATACCGGATCGGATCGATATTGGTGATCGCAAGTGTGTACGCCACAATGCTTCCTGCCGCAGATCCACGCCCAGGTCCAACCATGATTCCATTGCTTTTTGCAAAATGAATAAAATCCCATACTATAAGGAAGTAATCCACGTAACCCATGCTTTTGATAACGCCCAATTCATAATTCAGGCGCTCCACAAGGGCTAGATCCGGGTCTTCTCCATATCGTCTTTTCAGTCCGTCAAAACAGAGCTTATTCAAATATTCCCATGAGGTAAATCCTTCCGGCACATCGAATTTCGGGAGCTTTGTCACACCAAATTCAATCTCTACATGGCATCTGTCTGCAATCTTCTGTGTATTTTCCAGCGCCTCCGGTGCATATGGGAAAAGTGCTGCCATCTCTTCTTTGGACTTCACGTAGTACTGTCCGCCTTCATAGCGCATCCGATCCTCGTCTGCGAGCTTTTTCCCTGTCTGAAGGCAAAGCAGGATATCATGTGGCTTTTCATCTTCTGCGTAAGTATAATGCACGTCATTTGTCGCCACAAGGTCGATTCCGATCTCCTGCGACAGACGCATCAACTGCTGGTTAACGGTGCGCTGTTCCGGGATCCCATGATCCTGCAGTTCCAGGAAAAAGTTGCCTTTCCCAAAAATCTGTTCATAATGAAGCGCAGCTTTTTTTCCTTCTTCATACATCCCTCTCGCCAGGTTTCTCTGTACTTCTCCGGCAAGACATGCACTGAGGGCAATGATTCCTTCGTGATAGGTCTCCAGAAGCTCATAATCTACTCTTGGCTTATAATAGTAACCTTCCGTAAATGCACGTGACACGATCTTCATCAGATTGGCGTATCCTGTATTATTCTCGGCAAGAAGTACCAGGTGATAATATCGGTCCTCATCGCGTCCTACGGCTGTTTTATCGAATCTGGATCCCGGTGCCACATAGACTTCACATCCCAGTACAGGATTGATTCCTGCCGCTCTTGCGGCTCTGTAGAAGTCAATGACGCCATACATGACACCGTGGTCTGTGATCGCAGCCGCTGTCATCCCCAGTTCTTTGACTCTGGCAACATATTCTTTAATTTTATTCGAACCGTCCAGAAGGCTGTATTCCGTGTGGACGTGCAAATGCGCAAAATTCATATTGTGTTCGCTCCTTTTCTCTGTGTTCCATTTTAGCAGAAATGATGGGGATTTCCAACTGGTGTGGGGAAAATTTTATAGGTTGGTGGGTGGCGGATTTTCAAATATATGTACTCCGGTTCCCCTCGGCAAAACATTCCGATGAACCCTGAAAGCGGGAATCGTGTTAACTTTCTTTTTGGGGCGTTGGTGTCACAACCTTATTTATCCTCTAACGCAAAAATACCGCCGCATCAGATCTCATTTCCAATGCGGTGGTTTCTTTTCTTACTCCACTGCTTTTACCGCAGCAGACATTTTTTCTCATTTTGTTTTGAAAAATACAGTTTTGTTTCCCCAATGATCACTTTTCTAAGTGCAATGATTGCGATCAGGTTTGGAATAATCATCAGCGCATTCGTGATATCTGCAAGAAGCCAGATTGGTTCCAGCGATAAAAACGGTGCCAGTGCAATCGCTGCAATGTAGATGATCTTATATGGTTTGATCCATTTTGTTGTGCCGGTCAGATAAACCAGGCAGCGTTCTCCGTAATAATTCCATCCCAGAATAGTGGTAAATGCAAAGAACATAATTCCTACTGCGATCAGATACATGCCTATATTGTGCGGCAGACACATGTTATATGCAGCTGTAACAAGCGTGCTTCCGTTCATATCCGAATTGTCCATCAACCCGCTGCTGATGATAACTAGTCCTGTCATGGAACAGGTCAGAATCGTAGTAACAAACACACTTGTCATGGAAAGAAGGCCCTGTCTTACACCGGAGTTCGTCTTCGCCGCCGCTGCAACGATCGGTGAACTTCCAAGTCCTGCCTCATTGGTATAGACACCTCTGGCGATTCCGGTTCTCATAACCGTCATAAACGTGATGACACCCGTTCCTGCAGTCCCTCCTATTACCGATTCTTTTGCAAATGCACAGGTAAAAATGGCCTTAAAAGCACCTGGTACTGCAGCCCGGTTGATCACCAGTGCAACGATCGAACCTCCAAGAAATGAAAGTGCCATGATCGGCACAACGATCTCAGCAACCTTTGAAATACTTTTAATCCCGCCAATGATCACAACCGCCGTTAAAACGGTTACAATAATTCCTGCTACGATAATCGGTATATGGAATGTCACATTGACGGATTCCGTGATCGCATTCACCTGCGGAAATGTTCCGCATCCAAATAACGCTGTACACATGCCAAACACAGAAAAGACTTTTGCAAGCCAGATAAATCTCTCTCCCATACCATTTTGGATATAAAACATCGGTCCGCCGGCCATCTGGTTATTCTCGTCCGTCACTCGGTATTTTACCGCTAAAAGACTTTCTGAGTATTTCGTCACCATACCAAGTATGGCTGAAATCCACATCCAGAATAACGATCCCGGTCCACCAATTCGAAGCGCCGTTGCAACTCCAACAATACTTCCCGTTCCTATGTCTGCTGCCATCGTTGTACATAGAGTCGCAAATGCCGATACATCTCCTTCTCCGCTTCCGGTCCCACTTTCTTTTTCAAAAATGGCCCTTACTGCACGTGGAAATTTTGTGATCTGCAGTCCTCTCAATTTGATCGTAAAGTAAAGCCTGTACCAATCAGCAGCAACAATGTCGGAGGTCCCCATACATAACTTTGGATAGTCGTCAGCATCCCCATTAAACTACTCATTTCACTTCTCCTTCGCCTCTGTTATTGTTTTCCATCCATATTCTACTACAATATATTTATGATAATCCCCTTACATCCAGTAAGGAATTATCCATCTTGTTGCTTAAGCTGTTAGAATGTAGGTAGCAATTGGATATCGTCCTTATTCTTGGACCTTGCGTCCGTAAAATAGACTGATAACCAGCTCCTCATTCGCAGCGTTCGTTTTATGCAGGTTGAATCGCCATAGGCGCATTCGTGTCACACCACAGTAGATTGAATAGGCAATGAGTAAAACTGGTATTTATCCATTGCAATAATCTTAAGGAGTGACAAATTTATGAACGCAGTAGGTATCGATGTTTCAAAAGGTAAGAGTATGGTTGCTATCATGCGACCTTTCGGTGAAATTGTTTCCACACCTTTCGAAATCAAACACACAGCCAGTGATATCCATTCACTTGTAGAACTCATCAACTCTGTTGAAGGGGAGTCCCGAATCGTTATGGAGCACACAGGACGTTATTATGAAGTCCTCGCACATCAGCTTTCAGAGGCAAATCTTTTCGTCAGTGCCATTAACCCAAAACTTATCAAAGACTTTGATAATGATTCTCTTCGCAAAGTGAAATCTGATAAAGCAGATGCTGTTAAGATTGCCCGATATGCACTTGACAAATGGCAAAATCTTAAACAGTATAATGTTATGGATGAATTACGCAATCAGCTCAAAACCATGAATCGTCAGTTCGGCTTTTACATGAAACACAAGACGGCTATGAAAAATAATCTTATCGGCATCCTTGACCAAACCTATCCTGGTGTGAATACTTACTTTGACAGTCCTGCACGCAGTGACGGCAGCCAGAAATGGGTTGATTTTGCATCTACATACTGGCATGTGGACTGTGTCCGTAAAGTGTCCCTGAATGCCTTTATCGACCATTATCAAAACTGGTGCAAACGCAAGAAGTACAACTTCAGTCAGTCAAAAGCTGAAGAAATCTATGGAAAAGCAAAGGAACTTGTTCCTGTACTTCCAAAGGA
>ENA-OQHY01001202-OQHY01001202.1-human-gut-metagenome-genome-assembly--contig:-NODE-1202-length-11611-cov-1.893678_pt1 | contig 11611 bp, 17 predicted proteins | sample MGYA00242570_ERZ504733 | MGnify/ENA primary metagenome ERZ504733 (study PRJEB26092, sample SAMD00036219) | human gut metagenome | host: Homo sapiens | study: EMG produced TPA metagenomics assembly of...
CAATCGGTCTCGCGCTCAGGCGGCGCAGAAAAATGGGTAACGGCTTCCTGGGGTTCAGCAGCCGGAAATTCAGTAACATAACTCATGATCCTTCCTCATCTTTGGCGTTTGTGTTAACACTACTCTATCCACAAATTCAGCCCGTGAATGCGCTCGCTTATGCCAGAAAACAGCAAAAAGATGACAAACTTAAGACAGATTTCCCGCCCTCAGGTCATTGTGCTGGCGTATGACGGTTTGTGTACCTTTGAGTTTGGCGTGGCAGTGGAAATCTTTGGTCTGCCGCGTCCGGAGCTGGGAGACGAATGGTATCGTTTTGCCGTGGCGGGCGTAGACAGCGGTGAACTTCGGGCGACCGGCGGGATTCGCCTCATCACCGACGGCGATTTAACCCTGCTTGAGACGGCGACCTGATCGTTGTGCCCGGCTGGCGAGGACTGGATTCACCGGTTCCGCCCGCGCTCTGCGCGGCATTACGTAAGGCCAATGCGCGGGGATGCCAGCTTTTGTCGATCTGTTCCGGCGTGTTTGTTCTTGCCGCTGCCGGGCTGCTGGATGGGCGTAAAGCCACAACGCACTGGCGCTATATTGAGGCGCTTAAGGCCCGGTACCCGGCCATCGAGGTGGCTGAAGATGTACTTTATCAGGACGACGGCGACATTCTCACCTCGGCGGGCAGCGCGGCAGGTATCGATTTATGCCTGCACGTAGTCCGGCGGGATTATGGGATGGAAATCGCCAACACCGTAGCGCGTCGTCTGGTCATTCCCCCGCACCGGGATGGCTCACAGCCGCAGCAGCTAAGCCGCCCGGTGGCGCAACTGCGCGAAAGTCAGCGTCTCGGTCAGCTGTTTGATTTTCTGCATACCATCTTGCCGTATCGCACAGCGTTGATTCACTGGCGCGTCGGGTCGGCATGAGTCAACGCACCTTTCTGCGCCGCTTTCAGGATGCGACCGGCACCACGCCCGCGCGCTGGTTGCTCAATGAGCGCCTGCTGAGGGCAAAGGATTATCTGGAAAGCAGTCGCTTAAGTATCGACAGCATCGCGGAGCAGACCGGATTCGGTCAGGCATCGACCTGCGTCACCATTTTCGGCAGCAGTTCGCCCTTTCCCCGGCCCAGTATCGCAAACACTATTCGCGTCCTGCCCGCTAGTGGCCGGATTGCAGACAAAAAAAACCGCCATAATATGGCGGTAAATGCTTGCATGGATAGATTTGTATTTTGGTCTCTACGTCCCGACACTCCATGGCCGGGCAGCGGATCTCTTACAAACTAACATCCATAGTCTCAATGAAAGGTAAACAGCCTGATTAACCCGCTTTGGTATTGATTTGCAAATAACGCATCAGACCCTGCTCCGCGCTCTGTTTTGCATCATCATTGATGGCTTCCAGATAAAACGAACGCGACACACCATACGGTGCTTTTTCAGACGGATAAACCGCGAACTCGAATGTTTTACCTCTTGCCTGATTGGTGCAGCCTAATTGCCAGCGCTGGTCATCAATTTTGGTGCTATTACAGGCCACGCGTCCGTAATCGCTGGTTAAATATGACCCAACACGCGCTTTCGCGGACTGAATATATTCTGGTTCGTCATTACTAATAGAGTAAATACCTGCACCCGCCCCAACAGCAACCACCAGCAGCGCAAGCGCTATCATTTTTTTCATTTAACAAGACCCATTCCTTAGCCAGAGTTTAACCATTATATAGGATTTATCCTTAAAGCTAGTGGCTAATTACGTACCAGAATTGGCGGTTAACAAACTTGATGCTAATTTTAGGAAAAGTCTCATCACAGCTGTCGCCGCACAGAATTTGACACTCTCTTTGCGCTAATTTGAATTTTTGAATAATTTCCCGAAGAAATTATTGGCATGATAGTCCCGCGATGGCATTCAACGGTGAAATAATGATGAGAAAAGGGTTAACGCTGATATTGCTGGTGTGTGGGTTATTTTCAGGTCAGCTGATGGCAGGACATAAAGGCCATGAATATGTGTGGGTAAAGAATGTGGAGCATCAGCTCCGCCATGAAGCGGATAGCGATGAATTACGCAGCGTTGCCGAAGAGTCTGCGGAAGGTTTGCGCGAACACCACCTGTGGCAGAAATCGCGCAAACCGGACACGCACTTTCGGTAATTAATTACCCTTACGCTTCGGCAGGGTTTTCATTAAATCGTCCGGGCTCACGGAGGCCACAACGCTACCCGGCGACGGCATTTTGAAAATATGATTTTTCATCTTGCCAATCACATGCATTTCGCACGGACGGCAGTCAAATTTCAGGGTCAGCACTTCGTCGCCATTCACCAGCTGCATCGGTGTGGCCTTCCAGCTTTTAATATTCCCTTTCGCCTGTTTCGGGCAGAGGTTGAAGCGAAGCGGAGACAGTGCTTGGTGATCATCACCGGCACGTCGCCCTTCTCTTCATGCGCTTCATAGCTGCGTCAATCAGCTGTACGCCGTGACGGTGATAGAATTCACGCGCTTTGTGGTTATAGACGTTCGCCAGGAAGGACAAGTGCGTGTCGGGGTAAACCGGCGCAGGAACGGTTTCGGCCTTGCGGCTGCCGCGTGGATAGTTAGCCAGGCGGGCGGCATCCAGCATTTCTGCCGTCTCGCGGCGGAACTGGTTCAGCAGGCTGTTCGGAACAAACAGGGCATCCGGCAGGTTAACGTCGATATGACGCGCGTAGTAAAGGGTCTGCCCCAGCTTCGCCACGCCATCCTTCAGGTTATTAAGGGCTTTTTCCGCGTTGTTTGCCACCTCGAACAGACCATCAAGCGTATGCGTCACGCTGATACCGTCTTCACAGGTCATAGTCAGGATCAGCTGCTCTTCCCAGCCGCCCAGTTCAATGTCCACCGCGATACGACGTTCGCTCGAGGTTTTCAGCAGCGCCTGCTGCCAGTTGTGGTCAAGGTTACGGTTCAGTGCCGCGTTAGGGCGCGCTTTGTAGAGATCCGCAGGCATCTCGTTTGGCCATACGCGATAGCGATTTTCACCGGTTTTTCCACCGTATTCGCACGAAAGCCCACCACTTCACGCTTGATCATCACGTTGAGGCCATCGCCATTGGCAGCGGCTCGGTCACTTCCACGTCGAGGTGATCTTTTGCCACTTTCAGCACTTCACCCACCGGTAAACCGATAAACTTCGGTGAATCAAACGCACCGATATCCCCTTTACGGCATTCACAAAGTAGTCAGTGCTGCCGCGGTGGAAAGTTTTGTCCGTTGACGGAATAAAGAAATGCTCGGTACGACCGGCCGACGCACGCGCCAGGTCACCGCGATCTTCAATGATGGCATCCAGCATCTGACGATAGTGAGCGGTGATGTTCTTCACGTAGCTCATGTCTTTATAACGCCCTTCAATTTTGAAGGAGCGCACGCCGGCGTCAATCAGCGCACCCAGGTTGGCGGTCTGATCGTTATCTTTCATCGAGAGCAGGTGTTTTTCGAACGCCACAACGCGGCCCTGATCGTCTTTCAGGGTATACGGCAGAGACATGCCTGAGAGCAGTCACCGCGGTTGGCGCTGCGCCCCGTCTGGGCGTGGGAAATATTGCACTGACCAGAATAGGCGACGCACAGCGCGCCGTGGATAAAGAATTCAATGGTTGCGTCGGTCGCCTGGTGAATATCGCGGATCTGGTTCAGGTTCAGCTCACGCGCCAGCACGATCTGGGAAAAACCCACATCAGAAAGAAACTTCGCCTTCTCTACCGTGCGGATATCGCACTGGGTACTGGCGTGCAGTTCAATGGGGGGAATATCCAGCTCCAGCACGCCCATATCCTGCACAATCAGGCATCGACGCCGGTCTGGTAGAGGTCGGTAATTAAACGTTGCGCAGGCTCCAGCTCATCATCATGCAGAATGGTGTTCAGGGTCACGAACACTTTCGCCCCAAAGCGATGGGCGAACGGCACCAGTTCAGCAATATCGCTCAGGCTGTTGCTGGCGTTATGGCGGGCACCAAAGCCAGGTCCACCAATGTAGACGGCATCAGCACCATGAAGGATCGCTTCACGGGCGATGGTGGCGTCGCGGGCCGGGCTTAAGAGTTCGAGATGATGGGATTGCAGGCGCATACTTCGTCGTTATCCGTTATGGTCAAAATGGCGGCTATTGTAGTCAGAAGTATGCGGCAGCGAAACAGTTTTGCGTCGCTTCAGCGGGGATAATGGATCAGGGAGTGAAAATGCACCGGCCGGTCGCTGCTGTTGCGATAGGCGTGCGGTTTATCCCCGGCAAAACGCACCCCCGAATCGGCAGTAATGGTCTGCCACTCGCCATCGATGTTCATCTCCAGTTCGCCGCTGATCACCACCACGTGTTCAATCACGCCAGCCTCGTGGGGCGTGGATTCGCTCAGGGCACCGGCAGCGAGGGTTATCGAAAAGTGGTCGAATTTTAGCGTCTCATCCCACGGGAATAACGGTTTCACCACCATCGCCTGCTGCTCCGGGTCGAATACCGCCTGCCTGTCAGCTGCCGGCGTGATGAAGGCAGAAAAAGGGATGTTCAGCCCGTGGCGATTTTCCACAACGTGGATACCGTCGGGCTGGATTCAGTGCGCTCGATTTGCCCGAGCATGGCCTTTGAAACGCCGGTCTCTTCCGCCAGTCTGGCGAGGCTCCAGCCACGCGCCTGACGCTCGGTTTTCAGTGTGTAAGCAAGATGTTGTGTGATGTCCATGTTCCCTCCTGATGCGACCGATCATACCACTTGTACGCTATAACGCACAGTGTTACCTTAGGGCGGACGTTATAACGCACAACGGAGTTTTCATGCGCCTTCATCCTCACTCTTTCCTGCCGTTCTCGCCGGTTTTGTCGCCCGTTCTGGTGGGGATAATGCCAGTTCCGCCGCCAATTATCTGGCAAAGCCGCTGCCGCCGCAGGCGCAAACGCGCAGCAGATCGCCGGCTGGATGACGGCCCTGGGGATAGGTATGGGGGTCAGCACGCTGGCGCTTTCCTGGTGGTATAAAGCCCCGGTGCTCACCGCCTGGTCTACACCCGGCGCGGCGCTGTTAGCCACCAGCCTGCACGGGGTAACGCTTGCCGAGACCATCGGGATTTTTATCTTTGCCAACGCGCTCATTCTGCTGTGCGGCGTAACCGGGTTGTTTGCTCGCCTGATGAAGCTTATCCCGCATTCCCTTGCCGCTGCTATGCTCGCCGGGGTGCTGCTCAGGTTTGGACTGCAGGCGTTCAGCAATCTTGAGGGACATTTTTTACTGTGCGGCAGCATGCTGGCGGCATGGCTGTTCGCCAAAGCGCTGGCCCCTCGCTACGCCATTGTCGCCACGTTGCTGGTGGGCAGTATGGTGGCCTGGGCGGGAGGTGACGTTGTCACAAAAGAGTTAACCCTTTCCGTGGTGATGCCCACGTTTATCGCACCGACCTTTACGTTAACCAGTCTGATAAGCATTGGCGTGCCCTTCTTCCTGGTCACCATGGCGTCCCAGAATGCGCCGGGCTTCGCCACGATGCAGGCTTCCGGCTATCCTCTGGCCGTATCACCGCTGATGATCGTCACCGGAGGCTGGCACTGGTGTTATCCCCGCTCGGCGTCTTTTCCATCTGTATCGCCGCGATCACCGCTGCGATTTGCCAGAGCCGGATGCGCACCCGGATGCCAGCAAACGCTGGCTTGCCGCCGTGGCCGCAGGCGGGTTTTATCTGCTGGCGGGCATTTTTGGCGGATCCATTTCCGGGCTGATGGCCTCCCTTCCCCTGAGCTGGATCCAGATGCTCGCCGGCCTGGCGCTGCTGGGCACCATCAGCGGGAGCTTGTATCAGGCATTGAACAATGAAACGGAGCGCGACGCGGCAATTGTCACCTTTCTGATGACCGCCAGCGGCGTCACGATCCTGGGTATTGGCTCTGCGTTTTGGGGGCTGGTGTTGGGCGGCGTATGTTATACGGTCTTTTCACACCTTCGCCGCGCGTAGCTGCGAGGGCGTTATGCCCATCATGCTGCGAAAGCGGTTACTGAAATGGCTGGCGGAGTTAAACCCGCAGGCCAGCGCGATATCCGTGAGCGGTGTGGTTGTGTGCTGCACCAGCGCTTTGGCTTTCTCCATTCGACGCTGCATCACGTACTGATGCGGTGCCAGCCCCATGGACTGACGGAACATCCTGGCGAAATGATACTCGCTCAGCGCGGCCTGTTCGGCCAGTTCCGCCAGCGTCAGCGGCTGGGAAAGGTTCTCTTCGATAAACGCCAGCACGTTACGCAGCACAAACGGTGACAACCCGCCGGTCACCACCGGCAGTTTCCACTGCACGCTGGAGTAATTCTGTAACAGATGAGTCATCAACAGCGTAGACGCGGTACTCAGGGTGAGCTGGTTAGCTTTTGCTGCCAGTCGCAGCCGAGCAAAAACTGACGGTAAAGCGCGGTAATTTTCGGGTCGCTGCCGAAGATCTTTTCATCCAGCGTCAGGGACAGCGGGCGCTTGTCCCAGATTTTTCCCCGACATCACGCAGATGCTCATCGGTGCAGTAGAGATGGACAAACGACAGATCATCGCGAATATCCCACGTCGATTCACTCTCTTTTGGCATCAGACAGAAACGGTCCGGGCCGCCGCCGTTTTTCCAGCCGCCCGGCGTTTTTTGATAGCTCTCATACCCGTCCGCCACGTACAGGCTGAGGGTATGGTGATTACTTTTCACGGTTATCGTGTCGTGCTTGTTGTACCAGGCTGCCAGTTGAATACCGGAATTCAGCGCAACGGTTCCCGCAGCACGGCGTTCTGCTGGCGTAGCGTTTCAAAGGTATCGTAAGCGCGAGACATAGCTATTAACGGGTGAGTAATCAGACTCTCAGTCTATGAAGTGTTGCGCCACGATGCCAGATCTGCAGCCACAAAAAAGCGCAAGAATATGCAAGTCCACCGCAAATCGGTGAAAGCAATGTCATGCCACTCGCGCCAGACTGCACTTTTCGCTGTGTGAGAAGAGAGCAACAATGAACGCATTACTCTATGGACTGGTGGTGGTGATATGGGGAACAACCTGGATTGCCATTTTCCTGCAACAGGGGCCAGTCGCAGCCCCGGTGTCAATTTTCTGGCGCTTTGCCGTGGCCTGCGCCACGATCATGATCGTCTTAATTGCCCTGCGCCGGCTTCGTAAACTGGCCTTGCGGGATCATCTCTTTTGCATGCTGCAGGGATGCTGCGTTTTTTGCTTCAACTTCTGGTGTTTTTATACCGCCGCCGCGCACATTAATACCGGGCTGGAGTCGGTGATTTTCTCGATGGCCGTACTGTATAACGCCATCAACAGCTTTATTTTCTTCGGTCAGCGCCCACCCGCACGCTTCTGGACGGCGGCGGCCCTGGGGCTTATCGGGATCATCACCCTCTTCTGGGACGACCTGCTGGCGAGTGGCTGGAGTGCTCCCTGCTGACGGGGATTGGTCTTTCAGCACTGGGGACCTACGGGTTCTCGCTGGGCAATATGATCAGCATGCGCCACCAGCGAAAAGGGCTGGAGACCATGACCACCAACGCCTGGGCGATGTTTTACGGTACGGCCATTATGGGCTGCATTGCCCTGTTCCGGGGTGACAGTTTTATCCCCGAATGGACGGTGAGTTACATTGGCGCGCTGCTTTATCTCGCCATTTTTGGTTCGGTTATCGCTTTTGGCGCCTACTTCACGCTGGTGGGACGCATTGGCCCGGGAAAAGCGGCATACAGTACGCTGCTCTTCCCGCTGGTGGCGCTGTCCATCTCCACGGTCTATGAAGGTTACGTGTGGCATCTCAACGGCATCATTGGATTACTGCTGATTCTGGGCGGGAATATGGTGATGTTTACGAAACCGGAAACCTGGTTCAGACGTTTGCGTATGGCATAAAAAAGGCCTGCATTGCTGCAGGCCGTTTTGATTATTTCGCGGTTTTCTTAACATCAAACATGGTGGCATCCGTCGCCATGTCATCCACAACCTGTTTTAACGTTGCGAAGCCCATTGGCGTGTTTTCGTTCGCCAGCTCTTTACCTTCGCCTTTACGCACGACCTTCATGACCGGCTTATTCGTCGCCGAATCAATCAGCTCGCCTTCGAAGAGAGATGGGTATCCATGGTGCGGTGCCCCGTTGCCATCTGCGTACCTGCAACCACTAACGCGACGGGCACTACTTCATAGAACTGCAGACCTTCTTTCTGCGAACTCACACCGGTAATCGCACCGCGGAAGATCAGGCTGTGTTTACCTGGTGTCGTAACAACAGGTTTACGCTGGCTGATTGCCGCTTTCATTTTGGTGTTGGTATAAGCCAGAAGCTCATCAAGCGTTTTTTGACCAATTTGGGTCGTTGGTTTTGGCGCTGGATAATAGGTGATTGGCGTCCATAAAATACTGTCGTAATTTGCCTCGTTATACGACGGGTCGACCCAACGCAGCGTCGGTTTACCCGTTGCGGACGTTGTTTGCTGCAATCCAGAATAATCTTTTAAAAAGCCTGAATATTGTTCGGGGGCGGCGACTTTAGACGAACAGCCCGCTAACGCCAACAGACCAGAAAGCACTGCAACTTTAAAAAAAGTGTGAGTACGCATGATGGTATTCCATGTTATCTGCAAGTATGCATTTGAAGTTATAGCAAAAGTCTGGCGGGTTTGTTGTGACAAAAAATGATGTAAGCAGCACAAATTGCGAAAAGATTGCCCGACTGAACGCCGGGCAGAGAAAAACTACTGATTAATATCAACCTGCCAGAACAAATGCTTGCCAAACGGATCGATTTCATAGCCCGTGACTTCCTTGCGCACCGGTTCAAAAATCGTCGAATGGGCAATCATTACTGCCGGCATCTGGTCATGCATCATCTGCTGGGCCTCTTTATACAGCGCCACGCGTTTATCATGATCGGTTATCGATTTCGCTTCAGCGATAATTTTATCAAATGGTTTGTAGCACCATTTGGCGGAATTAGATCCACCGTTAGCCGATGTACAGGTAAATAACGGACCAAAGAAGTTATCCGGGTCGCCGGTTGCGGTGGTCCAGCCCATCAGCGCGGCCTGATGTTCACCGCCCTTCACCCGCTTAAGATACTCGCCCCATTCATAGGTGACGATTTTGGTCTGGACGCCAACCTTCGCCCAGTCGGCCTGAATCATCTCCGCCATCCGTTTTGCGTTCGGATTGTAGGGACGCTGAACCGGCATCGCCCATAAATCGATGCTGATGCCGTTTGCAAAACCAGCCTCCTTCAACAACGCTTTCGCTTTTTCAGGATCGTAGTCGTAATCCTTCAGTTCGCTGTCGGCGCTCCAGACGCCCGGTGGCAGCAGGTTTTTCGCCGCCGTGCCGGTGCCATGGAATACCGCGTCAATGATGGCCGGCTTATTGATGGCCATTGCCAGCGCCTGGCGAACCTTCACGTTATCCAGCGGAGGTTTTTGCGTATTGAAGGCCAGAAAACCGGTATTCAGCCCGGCTTTACTCATCAGATTAATGTCTTTGTTAGCCTTCATGCGCGGCAGGTCCGCCGGGTTTGGAAACGGCATCACCTGACATTCGTTCTTCTCGATTTTGGCAAAACGCACCGAGGCATCGGGCGTGATGCTAAACACCAGCCGATCCAGCTTCGATTTGCCCTGCCAGTACTCCGGAAACGCAGTGAACAGGATGCGCGAATCTTTCTGGTACTGCGCCAGCTTAAACGGCCCGGTGCCAATCGGGTCCATATCCACCTTTTCCGGCGTGCCGGCTTTCAGCATCGCGTCGGCATACTCCGCCGACAGGATCGAGGCGAAATACCACGCCAGATCGGCGACAAACGGCGCTTCCGGATGGGCGAGCGTAAAGCGCACGGTGTACTCATCGACTTTATCAATGGCCGTGATCAGGCTACCGAACTCAAGGCTCTCGAAGTTGGAATAGCTGCCGTTAGAGACGTTGTGATAGGGATGGTTTACATCCTTCTGGCGCATAAACGAGAAAATCACGTCGTCGGCGTTAAAGTCGCGCGTCGGCCTGAACAATTTATTACTCTGGAATTTCACCCCTTTACGCAGATGGAAGGTATAAACCTTGCCGTCCTCGCTCACCTCCCAACCTGCCGCGAGGCTCGGGACCAGTTCCGTTGTACCCGCCCTGAAATCGACCAGCCGGTTATAGACCGGCACGGCACTGGCATCCACGCTGGTTCCCGACGTGTATAACTGAGGATTAAAGTTTTCCGGCGATCCTTCAGAGCAATACACCAGCGTTTTTGCCGCGACGGTGGAACTGACCGTGAGCGCAGCAAATGCCAGCGTTAACATTGTGAGTTTGCTTTTCATCATTTATTCCTGTCTTTTTAATTCGACGGCTAATTAATTCTTTTGCCATTTCATAAATATCATTAAAGTGATGTAGCAAACACCTGAAAAATAAATACAGAAGGAATCACTATGGCTCGGCACTCTCCAGACAATTAACGCACCGCTTCTTCCGCTATCTCGCCATCACCAGCCAGAGCGATCCCAGAGTGAACACCCTTCCCTCTACGCCGGGTCAGCACGACATGGCGCGTGAGCTGGCCCAGGAGCTGGCGCAGCTGGGTTTAGACGATATTGTGATTGATGAATACGCGACGGTTACTGCGGTTAAAAAAGGTAATGTAGCCGGGGCGCCACGCATCGGTTTTATTACCCATATTGATACCGTCGATGTCGGTTTATCACCGGATATTCATCCACAAATATTAAAATTTACGGGTGAAGACCTCTGTTTGAATAAAGAGAAATCAATCTGGTTACGCGTAAAAGAGCATCCGGAAATTCTGGCTTACCCGGGTGAAGAGATTATTTTCAGCGACGGGACCAGCGTATTAGGCGCAGATAATAAAGCCGCCGTCACCGTGGTCATGACGCTACTGGAAAACCTGACGCCAGAACATCAGCATGGCGACATTGTGGTCGCGTTTGTGCCGGATGAGGAGATCGGCCTGTGTGGCGCGAAGGCGCTGGATCTAAACCGTTTTGACGTTGATTTTGCCTGGACCATCGACTGCTGTGAGCTGGGTGAGATTGTTTACGAGAACTTCAACGCCGCGGCGGCAGAAATTCGCTTTACCGGCGTAACGGCTCACCCCATGTCCGCCAAAGGCGTGCTGGTTAACCCACTGCTGATGGCGACAGACTTCATTAGCCATTTTGACCGCCAGCAAACCCCGGAATGCACCGAGGGGCGTGAAGGCTATATCTGGTTTAACGGCATTCAGGCGGGGCAAAACGAGGCCGTCTTAAAAGCGAATATCCGTGATTTCGATAAAGCACAGTTTGCCGCCCGCAAGCAGCAGATTGCCGATGTCGCGGCGTTGATTGCCGGACAGCATCCTACGGCAAAGGTGGAGTATCGCATTGAAGATACCTACAGCAATATCAGCAATGCGATTGGTGAGGATCGTCGCGCTATCGACTGATGTTTGAGGCCATGGAATCCCTTGGGATCACGCCCAAACCGACGCAATGCGCGGCGGTACTGACGGCGCAGCGCTCTCGGCAAAAGGCCTGCTCACGCCAAAACTTCTTCACCGGCGCGCATAACTTCCACTCGAAGTTTGAGTTTTTGCCGCTG
>ENA-OQHY01001203-OQHY01001203.1-human-gut-metagenome-genome-assembly--contig:-NODE-1203-length-11604-cov-1.999303_pt1 | contig 11604 bp, 22 predicted proteins | sample MGYA00242570_ERZ504733 | MGnify/ENA primary metagenome ERZ504733 (study PRJEB26092, sample SAMD00036219) | human gut metagenome | host: Homo sapiens | study: EMG produced TPA metagenomics assembly of...
TGTTCTGCTGTGGAACACGCCAAAATCCCTGTTGTGGAGCTGGAAGAACACAGCCATTTCCACCGTACAGACTGTGTACAGACCAGCTGTACCTCCGGAGCCTACGAGATCGTGGAGCATCTGATAATTCCTGCATTCGGCGGCGACGATAATATCGAACATGTTGAAGCCTGCATTACCCGTTTGCGCGTCACGGTAAAAGATTTAAATAAGGTGGATACGCAGGCGTTACAACAGGAGGGGGCGCTGGGCGTGATTATTATCGGCCAGCAGGTGCATGCGATATTTGGCCGGCAGTCTGATACCTTGCGGCAATTATTAGATGCGCATTTTAGTCATTAATAATAAAAAAGGGATAGCCAAAATAATGGCTATCCCAAACGAGGAGAATAGACTGCCAGTTGTTGGAGATACAATAACGATTAACGCATATCAGGAAATAAACATTACCACCAGGCTTCCACCTGCACGCCAAAATTCCAGGTATTATTTGCGGTGCCGTCTTCGAAGGATTGTCCTTTCTCGGAGTCATTCAGGTAAGAGGCGAAGACGCGCAGTTCCGGACGCGACATAAAATCAGGCCCATCCGCCAGTCCGAGTGCGAGGGTGTACTTCTCTCCGCTCTGCTTGTAGCTGGAGCCATCGGTGTAGGTATCTTTCTGGTAGAAACCGCCCACTTCACCAATCAGACGCACGTATTCGGTGAACTGGTACTGTGCGCGACCCACCAGAGAGACAAGGCGCGATTTATCGGTGAATTGCGTGGTGTCATCCGCCGAGCCCCAGGTCAGCACGTGGTTGAAGGAGAGCTTGTCCGTAATCGGAATTAAGCCGGTGTTAATCACACGGTAGCCGCTGGCGTCGTTCACGTAGTTCCACATGTCATACCAGCCGCCGCCTGGGACACCATGTTCTGCGCCAGGCCTTTGTTCGCATACTGCAGCACCAGCTTGTTGTAGCCGCCTAACATGTCCTGGCTGATCTCACCGGTGACCATGACGCCGTTATCGGCTCATACAGCCCACCGTACTCTTTCTGCTTATTGGTGGGTTTGGCATGGCGTAATCAATGCCCACTTCAGTCCATGCACTCGCCCACGGCTTCCAGCCGCATAGCGAAGGTCGATGTAGTTGATATTGACGTCGCTATCGCCGTCCACGCGGTAGTCCACGTCGTTGGCATCGCCACGGATCCAGGCCACGGACACCGCACCCGGTCCGAGCGTGTAGTTTTCGATACCGCACCCGCGCCTGAGATGTTCCAGTATTTGGTGTCAATGATGTGCAGGTCATGGCGCTGGTAGTAGCGCTTACCGCCCCAGATCACCGCGTTCGGATCGCCGGGGATCAGGCCCTTGATCTGCAGATTCAGCTGACGCAACCCGAACTGCGCATCGTCGCCGAAGGTGGTTTCATTGTCGTTAGAGCCGTCAGAGACCATGCTCACCATGCTGTCGAGGTAGAAGCTGACATCGTTCTTTTTGTACACCTCTGAGCCCAGTTCCAGCTCGCCGTAGGTATCCGCCTCGTTACCCAGACGGCCAATTTTATTTTTTTGCCACTCCTCCATCCCACCATCCCGTGAGACGCCCACACCGGAGCGAAGATACCCATGAAAATCAATTGGTACTGAAGACGCTGCAAACAGCGAAGGAGACGCTAACGCGGCAGCCAACGCAACAGATACAGAGCGGATCGTCGTGTTCATTGTTACCCTCTTATTGTTTTGTAATACGTTCACAAATCCGCTGTCATAAAATGCCTAAACCTTTTTTCTGGCAATTACGTGATCGTTAATCTGTGATTAAGTGCAAATAAAATAGCCAATTTTGTTACGATTGATGAGGTGTGACCAGAAATATAGTATTGTGAACGTAATACTTTTTGATGGTGTTATGGTAGCCAGAAGTGGCCAGTGGGCGTTTTTTTATATCGCCCCTGATACAATCAGCGCATAACAACATAAGGAACCGGACCATGAAGTCGAAAAGCGCAACGTTAGAGGACGTCGCACGCCATGCGGGCGTCTCCTATCAGACCGTGTCCAGGGTACTGAATAAATCTGCCAATGTATCCGAAGCCACGCGTCACAAGGTGGAGAAATCCATAGAGTTATTGCGGTATGTCCCGAACCGCCTGGCGCAGCAGCTGGTCGGAAAGCAGACCCAGACCGTCGGACTGGTGACGATTCGCTGGCTTTGCATGCGCCGTCACAGGTCGCCGCGGCGGTAAACGCTAATGCAATGTGGAAGGGTATCAAGGTGTTGATCTCCATGATTGATGAGAACGTCAACCACAGCATCCAGGATTCGATCAATGAACTGAAATCTCAGCTCGTCAGTAAGGTGATCATCAATGTCCCGCTGGAAGCAGAGCAGGCGCAGAAAATCGCGACGGACAACGACGATATCGTCTGTCTGTTCCTCGACGTTGACCCTTACAGTTCCGTGTTTAACGTTTCGTTTAACCCGCAGATGGCACCCGTGCCAGCGTCAAATATCTCTACGAACTGGGGCACCGGGAAATCGCGTTGCTGGCGGGGCCTGCGTCTTCTGTCTCGGCGCAGCTCAGGCTGAAAAGCTGGAATTGAAACCCTGAAAGGTTACGGTCTGGAGCCGGCCTCGGTGATCCGCGGGAACTGGGACGCGCAGAGCGGTTACGCGGGTGCGCTGCAGATGCTGCGCGAGACGCCGCAATTTTCTGCCGTGCTGGTGGCCAACGACCAGATGGCGCTGGGGGTACTAAGTGCTTTCCATCAGCATCAGATTTCCATTCCGGGTGAAAAATCGGTGATTGGCTACGATGACACCTACGAAAGCTCATTCTTCTATCCGGCATTGACCACGGTATCGCTGGACCTGGATCTGCAGGGGAAAGAGGCGGTGCGCCGCATTCTCGACAGTGGCGAAGACAATGCCGTGCGCATGTCATCCATTTTGCCTGCCCGGCTGGTGGTGCGGCAGTCGACCGGGCCGAAAGGTGAGAAGGGCAAAAACCTGCAGGTACTGGCGCAACAGCTTCGTGATATCGCACATCAGCTTGGCGATATGTAAAACGGTGAGCACCTCAACCCGGTGGGTGAGGTGCTGCACTCTTATTCCAGCCCCAGCGTGTACTGCGCAATCTTGAAGTAAATAATCAGACCGGTTCCGTCGATAAGCGTCGCGATAAAGGGCGCGGAAACGACGGCCGGGTCAATGCCGCAGCGCTTCAGTACCATCGGAATAACTGACGAGACAATCGCACTCCACAGCGTAATGCAGACCAGCGTCAGGCTGACGATAAGGGTAATTTCCAGCCCGATACCCATCATCCAGGCGCGAACACACCCGGCAAGACCAAGCGTGGCGGCAATCATCAGCGAGGTGGTCATCTCCTTTCGTAACACGCGGCCAACGTCGCGCAGACGCACTTCACCCAGCGCCATTGCACGCACCAGCGTGGAGGTGATCTGCGTCCCGCTGTTCCCACCGGTCCCTATCAGCAGCGGAATAAAAAAGGCCAGGGCAATGGCGGATTCCAGCGCCTCTTCGAAGTGCTGAATAACCGAGCTGGTATAGGCTTCAGCGACAAACAGCAGCAGCAGCCAGACGGAGCGTTTTTTCCACAGGCTGAAGGGGCTGGTTTCCAGATACGGCTTTTCCAGCGGCAGCGTTGCTCCCTGGAGCTGGGCATCTTCGGTGACATCATCTTCCAGCAGATGGGCGATTTCGCGTTCGGTCAGGCAGCCTACCACTTTACCGTGCGTGACCACCGGCACGACATCCGCCTCGCCGTGGGCCAGCAGCCCGGCGACATCGGCACGCTCGTCTTCCGGTTTGACCTGCAGAAATTGAGAAATCATCAGCGTTTTCACCGGCTGTACCGTATCGGCGGTCTGCAGCAGTTTGCGCACTGCAACCATGCCCGCCAGCCGACCGTTATCTTCGAGGAAAATATGTGATGGAATATCATCGTCTTTTAATTTTTCGAAAATTGCTCGCGTGCCAGCGCCACGCATAATGAAATATCGAGGACGATAAAATCGGTATTCATATATTGCGCGATTGCGCTGTCATTGAATGCCAGGTTTTGATTGTGAATAGCGTAAGACATAGTGAATTCCCTTTGAATAATAAAATCTCTCAGGGGCGAGCAAGACAGGGCATGTCGAAGAGGAGATCCCCACGTCCTGGGTTCAGCACTGTACACCGTATCCCGTAAGGGAAGTTATACTGACAAAGCCTTGATTCGACAGTGCCTGTTTTACCCTGTGCCGGTTCTCTCGAACCCACCAGAGCGATAACGTGTATTTGTACAGGAGCCTCGCCATAACGAGATCGTTGTAAAACGAGAGGGATAATACGCCACTTTAAAAATCGCGCTGTGGAATTTAAAAGACGTTTAAGAAACGTTTAGAACAATAATTTAATCCCGCGTATTAATGACATCGATTATTCATCAATGACGGTGGTTATTGCTCAAGAGAGTATAATTCCACACCTCTGTGTTTCTAAATGGCGCTGACATTTTCGCGTGTCGTTAATGTCTTCCTGCTGGAGGTCTGAGCGGTTGATACCCCATTTAAGGTTGTTCGTTTCTAATGGTCAGCATCACGAACGCTGCGGGGTGGAATATGACGTGGTTTGACAATCTGCTGAATCATTTTGCGCTCTATCCGACGCATCTGTTCGCGCTGCTTTTCGTCATCGCGCTGAGCAAGTCTACGGTACTGGTTTCCTCCGTGCTTCCGCCGGCCTCGGTGATGCTGCTGGCAGGATCACCGTCAGCCAGACCAGCCTGCATCCGGGACTGACGTGGCTGGCTGTCGCGGCGGGTGCCACAACAGGTCGGTATTGAATTATCATATCGGCCAGTTGATGGGCCACACGCGGCAGGTCACGCGCTTCACCTCCCGGCACGCCGAGAAATTTTTGCGGGTACAACATCAGCTGCAGAAAAACGGCGTGCTGGTGCTCTTTACCGCGCGTTTCCTGGCGGTGCTGCGTTATATCGTCCCGCTGGCAGCGGGCATGCTCAGACTGAACGCGGCGAAGGTGTACGCGGTAAGCCTGATTTCAGCCGTCGTATGGGCGGCGCTGTATGTCGGCATCGTCACCGGCATCAGCGCCTTTTGACCTACAGGTTTCCCATTCCGCCGTCGACCAGCAGTTCCGTTCCCACCATATAGCGCGATTCGTCAGAGGCAAGATAGAGCGCGGCTTTCGCCAGCTCCGTCGGCGTGCCCATTCTGCCCAGCGGCACAAGTTTGGTGATATCCCCCAGCATCGCCTTGAGCGCTTCCTCGCTTAACCCCGTTTTATTAAATGCCGGTGTTTCTACCGGACCCGGGCTCAGGCCGTTGACGCGAATACCGCGCGGCAACAACTCCCCTGACAGCGTGCGTGCCAGCGACAGTAATCCCGCCTTGCTGGCGGCATAAACGCTGCTGGCAGGCAGCCCGATGCGGGCGCTCACGGACCCGCACAGGATCACAGAGGAGGGATTATTGAGCAGCGGCAGCAGGGCCTGAATCAAAAAGAACGGTCCTTTAAGGTTGATGCCCATCAGGCGATCCCAGGCGTCTTCCTGCCACTCTTCAAGCAGCCCGTGCGTCACATCGCCGGCGTTAATAAACACGGCATCAAGACGCGACCAGCGAGAGGTGAGCGTGTCCGCCAGCGCTTTTTGCGCGGCGATGTCACCCGCATCGGTCGGAATAACCCAGGCATTATCGCCAGAATGCGTTGTGCTTCGGCAAGGGTATCCGGGTTACGTCCGGTGACAGCAACGTGCGCCCCTTCGGCAATAAATTCCTGCGCGGTAGCGAGACCAATACCGGAAGTGCCGCCGGTAATCAGCGTATATTTACCTGCTAAACGACCCATGTGCTTCTCCTGAAATGACTCTGGAGAAAGCACTATAGAAACGTTAGTATCGAAAGGAAACCAGGTACCATTTGGATACTAATGAGGCAAGAGGTGTGCTATGGCGGAATCACTCACTATACCCTGTGAAAAAAAATCTGAGGTTTATCTTTGCCCGATGACGCAGTTTGTAAACCTGATTTCCGGTAAGTGGGCCATCCCGGTGCTCTATCGCCTGATTATGCTCAATGCACCGGTCCGGTTTGGCGATCTGCTGCGCGCCGCTGCCCCCATCACGCAAAAAGAGCTCACGAAGCAGTTGCGCCTGTTTGAGCAGCGCGGGCTGGTGTCGCGCACTATCTACCCGGAGATCCCACCGCGGGTGGAGTATCAGATAACCGCGCTGGGGTTAACCCTCCAGAGCGCGCTCTCCCCGCTGGCCGACTGGATGAGCGAATACGGCGATCGCTTGAAAAGTAATCCTCAGTTTGCGAAACGCTTCCCGGAAAATTGTCACGAATCTGTCACACTCACTGCGACATTTTAAAACGAGTGAGGAATTAGGATGAGAAAAGCACTACTCGCGCTGGCAATCGCCGGTTCCATTGCAGTGACATCTGGCGTGCAGGCGCAAGAGACGCCGGAAGGGTATCAGCTGGAACAAGTTTTAATCATGAGTCGCCATAATTTGCGCGCGCCGCTCGCCAACAATGGCAGCGTGCTCGAGCAATCCACACCGAAGCAGTGGCCAGAATGGGAGGTGCCAGGCGGCCAGCTCACCACCAAAGGTGGCGTGCTTGAAGTCTATATGGGCCACTATATGCGCGAGTGGCTGGCACAGCAGGGGATGGTGAAAACCGGCGAGTGCCCGGCCGCGGATAGCGTATATGCCTATGCCAACAGCCTGCAGCGCACTGTCGCCACCGCGCAGTTCTTTATCACCGGCGCTTCCCGGGGTGCGATGTGCCTGTGCATCATCAGGAAAAAATGGGCACCATGGATCCGACCTTTAACCCGGTGATTACGGATAACTCACCTGAATTCCGTGAAAAAGCGCTGAAGGCGATGGAGACTGAGCGGCAGAAAATGCAGCTTGGCGAGAGCTACAAGCTGCTGGAGCAGATGACGAATTACGCTGATTCACCGTCCTGTAAAGAGAAGAACGTGTGCTCGCTGGCAGAGGCGAAAGATACCTTCAGCGCCGACTATGAAAAGAACCTGGCGTATCGGGGCCGTTAAAAGTCGGTAACTCGCTGGTGGATGCCTTCACGCTGCAGTATTACGAAGGCTTCCCGGCAGACCAGGTTGCCTGGGGTGAAATTAAAACCGATCAACAGTGGCGCGTGTTGTCGCAGCTGAAAAATGGCTATCAGGACTCGCTGTTTACCTCCACCGAGGTGGCGCAAAACGTGGCCAAACCGCTGGTGAAGTATATCGACCAGGCTCTCGTCACCGGGCAGGCGAAAGCGCCGAAAATCACCCTGCTGGTGGGGCATGATTCCAATATCGCGTCGCTGCTTACGGCGCTGGATTTCAAACCGTACCAGCTGCATGACCAGCATGAGCGGACGCCAATTGGCGGGAAAATTGTTTTCCAGCGCTGGCATGATAAAAGCGCCAACCAGGAGCTCATGAAGATTGAGTATGTCTATCAGAGCGCCGACCAACTGCGTAACGCCAGCGTACTGTCACTGGATGCGCCGGCACAGCGTGTGACGCTGGAGCTGAAGGGGTGTCCGGTTGATGCGAACGGTTTTTGCCCAATCGATAAATTCAATGCGGTGATGAATAACGCGGCGAAATAGGTAAAACCCCCGCTCAGGCGGGGGGAAACGTTCAGACGTTTTTACGTTCGATGGTTTGCTCACCCCAGAAGAGCGCGTCTTTGTCCGTTTTCCCGAAGGCACGTTCCAGCACTTCATCGCTGCCTTCTTCCCAAATCTGCTCTGCCAGCTTCTCGTCATAGTTCGCGACTTCAAAAATGGCTTCGGCGATCTCCGGAGAGGTGTTGCGTAAACTTGCCCATTCACCCACGCGGTGGGCTTTGGATTCTTGAGTTGGCATACTTGTCCTCCTGTTGAGTTAGCCGTTCAGTTTTTTGGCGAGGCCTGCGACATACTCACCCTGATAGCGGGCGATAGTGAGCTCTTCGTTGCTCGGCTGTCGGGAGCCATCGCCACCGGCAATGGTGGTGGCGCCGTACGGTGTCCCGCCACGAACCTGGGAATATCAAACAGTTCCTGCGCGCCGTAGCCAATCGGCACAATCACCATCCCATGGTGAGCAAGGGTAGTCCAGGTTGACGTAATCGTCTGCTCCTGACCGCCGCCGGTCCCGGTGGAGCTGAAGACGCTGGCGAGTTTGCCATATAACGCTCCGGATGCCCAAAGTCCTCCGGTTTGATCGAGGAAGGTCCGCATCTGGCCTGACATATTGCCAAATCGGGTAGGGGTGCCGAAAATAATGGCATCGTAATCAGCCAGTTCCTGCGGGGTGGCAACCGGGGCATTTTGTGTTTTCCCCCGGCTTTGGCGAACGCCTCAGCCTGCATCGTTTCCGGTACGCGTTTCACCACAACTTCTACGCCGTCCACTCTGTTTGCACCTTCTGCTACCGCGTGAGCCATGGTTTCAATGTGTCCATACATGGAATAATAGAGCACCAGAACTTTTGCCATTTTGCATCACTCCTCGTTTGTGTTTTCTGACAGCGGATCGCTGCGTTCATTTAAAGATAAGTCATCACAGCCAGACTGCAAAAATGAACGGCATTTCTTTGATTTATAACAATATGGATACAAAAGCGCTTTGTAGCAAAATGAAACAACTTTCCCGCTGCGGATTTTTAAAATGATAAGAAAGGCTTATAAATGGCCGTCGCGTAATCTCACCCGAATGGCTGAGATCATGTTGCAGAATATTACCTCTGACTTGCCGGATAGCCGCATTCCACTAAGCTTAATTTCACGTGGCACAGATAAAGGCACTGTCCTTCAGCCGCGCGGTGAAAGAATCCTCTTTTACTGAATGCAATATGATGTCTAATGTTTCACACTCTGGAGGTTAGAGATGGCAAACCATCGTGGTGGTTCAGGTAATTTCGCTGAAGACCGTGAAAGAGCATCAGAAGCAGGTCGTAAAGGTGGCCAGTCTAGCGGGGGAATTTCAAAAATGACCCTCAGCGGGCATCAGAAGCTGGCAAAAAAAGGGGGCAAAAACAGTCATGGCAGCAATAAGTAATACGCCGGCTGATACCCTGCCGCCGGGATCTCCCGGCGGTTTTTTATTTCTGCAACATTGAACTGTCACCAAAGGCATCGCACACTAGAGGATTGATGCTTATTTGCTGGTGCCGCATGTCTCTCTCCCGTTTCACATTCTCCGTCAAACCTCAGGAAGCCCTTCTCATTCTGATCACCATGTTCTGGGGCGGAACCTTTCTCGCCGTCCAGTACGCGGTCACGCTGAGCGGTCCGTTCTTTTTTGTCGGCCTGCGCTTTGCGACGGCGGCGATTGCCGTGGGGTTACTCTCGCTTAAAACCTTGCGTGGGCTGACGCTTAAAGAACTGAAGGCCGGGGTGGCCATTGGGGTTGCGATTGCCATGGGCTACAGCCTGCAGACGTGGGGATTGCAGACCATCACCAGCAGCAAATCGGCGTTTATCACCGCCATGTATGTGCACTGGTGCCGTTACTGCAATGGCTCTGTCTGGGGAGAATACCGGGTCTGATGTCCTGCACGGGGATCGTGCTGGCGTTTGTTGGCCTTATCTTGCTTGCCGGGCCGGAAAACAACCTGCTGGCGCTGGGGCAGGGCGAAATCATTACGCTGGTGGGCGCTATCGCGATTGCCGCGGAAATTATTCTGATCAGCGCCTGGGCTGGCAAAGTGGACGTCAAACGCGTCACCGTGGTTCAGCTGGCGACCGCGTCGCTGGTGGCTTTTGCCACCATGGTGCCGGCAGGGGAGTCTGTTCCGCCGATGTCCACCGGGCTGGTTGTGGTGGCGCTGGGGCTGGGTATCTTTAGCGCCATTATCCAGGTCACCATGAACTGGGCGCAGCGCAGCGTTTCCCCGACGCGTGCGACGGTTATCTATACCGGTGAACCGGTATGGGCGGGCATTTTCGGGCGTATCGCCGGAGAGCGTTTACCGCTGCTGGCGCTGGTGGGGGCGGCGTTTATTGTCGCCGGCGTGCTGGTGAGTGAGCTGAAGCTGAAACGGAAGAAAAAAGCGCTGCCAGAGCGTGACAGCGCTGCGATAAATCAAGAGTCCTGATGTACCACGTCGCCCTGCGGTGCGGCCGCTTCCCGGCGGCTCAGCAGGGCGTTAAGCAGGATTGCGCCAAAGGTTGCGGTACCAATCCCACCAAGGGTGAAGCCGCCCAGCGTCAGGGCAAAATCTCCCGCCCCCAGCACCAGCGTGACCGCCACCATAATTAGGTTGCTGTTCTGGCTCAGATCGACACGATGTTGCACCCAGATGCGTGCCCCGGCAACGGCAATCAGACCAAATACCACAATCGATGCCCCACCAATCACCGGTGCGGGAATGGTGTGGATCAGCGCGCCGAATTTCGGTGAGAAGCCGAGGAGCATCGCCATCACCGCTGCCGCCACGAAGACCAGGGTGGAGTAAACTTTGGTCACTGCCATCACGCCAATATTTTCAGCGTAGGTCGTTACGCCGCTGCCGCCGACCGAGCCGGAGAGCATGGTAGCCAGACCGTCGCCGACAAAGGCGCGGCCCATGTAAGGGTCCATGCTGCGCCCGGTCATACCCGCAACGGCTTTCAGATGGCCTAAGTTTTCTGCCACCAGGATCACCGCAACCGGCGCAATTAACATCATCGCCTGCGTGTTAAAGACCGGAGACGTCACCTGCGGCAGGCCGAACCAGGCGGCATTATGCAGCAGCGTAAAATCAACCGGCTTGCCCAGACCGAAGACGTTTGCCAGCAGGGCGTACACCAGACAGGCAACGATTAACCCCACCAGGATCAACAGTCGCTGGATCATCCCCCGCGTAAACACCGCCACCAGGCCAATGCAGAGTACCGTGATCACCGCCATCCAGCTTTCAAAGGGCGAACCGGAAACACTTCTGACGGCTATTGGCGCAAGGTTCAGACCAATTGCCATCACCACTGCCCCGGTGACGACGGGAGCATCATCCGCTCTATCCAGCACGTCCCGACCTCATGACCACCAGCCAATCAGCGTGTAGACCAGCCCGCAGGCGATAATGCCGCCGAGCGCGACGCTCAGATTCGGGTTGATGCCCTGACCGTTAAAGCCGGTGGTGGCGATGACCACGCCGACAAACGCAGCGCTGGAACCAAGATAGCTGGCACGCGCCCGCCGGTGATGAAAAGAACAGCAGGTACCGATACCCGACATCAGAATAGACAGATTGGATCAAGCCCCATCAGCATGGGCATCAGCACCGTTGCGCCGAACATCGCGACCGCGTGCTGAACCCCCATCACTAAGGTTGGCCCGAGCGGGAGCCTTTCATCCGGCGCGACCACGCCAGGTTCCGTAGAGGTCGATTTCAACTGCCAGTGGGGAAAACCGAACATTGCCATGAGCTGACTCCTTAAGGAGGGTTAACAGGCGGGTCGCATAAGCGCGTGATAGCCGCGGTCAAACCACACCAGCCCTTGCGGCGCGGGGTGGCGAATAATCGAAACGATGTCGCAAAACAGGATGTCGTGCGTGCCCACGCTCACCACCTGCTGATACGGCAGTCAAACGAGG
>ENA-OQHY01001204-OQHY01001204.1-human-gut-metagenome-genome-assembly--contig:-NODE-1204-length-11602-cov-6.525142_pt1 | contig 11602 bp, 13 predicted proteins | sample MGYA00242570_ERZ504733 | MGnify/ENA primary metagenome ERZ504733 (study PRJEB26092, sample SAMD00036219) | human gut metagenome | host: Homo sapiens | study: EMG produced TPA metagenomics assembly of...
GCTGCTTTCTACTATGTGGTTTGGCGTTATGGCAATGGCTTATAGCTTGCTTGTCAGCAGTGTTACAAGCCAAATCATCAACTCATGGCCCAATCGGAAACTTTTGAATTATCGATATTGGGATCAGGTGAAGGATATTCTGCCGAGCATTGCTATAGCAATCTTTATGGGATGCTGCGTGAATCTTGTTGGCCTGCTTCACCTGTCAAATACCGTGACTCTACTGATTCAAATCCCGATGGGGGCGGCAATTTACATTGGAGCATCGGCTGTATTGCATCTGGAATCCTATGAATATCTGATGGGCATGATTCGCCCTGTCTTGAAAAAAATTGCAAGAAAGTAAAGGCGATAAAAATGAAAAAAATCCTTTTATTAGGTGGTTCTGCGCAGCAAGTTATAGCCATTGAAACCGCGAAGAAGCTCGGCTACTACACTGTTCTGTGCGATTTTCTGACGGACAACCCCGGTCAATATGTAGCAGATAAGTTCTATCTTGTAAGTACTACGGACAAGGATGCAGTACTTGAGGTGGCACAGAAAGAAAAAGTTGATGGCGTTCTTGCCTATGCATCTGACCCCGCTGCACCCACAGCAGCCTATGTGGCCGAGAAGCTGAGCTTACCGGGAAGTCCATATAAATCAGTAGAAATCCTCTGTAATAAAGATGAGTTTCGTGCCTTCCTGAAAGAAAACGGATTTTGTACGCCAGAGGCAAAAGGCTACACAGATATCTGGAAAGCGCTGGCAGATATTAAGAAGGGCACTTTCAAGTATCCGATAATTGTGAAGCCGGTAGATTCCTCCGGCAGTAAGGGTGTAAGTCGAATTGATTGCGCAGAGCAAGCTGAGAAACTCCTCGAATATGCAATGTCGTATTCTCGTGGTCATCGAATCATTGTAGAGGAGTTTGTAGAAAAATACGGTTATCAGATTGCAGGCGACGGTTTGTCTGTGGATGGAAAGTTGGTTTTTCGGTACTTTGCCAATGACCATTTTGATGAACGTTGTAAGAACCGTTTGTTCCGGTGGCAGCGAGTTTTCCCTATAATATGCCGGACGATGTACAGAACAAAATCCATGCAACCATTCAGCGATTACTGACCTGTTAGAAATGCGTACATCAACCTACAACTTCGATATGCGTATTGACAAGGATTATAACGTTTATCTGATGGAAGTGGCACCTCGTGATGGCGGCAATTATATCCCGCAGGCAATTCGCTATGCAACCGGTGTGGATTTGGTTGAGTGCTCAGTCAAGGCGGCAATGGGTGAAAAAATTGAGATCCCTGCGCAGATTCAGCCGAAAGGTTGCTGGGCGTATTATGCAGTTCACAGTCTAAAGGACGGCATTCTGAAGCAGGTTGTTATAGACCCAGTAGTCGAAAAAAATCATGTGGCAGAGAATCATCTGATTGTAAAGCCGGGTGATGAGATTCATTCGTTCATTGGTGCAAACTCTACGTTGCATTCTGGTGATGAAGTTCGACAATTTGGAACAGATGCTGGATATGATTGAACACGCAGATAAATGGATTCGGATTGAATATCAGTGAGGAAATAGGATGAAAGAAATTGGCGGGTATATAGAGCTTGACACTTATACAGGTGCAATGCTCCACGGAAAAGCGATTGCCCTGAATTGCGGAAGAGGAGCGTTGGAATATCTTTGCGAAGCGAAGATGATTCGGAAGTTATATCTGCCGTATTTTCTTTGCGATTCTGTGCCAAATCTCTGCAAAAAAATCGGTGTCGAATATGAATTTTACCATATCAATAGGGCTTTTGAACCAGTTTTCACAAAGGAAATCGGCGCAAATGAATGGCTCTATATTGTGAACTTCTATGGTCAGCTTAATAACGAGTATTTGCAAACATGGAAGCAGCGATATGATCGTGTCATAGTTGACAATGCACAAAGTTATTTTCAGATGCCCGCAGATGGATTGGACACGCTCTACACCTGCCGTAAATACTTTGGTGTCGCAGATGGCGCTTTTTTGTATAGCGACATGAGGCTGAGTAAAGAAATCCCACTGGATGAATCGTTTGAACGGATGCATTTTTTGATGGGGCGATATGAACGCAGTGCGAACGAGTTTTATGGCGAGTATGTGGCTAATAATAAGTTATTTGCCACAGAACCGGCAAAGCGAATGTCTCGTCTGACAGAAAATCTTCTGCATGGAATCGATTACGATACCGTAGCAAAAAGACGGCAGGAGAACTTCGAGCTCCTAGACGAGGAATTTCGGGACATAAATGAGTTGAATTTGAAAAGTATTTATGGTGCATTTATGTACCCGCTTTTGGTTCAAAATGGCGCAGAAATCCGAAAAACTCTGCAAAAAGAAAAAATCTACATACCGACTTTATGGCCAAATGTGCTGAAGGAATGCCCGGCGGATAGTCTGGAATACCATTACGCAGCTGATATTCTTCCTCTTCCGATTGACCAACGATATGGAAAAGAAGATATGAAAAAAATTGCCGAAATGGTTAAGATGACCATGAATATAAAACAGGAGTGAAAGTATATGTCCGATAATATCTTAGTGACACGTTCGTCTATGCCAAGTATGGATGAGTACATAGAAGAAATTCGACCTATTTGGGAAAGTCACTGGCTGACCAATATGGGCGTAAAGCATAAGAAATTGCAAGCAGAGCTGGAGGAATATTTGGGCGTACCCCATGTGGCTCTTTATACTAACGGTCATCTGGCTCTGGAAAATGCCATTGCTGCCCTGAATCTGCCGGAGGGCGGTGAGGTGATTACCACGCCGTTTACCTTTGCTTCTACCACCCACGCGATTGTTCGTAATGGTCTTGTTCCAGTGTTCTGTGATGTGAATGATAAAGATTATACCATGGATGCGACGAAGATTGAAGGGCTTATCACTGACCGCACAGTGGCAATCGTTCCGGTACATGTATATGGCAATATTTGTGATGTGGAGGCTATTGAAACAATCGCAAAGAAATACGGTCTGAAGGTGATTTACGATGCGGCTCATGCCTTTGCTGTGAAGTACAAGGGCGTATCCACCGCTTGCTTTGGCGATGCTTCTATGTTCAGCTTCCACGCAACTAAGGTGTTCAACACTATCGAGGGCGGTGCAGTCTGCTTTAAAGATGATAGTTGGGTGCAGCTGCTGAACGACCAGAAGAATTTTGGTATCCATGGTCCAGAGTCGGTTTGCTTCGTAGGTGGCAATGCAAGATGAACGAATTTCAGGCAGCGATGGGGATCTGCAACCTGCGGCATCTGGACGAGGAAATCGCCAAACGCAAGAAGGTCGTGGAGCGCTACCGTGAGCGCCTTTCCGGTGTGGAAGGTATCAAGCTAAGTGCAATTCAGGAAAATGTAGAGAGCAACTATGCATATTTCCCGGTCGTGTTTGATGGCTACAAGTATACCCGTAATGAAATTTATGAGATGCTGCAGGAGCAGGGCATTACGGCCAGAAAATATTTCTATCCGCTGACCAACAGCTTTGAGTGCTATCGGAATTATCCGACCGCCGGTACTGAAAAAACGCCTGTTGCGCAGCATTTGGCATTGCGTGTGCTGACGCTGCCTTTGTACGCAGATTTGTCTCTGGGCGATGTGGATCGTATCTGTGATGTTATTCTGGGACAGAAAGCATAGTATATAGCTCGGAAATCAACAAGCAGGGTATAAAAGGAGTGTGTTTTATATGAAACTGTTAATGCTTGGCACGACCGGACGTGGTACGAAAGAACTTCTTCTAGAGGCAAAAAGACGTGGAATATATACGATCGTGACAGATAATCTTAGTGTGGAAAAAGCGCCTCTGAAGCTTTTGGCAGATGAGTATTGGATGATCAGTACGGCAGACATTGATATTCTGGAAGAAAAATGCAAAGAAGAAGGGGTTGCTGCCATTATGAATGGTATAAGCACCTTTAACATTTCTGTCTGCATGGAATTGTGCAAACGGTTGAATCTTCCCTGCTACTGCACGCCTGAATCATGGCATTATACGATTGATAAGCGGCAGTTTAAAGACCTTTGCATAAGCTGCGGTGTGCCGGTAGCGAAGGACTACTATCTCAGCAAAACTCCGTCCGAAAAGGAATTGAGCGAGATTCAGTATCCGGTTGTAGTCAAGGCGATTGACCAAAGCGCAAATAGAGGTATGAGCTACTGTAATTCGAAGGAAGAAGTGCTTGCAGCGTGTGAGTATGCAAGGTCTTATTCAGCAAGCGACACGGTGATAGTCGAAAGAATGCTGAAAGGACATGAGTACACTGCTTGGTATGCGCTGGCAGGTGGAAAAGCATCTTTGGTAAACTTCGGAATTATGTTTGAACAGGAGGGATATCCAAGCAACTGCTATTCGGTCACAACAACAGAAACCAATAAACTGGATTTGTATTTAAAGGAAATCGATCCGTATATTACAACTGCCTTCAATAAAGCGGGATGCAAAGAAGGTTTGGCATGGATCGAAATGATGTTAGACGATGATGGGCATTTTTATGTACTGGAAACAGGATACCGGATGTCTGGTGATATGATGGCCTTGAACCATAAGAATGTCTGTGGGTTTAATACATATGCGTGGCTGGTTGACATCGCTACAGGAGTTAAACACAGTTATTCTGATCTGCCTGATCCGGAAAGAAAGCTGCCAGAGAGATGTGGGTGTACCTATATTCTTTGGAGCAAGGATGGAGGAAAGATTTCCGAAATTACTGGATTAGACGAAATTAAGAAGTTAGAAGGCATCAACTTAAACATTGACGGAATGCTGAATGTTGGGGACGTAGTAAAAAAACATCAGTATCTTTTGGTAATTACGTTTGATGTTGCAACTGAAGATGAAATGATAGATGTGATCAAGAAAATCAATGCGTCCGTTACAGTAAAAAATGATACTGGAGCAGACATTGTTATCCGATTTGACGGATTTGAACGGCTGAAAGCGATTGCAAAAGAAGCGAATAAATTGGGAGAAGAATGAGCAAACAAATCAAAGAGAACGAAAGGCAACTACTTAACACCGGCGATGTTCTAGTCTTTGCATTTGGTGCAATGATAGGCTGGGGATGGGTTGTCCTTTCTGGACAGTGGATCGTAACCGGAGGAATAATCGGAACTGCAATCGGCTTTCTCATTGGTGGTTTCATGATATATTTTGTGGGGCTTTGTTATGCTGAACTGACAACATCAATTCCTCAAAGTGGTGGAATAAAGGCGTTTAGCTACCTAGCTCTTGGAGAAAAGGCGTCATTTCTGTGCACATGGGCTATCATTTTGAGCTATATTTCCGTTGTGTGTTTTGAGGTGGTTTCATTTCCTACCGTTCTTCAGTATATTTTTCCGAATTTCTCCATAGGAAGAATGTATACGATTTTGGGAGCGGACATTTACATCAGCTGGACATTAGTATCAGTCATTATGGCTCTAGCGGTTACGGTTATGAATCTTGTTGGCACAAAGACTGCCGCTAGATTTCAAAAAATAATGACACTGGCAATAGCAGGTGTTGGCGTTCTTTTAATCGCAGGTGCTGTTTTTTCAGGAAATGTACAAAATCTGGACGATCAGCTTTTTCTGGGTACGACCGAAAGTGAAGCTATTGAAGGTATCGCGAAAATTTCTATCTTGACGCCATTCTTTTTGTTTGGATTTGATGTTATTCCGCAGATTGCAGAAGAAATAAAGATTCCGATGAAAAAATAGGAAAGTTGATGATGATGTCAATCGTACTTGCAGTGGCTTTCTATGTATTTGTTGTTTTTAGTGTCGGATTCATTTTGAGCAAGACGGAAATCCTATATTCCATGGAGCATACGGGATTGGTGACAGCAGATGCCATGGCGAAAGCGTTCAATAGCGTAAACATGGCAAAAATCGTTATTGTTGGAGGGATGTGTGGAATTCTCACAAGTTGGAATTCGTTCCTGATAGGTGGGAGTCGCGCATTGAGTTCTTTGTCTGCGTCAAATATGCTGCCTTCCTTTTTTGGTGTGACAAGTAAAAAGACTGGTGTTCCAATTTATTCAATTTCATTTATTGGATTGATTTCCATTATATCAGCCTTTTTTGGTAAAGCGATTCTAACATGGTTTGTGGATGCAGGTAATTTTTCGTGTTGTGTAGCATACTGTATTGTCTCAGTTTCTTTTTTAATGATGCGAAAAAAATACAGGGCACTGAAGAGACCGTATGAAGTAAAGCATTATAAAATGGTTGGTGGCCTTGCTGTGTTTTTGTCAGGGCTCATGGCTAGTCTTTATATAGTACCGGGAACAAATTGTACGCTTTCTTTTCCAGAAGTTATAATAATAATCATTTGGAGCGGTTTGGGTCTAATTTTTTACTTGTATTGCAAAAAAAGATATGCTACTAAAATATTCTCTGATATAGATAACAGCATTCTGATTGAAAAGAACTAAATACATATTAAAAAAGACTCTTTAGAAATGAGGTGATCAAAAATGGGAAAGTATTTTGGAACTGATGGCTTCCGTGGTGAAGCTGGTATTGATCTGACCGCTGACCATGCCTACAAGGTGGGTCGCTTCCTCGGCTGGTACTACAATGCACTACGCGAGCGCAATGGCAACAACGAGCCTGCTCGCATCGTCATCGGCAAGGACACCCGCCGCAGCTCCTATATGTTCGAATACAGTCTGGTGGCCGGTCTGACCGCCTCTGGTGCGGATGCTTATCTGCTCCATGTCACCACCACTCCGTCTGTGGCTTACATCGCCCGGGTGGATGACTTTGACTGCGGTATCATGATCTCTGCAAGCCACAACCCCTACTATGATAACGGAATCAAGCTGATCGACTGCTACGGCGAGAAAATGCCCGAGGAGACTCTGCTGCTGGTGGAGGACTACATCGACGGCAAGCTCCATGTCTTTGATAAGGACTGGCCGGAGCTGCCCTTTGCCCACCGTGAGCATATCGGCTGCACCGTGGACTATGTGGCAGGCCGTAACCGCTATATGGGCTACCTGATCAGCCTGGGCATCTACTCCTTCAAGGGTGTGAAGGTTGGTCTGGACTGCGCCAACGGTGCAAGCTGGAACATCGCTAAGTCTGTTTTTGATGCTCTGGGTGCGGATACCTATGTCATCAACAACAAGCCGAACGGTTGAACATCAACAACAACGCTGGCTCTACTCATATTGAGGGTCTGCAGAAGTTCGTGGTAGAGAACGGTCTGGATGTCGGTTTTGCCTTCGATGGTGACGCTGACCGCTGCCTGTGTGTGGATGAAAAGGGTAATGCGATCACCGGCGACCATATCCTGTACATCTATGGCTGCTACATGAAGGAACACGGCGAACTGATGAACAACACCGTGGTCACCACGGTCATGTCCAACTTTGGCCTGTACAAGGCTTTTGATGAGCAGGGCATCGGCTACGCTAAAACTGCTGTGGGCGATAAGTACGTCTATGAGTACATGGCTAAGAATGGCTGCCGTATTGGCGGTGAGCAGAGCGGTCATATTATCTTCAGCAAGTACGCCAGCACCGGTGATGGTATCCTGACCAGCCTGAAGATGATGGAGGTCATGCTGGCCAAAAAACTACCCATGAGCAAGCTGACTGAGCCGCTGAAGATCTACCCGCAGGTGCTGGAAAATGTCCGCGTCACCGATAAAAAGGCCGCACAGAACGACCCGGCGGTGCAGGAAGCAGTCAAGGCAGTGGCCGAGGCTTTGGGTGATACCGGTCGTATTCTGGTGCGCGAGTCCGGCACGGAACCTGTTGTGCGTGTAATGGTAGAAGCTCCTGACCATGACACGTGCCAGAAGTATGTGGACGAAGTAGTCAATGTGATTTGCGAAAAGGGATACAAGGCATAAAGTCGAAGATGACTCTTGGAGATGAATCCGGAGTCATTTTCCGTAATAGACCTGCTAATAAAAGTCAAGTCCCAAAACAAGAAAATTCGCTAACCGACCGCTGCCCATGACAAACAGCATTCAAATGCTGGTCAAAACACAGCGAGGGCGACGGAGGGGATAGCAAAGCAAGCCCAGCCAGCCCTCGCAAAATCAGGATAGCATTTGAATGCTTCGGTTTGTCAAGGGTTCGCTGCGCCAGCTAAGCGGTTCTTTGAATTCAGCTCAGGCTCAAGAGGAAATTACGAGCAAAAACAAATATCCATGCTTATTTTGAGTGTTTGGAGTCCATTACAGCTTTCACTCTAGCATAATAGATTCGCAAGAACTTGTTGGCTGAAGCCATCATGTAAACTTTGTAGGGTTTTCCCTCAGAGCGCTTTTTGTTCATGAATTGAAAAACCGGCTCATCCTGAGGTTGTGTCTTCAAGATGACAGTCATAATCAGAAAGAGCGTCCTACGTAGAACAGCCGAACCCACTTTACTAATTCCGCTATCGTTGCCCACAATCTTGCCAGAATCATTTGGCTGCGGTTCAATTCCTGCAAATGCAATGAGTAATTTCTTGGATGAGAAACGACGGATATCTCCGATCTCAGCCATCAGTTGAGGACCGAGAGAAGGGCCGACGCCGTACATTTCCATCACAGTATCAAATTCCGGAAGCTGTTGAGAAAGGCGAAGCATCTCCTGCTGGAATGCAGCCACGGACTGAGATACGGCTTTCAGCTGAGCGACCTGTTGCTGAATAAGGAGTTTTGAGGTTGGGGATTTTGGAAGAGAAGCAGCATTGACTGCACAGGCATAGATCGTATCCGATTTTGAGCGAGTGAAATTATATCCGTGCTTCTGACACCACTTTAAATACTTTTTAGCAAAGGCATCAGAGGAAAGGCTTGAAACACACTCACTGTGCCAGAAGTCTCCAATGAAATCGACCCATTTTTCGCACCCGTTGCTCTTTGCGGGGCTTGAAAATAGCTTGTTTGCATCTGGAAAGGTCAGGTCAAGAGATGAGATCAGATTATTCTTCAGCATAGTACGAACTGCCACGGCTTGCTGGTACTGACGATAACAATTCTTCAAAGCCAGCCGGGTATCATCTTCGGGAAGATACTGTCGTAGCCGTGTCCACTTGTCGAGCGTATAGTTGGCGATTTTAACAGCGTCTTTTCTATCCGTTTTGACACGTCTTAAACTGTTGTTGTCATAGTCATGAATCAGAACAGGATTGACTACGGAAACGAATAAGCCCGCATCGTGTAAAACGAAAGCAACTGGTTTGTGGTAATTCCCGGTGGCTTCCATGACGACACGGGTCTCTCCGTCCAAAGCTTTGAGCTTCCCAGCCAGATCGTTCAGGCTTTGGGCGGTATGTAAAACTTCAAAGGGTTCGAGTACTACTTCTCCAAAGGGGCGCATGACGCAAACCATGCTCTTTCCTTTGGAAACGTCAATGCCTACAGCGTTCATAACGGTTCCTCCATTACTTTGTATTTGCAACCGGAATCCATCTTTTACTCGTTGCCGATTCAATCTATTGGGTGACACGAACGCTCCGCTTGGCGGGTGGCTCAACCTGCTTAAAACGAATGCTACAACAAGAGAGATGGTCAACTGTCTTTAGAACGGGCGTAGAAGCCCAGAGAATGATGCGTTAGCCGATTACTCTCTTATTGTAGCTTAGGTACGAGTTGGAATGGAATATGGCTGGCTGCCATATCCGGTTCCATGTTTATTGTAATAGAGAATGATACTGAAATGAGTGAGACTGATCCATTCTATTCTGAAGAAGCGGATGGGATGAGCAAACACGAACAACTGGAAGAATATTTTTCGCAGTCTTTGGAGTTAGACATCCTGCTCCGGCTCTGCCCGGACGATGAGGACACAATCTATCAAATCGTGGATTTGCTGGTTGACACCTGCGCCACCAATCGCAAGATGCTGCGCATTGCCGGGGACGACAAGCCCGCCGAAGTGGTGCGCAGCCGGTTTATGAAGCTGAATGCCGACCATATCCGCTTTGTGCTGAAGTGCCTTGCAGAGAACAGCAGCCCGATCCGTAATATGAAACAATATCTGCTTGCTTCTCTGTACAATGCACCCACCACGATGCAGCTTTCCTACCAGAACCAAACAAACCACGACCTAGCGAATCGGAGGTGATGAAAATTTCAAAGAAAGCAACCACGATTGCCATCGTCAATCAGAAAGGCGGCACCGGCAAGACCACCACCTGTGAAAATCTGGGCATCGGGCTGGCAATGGAGGGCAAGAAGGTCCTACTGGTGGACGCTGACCCACAGGGGTCACTTACCATTAGCATGGGCTGGCAGCAGCCCGATGAACTGCCCACGACCCTTTCCACCCTGATGGCAAAAGCCATGAACGATCAGAGCATTCCGCCCGGTGAAGGCGTTTTGCATCATGCGGAGGGCGTTGACCTGATTCCGGCGAACATCGAACTGGCAGAGCTGGAAGTGTCTCTCGTCAACTGCATGAACCGGGAAAAGATGCTCAAGCAGGTGCTGGACAGTGCAAAGCACGAATACGACTTTATTCTGCTGGACTGCACTCCTTCCCTTGGGATGCTGACTGTCAATGCCTTGGCAGCCGCGGACACCACCCTGATTCCGGTGCAGGCGCAGTACCTGTCTGCGAAAGGTTTGGAACAGCTTTTGCAGACGGTGCAGAAGGTCCGGCGGCAGATCAACCCGAAATTGAAAATCGAGGGCATCCTGCTGACTATGACCGACAGCCGCACCAACTACGGACAGCAGATCGACAATTTGATTCGGGGTGCCTACGGCAGCAAGATCAAGGTGTTCGACCAGACCATTCCCCGGTCTGTCCGTGCTGCGGAGATCAGTGCCGTGGGTAAGAGCATTTTCCAGCACGACCCCAAAGGCAAAGTGGCAGAAGCTATAAATCTCTGACAAGGGAGGTGATGGCGAATGCCGAAAAACAGCTTAAACGTGTCGCTGAAAGGGCAGATGACATTTTCTCCACCGAGGAATCCCGGCAGGAACAGCAGCGGGAGCAGGTGCAGCAGATTCCCATCGGAGAGCTGTTCCCTTTCAAAAACCACCCCTTTAAGGTCTTGGACGATGAATCCATGCAGCGCACCGTAGAGAGCGTAGAGCAGTACGGTGTGCTGTCTCCGCTGATCGCCCGCCCACGCCCGGAAGGTGGCTACGAGATCATCTCCGGGCACCGCCGTCAGCACGCTGCACAGCTTGCCGGGCTGGATGCCCTGCCTGTTATCGTCCGTCAGATGGATGATGATGCCGCCGTTTTGCTCATGGTGGACTCGAATCTCCAACGTGAAAACATCTTGCCCAGTGAAAGGGCTTTCGCCTACAAAATGAAGCTGGAAGCTATAAAAAATCAAGGTGCTAGGTCAGATTTAACTTCGGCCCAAATTGGGCCGAAGTTGACAGCAGCCGAAAAGGTGGCAGAGGAAGCCAGTGATACCAAGTCGCAGGTCAAGCGATTTATCCGCCTGACCAACTTGTCCCGGAACTGCTGGATATGGTGGATGAAAAGAAAATTGCTTTTAATCCCGCTGTGGAGCTGTCCTATCTGGACGAAAGCCAACAGCGGGATTTTTTAGAAGCGATGAACGACACCCAGAACGCACCGTCCCGTTCCCAAGCGCAGCGGCTTAAAAAGCTGGCACAGGAAGGACATTTCTCGTATG
>ENA-OQHY01001205-OQHY01001205.1-human-gut-metagenome-genome-assembly--contig:-NODE-1205-length-11587-cov-3.558901_pt1 | contig 11587 bp, 12 predicted proteins | sample MGYA00242570_ERZ504733 | MGnify/ENA primary metagenome ERZ504733 (study PRJEB26092, sample SAMD00036219) | human gut metagenome | host: Homo sapiens | study: EMG produced TPA metagenomics assembly of...
GGAGACGTATAAGCCACCGACGTGAAGACGTTGAAGGTGGAGCTGACGGATGCCGATTACGAGAAGATAGCATCGCTGATGAAGGACGACGACTCAAGACGAAAAAGTTCTTCATTAGTGGCAGCTATGCCGCACAGTGCATATCCGTGTGGCTGGAAGGACTGTTTGGCGCTCTGGTGGAACCGGCAGCAGGAGGCAGAACGCTGGAAATTTTAAACGAATCAGATTACGAATATTCTTTGAATGGAAATAAGCAAACAAACAATTGATTCGCGAGTTTATTGATTGAAAATACGCAAAAAGCAATCGCAAAAAAATACGAATTGCTTTTTTGCGTGTTTTGCGTATAATAAAAGCATGAAAAAGTGGAAAGGATGTGAACAGAATGCGAGAAACACGGACCATGGAATTTAAAGAAACGATTACTAATACATTTCTGAAAACAGTAAGTGCTTTTTCGAATTATGACGGTGGAGTTATTCTGTTTGGAGTCGATGACGAGGGAAACAGTAAGGCTTATCGGATGTAAAACAGTCATGCCTGGATATAGAAAATAAAATTAATGACAGTATTTCTCCACAGCCAGATTATAAACTGGAAACACAAAATAATGATAAAATTATCAAACTTACCGTACAAAGCGGTGCGCAGAAGCCGTATTTATATAGGTCAAAAGCATATAAACGAAATGATACCGCGACGATAGAAGTAGATACACAGGAATTTTCCAGGCTTGTTCTGGAAGGAAAAAATATCCGATTTGAAGAACTGCCATGCAAAGACCAGAATCTGACCTTTCAGATTTTACAGCGAAAGCTGAAAGAACATATTCAGATCGAAACCTTTAGCCAGGACACGCTGAAAACCTTGAATCTATACGACAATGCCAATGGATACAATAATGCCGCTGGTCTTTTGGCAGATCAGAACCACTTCCCGGGAATCGACATGGTCAGATTCGGCGAAAACATCAGTATTATCCAGAAAAGAGTAACATTTGAAAACAGATCGATTTTAGAGGTGTATGAGAAAGCGATTGAAATTTTCAGAGATTACTATCAATATGAGGAAATTAAAGGTGCGGACAGAAAAAAAATAGAAAAAATACCAGAAGCTGCATTTCGAGAGGCGATCGCCAATGGTTTGATTCACAGGATCTGGGATGTGGAATCGCAAATCAGAGTTCTGATGTTTGAGGATCGAATCGAAGTAGTTTCTCCGGGAGGTCTGCCGGCAGGTATTACAAAAGAGGAATATTTGTCCGGAAAACTTTCTGTTTTAAGAAATAGAAATCTGGCAAATGTTTTTTACCGGTTGGGATTTGTTGAGATCTTTGGAACGGGAATTATGAGAATCAGACAACTTTACGAAAAAAGCTTAAGAAAACCGGAGTTTGAAGTGTCAGAAAATGCGATTCAGATTGTACTTCCGGTCTGGGAAAGCAATCTGGATTTGACAGAAGATGAGAAAATGATATACGGGATATTAAGCAAAAACAGGTTGAAATCTATGGGGGAAATTGCACCATATGTTTCATTTGGAAGATCAAAAACGACAAAGCTTTTGAAAGAGATGGAGGAAAAAGGGATCATAACTGTGGAAGGTAAGGGACGCAGCACGAAGTATAGTATAAAATAAAACTTGCGTATTTATAAAAAAAGTAGAAACACCGGCATTTTTCTTGGCAGAGAAACTTGCCGGTGTTATTATTTAACACTAGTAAATAGATAACGATATTAAATATTTGCGGAAGAAGAAGGGAAAAAGAGTGACAGAGAGTTTTGAAGAACTGTTTCGTGCATTGCATCAGTTAAAAAGCTGAATGTGGTGTCCATGCTGCCGGACGAATTGACGAAGTCATTCAGACCAAGTCCTCGATTGAAGCTGCAGAAAATCCGGGAAAAGTGGAAGTCAAAAACGGTGTGGTTCGTTTCGAACATGTCAACTTCCGATATCCGGGTGCCGAGGAAGATGTGCTTCATGACATCGACTTTGTGGCAGAATCTGGAAAGACAACCGCGATCATCGGAAGTACCGGCTGTAGAAAATCTACACTGGTCAACCTGATTCCGCGTCTTTACGATGTAACGGGCGGATCCATCACACTGGATGGAAAAGATATCCGCAGGATCACAATGAAAGATCTGCGGGATGAAATCGGTTTTGTACCGCAGAAAGGTGTTCTGTTCTCCGGAACGATCGCATCCAACCTCCGTTTTGGAAAAGATGATGCGTCAGATGAAGAGATTGCAAAAGCAGCGGAAATTGCGCAGGCAACTGAGTTCATCGAAGCAAAAGATGACAAATACGAAACGCCGATCGCCCAGGGCGGAAGCAACGTCTCCGGCGGTCAGAAACAGCGTCTGGCGATTGCGCGTGCCATTCTGGCAGACAACAAGATTCTGATCCTTGTTATGAAAGACGGCGATATCATCGAGCAGGGAAATCACGAAGAGCTGCTCGCGGCAAATGGATTCTATGCAAATCTGTATAACTCGCAGTTTGAGGATGTTGTGGCATAGCAGATCCGTAAAAATTGAAAAATAGAAAGAGCCCGTTTGGAATATCCGATTGGCATATCCGGACGGGCTCTTTTGATGCGCGATAAACTAAAAAAGGAAAATGTGAAGAAATGGTGTAAAGTCGCTCAGAAAATGTGAATAAGATAGAAAAATTCCCTCTGATTTTGTGAAAAAAGTTGTTTTCCTTTGCGGTTAAGAATATAATAAAAGCATCAGAATAAGCAGAGGAAGTGCGCGAAAGAGATGCTTTATTTAAAACGAAAAATCGATTTTTCTGAGTGCATGGAAAAGCAATCCGGACCGGAAACCGTTGATTGTAAAAGGACCGCGGCAGGTGGGAAAAACCGAATCCATCCGGCGGTTTGGAGAGCAAAACTATAAAAGTGTGATCAGTATTAATTTTGTAGAAGAACCAAAGTATAAAATGATTACAACGGATGGATACAAAGCGGAAGGTATTATCAAAAATATTTCCAGGATTGATCCGTCAAAACGTTTTATAGAAGGCGAGACCCTGCTCTTTTTTGACGAGCTGCAGGAATTTCCGGAGATTGCAACTGCACTGAAATTCTTTAAAATCGATGGCAGATTCGACGTGATCTGCAGTGGCTCTATGATTGGGATCAATTACCGGAAAATTGAAAGCAACAGTGTTGGCTATAAATCCGATTATGAAATGTTTTCTCTGGATTTTGAAGAATTTTTGTGGGCGAAAGGATATGATGACAGCACGGTAGAGGATATGCTGGAACATATGCGGACGCTGAAGCCGTTTAATGAAGTGGAGATGTCGGTGTACAGTGAACTCTTTTTAGACTACTGTATTCTGGGCGGAATGCCGGCTGTTGTGCGGGAATTTGTCGAAAAGGGAACATTTGAGGGCTCACTGGAAGTACAGAGACAGCTGATTGCAGACTATAAAGAGGACATTCGCAAATATGCGGAAGGAATGGATCAGACCAGAATTTTAAATGTATTCAACCATATTCCGGTGCAGCTTGCCAAGGATAACAAAAAGTTTCAGATTTCAAAAGTGGCATCAGGAGCGAGATTCCGTGATTACCGCGGCTGTATCGAATGGCTGCATGATGCGGGAATGGTCAATGTATGCTATTGTATGAATTTTCCGGAATTACCATTGCAGGGAAATTATGATGAAACGAAATACAAGCTTTACTTCGCAGACAGTGGTTTGCTGGTAGCCATGCTTGATGAAGAAGCCCAGGTGGATTTAAGAAGCAATAAAAATCTTGGTGTATACAAAGGTGCGCTTTATGAGAATGTTGTCGGAGAAGCATTGGTAAAATCAGGTTACCGGCTGTATTATTATAAACGGGACGATTCTTCACTGGAGCAGGATTTTTTGTCCGGACAGCAAATGCGCTGATTCCGGTCGAGGTTAAAGCACAGAATGGAATGGCAAAATCCATACGAACTTTAATCAGCGGGAAAAAGTATGCGGACATCCACTGCGGAATTAAATTTACAGGCAGTAACATGGGATACGGAGAGCAGATTTATACGTTTCCGTATTTTTGTGCTTTTTTGCTGAAAAGATATCTGGCAGGGGTGGATGAGAAAGCGTTCTTAGAAGGGGCTTACAGCAAGGATTCTCACATCTCTGCAGGTGATGAGATGAATTAAGTGAATGGAAATACAAAATGAAGCGAGGAAAAAATTATGGCAGACAAACACACAACAGAAAAACTCCTGGAGGCGACCGCCTTTCGGGAAAAGTAACCTTATTTGCAAAAGTGACGATTTTGCCGGGGGATGAGCTTTCCTATCATGAGCATCACGGTGAGACAGAAGTATATCACATTTTATCAGGAGAGGGTCTGTACCAGGACAACGACAAGACGTATCCGGTGGAGGCAGAAATGACGACCTTCTGCGAGGACGGAAACGGGCATGCGATTTCCTGCAAAGGAGACGAGCCGCTGGTATTTCTGGCGATGATTCAGAAAAAAGAAGCATGATAAAAAATTCTGTCAGAGGAAAGGAAACTGTCGAAAGAGATTTTGAAAGAGAAGCTTTTTCGGCAGTTTTTTTGTTTCCATGCATACGAAGGGAACAGATGAGTGGCAGGTTCTGCAGGTTTGCTTGTAGGAAAAAACAGTACATGGTATGATGGAGTTACTATTTCGAGGGGGTGGCTGTATGAGCAGAAAGAAAAGGATGAAATGGAGTACCGCTTTTATGAAGTGCCGGAAAAATGTCCGGTGCTGGCACTTCTGGGAGAAAAGTGGGTGCAGAATTACGGTTACCAGATTGATTACCTGCATTTTCATAATATGATGGAGATCGGCGTCTGCTATTACGGTGAGGGGACAATTGTCCTGGAAGATAAAGAAATTCCGTACGACGGGGGGGCATTTACGGTAGTACCAAAGAACTTTCCACATACGACAAACTCAAAGGAAAACAGTCTGTGCTCCTGGGCATGGCTGTTTATTGATGTGGAAGGCTTTATCACAAAGCTGTATAAGGATAATTCGCGTATGGCACAGAAGCTGATTTCCCGCATCAACCAGAGGCTCATTACTCGAAAAATGAGGACAGACCTGAGGTGGCGGAGCTGATCAAACTGATTATTAAATGCATGGATGAAAAAGAGGAATTTTATCTGGAAGAAGTAAAGGGGCTGACGCGGGCGCTTCTGATGCAGATTGCGAGATGGAATGAAAAAGATGAGACGCAGGAAAAGAATGCCATTCTGGATGATGCCAGCATTGCCCTGATTCTTCCTGCGCTCAATTATATCGGGGAAAATTTCCACGAGAGCATCCGGATTGAAGAACTTGCGGATGTGTGCCACATCAGTGAGACACATCTGCGCCGTATTTTTCAGGAATCCATGCGGATGCCGCCGGTGGAATATATCAACTGGGTTCGGATCCGGGCAGCGTGCAAAGAGCTGAGAAAGACAAATGCTCCGTAAGTGACATTGCACTGCACTGCGGATTCACAACAATATCCACTTTTAATCGTAATTTTCGAAAGATTCTCGGCGTTTCGCCCCAGCAATGGCGGAGGGCACCGGAACATTACGAGCAGAATTTGTTGAAATTTGACATAAAAACACAGGAAGGATGGTGAAACAAAGTGAAAATATCTATAGATAGTTGAAAATGCATAGGATAGAGTCGAATATGCGCACAACCGACGAAAGAATGTTGTTATAATTTGTACATGTTGAGGGAATAAAAACCTAAAAAATGTACAAAACAACCAAAAGACTTTTAGGCGATATATGTGAAAAAGTCAGGTTGTAAAATAACATCTTAAGGAGGATGTGCAATATGAGAAGAAAAATTGTATCAATCGTAATGGCATCAGCAATGGTACTTGGACTGGCTGCATGCGGATCCAGCGGAGGAACTACAACAAGCTCCAGCAACGGCGGAAACGATGCATCAGCAGCAGATGACACCACTGCAAAATCAGAGAGCAGCGACGTAGTAGAAGGTGGTTCAGATGATGACAACACCTTAACCGTATGGACCTGGGACCCGAACTTCAACGTTTATGCGATCCAGAAAGCAGCTGAGATTTACGCACAGGATCACGAAGGCTTTAAAGTAGAAGTCAGCGAAGTACAGTCCGATGACATTGAAACCCGCCTGACCACAGCAGTTTCTGCAGGAGACTTAAGTACTCTGCCGGATATCTTCCTGATGCAGGACAACTCCTTCCAGAAATATGCAACCAACTACCCGGACATTTTCACAGATCTGACCGATTCCGGTATCGACTTTGGTGAGTTCTCATCCGCAAAAGTTGCTTACTCTACACTGGATGGAAAGAACTACGGAATTCCGTTTGACAATGGCGCTGTGATCGAGTGCCTGCGTACCGATATGCTGGAAGAGGCAGGCTTTACCGTAGATGATTTCAAAGACATTACTTGGAATGACTTTATGGAAAAAGCAAAAGTTGTCAAAGAGAAAACAGGCCAGCCAATCCTGACATCTCAGGCCGGATCTCCGGACCTTGTTATGGAAATGCTGCAGTCCTGCGGTGAGTCCCTGTTCAACGAGGACGGATCCGTAAATATCGTAGACAACAAAGCATTAAAACCAATCCTTGAGATCTACAGCCAGATGGTAAAAGATGGTACTCTGGTAGAAGTTACCGACTGGGATCAGTATATTGCATCCATCAACAACGGGACCACAGCAGGCGTTATCAACGGATGCTGGATCATGGCTTCCATCACAGCAAATGACGATCAGTCCGGTAAATGGGCGCTCACCAATATGCCAAAACTGGACGGCATCGACGGAGCAACCAACTACTCCAACAACGGTGGTTCTTCCTGGGCAATTTCTTCCAACTGCAAGAAAACCGATCTTGCCATTGACTTTATGAAATCTACCTTCGCAGGCAGCACAGCTCTTTACGATGACATCATGCAAAAGGCGCTCTGGCAACCTGGGCACCGGCAGGAGAGTCCGAAGCATATGCACAGCCAGTTGCATTCTTCAGTGATGACCCGGTTTATGCAAAAATCGTTGATTTCGCAACCAAGACTCCATCCAACATCACTGGAGCATTCTACTACGATGCACGCGATGCTGTCGGAACCGCACTTTCCAATATCATCCAGACAGGAGCAGATATGGACAGCGAACTCCAGACTGCACAGGAAACCGTAGAGTTCAACATGGGTAACTAAGATTTCTCATATTGTAAAAAAGTAGGAAGATAAGAAACGGGTCTGCTTCTAGACAGACAGAAGCAGGCCCGTTCTGTATCTGCACCGGGGTGGGCTTGAAAAATGATTTCTGCAGGAGAACATGCAATGTTGTCTGCAAAAAGATTTTTTCAAGCGTACCTCGCAGCGAAAAAAGAAAGGAAGATTCCATGAGCAGCCAGAAGAAAAAAGGAATGAACTTGGAAAGAAAACAGAATCTTACCGGATGGGTTTTTCTGCTTCCGGCAACGATTCTGATCGCATGGATGAGCTTTTATCCGATGATTCAGGCATTTATCCTGTCTTTGCAGACCGGTATGGGCATTAACCTGAAATTCAACGGATTTGCAAACTATGCGCGTATTTTAAAAGACCCGACTTTTAAACAGACTTTAAGTAACACCTTCCTCTACCTGATTATTCAGGTGCCGATCATGCTGATCCTTGGTCTGATGTTTGCATCGATGCTGAACAACAAAGATCTGCGTTTCAAGGGACTGTTCCGTACCTGTATTTTCCTGCCGTGCGCAACATCGCTGGTATCTTACGCAATGATTTTCCGTTCCCTGTTTGCAAACGATGGATTTATCAACACCGTTCTGCGTGGACTTGGCATGCATCCGATTATGTGGTTCTCCAATGCCTGGACAGCCCGTGCCGTTATCATCATCGCATTGGTCTGGAGATGGACGGGATACAATATGGTATTCTACCTCTCCGGTATGCAGAACATTGAATACTCAATCTACGAAGCAGCAAAAATTGACGGCGCAAGCCCGCTGCAGACCTTCTTCAAGATCACCGTTCCGCTGTTAAAGCCGATGATCCTGCTGACCACGATTACCTCTACCAATGGTACGCTGCAGCTGTTTGATGAGTCCCTGAACCTGACAAACGGAGGTCCTGGAAAATCGACCATGACCATGTCTCACTATATTTACAACATGTCCTTTGTACAGAGTCCAAACTTCGGCTATGCGGCAGCAATGTCGATCCTGATCCTGATTATGGTTGCCATTCTGGCACTGATTCAGATGAAAGTAGGTGACGAGCGATAATGGGAAAAACAAAGAAATTCTTCATGTATCTGGTTTTAACGGTAGCATCCCTCCTTTCTGTATTTCCGCTGTACTATATGTTCTGCGCGTCTACGAACAGAAGTATTGATGTTATTGCCGGAAAACTGATTCCGGGTACTTATCTGATGGAAAACTTCAAGTCACTGATTGCGCAGCAGAACCTGCGTCTTGCACTGTGGAACTCGTTCCGGAATGCAACGGTACTGACGATCCTTTGTCTTCTGGTCTGCTCAATCGCAGGTTATGGATTTGAAATTTATCATGACAAAGCGAAAGATGCGGTATTTACCGTGCTTCTGACTGCGATGATGATCCCGTTCGCAGCAATCATGATCCCAATGTTCCGTATGTTTTCACAGTTAAAAATGGTCAACACGATGGCAGCATTTATGCTTCCTTCGATTTCCACTCCGTTTATGATTATGATGTTCCGTCAGGCTTCCCGTTCTTTCCCGCACGATATCATCGAAGCGGCAAGACTGGATGGTTTAAGCGAGACAGGAATTTTCTTCCGCATGTATATGCCGACCATGAAATCGACCTATGCGGCAGCAACGATTATCACCTTCATGAATGCATGGAACAACTATCTGTGGCCAAAGGTTATCTTACAGAACAATGATTCCATTACCATGCCGATGCTGGTAGCGAACCTGCTCGGCGGCTACACGGTAGACTATGGTGTACTGATGCTCGGTGTATTTATCTGTACGATTCCGACCGCAGTCATCTTCTTCTGTTTCCAGAAGAGCTTTACGGAAGGTATCACAGGTGCTGTAAAGTAAAAATTTTCCCACATGGACAGAACAGATTAGATTGGGCTGTAATCGTACGGAAAATTTTGAGGGTACATAAAAAAGAAAAGGTGGATATTTATTTTCTGGATGAATATCTGCCTTTTTACGACAAAAGCCTTAAAAAATGTTAAAATAAGAGAAGCAAAAAAGGAGGACAACAAAAATGGGTGTGTTTCAGTATGAAAAAGTCAAGGATCCGACGTATTTTGGAGAAACGTGTGCCGGCACATTCGGACCACAGATACTATGGTTCTGTGGAAGAAATGGAGCAGAAGGTGGAAAACTTCCGGTACAGTCTGAATGGATTGTGGAAATTTCACTATGCAAAAAACTATGAGAGCACGATTCCGGGATTTGAAACAGCGGAATATGACTGCAGAACATGGATGATATCCGTGTGCCGGCGCATATCCAGATGGAGGGTTACGACGCACCGCAGTATGCTAACGTGCAGTACCCATGGGAAGGAAGAGAAGAAATCCAGCCGGGCGAGATTCCGGAGCGCTTCAACCCGACGGCTTCCTATGTGAAATATTTTGAAGTGCCGGAACAGATGAAGGGAAAACGACTTTTTGTTTCTTTCCAGGGAGCAGAGAGCGGCATTGCCGTATGGCTGAACGGAGCTTTTATCGGTTATAGCGAGGATACCTTTACGCCGTCCGAGTTTGAACTGACATCGTACCTGAAAGAGGGAGAAAACAAACTGGCGGCGCAGGTATTCAAGTGGACAAGCGGCAGCTGGTGCGAAGATCAGGACTTCTTCCGCTTTTCCGGTATTTACCGGGATGTCTATCTGTATACGATTCCAGATGTACATATTTCTGACCTGAAAGTACAGACTCTGCTGGATGATACGTTTACCAGGCAGATCTTGTCGTTGATACAAAAACGATCGGAAAAGGAAACGTAAAGCTTACGCTGGCGAAGGATGGAACTGTACTGCAGAGTACGGAAGGTGTGCTGCATGGTGAAACACAGTTTGTTCTGAAGGTGGATCATCCAGAACTGTGGTCTGCGGAAGCACCGGTGCTGTATGATCTTCTGCTGGAAGTGACCGCAGAGGATGGAACGGTGCAGGAACTGATTCCACAGAGAGTTGGATTCCGCCGCTTTGAAATGAAAGACCACATCATGACACTGAATGGAAAACGGGTTGTCTTTAAAGGCGTCAACCGCCACGAGTTCAGCTCGGTATCCGGCCGTGTCGTATCAAGGGAAGAGCTGATCAAAGACCTGACAACGATGAAGCAGAACAACATCAATGCGATCCGTACCTGCCATTATCCGGATGCGGTCGGCATTTACGATCTCTGCGATGAATACGGTATTTACATGATTGCAGAGTGCAACATGGAATCCCATGGAACGAGAGATACGGATGCCGTACGGAACGGGGATTTCTCCGGTGTCGTACCGTGCGACCGTCCGGAGTGGATGGACTGCATGCTGGACCGTGTCAACTCGATGTATCAGAGAGACAAAAACCATCCGGCGATTCTGATCTGGTCCTGCGGAAATGAATCGTTCGGCGGAAAGGTTATTTTTGAAATGTCTCAGTTATACCGGAAGATGGATCCGAACCGCCTTGTCCATTATGAGGGAGTGAACGATGACCGCAGATACAACGACACCAGCGATATGGAAAGCCGGATGTACACCACGGTCAACGAGATCCGGGAATTTTTAGCGAAAGACCGCAGAAAACCGTACGTCTGCTGTGAGTATGCCCATGCCATGGGAAATTCCTGCGGCGCGATGAAGAAATATATGGATCTGACCGAGGAAGAGCCAATGTTCCAGGGCGGCTTTATCTGGGACTATATCGATCAGTCGATTTATAAAAAAGACCGCTACGGAAAAGAGTTCCAGGCGTACGGCGGTGATTTTGACGACCATCCGTGTGATTATAACTTCAGTGGAAATGGTATCGTATACGGCGGCGAGCGCGACGCGTCTCCGAAGATGCAGGAAGTAAAATTCTGCTATCAGAATATTTCCATTGACGTGCAGAAAGACAAGGCGGTTGTAAAAAATAAAAACCTATTTGTGAATACCGATACATTTGCATGCGTAGTACTTCTCGAAAAAGAAGGAAAGAAACTGAAAGAAGTGCCGATGGAAGTTTCGGTGGAGCCGCTTTCGGAAAAAACGGTGGAGCTGCCGATCGCGGTACAGACACTTCCGGGAGAGTATGCGGTGACCGTTTCCTTCCGCCTGAAAGAAGATAACGTATGGGGCAAGCGCGGCATGAAGTTGCATTCGGACAGGGTGTTTATGAAGTGGAAGCACCAGCGAAAGCAGAAAAACTGGCGAAATTTGAAGTGATCCGTTCCAACCATGATTTTGGTGTGCGCGGCGAGAATTTCGATGTGATGTTCTCCGATCTGAACGGCGGACTCGTATCGTACCGTTACGGCGGCGTTGAGATGATCAAAATGATTCCGAAACCGAACTTCTGGCGTGCGCCGATCGACAATGACTGCGGAAGCCTGA
>ENA-OQHY01001206-OQHY01001206.1-human-gut-metagenome-genome-assembly--contig:-NODE-1206-length-11583-cov-6.929033_pt1 | contig 11583 bp, 10 predicted proteins | sample MGYA00242570_ERZ504733 | MGnify/ENA primary metagenome ERZ504733 (study PRJEB26092, sample SAMD00036219) | human gut metagenome | host: Homo sapiens | study: EMG produced TPA metagenomics assembly of...
TCAGTAGATTCATCTATTTTTAAATTAAATTCTGTACACATGTTTCATTACCTCACTTACAGGTAAATTGTACAAGTCTATTTGACATTAATGATGTCTATATCCTGTTTTATTAAATGTGTCTTTTTAGATAAAATACAGAATGGCTAACAAGTGGCAAATACTTGCTAGGATAATGAAAATATGCCATACAAAATGGAAATATCTTTTTTGTGGTTTTGAATAAAAGAAAGTTCCAATTGTATACATGATACCACCTAGGGCAATCAAAATAATGAAGATGGGCTGTGTTTCTTTAATCAATGTTGGCAAAATAAAGATGGCTAACCATCCCATCACCATATAAATTGTCATTGATAATTTTGGATAAGATTTTGTCGCAATCGATTTTAATAATATACCCATAATCACCATAACCCATTCAATAGCTAATATAGTATATCCTTTCCAATTATTCATAAGCTTTAAACAAATAGGCGTGTAGGTACCTGCAATAGCTAGTAAGATCATAATATGATCTAGCTTTCTAAATACATACTTGTGTGTTGTTTCATGTGGCATGCTATGGTAAAGACAAGATCCGGCAAACATGAAGAGTAGGCAAATCAAAAACACAGCTGTTCCAATGGTTTCTATAGTACCACCCCTTAAATATGCGCGAACACTATAATAAGGAAGTGAGAATAGAATCAAAATTGCCATAACTCCATGTGTAATACAGTTTCCTACTTCTTCACCAAAACAAAGAGGATACACATACCGCATACTATCTTTCTTGTTCATACACATACTATAACATATTAATTAATAATACACAATCTAGAAATAGATACTAGATATATTTTGCGTGTATTTTTTGGTATAATAATTCAGTTAGAGTGGAGGGTCTTGATGTTTTTAAAACGTATTGAATTACAAGGCTTTAAAAGCTTTGCGGACAAAACAGTGATTCAATTTGATCAAGATATTACAGGTATAGTTGGACCAAACGGATGCGGTAAAAGTAATGTAAATGACGCTATTCGTTGGGTGTTAGGTGAACAGAGTGTAAAATCACTTCGTTCTGGAACGAATATGTCAGATATTATCTTCTCGGGAAGTGAGTATAGAAAACCTGTAAATATGGCACGCGTTACATTGGTGTTTGACAATTCAACACGTGTTTTTGATTCGGATTTTGATGAAATCGAAATTACACGACAAATACTTCGCGCAAATAATGAAGCAAGTTATTTTATAAATAAAACCCCATGTCGACTAAAAGATATTAATGATTTGGTTATGGATACTGGTTTAGGTAAAGATTCCTTAAGTATTATTACACAGGGAAACATCTCTTCTTTTGCGGATGCTAAACCAGAAGACAGGCGTTCTTTGTTTGAAGAGGCTGCGGGTGTTGCAAAATATAAAAAGAGAAAAAAAATCTCATTGTCAAAATTAGAGCAAACAAAAGAAAATCTAGATCGTTTGCAGGACATTCTAGATGAGCTTGAAAGACAAATTGGTCCTTTGGAAAAACAAGCAAAAAAAGCAGAAAAGTATATTTCTTTAAGGGACAAATTATCAAAAATTGAAATTAGTGTACTTGTAGAAGATATTGATCAATATAATGAGAAAATCAATCAAATCAATAAAGAATTATTTGATATTCAAGCTATGCATACTTCTGAAAATGCAGAATTATTAAAGCAAGAAACGCGTTTAGAAGTATTCGAAAAGAAATGTATGCTCTTGATAAACAGATCAATGAGTTGCAAGGAAAATATACAAAGGCGATGGAAGAAAACTATCAGCTTGAAAGACGTAAGATCGAACAAGATGAAAAGCGTAAATATATGTTGAAGGTGGCTGATAAAAAGGCTCGTCAAAAAGAAATTCAGGCAATGTTAGAGGAGGCTCGTTTTGAATATCAAGATCGTCATCAACGTTTGATGCAGACACAACAAGATTTAAATAATCGTCGTAATATTGTGAATGATCTAAAAACGAAGATATCGAAAGCACGTTATGAATCGGATCAGGCAAACAATATTTTGACACAACTTCAAAATCGTCGACAAGTATTAGAAAATATGATGAAGCAACCTTTTGCACACCAACAAGGTGTACGCTCTGTTATGCAGGCTAAAAATTCTTTATCCGGCGTTTATGGAGTTGTTAGTGAATTATTGATTGCTCATGCAGATAAAGCATTGGCGGTCAATGCTGCTTTAGGTGGAAGTATCTATCAAATTATCACTAAAAATGAGGCGGATGCAAGAAATGCCATTTCTTTCTTAAAAAGAAACCGTAGCGGACGAGCTACTTTCTTACCATTAAGTGTATGTCATCCTAGAAAAATGAATGAACAAGTCATTACAATTGCTTCAACAAGCCCAGGCTTTTTAGGCTTTGCGAGCGAATGTGTGGATTGTAAAGAGATCTTTGATCCTGTTAAAGAAAGATTGTTAGGCAATGTCATTGTTGTAGACACACTACAAAATGCCAATGAAACTGCAAAACGACTACGCTATGCATATAAGATTGTTACTTTAGATGGAGACATCGTTCATACTGGTGGTAGTATGACAGGTGGTGTTACGAAAAACCAAAGTACCCCTGTCACAATGCGTCAAGAATTAGATACAATTAATTCTAAAATTGAAGGGCAAAAAATCAAAGCCGATAGTTGTCTGAATGAAACAGATATACTTACACAAAAACTTCAAAAAGAAAATGATGCGATTGTAACTTTACAGATTGAATTGGCTAAATTAGAGAATATTTACGCAACAAAAAAGGCAAAATATGATTCGATTCTTGCAGAATACCAAGAACTAGGTGTCGATATTGAAGAGAATGCAGAATTAGCACAAGATGATTTAGTTGTGCAGATGTCCAAAATGCATGCGGTATTAGATTCATTGTCTTTAGAAATACAAAGTTTGCGTCAGTCGCGCTTTGATAAGGGAAATGATGCGGAACAGCTTGAAAATCAAATTCGTTTAGTTCGAAGAGAAATGAATTCTAAACAATCGCAAATCCATAATTATGAGATGGAAATTGTGAAGGTCAAAACACAATTGGAAAATGCATTGAACCGCTTAAGTACAGATTATGAAATGACTTATGAATATGCATTAACGAAAAAGGAAGATGTAGAAATTGAAAGTGCTAAAGAAGAAGTTATTCAACTTCGTCAAGCCATTTCTCGTTTGGGAAATGTAAACTTAGATGCTCCAAATGAATATAAAGAAGTCAAAGAACGCTTTGATTTTATGACAAGTCAAAAAGAAGATTTAGAAAAGGCAAGTCAACAAATTTTGGCAGCCATAGATGAAATGGATCAGACTATGATTAGTCAATTCACAGATATGTTTAATAAAATTAACGCGGAATTGGATGGCGTATTTAAAGCCATGTTTGGTGGAGGTCGTGCAAGTCTTTCTATGGTAGATCCAGATGACGTGTTAAATACGGGAATTGATATTGATGTTCAGCCTCCTGGAAAGATGGTTAAAAATATTCAAACATTCTCTGGTGGAGAAAAAGCATTGATTGCGATCAGTGTATTGTTTGCGATATTAAAAGCTAGAACAATGCCATTATGTATCTTCGATGAGGTTGAAGCGGCATTAGACCAGGCTAATGTAGAACGTTTTGCACGTTATCTATCGCATTATCGTGGTCAATCTCAATTTATTGCGGTAACACATAGACCAGGAACTATGGAACAGTGTGATACTTTATATGGTGTTACGATGCAAAAAGATGGTGTTAGTAAAGTATTAAAGGTGCAGTTAAAAGATGCAGTACATATAGCTAAGGAGGAAGAGTAATGTCGGTCTTTTCAAAAATCAAAGAAGCTTTCGTGAAAAGTGAAGATAAAGATAAGTATTTATCGGGTCTTGATCGTTCAAAAAAAAGTTTTGGAGATCGTATGCGTGCTTTATCCAATAACTTTCATGGAATTGATGATGATTTATTAGAACAAATCATGGTTATTCTACTTGAGAGTGATGTGGGTATTCATACAGCACAAAAAATTGTGGATGCGTTTGAATCCAATGGGAAACATATTAAAGATTATGATTCTATGTTAGATTACTTAATATCTATTCTTTATGATTTTTATGATGAGTCAAGCGATGAACCAATTAAAATGAATGAAGAAGGTCCAACTGTCATTTTGATGGTTGGTGTAAATGGTAGTGGTAAAACGACTACAAGCGCTAAATTAATTCAATATTATAAAGAGCAAGGAAAAAAGGTGGCTGTTGCAGCAGCCGATACATTCCGTGCAGGAGCCATTGACCAAATTGATACTTGGGCAAATCGTTTAGGTGTTCCTTGTATAAAAGGAAAAATGAATCAAGATCCAAGTTCTGTACTTGTAGATGCTTGTCGCTATGCTAAAGAAAACGATGTAGATATTTTGATTTGTGATACTGCAGGTCGTCTACAAAATAAGACAAATTTAATGAATGAATTAAGCAAGATGCATCGTGTTGTTCAAAGAGAAATTGAGGGGGCTCCACAAGAAGTTTGGTTGGTACTAGATGCGACAACAGGACAAAATGGTATTTCTCAGGCAAAAGTATTCTTAGAAGCCACAGATGTAACAGGTATTGTTTTAACGAAGATGGATGGAACTGCCAAAGGTGGCGTTGTGCTTGCGATTCGAGACTTGTTACATTTACCAGTTCGCTTCTTAGGTTTAGGAGAAAAACCAGCGGATTTAAGACCTTTTGATATTAATGCATTCTTGATGGGCATCACAAAAGGTATAGAAGAATAATGATTTCAAAATTAGATGCGAATGATTTATTTGATGTATACGGAGACTTGTTGACTAAACGTCAAAGAGAGATTTTATCTCTTTACTATGAAGAAGATTTCTCTTATACTGAAATAAGTGAGGAACTAGAGATTTCTCGTGCAGCGGCGATGGATTCGGTTCATCGAGCTACGAAATTACTGGAAAAATATGAAGCAGCGATTGGATATGTCGCTAAGAAAAAATTATTAGATGCATGGATTTTACAACATGAGGATGTTGAACAAATCGAAATATTAAAAGAAATATTTTAGGAGGATCAAAAAATGTCGATTGTTATGAGTGTTAATGCAGGAAGTTCATCATTGAAATTCCAAGTTTCAAGATGCCAGAAGAAGAAGTTCTAGCACAAGGAAATGTTGAACGTATTGGTTTGAATGATTCTATTTTTGGAATGAAAGCCAATGGAGAAAAAATTGAAGAGATCTTAGATATCAAAGATCATGCAGTAGCTGTTAAAAAGTTAATGGAAGCTTTGATCGAACACAAAGTTGTAAATAGCTTAGAAGATATCAAAGCGATTGGACACCGTGTTGTTCATGGTGGAGAATATTTCTCTCATTCTGTTCCTGTAGATGCAGATGTAGAAGCTAAAGTAGAAGAATTATGTGCATTAGCTCCTTTACACAACCCAGCTGCATTGGTTGGATACCGTTCATTTAGAGATGCTTTACCAGAATGTAAACATACATTTGTATTTGATACAGCATTCCACCAAAGTATGCCAGAAGAAAACTATATCTTCCCACTTCCTTATGAATATTATACAAATGATAAAGTACGTCGTTATGGAGCTCATGGAACGAGTCATGAATATTTGACAAAACGTTTAGCTGAGCTTCAAGGAAAAACACAAGAAGAAATGAACATCATCACTTGTCACTTGGGAAATGGTGCAAGTATCACAGCTGTAAAAAATGGTAAATCCTATAAGACATCAATGGGATTTACACCTCTTGGAGGAATCATGATGGGAACACGTTGTGGAGATATTGACCCTGCAATCGTTCCATTCTTAGAAAATAAATATGGTTATACACCAGATGAAATGGATACAATCATGAACAAAAAATCTGGTATGTTAGGTGTAAGTGGAATCTCTAGTGATGGCCGTGACATTGAAGCAGCCATCAAAGAAGGAAATCCACGTGCAATCTTAACTCAAAATGTTTACGTTAACCGTATTGTTGAAGTTGTATCAGGATACTATGGATTAATGGGTGGTGCTGATGCGATCGTCTTTGCGGGTGGTATCGGTGAAAATGACTGTGCAATGCGTCAAAGAATTTGTGATGGATTATCCGCATTTGGTGTTGTTGTAAAACCAGAAGACAATGATGGAGTTCGTGGAGTTGAAAAATTATTAAGTGCTCCTGAATCAAAAATGCAAGTATGGTTATTACCTACAAATGAAGAATTAGTTATCGCACGTGATGCCTACAAGGATTTGACGGCTAATGCCTAATGCTATTTTAGAAAGTGTAAAAGATTTTAATACAATCACAATCTTTCGACATGTTTTTGCCGACATGGATGCGATCGGATCTCAATTTGGATTGAAGTACTATTTAGAAAGTGCTTATCCAGATAAAAAAATCTATTGCTTAGGAAGTAATTGTCCTGTATCACAAAGAAACAATGTAACGATGGATGAAGTAGATGATGACGTAGTCGCTTCTAGTTTAGCTATTGTTTTAGATACTTCAAATGCAGCACGTATTGATGATGAACGTTACAAGTTCGCAAAAAATCGATACGTATCGATCATCACGTACAAGTAGAAACCATTTGTGATGAAGAATGGATTGACGATAAGGCAAGTGCTACTTGTGAGTTATTAGCTTTATATCTTCAAGAAAATAAAGTAAATATTCCTGTAGAAAGTGCATTAATGTTATATTTAGGATTGACGGCAGATAACATTCGTTTTACAACAAATAATGTTCGCCCAGCTACATTTGATGCCGCAAAATACTTATTTGAACAAGGTGTAGATGTTACTAAAGTAGAACAACTTAACTTTTCCAAATCGATTGAAGATTACAGATATGAAACGGTTGTACGAAATCATACAATACTTAATAATAAATTTCTTTATTCGATTCTAGAATGTGAAGATTATGAAGAGTATGGTTTAAACTTTACAGATGCCAAAGATAAAGTGTATTGTTTAGCCGGTATTGATTGTGTTGAAATGTGGGCTTTATTTACACGTATGGAAGATCGAATTCACTATAGTGCATCTTTAAGATCAAGAAATATTCCAATTCGTGATGTAGCTATGGAATTTGGTGGTGGCGGCCATGAATGTGCAAGTGGAATCAAAAACTTAACGCGTGATCAAGTCGATCAAATTATTGAAATTTTATCAAATCGAGAGGTAGCTTAAGAAGCTATCTCTTTTTCTTATGCTATAATATCTACAATGGAAAGGTGGTATTCTATGGTTCACTTACATATGCGAAGTTCATATTCTTTATTGGAATCGCCAATTCGTTTAGAAAGTATGATTCTTCATCAAAAACAACTCGGATATAATCATGTTTGTTTAACCGATCATAATGTGATGTATGGAACGATGGAGTTCTATCAACTTTGTAAAAAACATAATGTCCATGCGATTATTGGTTTAGAAGTTGATTCCATCTATAATGAAGAGCCCTTTCATTTTATTCTTCTAGCGAAGAATGATATGGGTCTACAGAATTTATATAAATTAAGTTCGATCATAAAAGAAAATGTATCTTTTGATGAAGTTATAAAGTATGCCAAAGATTGTGTTGTCCTTACTTCAAGTGATGGAAAAGATACATTTAGTGCATATATTGAACATCAGGATTTAGAAAAGTTAAGTGCGTTTGTAGAACTATGTAAAAATTCTTTTTCGGATTTTTATGTTTCTATATCTATGAATGATTCTGGAAAGAAAAGAGTCGACAATAGGATTTTGAAACAACTTGATTGTAAGTGTGTAGCACTATCGCGTATTCTTTATGAGAAGAGTGAAGATGTAAAGTCATTACAAGCATTAAGAGCTATTGCCAAACAAACAAGTATAGAAAACCAAGGTTTAGATGTTCAATTTCAAAGATATTTAAGAAGTCCACAAGAAATGGAAGCGTTGTATGATGAACGTGATTTGTTGGCTACAGAGCAAATCGCAAGAATGTGCAATGTTCAAATGGCGTTTCAAAAATCAAAGCTTCCAGTGTTTGAAAATAAGCTGCATATTGATTCTAGTGATTATTTGGTGAAACTTTGTAAAAAGGGATTAGAAAAACGATTAAACGGTAATCTAGATGCAGTTTACATGAATCGTCTAGAATATGAATTGAGTGTCATTATCAATATGGGATTTACTGATTATTTTTTGATTGTCTGGGACTTTATCCGATATGCCAGAAGTAAAGATATATTTGTGGGTCCAGGACGTGGTAGTGCAGCAGGTTCTTTAGTTGCATATTGTCTTGGTATTACGCATATTGATCCAATTCAAAATAATTTGTTGTTTGAAAGATTTTTAAATCCATCACGTATTTCTATGCCCGATATCGATACGGATTTTCCAGATGACAGAAGAGATGAAGTCATTCGATATGTTCGCAAACTCTATGGACAGGATCATGTAAGTCATATTGTAACATTCAATACATTACAAGCAAGACAAGCTATTCGTGATGTAGGACGTGTGATGAATATTCCGGCAAGAATTGTGGATGAGCTTTCAAAAATGTTAAAGAATACGCCTAAAATTACGTTAATGCAGGCTTATAATGAAAATGCTTTATTTCGAAAAAGGATTCAATCAGATCAAAAATTGATTGAATTATTTCAGATGTGTGTAAGTATTGAAGGATTACCACGCCATACATCTTTGCATGCGGCAGGAATTGTCCTTTCAGATCAGCCTATTGTGAATGTTTGTCCTCTTGTAAGTGTGGATGGAGATATACAAGCTACACAATTTACGGCAGAATATCTTGAAGATTTAGGTTTGATCAAAATGGATTTTTTAGGAATTCGTAATCTAACAACGATTCATGAAATTGTCACAAATCTAAAAGAACAAAAACATATTTCTTTAGATATGATGAAAATCAATTTAAAGGATGCGAAAACATATCAACTATTATCCCTTGGAAATACACTTGGTGTATTTCAATTGGAATCGAGTGGAATTACATCTTTACTCCAAAAGATACAACCCAATAAATTTGAGGATATTAGTGTAGTCCTTGCTTTATATCGTCCTGGAGCGATGCAACATATTGATACATATATTGAAAGAAAAAAGGATCCTTCAAAAGTTGTATATCCACATCCTTTATTAGAGCCTATTTTAAAAGAAACCTATGGGATCATGATCTATCAGGAACAAGTTATGCAGACAGCCCAAGTAATTGGTGGATTTAGTTTGGCGCAAGCAGATACTTTGCGTAAGGCGATGTCGAAAAAGAAATTGGATGTTATGCAGAATTTAAAGGAACAATTTATTTTAGGTGCACGAAAGAATCGTATCAAAGATTCTGTTTCCAATGAGATATTTTCTATAATGGAACAATTTGCAGGTTATGGATTTAATAAATCACATAGTTATGCCTATAGTTTAGTTGCCTATCAAATGGCTTATTTAAAGGCAAATTATCCTTTATATTTCTATCAGAGCCTATTAAATAGTGTCATTGGTTCCGGTGTAAAAACTTCGCAATATATTTATGAATGTAAAAGAAGAAATATTGTTGTGATGGATGCGATATTAATCATTCAAAGGCTTTCTATACGATTGAAAACAATTCGATACGTATGCCATTACAAGTCTTAAAGGGTGTTGGAAAGACGATTTATCCAACAATTATTGAACATGTGCCGTATACAGATTTATTTGATTTTTTGGCCAAGGCAAGTATGTATAAAATCAATGAATCTACGATACGTATTTTAATTGATGGAGGTGCGTTGGATTGTTTTGGATATAATCGTGCAACTTTAAATGAGAATTTAAGAAAACTGATGGATTATGTAAATATTGTACGAATCGAAGATCCTAATGATTTACGTTTTGATTTTAGTATTGTGTCTCGTCCGGGTATTCAAAGAATTAAAGAGAATCCAATTCAAAAAGCGCAAAAAGAACAATATGTATATGGCTTTTATGTAAGTGAGCATCCTGTACAATCTTTACGTATGCATAAATATCCCAATTGCATTCCATTATTGAATGCGGTAAATAGAGATGGATATATGAATATTTTAGTGCGTGTGGCATCTTTTAGAACACATAAGACAAAAAAAGGGGATTGGATGTGCTTTATGAGCGTAGAGGATGAAGCCGGTAAAATGGATGCAGTTATCATGCCTCGTTTGTATGAACAACAAAAAGAAAACATTCAAAAAGATCGTATTTGTTTGATTCAAGGCAAGAAAGATCGTCCAACATCAATTGTAGTAAATAGAATAGAATGGATCGAGGTGTAAAAAATGATCACAAAACGAAATGATTTATTATCTAAAAAAGTGATTCAAGGCTTAAAAAATAGACATATGAATGGGTATTATGTGCATTCGAAACAAGAAGCTTTGGATTTAGCATTTGAAATTATGAAACCAGGTACAAGTGTAGGTTGGGGAGGTTCAGATACTTTAAATAAAATAGGAATCAAGGAAGAGCTATATAAAAGAAATTTTAAAGTTATCGATCGTGATAAAGCTAGGGATGCTGAAGAAAAGTATAAATTAGAAAGAGACTGTTTTTATGCAGACTATTATTTAATGAGTACGAATGCCATGACAGAAGATGGAATTTTAGTCAATATGGATGGGCATTGTAATCGTGTGTCATGTTTATGTTTTGGGCCTAAACATGTCATAATGATTGTAGGTATGAATAAGGTCACAAAAGATATAGAGAGTGCAATTTCTCGCGTAAGAAATATAGCTGCACCAATTAACAGTCAACGATTTGCTGGAAATAGGCCGTGTCAAGTTACGGGTAGTTGTGCAAATTGTTTAGCTGACGGTTGTATTTGCGACCAATTGGTTATCACAAGAAACAGTATGGAGCCTGATCGTATTCATGTCATTTTAGTGGATGAAGTATTAGGATATTAGAAGGAAATGGCTATACAATTTAGCCATTTTTTCATATGTGTATAATAATGATGATGAATTTCTTGCATTATTTTGAGTTTCATGTTTTAATCTTAATGCGTAAAAAAATTATCCAGAGTTGAAGTAGAGAGTTAGCTCGTTGACTTCACGCCAACCTGGCAATATGTTAAGGTGGTCCTGCTAACAGCGATAAGAAGTATAAAGATTTGTAACATACTTCTTAAAGTATGTTTTTTTTATGGATAAGCAAGAGAAGAGGAGACAAAATGAAAGACTATATTTTTACAAGTGAAAGTGTTACTGAAGGTCATCCAGATAAAATTTGTGACCAAATTGCCGATGCGATCGTAGATGCTGCATTAGCTCAAGATCCATATTCAAATATGGCTGTTGAATGTACAATAAAAGATGATTTTGTATTGATTTATGGTGAATGTAATACAAAGGCTGAATTGGATTATGAAACAATCGCATTAAATGAAATCAAACGAATTGGATATACTGAAGAATATCATGTACATACTGTTGTAAACCAACAAAGTCCTGAAATTCACAATGCGGTAAACCGTGATGAAGTTTGTGCAGGTGACCAAGGTATTATGTTTGGTTATGCATGTGATGAAAATGATGAGTATATGCCATTAACGATTTATTATGCA
>ENA-OQHY01001207-OQHY01001207.1-human-gut-metagenome-genome-assembly--contig:-NODE-1207-length-11572-cov-2.753866_pt1 | contig 11572 bp, 17 predicted proteins | sample MGYA00242570_ERZ504733 | MGnify/ENA primary metagenome ERZ504733 (study PRJEB26092, sample SAMD00036219) | human gut metagenome | host: Homo sapiens | study: EMG produced TPA metagenomics assembly of...
GCTATTTAAAAACGCAAGAATATCTTTCGTGCGGATACAGTCTGCCATCTCTTTTGACAGTCTCCCTGCCTGATAGAACAGTTCGATTTCTTCTTTCAGAAGTTCCTCCGTATACTCTTTGCAAAAGAGATTAAAGCGCTGATCGATGATTCCGGCGAGCGCGTGAATGCTGGCTCACAGCTGGTAAACGAAGCCGGGGCGACGATGGCGGAGATCGTGAATGCGGTCACCCGCGTGACCGACATCATGGGCGAGATTGCCTCTGCCTCTGACGAGCAGAGCCGCGGTATCGATCAGGTAGGTCAGGCGGTGGCCGAGATGGATCGCGTGACCCAGCAGAACGCCTCGCTGGTAGAGGAGTCTGCGGCAGCGGCGGCCGCGCTGGAAGATCAGGCGGCACGCCTGAACGAAGCGGTAGCGGTGTTTAAAATTACCCGCAACCAGGTAGTCAACGCCGCGCCGGTGAAAAGCTACACTCCAGCGGCTAAACCTGTCGCGGCGACGTCTGAAGCGAACTGGGAAACGTTTTAACTCTCTGAAGCCGGAACGACCATCGGTTTTTCCGGCTTTGCTCTCACCGCCATCACGACCCCAACGACCAGCAATATAATCCCGCAGGCGGTTAACAGCGGCGGTACGCTCTGGCGCATCAGGAAGGTGTAAAGCAGCCCGGCCAGCGTTTCGAATACAATCAACGGCCCTAAAATTACCGTCGGCAGCTTCTGGCTGGCGATATTCCAGCACAGCGCGCCCACCCATGAGCAGAGCACCGCAATCGCCAGCATCAGCCCGACGAAGACCCACGGTCTCGGTCCGAACGGTTGAGCGAAATCCGGTTGCTGGTGGCCTAACCAGAGACAGGCCCCCACATAGCCCATAAGCGAAACCGGGAGCGTGACCAACGCCTGAGCCGTCGCCCACATCATCGGGTGTTTATCCGGGTTTTCCCGCAGCCAGCGCGCATTGCGCAGGGCATACCACGCCCAGCACACCACGGAAACGAATGCCAGCAGGATGCCAGAACCGTAACGCAACAGCGAGAAGTCCTCCAGCCCATGCTGCAGCTCGGCAATGTTGACGCAGACCAGCCCCACGGCGTACACACCAACGCTGGTACCATTTTTGACCACGCCAGTTTCCCGTCGCGGTGGCTGTAAAGCAGGTTAGCGAAGACCGGGATCACCACGGCAGCGTGCCGATAATCATGGTAGACACCGGTGCCCCGGTTCGCTGAATGGCGCTCGCCAGGCAAACATAATAGATAAGGTTGCCCATCATGGTCAGCGCCAGCGCGGTGAACCAGTCCTGCCGGCCGAGTTGACGCAAACGTGCACGGCCGAGCCACGCCAGCGGGAGAGCAATCAGCCCCAGTGCAGATAACGTCCGGTCGACTGCAGTATTGCCGGGTACTCCGGCACGATCAGCGGGCCGACAAAGATCAGTCCCCACATCAGACCCGCAAGCAGGGCATACAACACACCACTAATCATTTTTCCATCCACATCGGTTTATTCTGCGTTCAGTGTAGGAGGGGGAAGGGCGCACGTATTGTATGAGGTTGCGCATCAGCGCTTAACGACCTGTTTCTGGTAGCGCACGGGGGTAATGCCATAGCGGTGGGTAAAGGCGCGAGTCAAATGGGACTGATCGGTCAGCCCGGTCGCGGCGGCGACTTCGGCGGCGGGCATGCCGCGCGTGAGAAACGGCTTTGGCGCGCCACAGGCGGATAGCCATCAGCATCTGATGCGGAGTGACATGGAAATGCGCCTTGAACTGGCGCTGAAATGGTAGGGGCTGAGTGAGACTACGTTGGCCAGCTCGTCCAGCGTCAGGGCGTGCATGTAGTTGTCGTGCATATACTCACGAACCCGTTCGAACCGGTGTGCACCTTCCCGGGTAACCGGCGCGTGGCGGGCTAACGGCTGGAAGGTCTCGATCAGATCCAGCAGCAAGCCTTTTTGCGCCAGCGGGTCGTCCGTATGCCACAGGCCATAGATAAGCCTGCCGATTTGCTGTGAGCGCAGCGGGTCATGGCGGGTTACGTCGCTAAACCACCAGTGGCGAAGGCCGGTTACCTCTTCCAGCAGATCGGGTTCAATGTAAACCATCCGGTAGCGCCAGCCGCCATCCGTCGCCGACTCCCCGGTGTGGATCTCGTCCGGGTTCATGGTCACGACGGATTTTTCCGCCGCGAGATGCTGGGTACCGCGATAGCGAAAGCGTTCGGCACCGGTTTCAATGGTGCCGATGCCGAAGGCTTCATGCGTATGAGGCTCAAAGGCGTAGTCAGAAATATGCGCGTGATAAAGCTCCAGGCCCGGCAAATGCGCCAGATGGCGAAAACGCGCGCTGTCTCTCTCATCAATGAACTGTTCCGGAACGCCCTGCACGGTGAACCTCCTCATGAGCCATCTCTCCATTATCAGAGATGACCCGAGGGGATGCTACAAAAAATAACCATTTTGCAACATTTACAGGATGGCTTTAATGCTCTCTGAAAGCGGTGTGGTTGGACGCCCGATCAGTTTGCTCAGCGTATGGCTGTCGTCAAACAGACCGCCTTTAGACGCGCCCACATCGGAGTCTGCCAGCATATCCGCCAGCCCGGCAGGCAGGCCAACGCCCTTCAGCGCAGCGGCAAAATCCGCCTCGCTCATGTTCTGATACGTCACGTTTTTGCCGCTCTGTTTGCTGAGTTCGGCTGCCAGTTCACTCAGCGTCCAGGCGTGGTCGCCGGCCAGCTCGTATACGTTGCCTGCATGGCCGTCCCCGGAGATGACTCTTGCCGCGGCAGCCGCGTAATCCGCACGGGTGGCAGAGGCGATTTTGCCTTCACCGGCCGCGCCAATAAATACGCCGTGCTCCAGCGCGGGCGGTGCGCTCGCCAGATAGTTTTCGGTGTACCAGCCGTTACGCAGCAGGGCGTAAGGGATGCCGGACTCCGCCAGCGCCTTCTCCGTCGCGACGTGTTCAACGTGCAGACCCAGCGGCGATTTATCTGCATGCAGCAGGCTGGTATAGGCGATGAATTTCACGCCAGCGGCTTTGGCAGCATTAATGACGTTCTGATGTTGGGTGGCGCGCTGACCCACTTCGCTGGAGGAGATCAGCAGCAGCTTTTCTACGCCCTTAAGCGCGGAGGTCATTGTGCTTTCGTCAGCGTAATCCCCCTGACGAACGGAAATTCCCTGCTGGCTCAGGGCTTCAGCTTTTGCCGGATTGCGGGCAATCGCCACAATCTGGTTTGCCGGTACGGTGTTTAACAGCTGTTCGATAACGAGCTGGCCAAGCTGGCCGGTTGCGCCGGTAATTGCGATCATGATGAATCCTCTTCGTGTTTGTCTGGTGTTGTGGCACACTAGCACCATAGCTAACTTTTAGTAAGTACGTACATAAAGGTAAGTATGAAAACAACGATACCGACACTCAGCGAACAAATGCGCGATGGCAACCTCTTCGCGGAACAGTGCCCTTCCAGAGAGGTTCTCAAACATGTCACCAGCCGCTGGGGCGTGCTGATTCTGGTGGCCCTGCGACAGGGAACCCACCGTTTCAGCGACCTGCGCCGAAAAATGGGGGGTGTCAGCGAAAAGATGCTGGCCCAGTCGCTACAGGCGCTGGAACAGGACGGGTTTGTTAATCGCGTCTCGTATCCGGTTGTACCACCGCACGTTGAGTATAGCCTGACGCCGTTAGGGACAGAGGTGAGTGAGAAAGTGGCCGCGCTGGCGGACTGGATAGAAGTGCATACGCCGCAGGTGATGGCGAACCGGGAAGAACGCGCGGCGTAAAGGCAGGCCGGGTAAGGCGAAGCCGCTACCCGGCACACACCGCGTTACTTGCTTAAATCCACCTGATAAATGGCGAAGCCAATATCATCCGTTGCAACTTTCTTCATCGGATAGTGGCTTTATCGTTAATAAATGCCGCCGCTTTATCGGACGGTGAAGTTTCAAAACGGATGTCCAGCGGCGTGTCGCTGTGAATGGGAGCCAGGCGCCAGTTGTTGTCCACTGCCGGATGAATGCCCCCCGCTTTTTTGGACTCCGCGCTGATCCACGCCGCCAGCACCGAGCGGTTCTCGTCCGGTGAGGCAAAGGCAATATGGCTATCTCCCGTGCCGGCAAACTTGCCGCCGTAGGCGCGGTAGTTATTGGTTACCACCAGGAAGGTGGCATTCGGGTCGATGGCTTTGCCCTTAAAGGTCAGGTTTTTGATGCGCTCGGCCTGCGGGTTAATGACCTGGCATTCGCCGTCATATTTTGCAGCTGGGTAACATCAATCTGATACTCCACGCCGTCAATCACGTCAAAGTTATAGGTCCGGAACCCGTCCCAGTTAATCAGCGACTGCGGTTTACTGCTCTTCGGATCGATCTGGTTAAACTGCCCGGCGGAGCACTCCAGCCACGCTTTCACCTCTTTGCCCGTCGCTTTCACTACCACCAGGGTGTTCGGATAGAGATAGAGATCGGCGGCGTTACGGAAGGTCAGCTGGCCCTTTTCGACTTCAACGTAGCTTGCCGGGTCATTCTTACGCCCGCCCACTTTGAACGGTGCCGCGGCCGACAGCACCGGCAGTTTTGCCAGGTCCGGGTCGCCCTGAATAACGTGTTCGACATAGGCTTTTTGCGCCATGTTAACCACCTGGACAGTCGGGTCATCCTGCACCAGCGCCAGGTAGCTGTACATGTTATCCGCCGATTTACCGATCGGCTTGCTGACGAAGTCGCGGGTGGCGTCGTGATCGTGCTTCAGCACGTCGACGAGTTTTTTATCTTCGGCGGCGAGTGATTTTTTAGCCGCAGCGTCGTAAATCGGGCGCGCCTCTGCTTTTGACTGAGTGACCTTCCAGTCGCCGCCGTCGTTATTGAGGACCAGATCCACCACACCAAGGTGGTCGCCCCACATGCCCGGCATCACCGACGGCACGCCATTGAGCGTCCCTTTCTCGATGTCTGCACCCTTAATGTTGGCAAAGTCCTTACCCGGGAAGACCGCGTGGGCGTGGCCGAACAGGATCGCATCGAGCCCGGGACTTCACTCAGATAATAAACGGAGTTTTCCGCCATGGCCTGATACGGATCGGCGGAGAGTCCCGAGTGCGCAACCACCACAACCAGATCTGCGCCTTTTTCGCGCATTTCCGGCACGTATTTGCGCGCAGTTTCGGTAATATCGTTAACGGTCACTTTACCGTCGAGGTTGGCTTTATCCCAGGTCATGATTTGCGGCGGCACAAAGCCGATATAGCCGATTTTAAGCGTCTGTTTTTTACCGTCCTGATCGACAACCTCGGTCTCTTTAATCAGATAGGGGGTAAAGAGCGGCTTCTGCGTCTTAACGTCGATGATATTGGCGTTAACGTACGGGAATTTCGCGCCAGCCAGCGCATCGTGCAGGTACTTCAGGCCGTAGTTAAATTCGTGGTTGCCCAGGTTGCCGACGGTATAGTCCAGGGTGTTCATCGCTTTATACACCGGGTGGATCTCGCCTTTCTTCAGCCCCTTCGCCGCCATATAGTCCCCGAGCGGGCTACCCTGAATGAGATCGCCGTTGTCGACCAGCACGCTGTTTTTAACTTCATTGCGGGCGGCAGCGATCAAACTTGCCGTGCGTACCAGTCCGAATTTTTCCGTCGAGGTATCTTTGTAGTAATCGAAGTCCATCATGTTGCTGTGCAGGTCGGTAGTTTCCAGAATTCGCAGGTCTACCGTCGCCGCCTGTACGCTCACTGCAATCAGCGTCGCCAGGAGCGTTGCGCTAAACTTAATCATCAGAGGAGTCCTTTTTTCGATCCAGGCCACAAAAGAGTATGTATCTATAGCGTGTTGCTTACAGAAATGTGAATCCTGACAGAAAAAAAGCGCCATGAAACCAGAATTGCTTCACAGATAGCGGAATTGTTCCCATTACGATATAACTAAAACAAAGAGTTAACCCCACTGCGTTAACAAAGAGGTGGAGAATGTTAGATAAGATTTGTCAGCTCGCACGGGATGCGGGAGATGCCATCATGCAGGTGTATGACGGTGCAAAACCGATGGAGGTCGTCAGCAAGGCAGATGACTCTCCGGTCACCGCGGCAGATATCGCGGCTCACAAGGTGATCCTGCAAGGGCTGCAGGCCTTAACGCCGGATATCCCGGTCCTGTCAGAAGAAGCGCCGCAGAGCTGGGACGAGCGTCAGCACTGGCAGCGTTACTGGCTGGTGGACCCCCTCGACGGCACCAAAGAGTTTATCAAGCGTAACGGTGAGTTCACCGTCAACATCGCGCTGATTGAAAAAGGCAAAGCGGTGCTTGGGGTGGTATACGCGCCGGTGATGAAGGTCATGTACAGCGCTGCAGACGGTAAGGCGTGGAAGGAAGAGTGCGGCGTGCGTAAGCAGATTCAGGTGCGCGATGCGCGTCCACCGCTGGTGGTGATCAGCCGGTCGCACAGCGACAGTGAACTGCAGGAATATCTGCAACAGCTGGGTGAACACCAGACGACCTCGATTGGTTCATCACTGAAATTCTGTCTGGTGGCGGAAGGTCATGCTCAGCTCTACCCTCGCTTTGGGCCAACGAACGTCTGGGATACCGCGGCAGGGCATGCGGTCGCCACGGCCGCCGGGGCACATGTTCATGACTGGCAGGGTAAGCCGCTGGACTACACCCCGCGCGAATCCTTCCTTAACCCCGGCTTCCGCGTCTCTATTTATTGAGCCAGCAGTTTGTGCAGCAGGGCGACAACCTGCTGCACCTCTTCCTGGGTTAATGCCCCGTCTTTCACCCACTGCACGCGGCCGTCTTTATCCAGCACGATGATTGCGGAACTCTCTTCCTCCAGCTGCCACGCCTTACGCGTCACGCCGTTGCTGTCGACAATAAACTGCGACCACGGATAGAGTTTTTTATTGCTCTCAAGGTTGAACGCACAAACATGCCGGAGCCAGGAATGGCATCGTCAGTATTAACAATCGTGGTGGTCTGGTAGCGGTCGTGTGGGAATTTTGCGGCCTTGATCGCTTCCACCAGGTTGGCATTTTTCTCTTTTGCGGATGTACGACCGGCAATATGTTGTACAACTCTCACTTTGCCTGCGAGCTGCGCGCTATTCCACGCTTTGTAGCTAAACTTATCATTGTCGAGAATCAATTCTCCCCGGTCAGCAATGCCGACTGGTGGTACTCGTTGTCCTTTTTCAATCGCGTGAGCGCTAGCCCACAGGGGCAGAAGCAGGCAGGCTGCTGCAAGGATAGTACGTAGGGTCATGGTGTTTCCTTATTGTTTGCAGGTGATCCGACCACTTGGTCATACGCTTTTAATCATAAGTGCGATCAATCTGGTTTTCCCGCAATCCCGATGCCAGTTTGCGGGTGAACGCACATATCCATGAAAAAACGACGGCTTATACTGCCCTGAGTGAAGCTTTGCAAAGATTATTCTGAATAATTGTAATCAAACGGTAAATAAACTTATGCATACTGGGTAACACCGTAGTTCTGGTCTATAGTCTTTGGGCAACAAAATTTGCGCTCAGGACAGTCGGGCCGATTGTGGCACCGCAAGAGCGTATGATTCGCAGGAGATACAAGAATGAAAATTTTCCAACGCTACAACCCGCTTCAGGTGGCGAAGTACGTGAAGATCCTGTTCCGTGGACGGTTGTATATCAAGGATGTTGGCGCTTTTGAGTTTGATAAGGGCAAGATCCTTATCCCAAAAGTGAAGGACAAGCAGCACCTGTCTGTGATGTCTGAAGTCAACCGTCAGGTTATGCGTCTGCAAACTGAGATGGCTTAACCAACGTGCTATGCAGTAGTTAAAAACGCAGTTGATAAAAAACGGCTCCCGATGGAGCCGTTGATGTTTATGGACCTTACGCCGACACTTTCTCTTCTGCGTCAGGCATCCGCGGCACCAGCACGGTCGGTTTATTATCGATACGCGTCACCAGCAGCTGGTCGATGCGGTAGTTATCAATATCCACCACTTCAAACTTGTAGCCAGAGAACTTCACCGAGTCGGTACGTTTCGGGATTTTTCGCAGCATAAACATCATAAAGCCGCCAATGGTCTCGTAATTACCTGACTGCGGGAACTCGTCGATATCCAGCACGCGCATGACATCGTCAATCGGCGTACCGCCGTCGATAAGCCATGAGTTCTCGTCACGCTGAACAATCTGCTCTTCCAGACCCTGGCCAACCAGGTCGCCCATCAGCGTGGTCATCACATCGTTGAGGGTGATGATGCCCACCACCAGCGCGTATTCGTTCATGATAACGGCAAAATCTTCACCGGCCGTTTTGAAACTTTCCAGCGCTTCAGAGAGGGTGAGGGTATCCGGAACAATCAGGGTATTGCGGATCTGAACGCCGCTGTTGAGCGCCAGGCTCTGGTTGGCCAGCACGCGATTCAGCAGGTCTTTCGAGTCCACATAACCGATGATGTGGTCGATATCTTCATTACAGACCAGGAACTTGGAGTGCGGGTGCTCGGCCACCTTTTGCTTCAGGCTCTGCTCGTCTTCGTGCAGGTCGAACCAAATCACGTTTTCACGTCCGGTCATGGATGACGGTACGGTGCGGGATTCCAGCTCAAACACGTTCTCAATTAACTCGTGCTCCTGCTTGCGCAGCACGCCCGCCAGGGCACCCGCTTCGAAGACCGCATAGATATCATCAGAGGTGATATCGTCTTTTTCGCACCATCGGAATTTTAAACAGGCGGAAAATGCTGTTGGCCAGGCCGTTGAAGAACCACACCAGCGGACGGAACAGGAACAGGCAGAAGCGCATCGGGTTGATGATGCGCAAAGCCACAGCTTCTGGCGCAATCATACCGATGCGTTTCGGGGTCAGATCAGCGAAGAGGATGAACAGGCCAGTCACCAGCGAGAAGGAGAGAATAAAACTCAGTTGCTCGGAGAGTTCAGGTGAAAAGTAGCGTGCGAAGAGGCCATGAAACACCGGTGAAAATGCTGCATCCCCCACGATACCGCCCAGGATGGCGACCGCGTTAAGGCCAATCTGCACCACGGTGAAAAACATTCCCGGGTTTTCCTGCATTTTGAGTATGCGTGATGCGTTAACGTTGCCTTCGTCAGCAAGCAGTTTCAGTTTGATTTTACGGGAGGCGGCCAGCGAGATCTCGGATATCGAGAAAAATGCACTGACGGCAATGAGACAAAGTATCACTAAAATACTGTTTAACATAGTTTATCCGGCTTCAGCCAGATCCTCGGAAGGGAAGTTAATTACATTTGTGTGAAGACACATAGAACGTCAGCTCGTAGCGTTGAGCTGATTATTTCAGCGGGTAGTATAGCGTAAAGGCGTGTAAATCTGCCAGAGGTCACATTTTGGCATAAAACCGGCCGGACAGCGAAGCGCTGTCCGGTACGTACGGCTATTTTACTGCGGATAAACTGGCGTTTCCTGCCGCCCGGCGCGTGGCATCCCCTCCCCACACCTGGTCATACTCATAGCCGGTGAGCTGTTTGATCACCACCCGGGTGTTGGCGTCGCAGTCGCGATAATCTCCGCCCAGCTTGCGGCGCGCAATCTCCTTCAGCAGCAGCTTGTGCGTCTCGCGGGTCAGTTTAAATTTGTAGGTCGTGAAGAAGCTCACGGCCAGAAGGGCCGCCGTCGCGAAAATCAGCAGGCCGATAATGGCCCCCAGCGCGCTTTCAGGCTGTGCGCCGCTGCCCTTCACAAACCCTGACTCCTGCAGCACCAGGCCGATGATCATAATGGCAATCGCCACGGTGCTTTTGCGGGTCAATACCATCACCCCGGCAAAAATCCCTTCGCGGCGCTGCTGCGTTACAATCTCATCGATATCAGGGATGAAACTGTAGATATTCCACGGGATGTAATAAAGACCAGAGCGGGCAGCACCGAGCAGGATAAAGACCCCCGAGAACAGCAGCGTTGGCACCTGCGTTTTGGTGAGGTAGACCGTAAACAGGAATATCAGCACGGCGAAGATACAGCCATAAGAGAGGCGCAGCGCCGCGGACGGCGTGATATTCAGCCGGTTCAAAAGTAGCATAAATCCGTACGTGCCTGGTACCGAGGCAAAGGCGGCAATGCTCAGCCAGCCCGACACGGCCGCCGCATCCTGGCTCAGACAATAAACGACATAATAGGTAAAGACCGAGCCGAAGACGTCCATCGCAGTAAACGAGAAGATATAAATAATGATATGCAGGCGGAATGCGCGGATGCGAAAGGACGAAAAGAGGTCCAGTACCAGATATTTCAGATGATTGGCTACCCCGCTGCTGCGCTGGTTATCTATCTTAAAATCGGACTCCTGATGCACATCTTTCGCTTCCCAGGTGGTGTACCACGTAATAAACACCGCAAGGCAAAAAACGCAGGAAAATATCAGTCCGGTGAGCGTATAGGTAAACGGATTGTCTTTCCCGGTGAACTGCATAATGACACCGGGGACGGAAACGGCAAGGAACCCCCCAAGCTGAGAGCAGATCATGCGCACCCCTGAAAGTCGGCTGCGCTCTTCATAGCGGTTCGTCATTTCTGCGGCCAGCGTCTCCCATGGCACCAGCACCATCGCCGACAGCAGTTCAATCGAGAGATAGGTTCCCAGGTAATACCAGTACCCCATATCCGTCAGCCACAACAGGGCATACAAAAACATTAACGGGGAACTCAGTAATAAAAAGAAACGGCGACGGCCAAATTTACGTCCGAGCCAGGTACCCGCAAAATTATCAGTGATATAACCCATGATCGGCTTAACAGCGCATCAATGACGCGGGCGATAGCAAATATAGAGCCCGCTTCAATAACAGACAGCCCGCAATAGGTCGTGTAAAAAAATAACAGCCAGGTGCCGATAATGGCGAAAGCGCCTCCGCCAAACAGATCGGTTATGCCGTAGCCAAGCGCCACGCCATAACCAACTCTACGTTCAGTTGGTTTGACCATAATAATATCCAGTGTAGGGTAATGATTAACCCGTTTTACGGGGCGTATTTTTTATTAACGTCTGGAATTCAAATTACGTTCTGGTTGTTGATATTTATCCATTGTCTTGTTTGAGATGACCGATAAATAGCCTCCACAAGGGTGAGTGATTTTCCGGCGGTACGGATATCGATATAGTCTCTGTTTTCCGGATGATGAACGGCAGTATAAAACCGGTGGATCGCCTGCTGATGACCCAGCCCCCAGTAGCTTTTTACCGTGCCGTCGGGGGAATCATCGCTTGCCAGTTTTAACCGCTCACCCGGCGTGACGCGCCAGAGAGTGTTGTCATTGAGCAGCAGCGAGCCGCGTTCACAGTGGATCTCCAGCAGGAGAGGGGCGTCCGTGGTGTGGCAATTGCTGGCATAAAACAGGCCGCGGGCGCGTTGGCGAAGTGTAGCGTGGCCATTGCACTGTCTTCGCCTTCGGTCACGTCTGCCAGCTCACCGCTATCCACCACGCCTTTCACTCGCGTCACGCCTTCACCGAACCACTGCATCAGGTCGAGCGTATGGATTGCCTGGTTGATCAGCAGACTCCCGCCTTCTGTCGCCAGCCGGCCGCGCCAGGGGCTTTGCGTCGTAGTAAG
>ENA-OQHY01001208-OQHY01001208.1-human-gut-metagenome-genome-assembly--contig:-NODE-1208-length-11557-cov-2.627122_pt1 | contig 11557 bp, 13 predicted proteins | sample MGYA00242570_ERZ504733 | MGnify/ENA primary metagenome ERZ504733 (study PRJEB26092, sample SAMD00036219) | human gut metagenome | host: Homo sapiens | study: EMG produced TPA metagenomics assembly of...
CCCTGCCCGTGCCGGGCAATATTCGCAGTTTATTTGGGATTACAAATGCTTCAGCGGCGTCGACCATATTGAAAACCCCGATGAAGACGGCATTTTTAAAATCGTCAACGACTACACCGGTGAAGGCCTCCCTGGTGCTTGCGGCTAACCCGCAGACCTTGAAACAACAGCTTTGCTGTTATCTCGGAGAAGATGGTGCATCCGGGAGGATTCGAACCTCCGACCGCTCGGTTCGTAGCCGAGTACTCTATCCAGCTGAGCTACGGATGCAAAATGGCGGTGAGGCGGGGATTCGAACCCCGGATGCAGCTTTTGACCGCATACTCCCTTAGCAGGGGAGCGCCTTCAGCCTCTCGGCCACCTCACCACACAACGCCTCTTTCGAGTGCTTCGAGTAACTCGTTAAGAGCTTCTCGTCGCTGCGTGGCGCATATATTACTTTCTGGGACTTATAAGTCAAACAATTTTCCAAAAGCTTTTATCGTTTGCACAAATCACACGCAATTCGCATGCAAAAGCTGCAAAGAGGGTGTTTTATAAGCGGATTTTGCAGGCATCTTCTCAGAAACTGATGACAGAATAGTGATGTTGAGGCGAGTTAAGGGTAAGAGAGTGGTTAAAAACAGAGCGATTGAAATTAAACGGTAACTTTAAGCAGGAAAAATGGCGGGAGAGGTTGCGTCTCGCCCGACAGCGAGACGCGACAATATCAGTAACTGGACTGCTGGGATTTTTCAGCCTGGATACGCTGGTAGATCTCTTCACGGTGGACAGATACTTCTTTAGGAGCGTTTACACCAATACGTACCTGGTTACCCTTTACCCCTAAAACTGTCACGGTGACCTCATCCCCAATCATGAGGGTCTCACCAACTCGACGAGTCAGAATCAGCATTCTTTGCTCCTTGAAAGATTAAAAGAGTCGGGTCTCTTGTATCCCGCATTATCCATCATATAACGCCAAAAAGTAAGCGATGACAAACACGTAAAGTGTAAGCAGTCACGGCATCACATTCTGTTAAACGTAAGTTTAGCCGATATACACAAACTCAACCTGACTTTATCGTTATCGATAGCGCAGTGAACAAGACGCCATAACGTTACCGCTATGGCGTCTGCTTGTGCTTTGTAGTTATTACAGTTTCGCGCTCACCCAGCTTTCAACACTGGCCAATGCCGCAGGAAGTGCCGCCGCATCCGTACCACCGGCTTGCGCCATGTCCGGACGACCGCCACCCTTACCACCCACCTGCTGGGCGACCATACCAATCAGTTCCCCTGCTTTTACGCGGTCGGTCACATCCTTAGAGACGCCCGCAATCAGAGAAACCTTACCTTCTGCCACTGTCGCCAGCACGATAACTGTGGAACCGAGCTGGTTCTTCAGATCGTCGACCATAGTACGCAGCATCTTAGGCTCAACGCCTGCCAGATCGCTGACCAGCAGTTTGACACCCTTAATGTCTACAGCTTTGCTGGAGAGGTTTGCACTCTCCTGCGCCGCAGCCTGCTCTTTCAGCTGCTGCAGCTCTTTTTCCAGCTGACGCGTACGATCCAGCGCAACGCGCACTTTCTCGCCCAGGTTCTGGCTATCACCTTTCAACAACTGCGCGATGTCGTGCAGCTGATCGCTCTGCGCATGCAGGCTGGCAATCGCGCCTTCACCGGTTACCGCTTCAATACGACGCACGCCCGCCGCCGTTCCTGATTCGGAAACAATGCGGAACAGACCAATGTCGCCGGTACGGGAGGCATGCGTCCCGCCGCAGAGCTCAGTCGAGAAGTCGCCCATGCTCAGCACGCGAACGCGGTCGTCGTATTTCTCGCCGAACAGTGCCATCGCGCCTTTCTTCTTCGCCGCCTCGAGATCCATGATATGGGTTTCGATAGGCAGGTTACGACGGATCTGCGCATTCACCAGATCTTCCACGCGCGGATTTCTGACGGCTTCATCGCTTCAAAATGAGAGAAGTCGAAGCGCAGCACTTTATCGTTAACCAGAGAACCTTTCTGTGCAACGTGCGTTCCCAGAACTTCACGCAGGGCAGCGTGCATCAGGTGCGTAGCTGAGTGGTTCAGACGAATGCGCGCACGACGAGCTTCATCAACGTTCGCCTGGACACCCTCGCCCACTTTCAGAGAACCGGCAGTCAGTTTGCCCTGATGGCCAATCGCCTGACCGTATTTCTGGGTGTCGCTTACGCTGAAGCTGAAACCGTTGCCTTTCAGTTCGCCTTTATCGCCAACCTGGCCGCCGGATTCCGCGTAGAACGGCGTTTTGTCCAGAATGACAACCGCATCCTGACCCGCGTTGATGCTGTCTACGGCTTTACCGTCAACAAACAGGGCGGTCACTTTGCCAGTCAGTTCCAGATTTTCGTAGCCTTTGAATTCTGATGCGCCATCAACGCGGATCATCGCGTTGTAGTCAGCACCAAAACCGCTGGACTCGCGCGCACGGCGGCGCTGCTCTTCCATTGCGGCTTCAAAGCCTGCTTCGTCCACTTTGAAGTTGCGCTCACGGCAAACGTCCGCCGTCAGGTCAACCGGGAAACCGTAGGTGTCGTACAGGCGGAAAGCGGTTTCGCCGTCCAGCGTATCGCCCTGAAGTTTCGCCAGCTCTTCATCCAGCAGCGCCAGTCCGCGCTCCAGAGTACGAGCAAACTGCTCTTCTTCCGTTTTCAGAACCTGCTCAACCTGCGCCTGCTGACGTTTCAGCTCATCACCGGCTGCGCCCATCACGCCAATCAGTGGCCCAACGAGTTTATAGAAGAAGGTGTCCTTCGCGCCCAGCATGTTGCCGTGACGGATAGCACGACGAATGATACGACGCAGCACATAGCCACGGTTTTCATTCGACGGGATCACGCCGTCGGCAATCAGGAACGCGCAGGAACGGATGTGGTCTGCAATAACGCGCAGCGATTTGTTGTTCAGATCGGTTGCACCCGTCACTTGCGCAACGGCTTTAATCAGGGTGCTGAACAGGTCAATTTCGTAGTTGGAGTTAACGTGCTGCAGAACAGCCGCGATACGCTCCAGACCCATACCGGTATCAACGGACGGTTTCGGCAGCGGCTCCATCGTACCGTCAGCCTGACGGTTGAACTGCATGAAGACGATGTTCCAGATCTCAATGTAGCGATCGCCGTCTTCTTCCGGGCTGCCTGGAGGACCACCCCAGATGTGGTCGCCGTGATCGTAGAAGATCTCGGTGCACGGACCGCAAGGACCGGTATCGCCCATCTGCCAGAAGTTGTCAGACGCATAAGGTGCGCCTTTGTTATCACCGATGCGAATAATACGCTCGCGCGGGATACCAACCTCTTTTTCCCAGATTTCGTAGGCTTCGTCATCGGTTTCATAGACGGTAACCCACAGACGATCTTTCGGCAGGTTGAACCAGTTTTCACCGGTCAGCAGTTCCCACGCATATTGAATGGCATCGTGTTTGAAATAGTCGCCGAAGCTGAAGTTACCCAGCATTTCGAAGAACGTGTGGTGACGCGCGGTGTAACCGACGTTTTCCAGGTCGTTGTGTTTACCGCCCGCACGCACGCAACGCTGTGAGGTTGTGGCGCGGGAATAATTACGTTTGTCGAGACCAAGGAACACATCCTTGAACTGGTTCATCCCGGCGTTGGTAAACAGCAGAGTCGGATCGTTGTTCGGTACCAGGGAGCTGCTGGCAACTACCTGATGTCCCTTACTATGGAAAAAATCGAGAAACGCCTGACGGATCTCAGCGGTGCTCTTGCTCATAATTATCCTGAAATCAAGCTAACGAAATGTCGTAGCAAGCCTGTATCGGTAAAACGTTGGACAGACCAGCTACTGGAAAAAGTGGGAATAAGATAAGTTTTCTTTAGTGGGAAGTAAAATCCCGCATGCGTTCAATCCGCAAAATTACGCCAGATATCCTGAATATCTTCCATCAGAAAGCCGCGGTAGAGCAAAAAGCGCTGGATTTTAACTTTTTCTGAAAATTCACGTGGCAAGGGTTCGCCGTACTTGCGAATGGCCTGTTCTTTTGCCAGCGCGCACCAGTCTGTGTCGCATTCGCGCATGGCCTTTTCAATGGTTTCACGGGCGACCCCTTTCTGGTTCAGCTCCTGGCGGATACGCGCGGGGCCATATCCTTTGCGGCCACGGCTGGCAAGAAACCGGGAAGCGAAACGCTCGTCATCCAGATAGCGGTGCTCATAGCACCAGGCAATGACGCGGTCGTAATCTTCCGCAGTCGCATCAATCTCTTCCGGCCCGTTTTTACTCATGACGGGGGCCGACAGTTTTCGCCGCAACTCCTGTTCGCTGTGGTCACGGACGGCAAGAATGCGCACCGCACGGTCCAGTAAGCGTGCATAGGCAGGGCGGCGTGAAGTCGATTCACTCATAAAAAACCTGCTGATTCAGAAATGCAAAAAGGGCCGCATTAGCAGCCCTTCATCTTTAAACGAGAGAATTAGAAATCTTCGTTGGTTTCTTCAGCACCCGCGTTATCCACCACGAAATCAGGCGTACCGTCCTGGTTGTTCAGCAGAAGCTCACGCACTTTCTTCTCAATTTCTTTCGCCGCAGCCGGGTTCTCTTTCAGCCAGGAGATTGCATTTGCTTTACCCTGACCAATCTTGTCGCCGTTGTAGCTGTACCATGCGCCCGCTTTTTCAATCAGCTTCTCTTTCACGCCCAGGTCAACCAGTTCGCCGTAGAAGTTGATACCTTCACCGTAGAGGATCTGGAATTCAGCCTGTTTGAACGGCGCTGCGATTTTGTTCTTCACAACCTTCACGCGGGTTTCGCTACCCACTACGTTTTCACCCTCTTTCACCGCGCCGATACGGCGGATATCCAGACGGACAGACGCGTAGAATTTCAGCGCGTTACCACCGGTAGTGGTTTCCGGGTTACCGAACATCACACCAATTTTCATACGGATCTGGTTGATGAAGATCAGCAGCGTGTTGGACTGCTTCAGGTTACCGGCCAGCTTACGCATTGCCTGGCTCATCATACGTGCCGCGAGGCCCATGTGAGAGTCACCAATTTCGCCTTCGATTTCAGCTTTTGGCGTCAGAGCGGCAACGGAGTCGACCACGATAACGTCAACCGCACCGGAACGGGCCAGCGCGTCACAAATTTCCAGCGCCTGCTCACCGGTGTCCGGCTGAGAACACAGCAGGTTGTCGATATCAACGCCCAGCTTACGAGCATAAACAGGGTCCAGCGCGTGCTCGGCATCGATAAACGCACAGGTTTTACCTTCACGCTGTGCCGCAGCGATAACCTGCAGCGTCAGGGTTGTTTTACCTGAGGACTCGGGCCCGTAGATTTCTACGATACGGCCCATTGGCAGGCCGCCAGCGCCCAGCGCGATATCCAGAGAAAGCGAACCGGTGGAGATAGTTTCCACATCCATGGAACGGTCTTCACCCAGGCGCATGATGGAGCCTTTACCGAATTGCTTTTCGATCTGGCCCAGTGCTGCCGCCAACGCTTTCTGTTTGTTTTCGTCGATAGCCATTATTACTCCTGTCATGCCGGGAGAAGCGACTGTGCTTCACCGTGGATTTCTGTTCTGTTGGTGCAATTATACTGTATGGTCATACAGTATCAAGTATTTTGTAGAAATTGTTGCCAGAGCGTTTTTAATGCATAAACGGTTGCCTGACGACGCACGCTTTCGCGATCGCCGCTAAAGCACTCCCGGCGGGTGATCCCTTCACCTCTGGCGGTAGCAAAACCAAACCAGACGGTGCCGACAGGCTTCACGTCACTGCCCCCGTCCGGGCCCGCGATGCCGCTAATCGATATTGCATAATCCGCGCGCGCCTCTTTGAGCGCACCAATAGCCATCTCAATCACCACCGGCTCGCTGACCGCGCCATGCTGTTCGAGCGTAGATTCCCTCACGCCGATCATTTGCGCTTTAGCTTCATTACTGTAGGTCACAAAACCACGTTCAAACCAGGCGGAACTGCCGGCAATATCGGTAATCGCTTTCGCCACCCAGCCGCCGGTGCAGGACTCCGCGGTGGTGAGGGTCGCCCCGCGTTGCTTAAGCGCCAGCCCTACCACTTCACTAAGCTGCATCAATTCATGGTCAGTCATTCTCGCTCCAGGCCTTAGAAAAACATGCAGCACAAGATAGCACTTTCTCGTCAGATATGGGGATGCGCTGCAGGATTTACGAGGGGGCTTCAGAAAAAAGCCGATGCGAGCGCACCGGCGGTGGTGAGGATTATTTCATGCTGTCAGCGAGGGTATCCACATTGTGGCGGAACGCCTTAACGTAGGTCTCTGCCACGCCCCCTTTTGCCGAGAGCGCTTCCGGGTAAAGCTCGCCTCCCGGCTGCGCGCCGGTGGCTGTAGCAATTTGTTTAACCAGCCGCGGGTCGAGCTGGTTTTCCATAAACCAGGTTTTCACGCCGTCCGCTTTAATCTGATTAATGATCTCAGCGACCTGTGCCGCGCTGGCCTCGCTCTCTGATGACAACCCCTGGGGCGCCATAAACGTCACCCCGTAGGCGCGGCTGAAATAGCCGAACGCGTCATGGCTGGTCAGCACTTTACGTTTCACCAGCGGGATCTGGCTAAAACGCGTTTTGGCCCAGCTATCCAGCTGCTTAAGCTGCGCGATGTACGGTTTTCCGGTCGCTTCTAGCGCGGTTTTATCTTCTGGGTCGGCTTTCACCAGCCCGTTGAGAATATTTTGCGCGTACAGCGCCCCGTTCGCCGCGCTGTTCCAGGCGTGCGGGTCAGTGACGGTTTTGCCTCTTCTTCGAGGGTATGCGTCTGCACACCACGCGACGCCACCACCAGCTGGCCTTTGAACCCGGAGGCTTTCACCAGGCGATCCAGCCACCCTTCCAGCCCCAGACCATTGACCACCACAACATCTGCCTTGCTTAGCGCCGCGCTATCTTTTGGCGAGGGCTCGAAGGTATGCGGATCGCCGTCCGGCCCCACCAGCGTCGTGACGTTCACATGGTCACCGCCCACCTCCCGGGTCATATCCCCCAGAATGGAAAAGCTGGTCACCACATTGAGCGTTTTCGCCATCACCGTTTGCGACATCATCCCCAGCGCGAGCGCCACTACGAATCCCGTACGTTTCATCGTTTCCCCTTGCGTTAAAAAAGCGCACGCAGGCTGCCAGCCAGCCTGCTGCGCGTGCCAAATAAAATGGAAATAAAGAACAGCGCGCTGGCGGTAAGCACGATGGATGGCCCCGCGGGCAGGCTGGCGGCCCAGGAGAGACTGAGTCCGAGCCACGCGCAGAAAATACCGCTGATACCCGCCATCAATAGCAGTCCGGGTAACGGTGCGTGCCCAGCAGCGTGCCGCTACCGCAGGGAGCATCATCAGCCCGACCGCCATCAACGTGCCAAGCACCTGAAAACCGGCAACGAGGTTAAGCACCAGCAGCGCCAGAAACAGGCCGTGTAATAAGCCGGGAACATGGCGGGCGTTTACCTGCAGCCAGGCGGTGTCAAAGGCCTCGGTCACCAGCCACGGTAGAAAATCGCCAGCGTGATAAGGGTGAACATGCAAACGCCTGCCACAAACAGCGCGGCATCGTTATCCACCGCCAGGATGGAGCCAAACAACAGGTGCAGAAGATCGACGTTCGAACCGCGCAGTGATACCAGCGTGACGCCCAGCGCCAGCGAGCCAAGATTAGAACCCGGCAAAACTGGCGTCCTCTTTAAGCGGCGTTCGACGGCTGACCAGCCCGGCCACCAGCGCCACGGTAATACCGGCAATAAAGCCCCCCACGCTCATGGCCAGCAGCGACATACCGCTGAGCAAATACCCCACCGCGACACCGGGCAAAATGGCGTGAGAGAGGGCATCGCCCATCAGACTCATCCGGCGCAGCTGAAGGAAAACGCCCAGAGCAGTGGTACTGACGGACAACGCCAGGCAAACCACCAGCGCGCGGCGCATAAAGCCATACTCAATAAAAGGCTGAAAAAAGATATGCCAGATCATGCCACCCTCACCCGCTCGGTTTTCCACTGGGGAATGTCAGCGTCCAGCCGTAACGTCTGCGGGAAGTGGCGCGATACACGCTCGCTGTCGTGCAGCACCGCAAGTACCGTTTGCCCCTGCATATACATTTCCAGCATCAGGTCCATCAGCACATTACAGGTAGCTTCATCAACGCCGGTAAAGGGCTCATCGAGCATGACCAGCGGTGCCTGCTGCACTAATACCCGCGCGAACAGCATGCGCTGAAACTGACCGCCGGAGAGCTCATCAATGGTCGTTAGCGCCATCGTTCCAAGCCCCACCCGCTCAAGCGCACCGGCAATGCGCAGCCGCATTTCACGGCGAAGGCCAGAAAAAAGCGACGTTTCAGGCCAGCAGCCCATGCTGACCACATCCTGTACGGTTAGCGGAAATTGCGCCTCCAGGGCATGACGCTGTGCCAGCCAGCCCATTACCGGGCGTTTTTTCTGCCAGTGAAAACGGCCGCTTACCGGCGGGATAAACCCGGCGAGGTTTCAGAAGCGTTGATTTACCGCAGCCGTTGGCCCCGAGGATGGCGGTCATGCTCCCGCATTCAATCACCCCGGAAAGAGGACGCGTGACCGGCTCGCGGTCGTAACCCGCCGTGAGTTGACTCATCACAATCATGGCAATGCCACCGCCCAGCACACGGCCAGCCCGATAAAGACAATCAGCGCCAGCGCCATCAGAAGCCGGACCGCGCAGACAGAGAAAAATAGGAAGTAGACATCTCATCACCACATCAAATGTTATAACATAACAATAATGAAAGATAATGCGGATGTAAATGAGCGGAGATTAACGGGAGTGTGGCGAAATGTTTCTGGATATCAGCCCAACCCTCTCCCGGCGGAAGAGGTTGAACATCAAGCGTTACTGACTGAACGGCGACGCGGCAGGCACGCGCGCCTGTGACACCGCCAGCCCCAGCTGCCATACGGCCATCGCATAGTGAGTGCTGTGGTTATAGCGGGTGATGGTGTAGAAGTTAGGCAGCCCATACCAGTACTGATAACCCGTACCGACATCCAGACGCAGCAGGCTCGCCTGTTGCGTATTTCCCAGCGGCTGCGTTGGCGTTAAGCTGCAGCGGCCAGTTGCGAAACGCTGTAGTTGGTTTTAAAGCCGTTCTCAAGCCCTGGTGCCTGGCCGTTAGCCTGCACCGCCACCTGACCGCCCGGCACCCAGCCGTGCGCTTTAAAGTAGTTTGCCACGCTGCCGATGGCATCCACCGGATCCCACAGGTTGATATGACCATCTCCGTTAAAGTCGACGGCATATTGCTTATAAGAGGACGGCATAAACTGGCCGTAGCCCATCGCACCGGCAAACGAGCCTTTGAGATCTAACGGGTCATCTTGTTCATTGCGCGCCATCAGCAGGAAGGTTTCCAGCTCAGACGAGAAATATTCAGCGCGACGCGGGTAGTTGAAGGAGAGCGTAGCCAGCGCATCGAGGATACGGGTTTTGCCCATCACGCGGCCCCAGCGGGTTTCCACGCCGATAATCCCGACGATGATTTCAGGCGGTACGCCATACACCTGCCACGCACGGTTCAGCGCATCTTCATATTGGTTCCAGAAGACCACGCCATTTTGCACGTTATCCGGCGTAATGAACTGTTTGCGATAACGCAGCCATGCGCCATTTGGCCCGGTCGGTACCTGAGCCGTCGGTGCCTGGCGATCCATCAAACGCAGAACATAATCCAGTCGCTTCGCCTGCGACAGAATTTCATGCAGTTGCTGGCGGTCAAAACCGTGTTTGCTCACCATTTTATCGATGAACTGCTCGGCCGCCGGGTTATTCGCAAAGTCGCCGCCCATCTGCATCATATTATGCTGCGGCTCCAGCAGGAATCCTCCGGAAGGCGCGCCAGCCGTTTGCTGCACGGCTTCGGTCTTGGGTTTGCTACTACAGGCAGACAGCAGAATAAGCGCAGGTAACAACGCTGCATAACGACGCTTGAACATGTGACATCCATTTAACGGGTTCGATAAGAACCAGTATGGTAAAGCATCCGCAACACCTCAAGGAAGTGGTACGCACCTCCCCCACCAAATCTTTACGCACCCCATCGCAAATCTGTGCAATTTTCGTCAACCCAAGACTCCCACCGTCAATTAACTTTCAAAATAATCCATTTTTCTTTCATTGTGAGATCTAATTTAAACACTTTAAAACCTTTCAAAGTGATTATTATTAGCCTCGGTTAATACAAAAACAAAAAAGCCCCACAGGAGAGAAGAATGATAGAAACCATCACCCACGGCGCCGAGTGGTTCATCGGGCTGTTTCAGAAAGGCGGAGAAGTGTTCACCGGCATGGTGACCGGGATCCTGCCCCTGCTGATTAGCCTGCTGGTCATCATGAACGCGCTGATTAACTTTATCGGCCAGCAACGCATTGAACGCTTTGCCCAGCGCTGCGCCGGCAATCCGCTGTCCCGTTACCTGGTTCTGCCTTCATCGGCACGTTTGTTTTTTGCAATCCGATGACGCTGAGCCTCGGCCGCTTTATGCCTGAAAAATACAAGCCAAGCTATTACGCCGCAGCCTCCTACAGCTGCCACTCCATGAATGGCCTGTTCCCGCATATCAACCCGGCGAGCTGTTTGTCTATCTGGCATTGCCAGCGGCCTGACCACGCTTGGCCTGCCGCTCGGTCCGCTGGCGGTGAGTTATCTGCTGGTCGGTCTGGTCACCAACTTTTTCCGCGGCTGGGTCACGGACCTCACCACCGCCATTTTCGAGAAGAAAATGGGTATCCAGCTTGAACAGAAAGTCCATCTTTCAGGAGCCGCAGCATGAGCCGTATTCGCATTGAAAAAGGAACGGGCGGCTGGGGCGGCCCGCTGGAATTCGACGCCACTGAAGGCAAAAAAATCGTCTATATCACCGCAGGCACACGTCCGGCCATTGTCGACAAACTGCGTGAGCTGACCGGCTGGGAAGCGGTCGACGGCTTCAAAGAGGGCGAACCGCCTGAAGCGGAAATTGGCGTGGCGGTGATTGACTGCGGCGGCACGCTGCGCTGCGGCATCTACCCCAAGCGGCGTATTCCTACCGTGAATATCCATTCCACCGGTAAATCAGGTCCGCTGGCGCAGTACATCCTGGAGGACATTTATGTCTCCGGCGTGAAGGAGGAAAACATTCACCTGGCACAGGGGTCTGCTGCCCCTCAGAAAGCGGCCCCGCGCGATTACGACACGAGTAAAAAAATCACCGAACAGAGTGACGGCCTGCTGGCAAAAGTCGGAATGGGGATGGGCTCTGCCGTGGCCGTGCTGTTCCAGTCCGGGCGCGACACCATCGACACGGTGCTGAAAACCATTCTGCCGTTTATGGCATTCGTTTCGGCGCTGATCGGCATCATCATGGCCTCGGGTCTTGGCGACTGGATTGCCCATGGCCTCGCCCCGCTGGCGAGCCACCCGCTCGGGCTGGTGACGCTGGCGCTGATCTGCTCCTTCCCGCTGCTGTCGCCGTTTCTCGGCCCAGGCGCGGTCATTGCGCAGGTTATCGGCGTGCTGATTGGCGTG
>ENA-OQHY01001209-OQHY01001209.1-human-gut-metagenome-genome-assembly--contig:-NODE-1209-length-11544-cov-3.378208_pt1 | contig 11544 bp, 15 predicted proteins | sample MGYA00242570_ERZ504733 | MGnify/ENA primary metagenome ERZ504733 (study PRJEB26092, sample SAMD00036219) | human gut metagenome | host: Homo sapiens | study: EMG produced TPA metagenomics assembly of...
CCGTTCAAGGTTCAGGTCTTTTGGAGCGGGTAATGGAGTCGAACCACCTCCTCAGCTTGGAAGCTGATATACTAGCCGATGTACTATACCCGCAATTGCAGAAAGAATTATACCATAACTTTCCGCAAATGTCCAGCATGAATTTAGCAGCTGCATAGCTGGGCAGACACAACAAAAAAGCACCGCACATTCCTGTGCAGTGCTTTTCTTTCTGGTGGAGATTACCGGGATCGAACCGGTGACCTCTTGCATGCCATGCAAGCGCTCTCCCAGCTGAGCTAAACCCCCAGATGCTTGGCTTCATGCCTGACGACATGGGTTATTATACCAGCTGGTGGGACGCTTGTCAACGGTTTTTTACAAAAATCTCTCCTCTTTTTTCAGCGGTGCAGTGTACCCGGAAGCTTTTGACGCTGCTGCGTTTTTCCCGGGCTGCTCTGCTGCAGAAAGCCGCAGCATTACCTGTCCCATTTGTCGCACAGAGCGTTGATCTGATCAGCAAATTTGGCAGATCCTTGTTGGCGCCGCCCTCGTTGTGCTCAATGACCCGCAGCAGGCGCTTGCCGGCGCTGAGCAGCCGCTGGAACACAGTAGCGGCGCGGTTTGCACCCTCGCCTGTCCTCTGCTCCACACGGACCTTTGTGCCCTCCTGCAGGCAGACTGCACCCTCGGCACCGATGGCCCACTGCGCACCATTGTAGGGTGCACAGGCGGTAAAGCCCTGCTCGGTCAGGGTGTCCACAAAGCGGTTCTCCACCTCGTCCTCGCCGTGGATCACGAACACCCGCCGGGGCTTTTCCGTAAAGGCGTTCACCCAGCGCAGCAGACCGTCCTTGTCCGCGTGGCCGGACATGCCGGTCAGCTGACAGATCTCGGCCTTTACCTCGATGGGCTCACCGAACAGCTTGACCGAGTCCACCCCTTCGATGAGGGTGCGACCCAAGGTGCCCACGGCCTGAAAGCCCACGAACAGAATGGTACATTCCGGCCGCCACAGGTTGTGCTTGAGGTGGTGGCGGATGCGTCCGGCTTCGCACATGCCGCTGGCGGACAGGATGACCTTGGGCGTGCGGTCGGTGTTGATCATGCGGGAGTCATCGCTGGTCACGCTGATGCGCAGCCCCGGCACGTTGATGGGGTCGATGCCCTTTTCCAGCAGCGCACGGGTCTGGGCGTCAAAGCAGTCGGGGTCTGTATCCCGGAAGATGCGGGTGGCTTCGGTGGCCAGCGGGCTGTCAATGTAGACCGGGAAGTTGCCGTGTCCTTTGACAAGGCTTTTTCCTTGATCTCCCGCAAAAAATACAGCATCTCCTGTGTGCGGCCCACCGCAAAGCTGGGCACCACCACGTTGCCGCCCCGGTCAAAGGTGCGCTGCAAGATTTTTGCCAGCTCTGCCACATAGTCCGGCCGGGGGTCGTGGTTGCGGTCGCCGTAGGTGGACTCCATGAACACATAGTCTGCCTGTTGGATGTAGGTAGGGTCCTTTATGATGGGCTGATTCAGATTGCCGATATCGCCGGAGAACACCAGCTTTGTGGTGGTGCTGCCCTCGGTGATCCACAGTTCGATGCTGGCAGAGCCCAGCAGGTGCCCCACGTCCACGAACCGTGCCTCGATGCCCGGGGCAAGCTCGATACGCTTGCCGTACTCCACACCCCGGAACAGGCGGCAGGCGGCCTCGGCATCCTGCACGGTGTACATGGGCTCCACCGGCTCTGCGCCGGAGCGCTTGCCCTTGCGGTTTTTCCACTCGGCTTCAAACTCCTGAATATGCGCCGAGTCCCGCAGCATGATGCCGCACAGCTCCACGGTGGGGATGGTGGCGTAGATCCTGCCCCGGAAGCCGTTGTGCGCCAGCAGCGGCAAAAGACCGGTATGGTCGATATGGGCATGGGTGATGAGCACAAAGTCGATCTCGCCGGGGGCTACGGGCAAGGGCTGGTTTTCGTACACATTCTTGCCCTGCTCCATGCCGTAGTCAATGAGGAAACGCTGCCCTGCCGCTTCCAGCATGGTGCAGCTGCCGGTCACCTCGTGGTTCGCGCCTAAAAATGTCAGCTTCAATGCAAAACACCTCCGGTTCGTTTTATGGTTTTAGTATAGCATATTTTTAAGGTACACGCCGCACAAATCTGCGGGAAGTTTACGGGCATAATGCTGAATTGCAGAAAAAATTTTTATACAATCTTGACAAACCACCCTGTTCTGTTATAACTTAGGATTGTATGACGTTCGTTCGTATTTTATGAGTCTTTTTAAATAGAGAGGTAGAAATTTATGGTTCGTAACGATTTGCGCAACGTTGCCATTATCGCTCACGTTGACCACGGCAAGACCACCCTGGTGGATGCCTGCTGCGTCAGAGCGGCGCTTTCCGCGACAATCAGGCCGTGGCCGAGCGCGTGATGGACAGCGGCGATATCGAGCGTGAGCGCGGCATCACCATTCTGGCTAAGAACTGCTCCTGCACCTACAAGGGCGTCAAGATCAACATCGTCGACACCCCGGGCCACGCTGACTTTGGCGGCGAGGTGGAGCGCGTGCTGAAGATGGTCAACGGCGTACTGCTGCTGGTGGACGCTGCCGAGGGCTGCATGCCCCAGACCCGCTTTGTGCTGCAGAAGGCTCTGCAGCAGAACCTGAGCTTGGTGGTGGCTATCAACAAGATCGACCGTCCCGATGCCCGCATCAAGGAAGTCATCGACGAGGTGCTGTACCTGCTGATGGATCTGGTGCTACCGACGAGCAGCTGGAGTGCCCCATCCTGTTCTGCTGCGGCCGTGACGGCACCGCCAGCCTGGACCCGGATGTGCCGGGCACCGACCTGATCCCCCTGTTCGACACCCTGCTGAGCACCATCAAGCCGCCCGAGGGCGACCCTGAAGCTCCCTTCCAGATGCTGGTTTCCTCTGTGGACTACAACGAGTTCGTGGGCCGCATCGGCATCGGCCGTATCCAGAACGCGTTGCCAAGGTGGGTGAGGAAGTGGTCGTGTGCGACTGGCACAACCCCGACCTAAAGATGCGCGGCCGTCTGACCAAGCTGTACGACTTCCAGGCTAACGGCCGTCAGCCCTGCGACAACATCACCGCAGGTGATATCGTGGCATTCTCCGGTCTGCCGGACGTGACCATCGGCAACACCCTGTGCAGCCCCTCCAACGTGGAGCCGCTGCCCTTCGTCAAGATCAACGACCCCACCGTGGAGATGACCTTCTCGGTCAACGACAGCCCGCTGGCCGGCCGTGAGGGCAAGTTCGTCACCAGCCGTCAGATCCGCGACCGTCTGCAGAAGGAACTGCTGAAGGACGTGGCCCTGAAGGTGGAGGACTCCGCCACCACTGATTCCTTCCGTGTCATGGGCCGTGGTGAGATGCACCTGTCCATCCTGATCGAGACCATGCGCCGCGAGGGCTACGAGCTGCAGGTTTCTCCCCCGCACGTTCTGACCAAGGTCATCGACGGCAAGACCTACGAGCCTATGGAGCACGTTGTCATCGACGTGCCCACCCAGTATCAGGGTGCCGTCATGACCGGTCTGGGCCAGCGCAAGGCCATCCTGCAGCAGATGGAGTCCCTGGGCTCTGACCGTGTGCGTCTGGAGTTCCGGATGCCCAGCCGCGGCCTGTTCGGCTACCGCAACCAGTTCCTGACCGATACCCACGGCGAGGGCATCATCAACCAGATCTTTGACGGCTACGACGTCTGGGCTGGCATGATCGCCAACCGCTCCACCGGTTCTCTGGTCAGCTTTGAGACCGGCGAGGCCGTCACCTACGGCCTGTTCAACGCTCAGCAGCGCGGCACCCTGCTGGTGGGCCCCGGCGAGAAGGTGTACGAGGGCATGGTCATCGGCTACACCGCTTCCGGCGAGGATGTGGACGTGAACGTCTGCAAGACCAAGCACCTGACCAACACCCGTTCTTCCGGCTCCGACGACGCTCTGCGCCTGATCCCCATCAGCAAGCTGAGCCTGGAGGGCTGCCTGGAGTTCCTGGCACAGGACGAGCTGCTGGAGGTCACCCCGGAGAATCTGCGTATCCGTAAGCAGATCCTGAACCACGACCAGCGCATGAAGGCCAAGAGCAAACTGAAGTAATTTCAAAAAAGCATTCTTTTATAGCAGCGCAGAAGCACCTACGGGCGTTTTTGCGCTGCTTTTTCATAACTGACAAATTACTCAGCATTTTTTGCAAAAAGGGCTTGCAAAAGTGCGGTGACTGCGGTATAATATTTCTCGCAGTCACTGATATGCCTCTTTAGCTCAGTCGGTTAGAGCACCTGACTGTTAATCAGGGTGTCGCCTGTTCGAGTCAGGCAAGAGGCGCCAGCAAGCGATGGATATTCTTCCATCGCTTTTTTGTTTATCTGCATCTTTTTCGCCCTTTCTTTACGGTTCTTAAAAAATATCGCCTTGAAGAACCCTAGTGGTTGTGGTATACTTTTATAAGTTTATAGGCGTGAAAAAGGTACTGTGCAGGCTGCACAGTCTTTTCTACCCACAGACAGGCGCTCCCCGGTCAGAAGACTGCCGTGCAGGAGCGCAGTTTTTTCGTTGGTCAAATCAGCAGGCAAGCCGGTGGTCTTGTGCGGCAAACGCAGGGCGGCAGGGCGGCTTGGTGTCGTTTGAATAAATCTTGAGAGTAAAAGGAAACATCTATGCGTTATACCTACGTCCGGCAGCACGATACCACCGACTGTGCGGCTGCCTGTCTGGCCATGGTGTGCCTGCACTACAAAAAGGAAGTTACCATTACCCGCCTGCGGGATATGATGGGCACCGACCTGAAAGGCACCAACCTTGTAGCCTGCAAAAAGCCGCCAATGAACTTGGTTTTACCACCGCCGCAGTCCGCGTGGACCGCGAAAACTTTCTGAGCGATTTCTCGCTTCCCTGTATTGCACAGGTCATCACCGATCAGGGTCTGGCTCACTTTGTTGTGGTGTTCAAAAAGACCACTATCAAGGATGATGGCGCACGCCGCAAGCATATGCTGCAGGACGCCGAGAGCCGCAAGGAAGAAGAGGAAAAGGGCAAAAAACATAAGTGCAAGGATTACGTCATCATCGGCGACCCCGGCACGGAACTGAAAAAGATCAGTCTGGACGAGTTCTACAAGAACTTTACCGGCGTTCTGCTGCTTTTGAACCCCACCTCGGAGTTCAAGGGCGGCAAGATTGAAAAGGGCGGCATGATGAAGCGGTATATCAACCTGCTGCTGCCCCAGAAAAAGCTGTTCTTCTACGCCATCCTCAGTTCGATCATCACCACCATTCTGGGCATCGCGTCCTCCATGTTCAATAAGATCCTGATGGACGAGGTGCTGCCTACGGGTTGAACAGCCTGCTGGTCACATTGATCCTGGTGTTCAGTGTGGTCAGCATTACCAGCACGCTGATCGGCTTTGTGCGCCAATGGGTGCTGATCCATCTGTCCATCAAGATCGATATCCCGCTGATGCTGGGTTACTTCGGGCACATCTTCAACCTGCCCATGAAGTTCTTTGCCACCCGCAAGACCGGTGATATCACCACCCGTTACTCGGACGCAAACACCATCAAATCTATCTTTACCAGCATCGCGCTGAGCCTTGTGATGGATATCTCCATGGCTGTCATCACCGGCATCATTCTGTTCCGCATGAACGCCATGCTGTTCTCCATCTCGCTGTTCATGGCGCTGGTCAGCATCCTTCTGGTGCTGGTGTACAAACAGCCTTATAAAAAGATCAACGAAGAGAGCATGGCACAGTCTGCTGCGCTGAACAGCCAGATGATCGAGAGCCTGCGCGGCATCGAGACCGTCAAGTGCAATGCCAACGAGCAGACCGAGCTGGATAATCTGGAACGCGAGTACATGAAGAGCCTGAAGATCAGCCTGCGCTCCAGCCGCATCAGCACCACGCAGGGTCTGATTTCTTCCTTCATCTCCACCGGTTTCAGTATGCTTACCACCTACGTGGGCATCACGCAGGTGCTGAACGGCGAGATGACGCTGGGCGGCTTTATGGCCTTCAGCACCCTGTCCGGCTACTTCACCTCCCCCCTGAGCAACCTGATCGGTTTGCAGATGCAGATCCAGGAAGCCAGCATCTCCATGAAGCGTCTGACCGAGATCATGGACTACCCCTCTGAGTACGAGACCGCCGAGGGTGTGGAGCAGAGCGAGCTGGACAAGGTGGAGGCGACATCGAGTTCAAGGACGTTACCTTCCGCTACGGCAACCGCGCTCCCGCGCTGGATCACATCAGCTTCACCATTCCCGCCGGTAAAAAGGTGGCGCTGGTGGGCGGCAGCGGCAGCGGCAAATCCACCATCACCAAACTGCTGCTGAAGTACTACGACCCCGAGGACGGCGAAATCGACATAAACGGCGCAAATCTGGCCGAGTACACCAACAGTTCGGTGCGCCGCGCCATTGCCTATGTGCCCCAGAACATCGAGCTGTTCAGTAAGACCATCTACGACAACATCCGCATCTCCCGCATGGATGCCACGCTGGACGAGGTGAAGGAAGCTGCCAAGAAGCCGATGCCCACGAGTTTATCCGTCACCTGCCGCTGCAGTACAACACCTATCTGGAGGAAGCCGGCAACGGCCTGTCCGGCGGTGAGAAGCAGCGTATCGCACTGGCACGCGCCTTCCTGAAGGACTCTAACCTCTACATTCTGGACGAGTCTACCAGTAATCTGGACTTTGCCACCGAGACGCTGATCTTCAACATGATCTACGAGCAACTGGCAGACCGCTCCATGCTGATCGTGGCGCACCGCCTTTCTACCATCCGTGACTGCGACCTGATCCTTGTGATGGATCACGGCAAGATCGTGGAGCGCGGCAACCATGAGGAACTGATGGCAAAGAATGGTCGCTATGCCGAGCTGTGGAATATGCAGCAGGGCATCTTCCGCAAGCGCAAGTCCGAGCCCGCTCCGCAGGTACCTTCTGCTGTGGTGGAAGAGGACGACGACGGCGAGTCCATCACCTACTGACCGCACCGCATCCGCAGCCTTTGCCCGGATGCAGCATAAGCGCTTTCCCGCTGGGAAACCAAAAAATGCCTCGTTATGGTGTGCCCGGAGGCAGACGCTTCCGGGCACCTTTTTGTTTCGGTTCACATTAAAAATATAACAGGATTAGGGGTAATTTATCATGAATGAGATCAAAGTTGCTGAAAACAAGACCCTCAAGCTGACCAATGTCCTCTCCCGCCTCGTGCGCCCTGAGGAACTGGGCAATCTGCCGGTCATCCTGACCCAGATGCAGAACTTTATGAAGAGCAACGGCGCACAGCCTATCGGCCCGCTGGTACAGGCGGTAAAGATGGGTACCGGCCCGGATCATGTGCCGGAACTGTACATGATGCAGCAGGCTACCCAGATGATCCCCCAGATGGAGCCCGGCTACCACATGGACGCTGTGCTGCGGGTGAAGAACTGTCTGTACGCCCACTACACTGGTCCGATGAGCCACAACCAGCTGGCTACCGCCAAGCTGCAGATCATGGCCTTTGAAAACGACATCAAGCTGACCGGCGACAACTATACCATCTATGTCAATCAGGACGATGACGATGCCGTGATCGACGTATTTATGGAGACCAAATAATTATGACGACAACCATTCAGAACCTTTCGGATCTGCAGGACCGCCGGATCATGATGGACAAAAAGCTGCCCCCTTACGGGTACGCCTTTGTCATTCTGACCGGTCTGTTCATGATTTTTCTGGTGATCTGGAGCACCCAGACCAACCGCATCTATGTCAGCCAGAACAGCGGTGTGGTGCAGGCCGCCAACAAGACCTACATCATGTCCAGCTACTCCGGCTCCATCACCGAGCTGTATGTCTCTGAGGGTAGCTATGTGAATGAGGGCGACCTAATCGCCCGGCTGAAGAGCACCGATCTGGATATGCAGAAGGATAACCTGCAAAGCCAGCTGGATATCTACCAGAAGCAGCTGGATCAGTACAACAAGCTGCTCAAGTGCATTCAGGACGACACCAACTACTTCGACGAGACGAATGCCGAGGACCAGCCCTACTACTACCAGTACCAGACCTACAAAAGTCAGGTAGCGCAAAAGACCTTTGACGCCACCACCTATCAGGCTGCCGGTTACTCCGACACCCAGATCAAGGCTTTGATGGAGCAGAACCAGAGCGAGCTGGAGTCTTTGTACTACTCTACCATGCAGTCCATCTCCCAGAGCATTACCAGCGCACAGGTCAACGTGGATAACCTGCAGGCGCAGCTGGATTCCTTGAACACTGGTGCCAACGATTACTTCATCTACGCGCCCACCTCCGGCGTGATCCACATGGACAGCCCTTACAAGGAGGGCATGGTGCTGAGTGCCGGTTCTGCACTGGCTACCGTTGCCAGCGAGAACGATGATCTGGAGATCATGGCCATGGTGACGGTGAACGACCGCCCCCTGCTGCATGTCGGCGACCCCTGCAAGATCGCCATCACCGGCCTGTCGGAGTATTCCTACGGCACGCTGACCGGCACGGTCACCTCCATTGATAGCGATGTGACCTCCAGCAACAACGGCTCCTACTACAAGATGACCATCAAGCCCGACGCCACCTATGTGGTGAGCCGCAGCGGCGACAAGGTGGATCTTTCCAACGGTATGAGCGTGACCGCCCGCGTGGAATACGATCAGGTCACCTATTTTGAGTATGCTATGGAGCTCTGGGCGTGCTGTTCCGCTAAAAGCGGATTACGCAGCACGGCAGGATGCCCCCTTCTACACCACCCCAAAGAGGTACAAACAACATGATTCGAACCGCAAAGAAACTGGCCGCCTGTGTGCTGATGCTGGGTGTGCTGGTATGCGGCACCGCACTAAGCGCTGCCGCAGCCAGTCTGCCCGTTGAAGAGCAGAACGGCGTTTCACTGCCATGGCTCAAGGACGTGCCCGCCGAGAGCATTGCCACAGGCAGTTACTCTGCCAATATGCTGCTGGGCGCTTCTCAGCAGCTGTCCCCCGTGGTCAGCCCCAGTTACAGCACCGACTCTGTGGTCTTTTTGACCGATGACAGCAGCGTGCTGACCGTAAGCAGCAGCGGCGTGGTACAGGCTGTGGGCGTTGGTACTGCCACTGTTACGGCAGCAGCCGGCAACCAGATCTGCGCCTACACCATCGTGGTATCCATGGACTCCTCCATGATCGTGACCGAGATGGACCTTTCCCTCTCCTCCAACACCATCTATGTGGGCAACTCGGTGTCGGCTTCGCTGCAGGTGCGCCCCAGCTCTGCTTCCAACTATGCCACTGTCACCCTGACCTCCTCTAACGAGAAGATTGCTACGGTGAACAGCTTTGGCCGTGTGACCGGCGTAGCTCCCGGCAAAGCCACCATTACCGCAACCTGCGGCTCGGTGGTAGCCACCACCACCGTTACGGTGCTTGCCCTGCCCACGGATTCCTCCACCGGCACAAGCGGCACCACCTCCAACAACAGCGGACAGGTGATCACCCCCAACACCAACTACATCGTGCTCAAGCCCGGTGCCACCCGCACCATTACGGCCAAGGCCACCCCTGCCAGTGCATCCCAGTCCTTCACCTTCAAGTCCGGCAACAGCAGCATTGCCACGGTCAGCCCCACGGGCGTGGTCACGGCGGTAGGCACCGGTTCTACCTCCATTACCATCTCCAACGGCAAGGCTACTGCCATGGTCACCGTCATCGTGAACCGCTCGTCAGATGCCGCCTCCGGCAGCGACAGCAGCAATGACGGCACGAACACCCCGGACGACAACACCACTATCCCGCTGGACCCTGTGGTGCAGACTATTCAGGACAGCACCGAGGATCAGGTGGTGTTCGCCCAGTCTGAGGTTCCCATCGTGACCGGCGAGATTCTGAACGCCCTGCGCACCACCGGCAAAACCCTGTGCGTGGTGGGCGATGGCTATACCCTGAACGTTTCCGGTAAGGAGGTGAAGAGTACCACCAGCGAGATCGACACCGCCATCACCTTCACCGAGAGCGAAGAGGGGCTGGAGTTTGAGCTGGATAACGGCCGTACCCTTCCCTGCGCGGTGCAGCTGGAACTGGACGTGAGCACCTACTCCCGCCTGTACCTGTACAACACCATCAGCAACAAGTGGCAGTTCCTGAACAGCTACAAGGACGGCGTCATCACCGCCGACACCGCCGGCCGCTACCTGCTGACCAACCAGAACCTGCGGTTCGGCAATATCAACTGGTCCTTCTTCATCGCCGGCGGCGTGGTGGTGATTCTCATCGCCATTGCCTACATCGTGCTCAAGAAGCGCTACTGGTTCTGGTAAGCTCCTCTTCCCCTGCATATACGACCGCCCGCTGCACAGCATTTCGTGCAACGGGCGGTTTTGTGTTATAGACGATTTAGAATGGTCTCTGCACGGCTCCGACCATATTCAGAGAAAAGATGATTTTTACTGTGGTTCAGAAACGCCTGTGGGCGGTTCTAAACCACTTTTTCACAAGAAGAGATGCCCTTTAGGGGATGGCTTTTCCCGTGAAAAAACAAGTCTGGAAAATCCGCAGATTTTCCAGACTTGTAAAATTAAAAAATATTCTCCCGCTAAAAATGGTCAGAGCGGAACGGAGACCATTCTAAATCTTATTCTCCCCGGTCACTCCACTGTTACACTCTTGGCAAGGTTGCGGGGCTTATCCACATCGCAGCCGCGCAGCACAGCCATATAGTAAGCGAACAATTGCAGCGGCACGATGAGCTGCAACGGCATCAGAATGTCGTCATACTCGTCCAAGCGGATGACCTCGGTGGCAACGCCCTCCGGCACCTCCGCGTCCTTGGTGGTGAACAGCAGCACCCGCGCCCCGCGGCTGCGGGTCTCCTTGGCGTTGGAGATGGTCTTTTCGTAGACGTTTTTCTGGGTAGCCAGCGCAATCACCGGCACACCGTCCGTGATCAGGCTGATGGTACCGTGCTTCAGCTCGCCTGCCGCGTAGGCATCCGAGTGCACATAGCTGATCTCCTTCAGCTTCAGGCTGCCCTCCAGCGAAAGAGCATAGTCGAACCCGCGCCCGATGAAAAAGCAGCTCTGGGTGTTCACATAGCGGCTGGCAAGGTACTTAATCTGCTCGCAGTCCGCAAGGCGGGGCTTGATGACCTCTGGCGCGTGCAGCAGCTGGGCGGTGTAATACTTTGTCTTTTCCTCGGTCAGCTGCCCCCGCGCGTAGGCCAGACGCAGGGCAAACAGGTACAGCACGCACAGCTGCACCATATAGCCTTGGTAGACGCTACCGCGATCTCCGGCCCTGCGTAGGTGTACATGACGTAATCCGCTGCCCGGGCAATGCTGCTGCCCACCACGTTTACAATGGCCAGCACCGGCACGCCCCGGCTCTTGGCCAGCTTGAGGGCGGCCAGCGTATCGCTGGTCTCGCCAGACTGGCTGATGATGATGACAGATCCTCCGGCTTCAGGATGGGGTCGCGGTAGCGGAACTCGCTGGCGATATCCACTTCTGCGGGCACCCGGGCCAGCGCCTCAATGGCGGTCTTGCCCACCATGCCGG
>ENA-OQHY01001211-OQHY01001211.1-human-gut-metagenome-genome-assembly--contig:-NODE-1211-length-11524-cov-1.230938_pt1 | contig 11524 bp, 21 predicted proteins | sample MGYA00242570_ERZ504733 | MGnify/ENA primary metagenome ERZ504733 (study PRJEB26092, sample SAMD00036219) | human gut metagenome | host: Homo sapiens | study: EMG produced TPA metagenomics assembly of...
GAATAGATAGAAGGATTTGATTTTATTAAAACGTTGAATCCTAAACCAGCAGCAAACTACGCACAAGAATCTACTTTTCTTAATTACCAGAGTGTAAGTTTCTGTTGAAGGAGAAAATCTACAAGTAGAACTATTAAAATTTGATTTATCTATTACTGTCATTGATGATGATTCTTTAAAGAAGCAAAGAAAAGAAGCTGAGACACTTCTAAGTGCTTTACAAAAAAGAAATATGACACTCTTACAAATAATGGAATGAAATATGTCATGTTCAAAAAGGCTTTTTTATTCATCATGGAGAGTTAAAACATTTAACTTTAGAAATGGTTGCGGAAAATGTGGACTTGCTATCTCAACAATTTCACGTGCAATTACACATAAATCTTTTGAATTTAATAATCAATATTATTCTATCAAAGAAATGTTTATTCACTCAGGAACTTTTATCAAAAATGATAAGGCTATAAAAAAAGAAATCACACAAATCATTGAAAAGGAAAATAAGTTAAAACCTTATAGTGATGAAAAAATAAGAAAACTTTTAGAAGAAAAAGATATTTATATTTCAAGAAGAACGGTTACAAAATATAGAGAAGAATGCTTTATTTATAATTCTAGACAAAGAAAAATTGAAAAAATATTATGGGAGGAAAAATGATGCAAGATCCAAGACCAATTAATACAAATATTAAAACAAAATTAATTAATCCTGAAAAAGAAAAACCATCAAGATGGTCTTTTTTGAAAATATTAAGAGAACATAGTGATTTAAGATTATTTTATCCAGAAATAAATCCTAATGTTGAAGTTTATAAAATGAGAGATAATCTTTATTGTATTTATTATGATGGAATTCATTGTGGAGAAATGTGGTGTTATCTTATTGATGGTCCACAAAAAGCAATGCTTATTGATACAGCATTTGGATTAGGAGATTTAAAAGGCTTAATTCATAAACTTATTGGTGATAAAGAAATTATCGTATGTAATACACATTGTCATATTGACCATGTATCAGGAAATAGTCATTTTGATAAAGTTTATTGTCACTATGCTGATCAAAAATATATTGAAGAACATCAAGGAAAAGATGTTGTAGATGAATTTGTTTATGATGAAAAAGGTGAATTAGGATATACTTGGTTTGATGCTAATGACTTACCACCATTTACTCCTTATGAGGTAGAAGGTGTTGAAAACCACCATCAATTTGATTTAGGAGATGGATATATTGTTGAACTAATTCATTTACCAGGACATACACCAGGTCAATCAGGATATTTAGATCATCAAACAGGATGCTTCTTTATCGGAGATGTCACAAGTGCTTTTGGTAGTGAAGCTTGGGGATGTTTATCCAGAATTTGTACAATCAATGCATTAAGAGATGCTTTACAAGATTTTATGCCACGTTTTAGAAGAAGTATCAGGAGTATTTCCAGGTCATGGAACAATTGATCTACATCCAAAAACTTTAAAATATATTTTAGATACTGCAAATCGGGTTATTTATCATCCAGAATGGTATGATACAAAGGTTGATTTCTTTGGTACACCAATGTATGCTAAATTTATTTATCAACAAGGTAGTGATTTAAAATATACAAAGAGTGCAGTAATCAAAGAAGAAGATCCAGAAGAAAGAGAATTTTAAAAGAAAATATATAAAAAAGTGAGCTACAAAAATTTTAGCTCACTTTATCTTTATATCATTAAATAATTATTTTGTCCAACGCCTTTACAATAAGTTTGTACAACTTCATAATCTCTATCTAAAACAACAAGATCAGCATCATAACCAACGCCAATTGTTCCTTTACGATCATCAACATGTAAACATCTTGCTGGTTTGATGTACATGCATTGATCGCGTAATTAACAGGAACTAATGCATCTTCAATTAAGATTTTTAATCCTTTGTTTACATTTAAAGTAGATCCTGCTAAGTTACCAGCTTCTACTAAGTGTGCACTACCATCTGGATAAATGACAACTTCTTGCCCACCAAAATCAAATTTAGTACCTACAGGGAATCCTTTACACATTAATGAATCAGTAATCATAATACTATAATCAGGACCTTTTGAAGTAAAGAAATTATTTAAAGCAGCAAGAGTAGAATGATTTCCATCACAAATAATTTCTCCATACATATTTCTAATACGTAAAGCACCACCAACAAGACCATTTGCACGATGCGTAAATGGTGTCATTGCATTATAAACATGAGTCATACTTCTTGCTCCATGAGCGTATGCTTGAACAGCTTGTTCATAAGTTGCATTTGAATGTCCAATACTTACGACCACATTATTTTGACTACAATATTTTGTAAGAGCGTAATCTTCATCATTTTCAACAGCCATAGTAATATATTTAATTAAACCATGAGCAGCTTTTTGATATCTTTTAAATTGTTCAATATTAGGTTTTACACAATATTCTTCAGGTTGAGCACCTTTATGTGCTTTATTTAAATAAGGACCTTCAAAATGAATTCCTAAGATTTCAGCACCTTCATAACCTTCTTCCACAACTTTTGCGACATTACTTACCGCGTTTGTAAGAACTTCTTCACTTTGAGTAAGAGTTGTTGCAAGGAAAGAAGTAACTCCTTCATCAACGATTCCTTTTGTCCATTTTCTTAAACCTTCAGGATCAGCATCATTTGTGTCAAAACCATAAGCTCCATGACAATGAATATCAATAAAACCAGGAAGAATTCTTAAATCTCCATAATCTTTAGTGACTTCTTTTTCATTGTAAGATATATTTCTTTAATAATTCCATCTTCTAATTCTAATTGTGCAGGAATGAATTGATCAGCAATCCAAACTTTTTTACTTTGTATAATCATAATTTCACCTCAACTTTATTATAGAACACTTTACTTATCTAGACAAGAAACATCTTGCTTATTCCTCTAAAAATTCAATTTACCTTATTATTAAATTAGTATATAATTGAACCATAATAAGGAGGAGAAGGATATGGATGAAAATTTACTTTTAATCATTAATTGAAAACAACGCAAAAATGGAAGTCGTTGATCTTGCGGCCGCCTTAAACGAATCAGAAGAAAATGTTGAAAATACAATTAAAGATTTAGAGAAAAATAAAACAATCTATGGTTATCATACATTAATCAATTGGGATAAAACAAATCATGATGTATGTACGGCTGTTATTCAAGTTAATGCAAAACCAGAAAGAGATTATGGTTATGATCGTATTGCTAAGAAGATTTATAATTTTCCAGAAGTAGATACAATGTATTTATTAGCGGGAAATTATGAGTTTTTATTAATTGTTAAAGGAAAAACAATGGTGGAAGTTGCTAAATTCGTTAATAGTCGTTTAGCGGTTATTGAAGGTATTGAAAGAACAGCCACAATGTATGTTTTGAAACAATATAAAAACATGGGTAGACTTGTTGAGGATGATAATAAAGATGCAGCAGAAAGATTATTGGTAACTCCATAATGGATTTTGAAAAAATTGTTAATCCTGTTGTAAAAGATATTCCACCTAGTGGAATTCGTAAATTTTTTGATTTAGCTAATCAAATGGAAGGTGTTATTTCTTTAGGGGTAGGTGAACCTGATTTTGCAACCCCTTGGACAATTAGAGAAGCTGCAATCTATTCAATTGAAAAAGGAAAAACATTCTATACAGCAAATCAAAGGATTATTAGAATTAAGAAAAGAAATCTGTAAGTATCAAAAAAGAAGATTTAATTTAGATTATAAAACCAGAACAATGTATTGTCACTGTTGGGGGATCTGAAGGAATCGATTTAGCCTTTAGAACAATTATTAATCCAGGTGATGAAGTCATTTTATTACAACCAAGTTATGTTGCTTATACACCGGGTGTTGCACTTGCTGGTGGAGTGGTAAGAAACATTACTTTAACAGAAGAAAATGAATTTAAATTAACACCTGAACTTTTAAAAGAAGCTATCAATGAAAAAACAAAGGCCATTCTTTTAAACTACCCAAGTAATCCAACAGGTGGATTCATGACAAGAGAAGACTATGAAAAATTGGTGCCTATCTTTAAAGAATCAGGAATTATGATCATAACTGATGAAATCTATGCAGAACTTTCTTATGAACATAAATTTTGTTCAATTTGCATCTTTGATGAATTCAAAGATCAAGTTATTCTTGTCAGTTGGTTTTTCTAAAGCTTATGCGATGACAGGATGGCGTTTAGGTTATGTTCTTGCGAATGAATATCTAGTTAAAATGATGAAAAAATTCATCAATATGTCATTATGTCAGCACCAACATGTGCTCAATATGGAGCTATTGAAGCGATGAGACATTGTGATGAAGAAATTGAAAAATGCGACAAGCTTATCTTGCAAGAAGAAACTTCTTAGTCAAAACATTTAATGAAATGGGACTTAAAACATTTACACCACAAGGCGCTTTCTATGTTTTCCCATGTATTAAATCAACAGGGCTTACATCAGAACAATTCTGTGAAGAATTATTAAATGATCAGTTAGTAGCCTGTGTGCCAGGAAGTGCTTTTGGTGAAGCAGGAGAAGGATATATTCGTGTTTCTTATGCTTATAGTTTAGAAGAACTTAAAGCAGCAACAAAGAAAATTAGAAAATTCTTAGAAAATAAGGGAGTTATTTAACTCCTTTTTTTGGCTTTAAAACAGATACAAATTAATCATAAAAATCATCATCTCCCTATAATATAGATAAAGAAAAGGGGATGATTTTAATGGTAGTTAAAAGTTATGAACAAATGACAGATGTATCAATTATGGAGGTAAAAACATATTTATTAATTCATAGTGACGGAATTTATCAACAAGATATTTATGATTTAATGAATACGTGTATTGATGTTTTTCAATTAAAAAGAAAATTAAATAAAAGAAAAGATATTTCAATTATGGCTTTTTTCAAATTATTAAAAGATATATTGATTGTTGCTTATCTTATAATGAAATGGAATATCATTTAGTCATGATGAATTTATTAATCAATCAACATTTTAAACCATTAGTCGAATATAAATATAATTTATTTTATTATATTTTAGATCATAGTGATTTTAATATAAAAATTTATTGTCTAGTAAGGCATTTGCTTACATTTAAAATGAATCAACTCAATCAAGTCATTTTAGGTATGACACATTATAAAATGATGAGTGATGAACAAATGCATTATCAAGCAAGTCTTATTCTTTTATTAGAAAAACAATATAAACAAGCTTATTTTCATTTACCATTTGTAACACTTGATGAAGCCTTTAAACGCTTTGAAAAATCTCTTTATAATTATTCACCATATCGTTATGAAATGTTGTATCATAAAGACAAGACATATTCACTTAATTATGCAAGATAGGAGAAAACTATGGACAGACTCTATTACACATATCTTATTATCAAAGAATCATTAGATTATATACCTGCTATTGAAATAAAAGGGCAACTTGAAGAAAAATATCGAATCAAAGTTGATGTTAAAACGGTTTATCAAGCTATAAAAAATATTAATGAATTATCGAAGTATATTTATCAAAAAGAAATCATTAAGACTAAACATCGTAAAGGCTATACAATAAATGAAGAATTCTTTAATGATGGACAAATGCAATATTTATGGGATAGTATTCTTTATAATAATGATTTAGATCAAAAAGAAGTAAATATACTACTTACAAAATTACAAACATTAAGTTCAAATAAACAATTATCACGTATTCAAAATCAAACAATTAGACAAAATGATATAAGAAATTATGATTTGCTATTAAATATGACAACCATTATTAAAGCTATTAATGAAAAGAAAAATATTTATTTTAAGTATGTTAATTATGAAATAAAAAGAAATAGGTTGGTAGAAATATCAAATATCCATGGTAATCATCAAGATAATAAAGAATTTTATATTATTTCTCCGTATAAACTCATTCAAAATAATTCTAAATATTATGTGATTGGTTATTTTGATAAAAGACCAGATAGTTTATCTCTTTATCGATTGGATCGTATGAGACTTGTAAGAAATCATAAAAGTAAATATTTTGAAGGAGAACAATTTGATGTAGAACAAATTGATAATCCAATTAATATGTATATTTCCGGAGAAAAAGAAGATTTAGAGATTAGTTTTGATCAATCGATTATTAAAGAAGTGGTAGATAAGTTTGGACAAGATAATCGTGTGACAAAGGATTATGAAAATCGTTATCACTTAATAGTAAAAGATGTTTTAATTAATGAAGGATTAATAGGGTGGTTAATGATGTTACAAGATAAGATTACAGTTATTAAACCTTATTCTTTACAAGAAGAAATGAAAAAAAGAATTGAAAAGACATTAAAACAATATCAATAGGAGAAATTATGATTTATATAACAGGTGATAAACATGGGGATTTTAGTGAAGTTTATGCATTTTGTTGTAAAAATAAAACAACAAGAGATGATCTTATGATTGTTTTAGGAGATGCAGGTATTAACTATTACGCTAATGAACAAGATATTTATTTAAAAAATAGTCTTTTACAATATCCTATGACTTTCTTTTGTATTCATGGTAATCATGAAGAACGTCCTGAAAATATAGAAGTCTATAAAACAAAAATATTTCATGGTGGTCTTGTATATTATGAAGAAGAATATCCTCATATATTATTTGCGAAAGATGGTGAAGTGTATCATTTAATGAACAAAGTGTTTTAGTTATTGGTGGAGCTTATAGTGTTGATAAAAACTATCGTCTACAAATGGGATATAATTGGTATTCAAGTGAACAACCTAGTGAAGAAATAAAAGATAAACTTTTAATGTATGTAGAAAAGAATCCGCAAATAGATGTTGTACTTTCTCATACTTGTCCTTATAAATATCTTCCGCGAGAAGTGTTTATGAAAAGTATTAATCCTTTAAAAGTAGATTATAGTACAGAATTTTTTTTAGATAAATTAGAATTAAGATTAGATTATAAGAAATGGTATTGTGGACATTTTCATACTGATAAAAAGATAGATTGTATGATATTTATGTTTAATGAAATTGTTGAATTTTAAAAAGCTGCTACAAATGTAACAGCTTTTTAGATAGAAAATATTTTATTATTGATTATTGAATACTTTAGGTAAATCTTTTGTTTTTTTCCAATCAAGATCTTTATTTGTTTAAGAAGTGGTTGATTAGAATTGTTTTTGTCTTTGGATAAATAGCATAGTAGTTAACATGAGCCTCTTTATCTGTGATTGGTATTAAAATACGATTATCTTCTTCATTGTCTCTTTGTATTGTAATATTACTTTTAAAATTAGGCAAAGCAGACATCTTTGTAAGTTCATTAAAGACAAAGGGATCATCTTGAAATAACAAATGAGATTTAGGAATCATTTGTTTACATACTTCATTCCAAAATCCAATATGTGATAATAAAAGAACACTTTGTCCATCTAAATCAGAAAATGAAATTTCTTTAATGGTGCTAAAAGATGTGCCGGAGGCACAGATAAGTAAAGCGATTCATTTAAGAATTCCTGGCAAATATAGTTTTTATTATTCTAAAGGATGTGTTAATACAATTAATGAATAGTCTCCATTTTCTAAACAATCAATGAGTGTTTGCTCATCTTGAATAAGATAACTTTCAAATTGTGAATTTGTATTTGTTTGAAAAGTATATTCAATTCCCCATAAAGGAGCAGGTGCACAGCTAGCAAAAGATAAATAATTTTGATTATGTTTTGTCAGTTCTTTGATCATTTCTTCTCTACCATCAAGTAACTTTTTCGCAAATTCAACAGCTAGTAAACCATTATCATTTAATTCTATTTTATTTTTCTTACGATTAAATAACGATAAACCTAAATCTTCTTCTAACCGTTGCATAGATCTTGTAAGACCAGGTTGGGAAATAAGAAGTTCTTCAGCTGCTTTAGAAATTGTTTTATTTTTTGCTATAGCAACAAGATGTTTCAATTGGTTGAATTCAATCATTGTATCACTTCTCCTTTTCCGTATTATAACACAGTATAACTTTTGGTTATAGTGATATTTGTTTTTAGTCATGTACAATGGGATAAATAATGATTAAAATAATAGTAAAGAAATGGAAAAAGAAATAAGATGAAGTACTTATTATTAATGGTAGTCCTCGTCCTCAAGGAAATACAAAAGTTGCTTTAGATGAAATGGTGAAGATTTTAAAATAGAAGGAATAGAAAGTATTAATCAAAATAAAGAATATATGACTTTTAGAGATTTTGCTTCACCTGATGATATTTATTATTCATCTCATTTTTCAAAGGTTAATCAAGATGTAAAGATTACTTCTTTTCTGATCATAACTTATTATATGGAGAATTTAAGTTTAAATAAATAGTATAACTGAAGTTATACTAATATGCATTATTCATATTGTACTTTTTAGTAAAGTAAAACTAAAATATAAATGAAAACAAGGAGGAATGACAATGAAAATATTTGAACTTAATAACAAACAAACAATTCCAGCAGTAGGATTTGGAGTCTTTATGATTCCTAATGATGGACCTACTTATGATGCAACTTAGCTGCTTTAAAAGCAGGATATCGTCATATTGATACAGCTGCAGGATATATGAATGAAAGTGATGTAGGAAAAGCGATTAAAGATAGTGGGATTGATCGTAAAGAAGTCTTTATTACTTCTAAATTATGGTTACAAGATTATGGCTATGAAAATGCGAAAAAAGGTATTGAAACTTCTTTAAAATTATTAGGAGTGGATTATATTGATCTTTATTTATTACATCAACCTTATGGTGATATTTAGGAGCTTGGAAAGCTTTAGAAGAAGCTTATCAAGAAGGTAAGATTAAATCTATTGGTATTTCTAATATTACCGTTAATTTATGGAATAAATTTAAAATGGTATGACTGTTATGCCAGCTGTAAATCAAGTAGAAATTTAATCCATTTGTTCAACAAAAAGAAATTAAGAAAAGTGATGGCTGAAAATAATATTCGTTTAGAAGCTTGGCATCCATTAGGACATGGAAATAAAGAATTATTAGAAAATGAAACAATTGTAGAGCTTGCTAAAAAATATAATAAAAATGCAGGTCAAATTATTTTAAGATGGATTTATCAAGAAGGAGTTATTTCTTTACCTAAATCTACAAATGAAGAAAGAATGAAAGGAAACATTGATATCTTTGACTTTGAATTAACAGATGAAGAAATGAAAAACATGCAAGCCTTAGATACAAATAAATCATCTCATAATCCTGAAGATTCTGCCAACGAAAACACGTTTAATGGGATTAAAAATTCATGACTAATTTCATTACTTTAAATAATGGATACCAAATCCCTCAACTTGGATTTGGTACCATTCAACAATTTGGTAAACAAATTGAAGACAATGTAGCTTTTGCCTTAAACAATGGCTATCAACTTATTGATACTGCCAATCGTTATGGAAATGAAGTTGAAGTAGGAAAAGGATTAAAATTATCAGGGTTAAAAAGAGAAGATTATTATTTAGAAACAAAATTAGGACCTACACTTTATGAAAATGATCAAGCAATCGATGATACTTTAAAAAGATTAGGCGTTGATTATGTTGATGTGATGATTTTACATCATCCTGTAAATAACTATGTTTATGCTTATAAGATGTTAAGAAAAAGCATATAAAGAAGGGAAAAATCAAAGCGATTGGTTTATCTAACTTTAGAGTTGAACAAATTCAAGAAATTTTAGATCAATGTGAAGTTCCACCAATGATCATGCAAGTAGAATGTCATCCTTATTATCCAGCAGAACATGTTTATGATTTTTGTAAGAAAAATCATATACAACTTCAATCATGGTATCCTCTAGGACATGGAAATAGTGACATGTTAAAAGAGGCAATCTTTGTAGAACTTGCAAAGAAATATCATAAATCAACTGTACAAATTATTTTAAGATGGCATCTCCAAATGGGATTTGGTCTTGTTCCGGGAAGTAAATCATTAGATCATATTGAAGCGAACACACAAATCTTTGATTTTAAACTAACAGATGAAGAAATGAAAGAAATCGAAAAAGTGAATAAACATACCCCATTTTATAAAGTGACTAAAGAATCATTGCACAAAATGGCGACAACAAAATGTAATTTTGAATAAGGAGAATAACAATGGAATACAAAACATTAAATAATGGAGTGAAAATGCCAGTTGTTGGTTTTGGTGTTTTCCAAGTGAAAGATGAAGAAGAATGTAAAAGAGTTGTTTTAGATGCGATTGATGCAGGATATCGTTTAATTGATACTGCACAATCTTATGGAAATGAAGAAGCTGTAGGTAAAGCAATTCAAGAAACAAATGTCCCTCGTGAAGAATTATTTATTACGACAAAAGTATGGATTTCTAATTATGGGTATGAAAAGGCAAAAGCTTCTGTTGAAGAATCATTAAAGAAAATGCAATTAGATTATTTAGATTTGGTTTTATTACATCAACCATTTAAAGATTATCATGGAGCTTATCGTGCTTTAATTGATTTATATAAAGAAGGAAAAATTAAAGCTATTGGTGTTTCTAACTTCTATCCAGATCGTTTAGTAGACTTAGCTTTAGATACAGAAGTTGTACCAGCTGTTAACCAAGTAGAAGTCAATCCTTTCCATCAACAAGATGTAGCATTAAATTACAATGCAAAATATGGTGTTCAATTAGAAGCATGGGCTCCCTTTGCGGAAGGTAAAAATGGTATTTTCACAAATGAAACACTTGTAGAAATTGGTAATAAATATAATAAATCAGTCGGACAAGTTATTTTAAGATGGCTTGTACAAAGAGGAATTGTATCTTTAGCTAAAACAGTTAGAAAAGAAAGAATGCAAGAAAACTTAAATATTTTTGATTTTGAATTAAGTGAAGAAGATATGCAAATAATTGCTTCACTTAATAAAGATACAAGTTCTTTCTTTTCTCACTATGATCCAGCAACTGTAGAAATGATTTGTGGCTTAAAACGCTAATAAAAAAAACTACATCCATTTTAAAATTTGTGATAATATGTTCGAGTAGTTTATAGGATAGTGATTATTTAAGTATAAGCTAAACCTATTTATTGCCACCCTTTTTAAGTGCGCAATAAATAGGTTTTTATTTTGGAGGGGTGATTATGGAAATAAGCAAAGTTTTTAACAATAATGTAGCTGTTGTTCTTGAAAATAATGAAGAAAAGATTGTGATGGGACGAGAAATCTGTTTTAAAAAAGAAAATAGGGGGATACGATAGAATCAGAAACAATTGATAAAAGATTTTTATTTACCAAATGTTGCCGTAAAGCTCCCAGCTTTAGCCGTGGAGATATAGGCAACTTTTTTTAGTTTTTATCAGTAATATATATCATTAGATATCTTTTAGTAGTATAATATACTCATGAAGTACAAATCAAATAATAATGTGATCTATTCCTGTAAATATCATGTTGTATTTTGTCCAAAATATCGACGTCCCGTTCTTGTAGATGGTGTTGATG
>ENA-OQHY01001212-OQHY01001212.1-human-gut-metagenome-genome-assembly--contig:-NODE-1212-length-11523-cov-1.573535_pt1 | contig 11523 bp, 21 predicted proteins | sample MGYA00242570_ERZ504733 | MGnify/ENA primary metagenome ERZ504733 (study PRJEB26092, sample SAMD00036219) | human gut metagenome | host: Homo sapiens | study: EMG produced TPA metagenomics assembly of...
GAGGAGAAAACAACATACTTGGAGTTGCGCATTGTGCAACAAGACTAAGAATCGTGGTTGAAGATCAGGCTAAAGTAGATATGAAAAAAATCGAAACAGTTGCGCTTGTAAAAGGGGCTTTTGTGACAGGTACCTGGTCTTCTTTCGTTTTTACCAATTTATTTCGTCGTAAAAGTTTGATAGCAGTCATCGTCTTGCTGAGCTTTCTGGTGACCCTTGTTAATATTATTGGTTCTTATTATTTGCAGTCTATTATAGACCGCTTGATTCCTCAAGAAGACTATTCTCTTCTGATTGTGATTTCTCTCGGTTTGTGCATCGCCTATCTAGCCCAACAAGTCTTCACTTTTTTCAAAGATTATCTTCTACATCGATTGGGTAATTACTTGTCCATTTCTGTTATCCTTCCTTATATCAAGCATGTCCTTTCTTTGCCCATTAGTTTCTTCGGTTCACGTCGTACTGGTGAAATCACGTCATGTTTTGGAGATGCCAACACTATTATCGATGCTCTAGCTTCAACAATCTTATCGATTTTCCTAGATGTCACCATTGTGATAACTTTAGCTGTCGCCCTTATTTTACAAACCGTTCTCTTTTTTGATGACCTCAACTTGTAGTTCCTCTTTATGTTTTGATTATTCTGGCCTTTTATAAGCTTTTTGAGAAGGAAAATTATCAATTAATGGAGGCAAATAGTCAGGTCAATACTGCTATTATTGATGATTTACGTGGTATTGAAACTTTAAAATCTTTAAGAGTTAAAGAGAGACGTTACCAAGAAATTGAGGTGAAATTCCATGACTACTTGAAGAAATCTTTGTCTGAGGCCAAGTGGAAATTAACTCAGGATGGCTTAAAAACAGAGGTTCAGTTAGTTTCCAATGTCTTTATCTTATGGTATGGGGCACAATTGGTTATGTAAGGGCAACTATCTGCTGGTCAGTTGATTACCTATAGTATGTTGCTTAATTATTTTACGACTCCTTTAATTAATATTATCTATCTTCAATCTAAGATTCAGCAAGCCAAGGTAGCCAATAATTGTCTTCAAGAAGTTTATGTTGTGAATAAGGAAGAAAAAGGTCAACTCAAAGATTTATCCTTTAAACAATTAGACTTAAAAGGTGTTAGTCATCGTTTCAGATACCAATAAGAGACACTTCATAATATTGATTTGACGATTAATAAGGGAGAGAAAATCGCCCTCATGGGTCAGAGTAGTTCTGGGAAAACAACTTTAGCGAAGATTTTGTCAGGTTATTACACAAAATCTAGTGGTCATGTAATCATAGATAAAGCTTCTATTAGCCAAGCGGAGTTGCGCCAGCTGGTGACCTATGTTCCACAACAGACCATGTGTTTACGGGAACAATATTAGAAAATCTATTGTTAGTCCTTGAAGGAGAAGTTGATGAGCATCTTATTCTGAAAGTCTGTGAACAAGTCGATATTTTGGCTGATATTCAAAAGATGCCCCTAGGTTTTCAGACCCAAGTATCTGAAGACGGAGGTCTGTCTGGCGGTCAAAAACAAAGATTAGCTATAGCAAGGGCTCTCTTGTCCAATCAACCAATCTTGATTTTTGATGAAGCTACAAGTGGTCTGGACAGGAAAACTGAAAGTAGAGTAATGGCCAATCTTTCTGAACTGACACGAACAATGATTTTCATTGCTCACCGTAGCAGTGTCTACCAACATGTCAGTCGTGTAGTGACTATGGCAAATGGGAAGCTTGAAGCAGCTAGTCCCAACTTCAATCCATTCCAGTTCATTTAAAATCATCTTCCTATTTATATAGAAAAATTAAGGAATCTAAAATTTCAAATCTTGCAGCCGTCTTCTTTATGTAGTATACTGGGGGCATACTATTAAGAGGTGTAAACTGTTAGAGGCATATAAAAATTTTTGGTTAGACTATCTCGATTTTTATGTCGTACAAAACGATTAGACTATTGGCGGGTTGTCCTGATTAATGGCGTTATCGGTAGCTTGGTTTTCCTACTGATGTACTTGCTTGGGCAAATAAAAGCTGCTGGATTTACATTGACGGATTTCATTCTATTTATAGCAGCAACGGCGCTTCCTACCATTTCTATGCAGATTCGTCGTCTACGTGATGCCAATTTCAATGTTGCGTGGATTGTATTAAAAGCGACACCACTACTAGTAGTGCTTTGGGTGATGTATGCCTTTCCTACAAGAAATTCAAAATAACTCCAATATAAAAAGGGTGAAACTAGTTAATCTAGTTCCACTCTTTTTCTTATAAAATAAAGCTACCTAAGAGGCTAACGAGGGTAAAGCTGATAGTTGCATAAAATATAGCGAGACGAGTTGCCTGAATAGGTTTATAGAGTCGAATAAGTGTTAGGACACACCAAATAAAGAGTACTGTGACAAACCAACCTGATAGTAAGCGACGTGGCGTTACACCATAGAGTGCTATATAAACGCCAAAGAGTTTCCAGCCGGCGATAAGGGCAAAGAGGCTAGCAAAAGTAAAGAGTAGGGTACTCAACAAACGGAGGCCCCTTGTGGGTGAAGAAGTTTTCTTTAGAAAAATGTAAGTCCAGCTAGGACTCCCAAGTTAAGGTAGAGACTCGAACTAATTGCCAGAAGCCTGAACAGCAATATGTGAGGCTTGATGGGCTGGAATGTTGACTTGGTTGAGAGAAAGGAGTTCCCCATTTGACTAGTGGCAGTTAATATGAATAGGGCATAAGTAAGGCAGAGGCTTCCGAGTACGATATAAGCTGCTACTTTTGGAAACTGACGGGTTGTTTAAGACGGCCTTCAAATCGTTTTTGACTAAGTGGCTTTTCTTTTGCCAAATAGGTTGCAATAAGTTGAGCAAAAAGTCCTGAGCTAGAGGGATACTGGTTATTAAACGAGAGAATAATAATCCGTTATCCTTGAAGGTGATAGTGAAATCAAGTAGAGTAGCAAGTGTATGGAAGAACTGTTGCCAAAGTTGTCCGAAAGCAGGCAAGACCTGACTAAGCTGACTAGCAGCGAATCCCGTCAGTATCAAGGTAATCATGATACTAATGAGAATCATCCATTTGTGGTTCTGAACTGCGTGTTTTTCTTCTTCAGAGAGCTCTTGTTTAGGTGCTGTTTTATAGAGTAGTGTCCAGGCTCCGATAAAGAAATATTTCAGTGGGAAGATGCAGCTAGTGTATATGAGGTCTAGCCAAACCATAATTCCCAAACGGTCTTGACTACTTTGTCCAGTACGTGCCATTAAGTAAAGGAGGATACTCGCATGAAGGCAAAGAATCTGAGCGCTCCCCCAGTTGTCGTGCAGACCCCAAAGACTAATTTGTAAACCTTGTAGTAGGCTAGTGCCCATAAATATTGCCGATTCAAGTCGCATTCCCTTTGCTTTTCCACCTAATAGACGACAGCCCAGTTCAATCGTACTTATCAAGACAAGGGTTGCTGGAAAGGCAAAGAAAAATGGGTCAAGTAAGTGACATATAGGAAGCAGGCCACGAGACAGGCGACAATCAGTCCCTTAATTTTCCAAATGTCTTTTGGTGAAAAATATTCCAAGAGTTTCTTGGTTTTGGTTTGAAGACTAGTCTTTTCGTCGGAATATTCCTGGGAGACTAGCTGTAAATTAGTAGTATAGTTATTTGTTTCCATCATAATTCTCCTTTTGGATGTTAGTCCAAAAAAGACTTTATTATAAAAAAATGTTCAATTTTATCACCCAACTGTAAAATTACTAAAAATAGGTCTATGGACTTAGGTCTGGAGAATGAGTTGGAAAAATAGGTGAGTAAAAAATATTATGCTCACATTGAATGATAGATTGTACGGGCTATATTGTCAGAAACTGTCAAATGCTAAAGATAGTTTTTTAGAGATTAACTGTTTGTTTATCTGGGATTGAGCAAAGGACTTCTATCGAGGATCACCAAAGGTGATGTCATTTTTTGACACTATATGTTAGATTGACTGCTATCTAAATGTTTCAAAATTTCTGAAAATTCGTTGACATGTGTTTTCAAAATAGTATGATAATAACATAAAAAAACTTAGGAGGTTCTTATGTTAGGTGTCATCCTACTCTATGTTGGTATGGTTTTGATGAGTAATGGACTCCATCGTTTAGAGGGTATTCCTGATAAATCAAATGTTGTCATGAATATCTTTACGGGTGGTCTGGGTTTGATTCTCAACATTATTGTCATTGCTTACGGAGCTTGTACAGGGCAAGGTGCTGAATGGTTTTATGGTAGCGCTACTGGTCTTTTATTTGCTTTCACCTATCTTTACTCAGCAATCAATACGATTTTCGATTTTGATCAACGTTTGTATGGGTGGTTTAGTTTATTTGTGGCAATTAATACGCTACCAGCAGGGATTCTTTGCTTAACATCTGGATATGGTGGTAATGCTTGGTATGGTATTATTTGGTTCTTGTGGGGTGTCCTATGCTAACTGCCTTTATTGAAATTAATCTTAAGAAGAATCTAGGAAAATTTGTCCCTTACCTAGCTATTTTTGAAGGAATTGTAACAGCTTGGATTCCAGGGCTTTTTGATGCTTTGGGGCAAGTGGTAAGCATTGATTTAAGGAGGAAAAACGATGCAATTGACAATGCGCGAGCAGGAAAAAATGATGATTAGCCTTGCGGCTATGATTGCTCAACGACGTAAAGACAAAGGAATCAAATTGAATCATCCAGAAGCAGTTGCTTTAATCACTGACTATGTGCTTGAAGGTGCAAGAGAAGGTAAAACTGTTGCCCAATTGATGGATGAAGCTCGCAATCTCTTAACACGTGAAGATGTTATGGAAGGTATTGCAGAAATGATTCCAATGATTCAAGTTGAAGCTACTTTTACGGACAGTACAAAACTGGTTACTGTTCATGATCCTATTCAGTAAGGAGAAATGTAATGATTCCAGGTGAATACCATGTGGCGAGTGAGCCAATTGATTATAACGGTGGTTACGAAGCCATTAGTCTTGAAGTGAAAAATGTGGGTGACCGTGCTGCTCAAGTGGGTTCTCACTACCATTTTTATGAAGCAAACGAAGCTGGTCTTCAATTTGATCGTGAAAAGGCGCGAGGCAAACGTCTAGATATTCCAGCAGGTACAGCCATTCGTTTTGAGCCAGGTGAAACGAAAACAGTACAACTTATTGACTTTGGAGGGAAACGTCGTATTTTTGGTTTCAATAACAAGGTCAATGGTTTCTTAGACTAGAAAGAGGACAAATCGATGAGTTTTAAAATGGATCGTGAAGAGTATGCTCAACACTATGGACCAACTGTAGGGGATAGCGTACGTCTTGGAGATACCAATCTTTTTGCAACCATTGAAAAAGACTTTACTGTTTATGGACAGGAATCTAAGTTCGGTGGCGGTAAAGTTTTGCGTGATGGTATGGGTGTTAGTGCTACGGAAACACGTGACAATCCATCAGTTGTTGATACCATTATTACAGGTGCAACCATCATTGACTATACAGGTATTATTAAAGCAGATATCGGTATTCGTGATGGTAAGATTGTTGCTATTGGTCGCGGTGGTAACCCAGATACAATGGACAATGTGGACTTTGTTGTGGGTGCTAGTACAGAAGCCATTGCTGCAGAAGGTTTGATTGTGACTGCTGGTGGTATTGACCTCCACGTACATTATATTTCTGCTGACCTTCCTGAATTTGGTATGGATAATGGAATTACGACCCTCTTTGGTGGTGGTACTGGTCCCGCTGACGGTAGTAATGCAACAACATGTACACCTGGTAAATTCCATATTACTCGTATGTTGCAAGCTGTTGATGATATGCCTGCTAACTTTGGTTTCCTTGCCAAAGGTGTTGGTTCTGAGACTGAAGTGGTTGAAGAGCAAATTAAAGCTGGTGCAGCAGGAATTAAGACACACGGAGGACTGGGGTGCGACTTACGCAGGAATTGATAATTCCCTTAAAGTTGCGGATAAATACGATGTTTCTTTTGCGGTCCACACCGACTCTTTGAATGAGGGTGGATTTATGGAAAATACTTTGGAATCTTTCCAAGGTCGTACCGTTCATACCTTCCATACCGAGGTTCTGGTGGTGGGCACGCTCCAGATATTATGGTTTTTGCAGGTAAGGAAAATATTTTGCCATCATCAACTAACCCAACTAACCCATATACTACAAATGCTATTGGTGAGTTGTTAGATATGGTTATGGTTTGTCACCACTTGGATCCAAAAATCCCAGAAGACGTATCTTTTGCCGAATCACGTGTTCGTAAACAAACTGTGGCTGCAGAAGATGTTCTTCATGATATGGGAGCCCTTAGTATCATGACTTCAGACGCCATGGCAATGGGACGTGTCGGTGAAGTAGTAATGCGTTGTTGGCAACTAGCTGATAAGATGAAGGCTCAGCGTGGTCCACTTGAAGGAGATTCAGAGTTTAACGATAATAACCGTATTAAACGTTACGTGGCTAAATATACAATTAACCCTGCCATCACCAATGGTATTGCAGACTATATCGGTTCTGTAGAAGTTGGTAAATTTGCAGATTTGGTTATCTGGGAACCAGCACAATTTGGTGCAAAACCTAAGTTGGTGCTTAAGGGTGGTATGTTAACTTATGGTGTTATGGGTGACGCTGGCGTCAAGTCTTCCAACACCTCAACCACGTATCATGCGTAAATTATATGGTGCTTATGGTCAAGCGGTTCATAAAACAAATATTACATTTGTCTCTCAATATGCTTATGATCATGGTATCAAAGAAGAAATTGGTTTTGAATAAGATTTGTTCTTCCTGTTTAAGAATACGCGTAAACTTGAACTTAAGCGTGATAATGAAGCTTAATGACTACGCTCCAAAAACAATCCGTATCGATCCACAGACCTTTGATGTCTTTATTGATGATGAGTTGGTTACTTGTGAGCCAATCCATACGACATCATTGTCTCAACGTTATTTCTTGTTCTAAGGAAAACGCTATATACATGAGGCTGGATTTTTTCCTCCAACCTCTTTTGTATTTTACAGCCATAACGTTTTTATCACTTTATTAGGTTGCTATATGAGTCTGATGCTAGACTTTTAAAATGTAATAGAAAAGGAAAAAGTATGATTTTTACAAAAGTAGATGCTCTTGTTAAGGATATCGATGTGGACAAATACCATATTGAAACAGTCATTCTTTCGAGTGACGATCTTAACAAAAAAATTATTCGTGTGAAGAGTGATCATGGGAATGAATTTGGTATTCGTCTTGATAAGGGACAAAAATTGCAAAATGGATCTGCCTTTTTTATCGATGATCACCATGTCCTAGCTATTGGTGTTGAGTCACAGGATTTGATTGTCATCTCACCTAAAGATATGGATGAAATGGGAATCACAGCTCACATTCTTGGGAATACTCATAAACCGATTGAGGTGAAAGATGCCAAGATTTATTTAGAGGTTGACCCAGTTGTAGAGCAAGTCTTGACTCAAAAAGAGATTGCCTACACGATTGAAGAAGTGGTCCTTGATAAACCCCTACGCCATGTGAATTTAACTGCCCATGAACATTAATCCCTTTGCTAATGTATCTTTGCAAGATTATCTTGAAATTGTGCAAATTGTCGATTCAACCTTTCCAATTGGATCATTTAACCACTCATTTGGGATGGAAAATTATCTGCGTGAAGACACTGTAACAGATGATAAAGGTTACGAAGAGTGGCAAGAAGCCTATTTAGCCAGTCAGTTTAAATATGGTGAAGGTCTTGTAATCAAACTGGTTTATGATGCTATGGTTACAGATAACATAGACCAGGTTTGGTATTATGACAAGGTCTTGACAGTTTCGACGCAAGCGCGTGAAACAAGACAGGGGACTAAAATGATTGCTAAACAAATGCTTCGACTCATTCAAAGGCTTCATGCTATTCCGGTATTGGATGACTATCAGTCTAAAATACGTAAGGGTGTGGCCTTCGGCAATCCAGCTATTGTCTTTGCACTCTATGTGTTTAACAAGGGCTTGGGATGTAATGAAGCATAGCACTTTATGGTTATAGCGTGATTTCGACGATGGTTCAAAATGCTGTGCGTGCCATTCCCCTTGGACAGTTTGCTGGACAGGAGATTGTTTTACGTAGCTTTTCGCAATTAGAAAAAATGACACAAGAAATTCAAGAATTGGATGCGTCCTACCTTGGGGCCAATACGCCTGGTCTTGAATTAGCTCAGATGAAACATGAAACACAGGTATTTCGCCTATTCATGTCCTAAAATATCAACAAGGTTGAGAGGAAGAAACAATGACAAAACGTACTGTAATTATTGGAGTTGGTGGACCTGTTGGTTCAGGTAAAACCCTTTTGCTTGAGCGTCTTACACGACGTATGTCTGACTTAAATTTAGCAGTTATTACTAACGATATCTATACAAAAGAAGATGCCCTTTTCTTGGCTAAAAATTCAAGCTTAGACGAAGACCGTATCATTGGTGTAGAAACTGGTGGATGTCCTCATACTGCGATTCGTGAGGATGCCTCTATGAACTTTGAAGCGATTGAAACTCTTCAAGAGCGCTTTAACCATGATTTGGATGTTATTTTCCTTGAAAGTGGTGGAGACAACTTGGCTGCGACCTTCAGCCCTGATTTGGTTGATTTTACCATTTATATTATTGACGTTGCTCAGGGTGAAAAAATCCCACGTAAGGCTGGTCAAGGGATGATTAAGAGTGATTTGTTCTTGATCAATAAGACTGACCTTGCACCTTATGTTGGAGCCAACCTAGATCGTATGCGTGAAGATACCCTTCATTTCCGTAACGAAGATTCTTTCATTTTCACAAATTTGAATAATGATGACAATGTTAAGGAAGTAGAAGAATGGATTCGTAAGAATTTCCTACTAGAGGACTTGTAAGATGACACAAGTTTACGATGGCTTTGTCCATCTTGGATTTTCAAATCGAAATGGTCGTACAATTTCCCACAAGAAATATCAAGAAGGTAACTCTCGAGTATCGGCAGATAATTCAGATGCCAATGGCGTTCCTTACTATTTCCTCATTAATATGGGTGGGGCTTTGTCGAGGGTGAGCAGTATCAAGTGACCATTGATGTTAATAAAGATGCTCATGCCTTGGTGACAACTCAAACACCTACCTATGTTTACAAGTGTGAGAAAGGACAGTTGACACAACAGAATACGTCTATCACACTTGAAGAAAATAGTTATTTGGAGTACATGTCTGATGAAGTTATTCCATATTTAAAATCACGCTATTTCCAAACAAGTCGTATTGATATGGATAAGTCTGCCCACTTGATTTATTCAGATGGTGTAACGGCAGGTTGGTCTCATGAGGATCTACCGTTTCAATACCATTATTTTCGTAATTTGACACAAATTTACCAAGATAATGAGCTTGTTTATAGCGATCAGACTCTCTTAGAGCCTGAGAAACAAGATATGTTTAAACTTGGTTATTTTGAAGGATGGCGTAATTACAATAGCTTGATAATGGTGTCCCCAAATATTGACGAGGCTTTTGTTAAGGCTTTGCAGAAGCACTTAGAAGGCTAAATCTTGAGTCTGATTTTGCCATTTCATCCTTAGATATCTCAGGTTTGGTGTTACGTATCTTAGGAAAAACTGCTGAGGATAATCGTCGCATCATTTATTCTTGTGCAGACTATTTTAGACAAGAAATACATGGATTAACCCCTTTGGATTTGAGAAAAAATGATATGAGGAGATAAAAAATGCATATTCCTGAAAATTACCTAAGCCTATGACTTGTGCGGCAATGGGGGCAGTTATGTTGCCTATTTGGTATAAGGCTGTCAAGGAAGTGAAGGTAAAGGTTAACACTGATAAAAAAACGATTCCTATGTTGGGAATCGGGACTTCCTTGTCCTTACTTATCATGATGTTTAATCTTCCAGCCCCAGGTGGAACGAGTGCCCATGCTGTTGGGGCAGTGCTAATTGCTATATTGTTAGGACCTTGGGCCTCCTGTTTAGCAGTTAGTGTGGCTCTAGCTATGCAGGCTTTGCTATTTGGTGATGGTGGGATTTTGGCCTTTGGTGCGAATGCCTTTTGTATGGCTGTTGTCATGCCATTTGTGGGTTATGCTGTTTATAAACTCTTGAATAAGTGGACAAAGAATAGGATAATTGCTAGCTTTTTGGAGGTTATATTGGAATTGTAGTTGCGGCCCTGACTGTTGCGGTTTTACTAGGAATTCAACCGATTCTCTTTAAAGATAGCAGTGGTAATCCGCTTTACAATCCATACCCTTTGAGAGTGACGCTTCCAGTAATGGGCTTGACTCACCTGCTTATCGGCTTGGTAGAAGGATTTTTCACAGCCGGTGTTCAAGAATTCATTGAACGTTTGAATATTGATAATACTCAGGAAATAACGACTAAAAAACTACGTCCTTTATTGCTCTTTATCCTAGCCTTAATTATCCTAACGCCACTTGGTTTATTGGCGACGGGAACAGCTTTTGCAGAATGGGATGTCAAAGAGTTAGTAGAAAAATTGTCTCATTACCATGTGGAAGCCCAAGCGCCAAAAGGAATGTTGAATGGTTTTCATTCAATGCCCTTTTCCAGATTATAGTATCGCAGGCATTCCAGAAATTTTGGGTTATATCCTGAGTGCTGCCTCTGCTGTTTTGATTTTCTTCATCCTCTATCGCTTGATTTTCGGTAGGAAAGATTGAAAAATGATTCTGCCAGATTGGATGTCGGAAGAGCGCCCAGTAGTCACTAAAGTCGGTAGAAATAACTTTCTTATCCGGAATCGTCACCATCTGGAAGCTCTTCTTCAAAAGTTTGAAACGCATCCTTTAAAAGTAGCATCAGTCTTTCATCCAACAGCTAAGGTTTTACTTCTCTTTTTCTTACTTGTTTCAGTGGGAATTAGCCGAAATCTCACAGTTTTGTGGATTATAGCCTTGTTTTTAGGAGCTGGCGTGGCTTTTTTACCGCATTCTGTTTTAGTAAGAACTTTGAAAAAAACTGTAGTGTTGTTGATCTTCCTTTAGTTCTTTATCTACCGCATCTCTTACTTAGCGGAGGTCAATCGCTCTTTCTTTTTAGACTTCCTTTGATTGCCGTAGCCATTGCTTATTATTCAGAGACAAGTACAATAAGTGAGATGCTAGTGGCATTAAAAGGGTTGCATTTTCCTGATCTTGTTCTGCTCCAGTTAGATATCACCATAAAATATATCGATGTCTTTGGAAAACAATTAATGGATTTGCTCAAAGGGATTGAAGCACGAAGCTTTGGCGGCAACCATCGTTTCCGGATTGGAAGTAATATCTGGGGAATTTTATACCTTAAAGCTATACGCTATGGTGAGGAACTGACTCAAGCCATGGAAGCACGTTGCTTTGTTGGTGAGTATGTCAAGTCATCACAGTCATTCACATGGAAGGACTGGCTGGCCTTGATAGGCTAGTAGCAGTGATTTTAGGACAGATTATGTTAGGAGGATGAGATTGTTTCAATTGAAACAAGTGGCC
>ENA-OQHY01001213-OQHY01001213.1-human-gut-metagenome-genome-assembly--contig:-NODE-1213-length-11510-cov-5.325134_pt1 | contig 11510 bp, 10 predicted proteins | sample MGYA00242570_ERZ504733 | MGnify/ENA primary metagenome ERZ504733 (study PRJEB26092, sample SAMD00036219) | human gut metagenome | host: Homo sapiens | study: EMG produced TPA metagenomics assembly of...
CACAAAGAAGGGAACAAAGACTATCGATGTAACAAACAAGTTATTCGATGAGATCGCTCCTAAGTATGCTGATCGTAACGGTGGTTACACAAGAATCGTTAAGATCGGACAGCGTAAAGGTGACGGCGCTTTAGAAGTATTACTTGAGTTAGTTTAATTCATAGTATAGCTGTTTATAGTAGTTCAGATGATATAAAATCCCTGGAGTATGGAATATACTTTGGGGATTTTCGTGTATAATGAAAAAAACGACTGAAAGCAGAAGGAAGAATGCAGCAAATTTTAATTATAGAAGATGACAGAGCTTTGAATCAGGGCTTATGTAAGGCGTTAAAAACAGATAATAACAGCATGCAGGTGTGCAGCGGACTTATGCATCAGCAACAGACAGGCAGATTGTCTCCTGTGAAAATTTAAAAGATGCGAAAGAACAGTTGCTCTGTGGAATGCCAGCATTGATCCTGTTAGATATCAATCTGCCGGATGGAAGCGGATTGGATTTTTTACAGAGCGTAAAGAGGGATTGTCCGGATTGCTCGGTCATTTTACTGACAGCAAATGATACCGACGGCGATATTGTAAATGGACTGGAGCTTGGAGCAGATGATTATATCACAAAACCATTTTCCTTGTCGGTACTGCGCGCAAGAGTGAATACACAGCTTCGAAAAGCGGCGGCAATGGGTGAAAAAGAAAAGGATAACGAACACGTTTACCGCAAAGAACCGTATGTGTTTGATTTTGACCGGATGAAATTCATGGTGGACGGTAAGGAGATCGAACTCAGTAAGACCGAGCAGAAGTTGTTACGGATCTTGTGGAAAATGCGGGCATGAATATGCGCAGAGAACTTTTACTGGATCGTGTCTGGAACTAATTTCTTAGTTAACTTAATGCTGCGTTTGTTGTTTTTTAAGATAGCCAATACAGTTTTACGGCAAATTGTCGCAATTGTACGCTCCAATGAACGAACTCCCGCTTCACGAGTATAGTAACGAATTAAATATAGTAACATATCATCATCAATTTTTAATTGAGATGGTTTTAATCCATTCAATTTTAATTGTTTAGGCACTAAGTGATCCTTAGCAATATGAACCTTTTCTGCATCTGTATAGCTTGATAATTCAATGATTTCCAAACGATCTCTTAATGCAGGTGGAATATTTTCTAAATAGTTAGCCGTTGCGATGAATAATACTTTTGATAAATCATAAGGCTCTTCAATATAGTGATCTGAGAAAACTGAGTTTTGTTCAGGATCCAATACTTCAAGCATTGCACTTGAAGGATCTCCCTTATAATCACTTGCCATTTTATCAATTTCATCAATTAAGAATACAGGATTTGTCACGCCTGCCTTTTTCATGCCTTGAATGATACGTCCAGGCAAAGCGCCTAAATACGTTCTTCTATGTCCTCGAATTTCCGCTTCATCACGAACACCACCAAGAGACATCTTCACAAATTTACGGTCCAAAGCACGTGCTACACTTTTTGCCAAAGATGTTTTACCAACTCCAGGAGGACCCACCAAACAAATGATTGGTGCATTTAATGAATTCGTCATTTGTTTAACAGCTAAATATTCTAGAATACGTTCTTTCACTTTTTCTAGACCATAATGATCTGCATTTAAAGTGGCTTCTGCCGCATTTAAATCCTCATTATCTTTTGTTTGTTGCCACCAAGGAAGATCCATTAGCCAATCAATATACGCTTTGATTACGCCAGTTTCTCCACTAGCCATAGGAAGCATTTCGTAACGACTCACTTCATCCGATACCTTTTTCTTAATATAGTCAGGATATGGATTTTCAGCTAAACGCTTACGAATCTTAGCTGCATCTTCATCTTGAGCAACTGTATCCCCTAATTCTTCACGAATGACATTCATCTTTTCACGAAGATAGTAATCCTTTTGCCCTTGATCAATTCTTTCTTTAACCGTTTCGTTGATTTGTTTTTCAACTTCACTCATCTTTTTTTCTTTTGCCATATCTTGAAGCAACATCATCAAACGATCATTCACTCCAAGTGTTTCAAGATATTTTTGTTTTCTTTCAAGGTCTAAAGGTAACCCCTGAACAGCTTTATCACTTAAGAATTCACCGCCCATACCTTTAGAGATTTCCATAACAATTTCTTTTGTCACAAAACGATCTTGACCTTGCATGCGATCAAGCTCATCTGCGATCATGCGAATTAAGGCTTCTTCTTCAACAGCGTCCTGTTTTTCACTTTCAAGAATTTCAACTTCCACAAGATCACTCAAGCTTCCATTGATCCATTTATTTAATTTAACACGCTTAATTCCGCGGAATTTAACGCGTAAAAAGTTATCAAAACGACGAATATGACGAATTTCACACAAAGTCCCTACAGAATATATGTCTTCGGTTGCAGGATTTTCTTGTTCAAGTTCTTTTTGAGAAAACAAACAAATCTTTTTATCATAATTATCCTGCGCATTTTCAACAGCATGTACAGAAGTATCTCTACCTACATCAATCACAATTTCTTGATTTGGATATAAGACAACGCCTCTTGTACAAACTAAAGGATAGGTATTTAATTCCATACAAAAACCTCCTTATATTAAATATGGAAAAAGACGCTAAGCGTCTTTTTTCGTTTACATTATACTACTTTACAGAAGTTTTAATGAAGTCTAATGCTTTTTGATTAGCTAAATCTGCTTTAATACTTTCTGGAGAAATCAATGATTTGATTTTTTCAACTTCCATATTGTACATTTCAGACATTGTAGTAAATTCTTTTTCTACATCTTCATCACTAGCTTCGATGCTTTCTGCTTTTACGATAGCTTCTAATACTAATTGAGTTTTAACACGAGCAGCAGCTTCTGGGCTCATTTGAGCACGAATTGCTTCTTCAGTCTGATGAGTTGCTTCTAAGAATTGTTTAGCAGTGAATCCAGATTGTTGCATACGACCTTCGAATTCTCTATACATACGATCAACTTCTGCATCGATCATAGCTGCTGGAATTTCAACGTTTGCGTTATCACAAACTTTTCCTAATAATTCATTAGTGAAGTTTTCTTCAGCTTCTCTTTCTTTTTGAGCCGTTAAATCTGTTTTTACTTTTTCTTTATAAGCATCAACTGTTTCAACGTTTTCGATTTTTAATTTTTGATTAATTCATCATTTAATTCAGGAAGATCTTTATATTTTACTTCGTGAACTGTGCAGTGGAATGTTGCAGGTTGACCAGCAAGTTCAGCTGCTTGGTAGTTTTCAGGGAAAGTTACTTCAACGTCTTTTTCTTCACCTTTCTTAACTCCAACTAATTGTTCTTCGAAACCTGGAATGAATGATCCTGAACCAAGTTCTAATGGATAATTTTCTCCAGATCCACCTTCGAATGCTACACCATCTTTTGTTCCTACAAAGTCGATAACTACTTGATCACCTAATTGAGCAGCATCGTCATCTTCACGAACAACCCAGTCCGCATAACGATCTTGAACACGTTTAACTTCGTTTTCAACATCTTCTTCTGTAACTTCTACGTCCGCTTTTTTGATATCTAATCCTTTGTATTCACCTAAAGTTACTTCAGGAAGTACTGTACATGTAAATACTAATACGGCTTTTTCATCATCAGCTTCTTTAACATCTAAAGTAGGACGAGCTACTAATTCGATATTGTGTTCTTTGATTCCTTCTGATAATGCTTCATTAGCAACTTCTTCACTAGCCATATCAAATAATGCTTTTGAAGAAAGTTGTTTTTTTACTAAAGCATCCGGAATTTGTCCTTGACGGAATCCTTTCAAATTCATGTGAGATTTAGCATATTTTAATGCTTTTTTCTGTGCTTTTTTCCAAGCTTCACCTTCTACAGTTACTTCTAATTCACCAGTAGAATTTTCTTTCAAAGTCCAAGTACTAGTCATTGTTTTCTCCTCGCTTTTCAATGGATAACTCAATATCCTCAATTTTTTCAAGACCTTGTTTTTTCACAAAACTAGGCCATTCATCGGATTTCTGCATTGCATCATATACAAGTCTTGTTACACTTTTCGCAAGTTGGTAAGGATCTTTATCCTCTTGATCAAATGGTCTTTCATATAAAACAAGCTGCATCAAAAGTGACATACAAAATTGAACCATAGTTGGATCTTCATTTGTAAACCAACTTTCAAATAACGAACTTGCTTCACAGATTGACAAGTCTTGCTCCATAGGTAAGATGGCACTTGGAATAAATGTAATGTTCAATCCGGATTTTATCAAATCAAATGGATCATCGATTTTCTGCTCCATTAAAGCCTCAATCAATGTACCCTTATATTCATCAGGTAAATCTGAATCCAATAATACCTGAACTTCATCATGACACATTCTTAGATTCATGTTCTCTAGCATAGAAATCGCATAGATTTTTTGTTCTAGACTTCCATGAATATAATCATGTAACTTGTTGAAATCCATACTCTTATTCTTCTGTTCCAAATAAGGTTTACATTCAGACTTATAAGATTCCAATAACTCCAATGCATCTTGTGGAACATAAGGCATGTTCAGTTCCTGACAAATCAATTCGTACGCCTGGGCATAACTTTTTTCATCTATCTCTTTTTTTATTTCTTTGATTAAAGAATGATAATATGCGTTCACTTATACCTCCATGCGAAACATTAGTATTCTACCATAAATATCGACAATAATCAATTCTACGCATTTTTAAAATACTGAATCCAAAGAATGTCATCTCTAGAAAAAAACTCTCCTTTTTATAGAGAGTCTACTTTCATATTTTTTTCTAATTCATTTAACTTCTTAAATTCAGCCAAAATACAAATAACGGACACTACAAAAGCAACAAAATCCGCAATTGGAGCCGCATATAAGATTCCATTCAACCCAAAAAATTTAGGTAAGATCAAAACTAATGGAATCAAAAATAATACTTGTCTAGTCATAGATAAAAACATTCCTAAATATGCTTTTTTAATGGACGAAAAGAAGCTAGACGATAACATCTGTACTCCATCAACACATACTAGCATTAGATAGATTCGCATAAACATTGTCGCAAATTCAAAATAGTTCGCATCCCCTGATCCAAATATTGATAATACAGTGCTTGTGCAGAATTGAAATAAAGCCCAGCCAATAAATGAAACAACCAAATTTACACTGATCGCAAGCTTGAACGTCCTTTTGACACGCTCATATTTTTGGGCTCCATAATTAAATCCAATAATTGGCTGCATTCCTTGTGAAATACCAATGATGATAGCTAATAATATCGCATTGGTTTTCATCACAATGCCACAGGCAGCTAAAGGAATATCACTACCAAACTTAGTAAACTGTCCATAATACGTCAATGAATTATTTAATACGATTTGCACAAACAAAATCGCAATCTGATTTAATGAAGCACTCATTCCAATGGCTGCCATTTCCTTTGTATCATTTAAAGAAATACGTAAACTACTTTTATTAAATTCAATATGTTGAAAACTCTTGATATACCAAGCGGCAATAAAAAATGAAATCACTTGACCAGCTACTGTAGCGATTGCAGCCCCAGCGACACCCATATGAAATACAAAGATAAATAGTGGATCTAATATAGTATTCACAATGGCACCCGCAACCATACATGTCATTGAATACTTTGGTGATCCATCTGCACGAATCAAGTTACTAATCACATTTGTCGTAATCAAAAACGGAACACCCAAAGTTGTTATTCGTGTATATTCAAGTGCCAAAGGCATAATTGTGCTTGTTGCACCAAATGATTTTAGTAGTGGTTCAAGAAATACAAGTACTAAAACAACATAGATTACTGAGCAAAGAACAGACATACTAATACCATTGCCAGCAATACTACTTGATCGTTCTGGCCTTTTTTCACCTAGATATAAACTAAATAAGCTTGCTGAACCAATCCCAATCAACAGTGCAATCGCAAGCGCAATTGTTGTCAATGGAAAAGCCACATTGGTTGCAGCATTTCCTAGAAAACCAACACCTTGACCGATAAAGATTTGATCTACAATGTTATATAGTGACGATACAAGCATTGAGATAATACTTGGTATCGCAAACTTTTTTAATAATGATGACTCTTTTTCATACCCTAAAGGATTTTGCATACTAATTCAATTCCCTCTTTCTAAACTGTGCAATTAAATGCTTATTTCCCATTGAATGCTCACGAATGACATTTAACTCATTTCCTCTTTCGTCAAACCAACCAACAAATTCATAACCTGGCTTTGTTGCTGGCAACAAATGAATTGTATCCGAAAAATACGTATATGACTTTGGATTTCTTCGACTACTTAATCCCCCATTCAAATCATATGTAATCTTATATTGACTTACTTGCCAATGGGCATATAAAGTACAAGACTCATGAATGGGTTCATCCAAGTTATAACGCCAACGATAATCGCAATCCCAGAACCATCCATCAAAGGTATATCCAACTCGAACTGGCGGCTTTAAATTTCCCAATAAGCCATGTTCATCTGTACATACATCCATATAATTGGCTCCACCACACGTTTCAAAGTGGATAATTGGACATTCTTTATAAATAGCCGTTAATATGACTGGTTCATGAATGCCTGCTGGTAAACTTGTTATAATTTCACCATTAAACTGCCAACCTACAAACATAACGCCCTTCTTAAATGCCGGATACAACAATAATTCTTCCGATTCAATGCATGTATATCTTGGATTACGACGCGACATAACTCCGCCGTCCACATCATATTCAATGGGATACCAAATAGGAATCCATTTATCATATAAAGTCACAGAATGAGGAAGCACTCCACCTGGATTTAATCTTTTTGTACACTCTTTATCTATATACCAGCCAACAAACTGGTAACCTTCTCTTTTTTCACTCATCAAATATCACCTGCCCATTATTTTATCACAAATAGAAAAACTTCTAGGAAAATTTCTAGAAGTTATTCAAATAATTATATAAACTATTCCCAAAAGTCATTTCCATAAGTTCACTTGCGATTTCTTTACTTTGAATCCGCATAATATGATCTTCTACATCTTGTTTACCTAATAAATTTATATTTCCATACCATACAATTTCCTGATCAATAATCGCAAAATGTTCACAGTTATCTTCTGCAGATTTTAGATAAAAACCAGATTGTCTCATTTCCTCTAACAACTGCATTCTGTAATTTGAACTTCCAAACCTAATTTTATCAGGCATCCAAGAAACTATGGTTACTTCAACTCCACTTTCCATCTTTTCTTTGATCAATTTAGTAAATTCCAGAACTCTATCGCCAGATAATGAAGGACTGGATACAATAATATTCTTCTTTGCACGCATTAAGTCATGACTATACATATTGTAATAATTACTTGCATCATATATAGATTGAGAAATTTGCGATTCACTTTTTATGCCGTTAGTATCCGAAATTAATTCATAACCTGATTTTTTATAGGCCTTTAATCTTTTTCCGTACATTCGATCAAACATCGGAATATGGACATCTACATAATCATATACAAGTATTGTATCTTTTTTATCATATAGTCGATGAATTCTTCCTGTGAATTGTTCTATAACGCTACTACTAGCTACAGGCATTGCTAGAAACAAAGTATCCAACCTATCAAGGTCAAATCCTTCTCCAACGAGTGATCCTGTCGCAATTAATATCATAGTTTTATCTTCAGGTACACTTTTCATTAATTCAACAATATGATTATTTTCTTTTTTTGATTGACTTCCTATCAACAAGAAAACAGAATCTGCCACACCTTCTAATTGTTGATATAGTTTCTTACAATGATTTACATATTTTGACAATACAACAGGTGTACGTTTTTTCTTTATACATTCTTTTATATCCTGAATAATCATTTGATCTCGCAAATCATTATCTCGTAATATTGAGTATGCTTCATTTGGATTCTTTTCATCTTTCATCATTCCTCTTGGTGCAACCACATGTGTAAAACGAGGATATAATAGACGAGGAATCCCTTGTTGTTCAGCCTGTTCTTTTGCGGAATATTTATGTCGTATTGGACCAATAAGCATAAAATTCATCTTATCCAATTGATCCGTTCGATCAACGGCTGTAACACCATATACATATTTAGCTTTAATTTCTTTTAAAACAGCACTTTCTGTATTTGAAGCCGCATGATGACATTCATCCACAATGATCATGCCATACTCATTCAACAGTTTATGAAATTTCCCCTTTTTACATATAGAGCCAGCCATAGCGATATCAATTATACCTGTCATAGAATCATGAGACCCTTGTAAAGTACCTATCAATGATTTTCTCTTTTTGATCAACCCCTTTGGTGTCGTATATTCAGGTAACTCTTCATTTATATCCAAAAATTTCTGCAGCTTATCTTTCCATTGTTCTAATAAAGATGAACTCTCCAACAAAATTAATGTATTCACTTTCTTTGTCGCAATTAAATCGGCACAAACAACTGTCTTACCAAAAGCTGTAGTCGCTAATAAAATACCATTATCATGCTCAATCATTTTATTTAGAGCTACATTTTGTTCAGGTTTTAACTCCCCCTTAAAAGTAACATCAATACTTCTTCCTTGTTGCCTTTTATCATCAATCATCATTTGAATCCCAGCGTTCTTATTATACGAAATTAAAGTATCATAACAACCTCTAGGAATTTGTATATATCCACTATCGTGATCTTCACCAAGATATATATATTTATACATGCCAAAAGTAGAAATTCCCATACCTTGATTTTTATAATAAATAGGATTACTAATTCTAGCTAATTTACGAATTTTATTTTGAATAGACACACTTAAATTTGAAGTATTCACATAAATACCATTCGATAAAGTGATATGCATTTTTCCATTCACTTCATTCTTTTCAAATTCTTTAACAGAATCCCAAGGTTTATCATCTGAATTTCCATGCCATTCTTTTATCTTTTCTTCAATAAACGACTGTGAAAGCTTAGGCTTAGACCACAATATATTCCATTGATTTGAATAGGCATTCCAATTTTCATCAATAAATGCACTGTTGCCATCTTTCAATGCTCGTCCTTGTAATGGCAATGCGATTAAATTTCCCAGACCACCCTTTGGCATACTATCTTGTGCTGGTATCATACGATCATAGTATTTAAATGATTTTAAATTCACTTGTTCTGCACCTTTATCCAATAAAGCATTTCCAAAATTTCTTGCCAAAATAGCTGAAATCGGTTTATCAAAGAAAATCCAAATATGCGCTCCTTTACCTGATCTAGAGCGCTCAATCAATGGATCAATTCCATTTAATTGACAAATCTCACGCATCGCATCAACTTCTTCTTTCCAACTCTCATCTATATTCGAAAAATCATTTCCTGCATCTTTATCATGATTATCAAAATCAAATACTAAAAATCGACACGTATTATCTTTATGCAATGGATAAACACCAATCACTTCATTTCCTTTTAAATGTGACATAATACTATCAATTGTCAAAGCTTTATACTTTTGGTAATGACAATCTTGGCAACGAAATCCTGCATTCCATTTCTTACCACAACCATCTGACCAAAAATTAATACATTGTGGATAGTATCCCGCTTTATTTGTTTTCTTGTTTTCTACTCTTTTTGCGTATACGTCTGTACGACCCCAAAAACGTGCAAAAAACCGATTTGCCATATCTTTTGTGATTTCATCTGGAAAAACAATACGACTTTCTTGGTTCGTTTCAATAGTTTCTGCATTTGCAGAATTCTTTAATTGATCCAATTCTTCCTGATAAGAAATTCCTTCTCGATTCAAAATGTTCTTCAAGCATTGAATCTCTTTTTGTAATTCATTTATTATAGTCAAATTATCATTCGCCTGTTTCACAAAACCACCTACTTTTTTCAATACTATTTTAATTGAATTCACAATTAAAAAAAAACACCCAAGACTCCGTTAGTTAGACGGAGAGGAGTGTTTTCAGAACAAATCTGCAAGTAGTAGTCTTGTAGTAGTTCTATGTATATAATAGTCCTTTTTACAATCCACTGTGTTAACAAATAATGATAAAATACCAATTAAAGTAATTGTGCCATATCAAAATTTTAAGTATGATAACATTAGAAAGGTTCATGGAGGATCAAATGCGTATGTATTACTTATTATTCACTGTACAATTCATCTTATTTTTCATTGCACTTACAGATTATTCAAAATGGAAACTGATTTCATTTTTCACCATTACTGCAGTATTGATTCTATATAGTATCTATACACATGATAAAACGCAAATCATCATGTGTATTTTGGACATAATTTTCATTGGTTTCTATTGGTTTTACAAGAAAAGACACTAAATAATAGTCAGGAATTACCATTCAATATACTTTTCATTTCCATTTTTGTTGCTATCTGCTCCTCTAATAATGATATTTTTTCTTTCAACGGTTGTATCTACATATGTTTGAAGAAATTTGTTTTCACTAAATTTGTTTCTATTTTCATTTTTCAAATTGTTCTTTTTTGTACTATATAGTGTTTGAAACTTTGATACTTTTTTATTTAATTATGAGTTTATTAACTTTAGTGCTTTGAATAAATTTTTTAAAATCTACTTCTGACATTCTATATACTCCTTATCTTTTTTAGCATTAAATTGACGCATTCATATTTTATACTTTATTATGTCCCATTTTTATATTTTAATATACATACCTTTGCCCCTACATCTCATCGCCTTAAAAAAAGTAGCAAGCATGTCATTTGTCAGACGCCAAACGACCAAACTTTTTAGGGTTGCACCCCTAAGACCCCATGCCTCCGACGGATTCTAAAATAAAAAAGCGGAAAATGAATCTACACACACTAAAATATACATGCATTTTCTCTTTTATATTTTATGTAATACTTTATGAATGGTGGCAATATTGCCACATTAGCTTTTTTGAATGATTCCCAAAAAGTCAAATATTTGATTATTTATTTACATGAGTCCATTAGTTAAAAGTTAAAAACTTTAATTCTTTTATAGCTGTTTTATAATTTCATACAAAAGTATAAATAAGTAAACAAATGGTGTAAAATAATAAATGGGAGGCATAATGATAAAAATATTAATTTGTGAAGATATAGAAAGAGATAAGCTACACTTGCATCAATTACTAGATTCTTTTTTGCAATCAAACAAAATATCATATAAAATTGATTATCTTGAGAACTTCGATGTAGGGACCAACTTATTCTTAGAATATGATTTGATTTTTTTGGATATTGAACTAGGAGACTACAACGGCATAGAAATCGCATCAAAAATAAGAACCTATAATCGTAGTTCTATTATTATAATCACTTCTAGCTTTAAAAAATATTTATCTAAGAGTAAACAATTCGTGTGCTAGTTGTAATGAAAAATAGAATTACAGAGTATATAATATAAGAGCCAATATTGAAACACATAAGCAGCTATTCGATTCAATATTTGGCGATATTCTCGATCG
>ENA-OQHY01001214-OQHY01001214.1-human-gut-metagenome-genome-assembly--contig:-NODE-1214-length-11508-cov-2.087339_pt1 | contig 11508 bp, 14 predicted proteins | sample MGYA00242570_ERZ504733 | MGnify/ENA primary metagenome ERZ504733 (study PRJEB26092, sample SAMD00036219) | human gut metagenome | host: Homo sapiens | study: EMG produced TPA metagenomics assembly of...
ATCAAGACGGGTGGCGATGTTGCGCTGCAGCAGGGAGGCCACTTCAGTCGAGCCGGTAAACATCACGCCGCGCACACGGTTATCGGCGGTCAGTTTCGCCCCGACCGTTTCACCGCGGCCCGGCAACAGCTGTATGACACCCGCAGGCACGCCTGCTTCCAGCAGAATGTTAATACCCTGAGCGGCAATCAGCGGGGTCTGCTCCGCCGGTTTTGCCAGCACGCTGTTGCCTGCGGCAAGTGCGGCGGCAATCTGGCCGGTGAAGATCGCCAGCGGGAAGTTCCACGGACTGATACATACCACCGGACCGAGAGGACGGTGGGTTTCGTTATCGAAATCATCACGAACCTGGCCTGCGTAGTAGTGCAGGAAGTCGACCGCTTCACGAACTTCGGCAATGGCGTTGCTGAAGGTTTTACCTGCTTCGCGCACCAGGATCCCGATGAGCGACTGCATCTGGTCTTCCATCAGCACCGCAGCACGTTCCAGAATGGCGCCACGCTCTTGCGGCGGCGTCGCGAACCAGATTGGCGCGTTATTCACCGCGCTGTCCAGCGCCTGATCCACTTCTGCTTCGGTTGCTTCACGCACGTAGCCGACGATATCTTTTGGCTCCGCCGGGTTAATCACGGGCTGCATTTCGCCATCAGCGACGGGCTGCTCCAGAATCGGTTTGGCCTGCCATTTCTGCAGCGCGCTGTTGAGCAGGGCGGAGGAGAGGGAGGCCAGACGGTGTTCGTTCGCCAGGTCCAGGCCCGCGGAGTTCACGCGACCTTTGCCGTACAGTTCACGCGGCAGCGGGATCTTCGGATGCGGCAGGCCAATCTGACCTTCCTGGGCCGCCATCTTCTCAACCGCCTGCACCGGATCGGCAACCAGCTCGTCAAGCGGCAGGGTGGTATCGGCGATACGGTTAACGAAGGAGGTGTTCGCCCCGTTCTCCAGCAGACGACGCACCAGGTACGCCAGCAGGGTTTCATGGGTGCCCACCGGGGCATAAATACGGCACGGACGGTTCAGTTTGCCATCCGCCACTTTACCGGTGACCTGCTCGTACAGCGGTTCACCCATGCCGTGCAGACACTGGAACTCATACTGACCCGGATAGTAGTTCTGTCCGGCCAGGCTGTAGATGGCCGCCAGGGTGTGGGCGTTATGGGTGGCAAACTGCGGGTAAATCAGGTTCGGCACGCCAAGCAGTTTTTTCGCGCAGGCAAGGTATGAGACATCGGTGTAAACCTTGCGGGTATAGACCGGATAGCCTTCCAGACCTTCCATCTGGGCGCGTTTAATCTCGCTGTCCCAGTAGGCGCCTTTTACCAGGCGGATCATCAGGCGACGGCGGCTGCGGCTTGCCAGGTCAATCAGGTAATCAATCACGAACGGACAACGTTTCTGATACGCCTGGATAACGAAACCAATTCCGTTCCAGCCTGCCAGCTCCGGCTCGAAGCACAGTTTTTCCAGCAGATCGAGGGAGATCTCCAGGCGGTCGGCCTCTTCGGCGTCGATGTTGATACCGATGTCGTACTGGCGCGCCAGCAGGGTCAGGGATTTCAGGCGCGGATAGAGCTCTTCCATCACCCGGTCGTACTGCGCACGGCTGTAGCGCGGATGCAGGGCCGAGAGCTTGATGGAGATCCCCGGGCCTTCATAAATACCGCGACCGTTTGACGCTTTACCAATGGCGTGAATCGCCTGCTGGTAAGAGACCATATAAGCCTGCGCGTCGGCGGCGGTCAGCGCCGCTTCACCCAGCATGTCGTAAGAGTAGCGGAAACCTTTATCTTCGAGCTTACGGGCGTTGGCCAGCGCTTCCGCGATGGTTTCGCCGGTAACAAACTGCTCGCCCATCAGGCGCATCGCCATATCCACGCCTTTGCGGATCAGCGGTTCACCGCTCTTGCCGATGATGCGGTTCAGGGAGCGGGAGAGGTTGGCTTCGTTATGGGTCGAGACCAGTCGGCCGGTAAACAGCAGGCCCCAGGTCGCCGCGTTGACGAACAGCGACGGGCTGCGGCCAATGTGTGACTGCCAGTTACCGTTGCTGATTTGTCGCGGATCAGTGCGTCACGGGTGGCTTTGTCAGGAATACGCAACAGCGCTTCCGCCAGACACATCAGCGCTACGCCTCCTGAGAGGAGAGGGAAAACTCCTGCAGCAGACCCTGTACCATTCCGGCGCGGCCGGTGGCATTTTTCTGGTTACGCAGTTTGTCGGCAAGCTGATACGCCAGGCTGTGCGCCTGAGAGGCAATGGCTTCTGGCAGACGGGCCTGCTCCAGCAGCATCGGTACGGCGTCGGTTTCGGCACGACGGTAAGCACCGGTAATGGCGGCGCGGCTGACCGACTGAGGCAGGATCTGCTCGGCGAATTCAAGGAACGGCTGATGGTTTTCGTCAGCAGCGGCGGAAACCTCATCACTTTCATTGGCTGCACCCGCCAGCAGCGCGGGCAGCTCTGGCAGCCCCTCATCGCTTTCGAGTCTTTCGAGGTAGTTAAAAATCGCCTGCTTGATTAGCCAGTGCGGCGTGCGGTCAATGCGGGTTGCTGCGGTCTTAATCCGTTCGCGGGTTGCGTCATCCAGCTTAACCCCCATGGTGGTCATACCCATGCCAAAGCTCCTGTTGTTCTGTCGTCGTGTGCTATCGATAGTGAAATATCCACCATGTTGCAACTTTGTGCAACCGTGTTAAATGTGACCTGGTTTGCAACCCAGGAAATGAATGGATTGTTAAGAGATGGTTAGCTGGAAAAAAGTGCTGGCTTCTGGATGAGAGGCCTGTTTTTATGCGGGACTTAACACTTTTAAAAGGTGCAACCCGTAAAAGCGTGAGCGAGTGCAACCTATACGAAAGACGTATAAAACCAGGGATGAATTTGATGTAAATGCAGTGTTAAATCGTTTGTGTGCGAGCACTGCTTACGGCAGGATACGCGCGGCCAACAGAAACACATACACACATCACTACGTTCCGGTGATGACATAACAAGGCAACCCGGACGGTTGTCGCTCGACATTTTGGAGAATTTAAATGGCAATTAGCACACCGATGCTGGTGACATTTCTCGTTTATATATTTGGCATGATCCTGATAGGGTTTTTGGCATGGCGTTCAACAAAGAACTTTGACGACTACATTCTGGGCGGGCGTAGCTTAGGGCCGATGGTCACCGCACTCTCTGCGGGCGCGTCCGACATGAGCGGCTGGCTGCTGATGGGGCTGCCGGGGGCGATTTTCATCTCCGGTATTTCTGAAAGCTGGATCGCCATTGGCCTGACCGTCGGGGCATGGATCAACTGGAAGCTGGTTGCGGGCCGTCTGCGCGTGCATACCGAAGCCAACAACAATGCGTTGACCCTGCCGGATTACTTCACCGGACGCTTTGAAGATAACAGCCGCGTGCTGCGCATTATCTCTGCGCTGGTTATCCTCGTGTTCTTCACCATCTATTGTGCCTCTGGCATTGTGGCCGGTGCGCGCCTGTTCGAAAGCACCTTCGGCATGAGCTATGAAACGGCGCTGTGGGCCGGTGCTGCGGCAACCATTCTTTATACCTTCGTGGGCGGTTTCCTGGCCGTAAGCTGGACTGACACCGTGCAGGCGAGCCTGATGATCTTCGCTCTGATCCTGACGCCAGTCATTGTCATCTTCACCGTCGGCGGCTTTGCTGATTCGCTGGAAGTGATTAAGCAGAAGAGCATTGAAAACGTCGACATGCTGAAAGGCTGAACTTTGTCGCCATCGTTTCTCTGATGGGCTGGGGTCTGGGCTACTTCGGTCAGCCGCACATTCTGGCGCGCTTCATGGCCGCTGACTCTCACCACACGATTGTTCATGCCCGTCGTATCAGTATGACGTGGATGATCCTCTGCCTGGCGGGTGCCTGTGCAGTTGGCTTCTTCGGCATCGCTTACTTCAACAATAACCCGGCGCAGGCAGGTGCAGTAAACCAGAACGCCGAGCGTGTGTTCATCGAACTGGCGGGCATTCTGTTCAACCGTGGATTGCCGGTATTCTGCTCTCCGCGATCCTGGCGGCCGTGATGTCCACCCTGAGCTGCCAGCTGCTGGTCTGCTCAAGTGCAATCACCGAAGACCTCTACAAAGCGTTCCTGCGTAAAGATGCGAGCCAGAAAGAGCTGGTATGGGTGGGGCGTTTCATGGTGCTGGTGGTGGCCTTAATTGCTATTGCGCTGGCGGCAAACCCTGAGAACCGCGTGCTGGGCCTGGTGAGCTACGCGTGGGCGGGCTTTGGTGCGGCGTTTGGTCCGGTGGTGCTCTTCTCGGTGCTGTGGTCGCGCATGACCCGCAACGGCGCGCTGGCAGGGATGATTATCGGTGCGCTTACCGTTATCGTCTGGAAGCAGTTCGCCTGGCTCGGTCTGTACGAAATTATCCCGGGCTTCATCTTCGGCAGTATCGGCATTGTGGTGTTCAGCCTGCTGGGTAAAGCGCCTTCTGCCTCAATGCAGAAACGTTTTGCCGAAGCAGACGCACACTATCACACTGCACCGCCGTCTAAGCTGCAGGCTGAGTAATCTTTTTCGCTGATAGACAGGCCGGGTAAGCGCGCGCGCTACCCGGCTTTTTTCTTGCCAAAATCCGCAATTTACGATGATATCGCTGTGCTTATAACAATGAGGATAGCGAAGCATGACAATCAAAACAGGGGTAATGGCAGCGGCATTATTGATGCTGGCGGGCTGCAGTGTGCCGTCGCAACACGCGGCGATGGAGACCTGCAAAGCAGATAACCAGATGCAGCAAACCACGCTCTATTTCGGGCTAAACCGTCCCGCAGGCGCGCAAATCACCACCGGCGAGTGGCAGCAGTTCGTTGACCAGGACGTGACGCCGCGTTTTCGCGATGGCCTGACGGTCTTTGATGCGCGCGGGCAGTGGCTGGGTAACGACGGGAAAGTGGCGCGTGAACCGAGTAAGGCGCTTATGCTGATCCACGGTAAAGATGCGCAGAGCGAGAAGAATATTGAAGCGTTGCGCGGTATTTATAAATCACGCTTCGCGCAGGAGTCGGTGATGCGGGTCGATCAGCCGGTGTGCGTGCAGTTTTAATGAAAAACGGCGGGAGAACCCGCCGTTATCGCTTACAGCACCAGTCCTGCAAAGCTGGCGGACAGCAAACTGACCAGCGTCGCGCCATACACCAGACGTAAGCCAAAACGCGATACCACGTTCCCCTGTTGCTCGTTCAGGCCTTTGATCGCCCCGGCCACAATGCCGATAGAGGCAAAGTTAGCGAACGACACCAGGAAAACGGACAAAATGCCCAGTCCGCGGGGTGACATCTGATGCGCAATTTTTTGCAGCTCAATCATTGCCACAAATTCATTTGCGACCAGCTTGGTTGCCATAATACTGCCGGCATTCAACGCGTCGCTCAGCGGAATACCAACCAGCCACGCCAGCGGATAAAATACATAGCCCAGGATCTGCTGGAAGCTCATACCAAATACGCTGGAGAAGAGGGCGTTAACGGCGCTAATAAGGGCAATAAAGCCAATCAGCATCGCCAGAATAATCATCGCCACTTTAAAACCGGCCAGAATATACTCGCCAAGCATTTCGAAGAAGCTCTGGGACTCGTGCAGCTTTTCAAGCTTGATGTCCGGCTCTGCTTCCGGCGCGCCGGGTTGATAATGGAGAGAATAATAAAGGTGCTGAACATGTTCAGGATGAGTGCGGCAACGACAAATTTGGCGTCGAGCATGGTCATATAGGCACCGACAATCGACAGAGATACCGTCGACATGGCCGTGGCCGCCATGGTGAAGAGACGGCGAGAGGAGAGGTCGCCCAGTACACCCTTGTAGGCAATAAAGTTTTCAGACTGTCCGAGGATCAGCGAGCTCACCGCGTTGAACGATTCCAGCTTACCCATGCCATTCAGTTTTGACAGCAGTGTCCCGATCACCCGAATAAAAATCGGCAGAATTCGCCAGTGCTGAAGAATACCAATCAGTGCGGAGATAAAAATAATCGGGCAGAGTACGCCGAGGAAAATGAACGCCAGTCCTTTTTCACCCATCCCGCCAAAGACGAAATTGGTGCCTTCAGCCGCGAATTTCAGCAGTGACTCAAAGAATCCCGAGACATATTTAATAATGAACAGCCCGCTTTCGGCATGCAGGAAAAAGAACGCCAGGGCTATTTCAATGACAATCAGCTGTAAAACAAAACGAATGCGAATTTTTCGGCGGTCGAAACTCACCAGCAGGCAAGCGCAAGAATAATCACCAGCGCCAGCAGGAAATGGATAATGTTAAACATGGTTAATTTTCAGTTGGTTTTTGAGGCAGATATTTAGCCACAGCCCTGATTAACCGTAAATGGGCATTTTCGCTATAACTTATAAACTTAACGATAACGCCAGCAATTATTACCAGGCTGGGTGTTTACAACTCGTCATCAAAACAACACACATTTCGCTTGTTTTTCTTGCTGGCGTAATGATAATCACTATCACAAGAATTTACCTTTCTTTGCATCAGTTGACCGCGATAAACATTTAAGGTGTCGGCATGTTTGTTCCATTTCTCATTATGTTACGTGAAGGTCTCGAAGCGGCCCTCATCGTCAGCCTCATCGCCAGTTATCTGAAGCGAACCCAGCGTGGACGCTGGATCGGTGTCATGTGGATTGGGGTATTCCTCGCCGCAGCACTCTGTCTGGGCCTTGGCATTCTTATCAATGAAACCACCGGTGAGTTTCCCCAGAAAGAGCAAGAGTTGTTTGAAGGGATCGTGGCCGTCATTGCCGTGGTAATCCTCACCTGGATGGTGTTCTGGATGCGTAAAGTGTCCCGCAACGTGAAGATGCAGCTGGAGCAGGCGGTGGATAACGCCCTGCAAAAGGGCAATAACCACGGCTGGGCGCTGATCATGATGGTCTTTTTCGCCGTGGCGCGGGAAGGGCTGGAGTCGGTTTTCTTCCTGCTGGCGGCATTTCAGCAGGATGTGGGGATCTGGCCACCGCTGGGTGCGATGCTGGGTCTGGCCACTGCGGTGGTGCTGGGCTTCCTGCTCTACTGGGGCGGCATTCGTCTTAACCTGGGTGCGTTCTTTAAATGGACCAGCCTGTTTATTCTGCTGGTGGCCGCTGGGCTGGCGGCGGGGGCGATCCGCGCTTTCCACGAAGCGGGCCTGTGGAATCACTTCCAGGAAGTGGCGTTCGACCTCAGTAATGTGCTCTCAACGCACTCCCTGACCGGTACCTTGCTCGAAGGTATTTTTGGTTACCAGGAAACGCCGAGCGTCAGCGAAGTGGCAATGTACTTTATCTATTTGGTTCCGGCGCTGGTGTTGTTTGCCATGCCGCCGCGCACCGGCACTCAGACGTCGCGCGTTGCGCCGTAATCTGTCTGCATTAGTTACAACATACTTTTAAAGGGAAGAGTCATGGCAATTCAGTTCCGTCGTAGTGCGTTATGCGCAGGCATTGCCGCGCTGTTCGCTTCAGCATTTTCCGCCTGGGGCGCGGATGTTCCGCAGGTCAAGGTTTCGGTCAATGATAAGCAGTGCGAGCCAATGACCATCACGGTCAACAGCGGCAAAACCCAGTTTATTATTCAGAACCACAGCCAGAAGGCGCTGGAGTGGGAAATCCTGAAAGGCGTCATGGTGGTGGAAGAGCGTGAAAATATCGCGCCGGGCTTTAGTCAGAAGATGACCGCCAACCTGCAGCCGGGTGAATATGAGATGACCTGCGGGCTGCTGACGAACCCTAAAGGCAAGCTTATCGTGAAGGGCGACGCCACGGCCGACGCCGGAAAAGGCACGGCTCTGTTGAGCCTGGGTGATGCGATTACTGCTTACAAAGCGTATGTCATCAAAGAGACGGCGGACCTGGCTACCGGTACCAAAGCCTTCACCGATGCGGTGAAAGCGGGCGATATCGCGAAAGCGAAATCCCTGTATGCGCCAACCCGCCAGCATTACGAGCGGATTGAACCGATTGCCGAGTTGTTCTCTGACCTGGATGGCAGCATTGATGCCCGTGAAGATGATTTTGAGCAGAAAGCAGCCGACCCGAAATTTACCGGCTTCCACCGTCTGGAGAAAGCCCTGTTTGGCGATAACACTCTCAAAGGGATGGATAAATATGCCGATCAGCTGAACAGTGACGTGCTTGAGCTGCAAAAACGCATCGGCGAGCTGGCCTTCCCGCCATCAAAAGTGGTGGCGGTGCCGCGGGTCTGATTGAAGAAGTGGCGGCAAGTAAAATCAGCGGTGAAGAAGACCGTTACAGCCACACCGACCTGTGGGACTTCCAGGCCAACGTCGATGGCGCGCAGAAAATTGTCGATCTGCTGCGTCCTCAGCTGCAGAAAGATAACAGCGAACTGCTGGCGAAAGTGGATGCCAACTTCAAAAAAGTCGACACCATTCTGGCGAAGTACCGTACCAAAGACGGGTTTGAAACCTACGATAAACTGACCGATGCCGACCGTAACGCGCTGAAAGGCCCGATTACCACACTGGCGGAAGATCTCTCCCTGCTGCGTGGCGTACTGGGTCTGGATTAAGCACGATGAACAAGCAGAATGAACACGACGTGGTGGAACCTTCACGTCGTCGATTGTTAAAAGGAGTAGGGGCGCTGGGGGGCGCCCTTGCTCTGGCCGGAGGGTGCCCGGTGGCGCATGCGGCGAAACCGCAAAGTGCTCCAGGCACGCTGTCACCCAATGCACGCATGGAGACGCAGCCTTTTTATGGCGAGCATCAGTCGGGCATTCTGACGCCACAGCAGGCCTCCATGATGCTGGTGGCTTTTGATTCGCTGGCAAGCGATAAAGCCGATCTTGAGCGTTTGTTCCGCCTGCTGACGACGCGCATCGCGTTTCTCACCGCCGGTGGTCCGGCGCCGGACACGCCTAACCCACGTCTGCCGCCGATGGACTCCGGTATCCTCGGGGCATTCATCGCTCCGGATAACCTGACGATAACCGTTTCGCTCGGTGAGTCGCTGTTTGATGCGCGCTACGGCTGGCAAAACAGAAGCCAAAAGCGCTGCAGAAAATGACGCGTTTCCCGAATGACTCTCTGGATGCTGCTCTCTGCCATGGCGATCTGCTCCTGCAAATTTGCGCCAACACCCAGGATACGGTGATCCACGCGCTGCGCGACATCATCAAGCACACGCCGGACCTGCTGAGCGTTCGCTGGAAGCGGGAAGGGTTTATCTCTGACCATGCCGCCCGCAGCAAAGGGAAAGAGACGCCGGTTAACCTGCTGGGCTTTAAAGACGGCACGGCCAACCCGGACAGCCGTAATGATCCGCTCATGAAAGAGGTGGTCTGGGTGACGGCCGATCAGGCGAGCCGGCATGGGCTGTGGGGGGAAGTTATCAGGCGGTGCGGGATTATTCAGTTCCACGTGGAGTTCTGGGACCGTACGCCGCTCAAAGAGCAGCAGACGATTTTTGGCCGCGATAAACAGAGTGGCGCTCCGCTCGGGATGAAGAACGAGCATGATGTGCCTGACTACGCCAGCGATCCGAATGGCGATGTCATCGCACTGGACAGCCATATCCGCCTGGCTAATCCGCGTACCAAAGAGACACAATCCAGCCTGATGATGCGTCGGGGATATAGCTATTCACTTGGCGTAACCAACGCCGGCCAACTCGATATGGGGCTGCTGTTTGTCTGCTATCAGCACGACCTGGAGAAGGGCTTCCTGACCGTACAGAAACGCTTAAACGGGGAAGCGCTGGAAGAGTACATTAAACCCATCGGCGGCGGTTATTTCTTTGCCCTGCCTGGCGCACGCGATCGCAACGCCTATCTCGCTCAAGGGTTGATTGAAGCCTGATAATTGTCCCTGCGATAATTCGCGGGGACATTATTTTTTCATATGCCTGTCCTGCTGTTATATTTCTGTAATATTCCTGTATGAGACTGATTTCCACTGTAGGGACAGTCTTAAAGTTACGTTCAGGTAAAATAAATGTTGCATTTATGATAACTCCTGATGTACTTAAGATAAGACAGCGGTAGTTCCCGGCAGTGATGCTGAATCACTATGGAGATCGCGAATGGTTGCGTCCTGTACTGGACATGGTAAACACAACACCCGCAGCACCCGGCGCGGAGGCTCAGACTCCGGCAGCGATTTCCTCACCACAAAATTATCCCCCTCGACTCAAGAATCTCTTTCGACCGACGTGCAGAATGGTGCGCGTAGCCGTTCTGTTGCGTCATCCGGTAAAGCAAGCAATGGCTTACAAGGAAGCCAACCCTCTGATGTTCGTGCGCATAATCGTGCTGAAACTAGCACGTGTGATGAATACCAACAACTCAAGGTGCTATCCATGGGAAGACAAAAAGCAGTGATCAAGCTCGTCGCGAAGCAAAACGTGTGCTGAGACGGGATTCACGTAGTCATAAACAGCGTGAAGAAGAATCGGTCACCTCGCTTGTGCAGATGAGTGGCGTAGAAGCAATTGGCATGGCCCGAGACAGCCGTGATAATTCTCCAATTGTGGCGCGCAATGAGGCTCAGGCGCACTACCTGAATGCTATCGAGAGTAAACAGCTCATCTTTGCAACCGGCGAAGCCGGATGCGGGAAAACGTGGATCAGTGCAGCCAAAGCGGCAGAGGCGCTGATCCATAAAGACGTGGAGAGAATTATTGTCACCCGTCCGGTACTGCAGGCTGATGAAGATCTTGGCTTCTTGCCCGGAGATATTTCAGAGAAGTTTGCCCCTTACTTCAGGCCCGTCTATGACGTGCTGGTGAAACGTCTGGGAGCATCCTTTATGCAGTACTGTCTGCGACCAGAGATTGGCAAGGTGGAAATCGCGCCGTTCGCTTATATGCGCGGACGTACATTTGAAAATGCGGTCGTCATTCTTGACGAGGCTCAGAACGTGACCGCAGCGCAAATGAAGATGTTTTTAACGCGCCTCGGGGAAAACGTGACGGTCATCGTCAATGGTGATATTACCCAGTGCGATCTGCCGTCGGGCGTGAAGTCCGGACTGAGCGACGCCATGTCACGTTTTGAGGAAGATGAGATGATTGGGTGGTACGCTTCACGAAAGAAGACTGCGTGCGTTCAGCGCTCTGCCAGCGCACGCTGCAAGCGTACTATTGAGTTAGCCGTTGTGTTCAAGGCCCGGGAAACCGGGCTTTGTTTTTTGTGCAGGCGTCCTGTCCGGGGAAAATAAAAGAAAAAAGCCCGTACTTTCGTACGCGCTCTCATCTTAAATATGGCGGTGAGGGGGGATTGACTCGCTTCGCTCGCCCTGCGGGCAGCCTGTTCGCTGCGCGCTCAGTCTGTCCAACTGGCTGTCGCCCGTTGTCGAACCCCGGTCGGGGATTCTCATCCCCCCTGTCCGGGGAATATAAAAGAAAAAAGCCCGTACTTTCGTACGAGCTCTTATCTTGAAAGATGGCGGTGAGGGGGGATTCGAACCCCCGATTACGTTGCCGTATACACACTTTCCAGGCGTGCTCCTTCAGCCACTCGGACACCTCACCAT
>ENA-OQHY01001215-OQHY01001215.1-human-gut-metagenome-genome-assembly--contig:-NODE-1215-length-11485-cov-5.640958_pt1 | contig 11485 bp, 16 predicted proteins | sample MGYA00242570_ERZ504733 | MGnify/ENA primary metagenome ERZ504733 (study PRJEB26092, sample SAMD00036219) | human gut metagenome | host: Homo sapiens | study: EMG produced TPA metagenomics assembly of...
CCGGAATTCCTGGATGAGAAAAAGGCGGGCTGTCGGATCGATGTGGAGGAGCTTTATCATCCGCTTCTGACACATCCGGTGGCAAACAGTCTGTATGCGGAGGGCGGAATTCTGCTGACCGGCTCGATTCACTTTCGTTCACTTCTGCTTCTGATGCAGATATTTTTCTCTCGTTGCCATGCCGCCGCGAATGTGGCGTTCAGACTTGTTCACATCCAGAATTTTCCTCGCCTCTGCCGCCAGACCCGGATTCACCTGTACCAGACGTGATGTCAGATCCTTATGCACGGTACTTTTGCTCACTCCGAATTTTTTCGCCGTCTGCCGTACGGTCGCTTTCGTCTCAATCATGTAAATTGCTGTCTCCACAGCACGCTCTTCGATATAGTCCCTCACAAAAAGCCTCCGAAGACGCTGTTTTTACAGTGTATTCGGAGGCTTTGATGGTATGTCTTCTATTTTATTATTTGTAATATACCCATACCGCTTTTGTCTGTTCCAGCACCTGATCGATATCCCAGGTTTTTTCGGAATTTTTTCTGCTGTTTGGGTCGTTGATTTTCAGTCTGCCATTCTGCAATCCGGTAAGAACGATAAAATGACCGTTGCTGGTAAACTCCCCGGGTCCCATCAGGGCAATGATGGGTTTCCGGCCTGCAGGTTGTTTTCCACCCGTTCCCGTTCCACAGGGATTTCTTTGCTGGAAAGGCCGATCTGCCGGGCTCCTTCCAGCATCAGAGACCAGGCGGTTCCGCTGCCGTCTACGGCATAGCCGTTCTGTGAGGCAAAATCGGCGACCCAGCGCGGATTTTTGTGATATCGCCAGTCATGAAAATGGCAACCATGGAAAGTGCTGTCGGTCCGCAGCCGCTTAATCCCATCACTTCACCGGCATATCGGTGATAGCCCCATCTCTGATCCCACTGCAAGAGAAGCGGAACCTCCGATGCGGATGACAGGTCGCTCAGGTCAATCTCCGGCTCCTCCTCTTTTTTCAACGGATATTCTTCGACGAACGTCTCCGTCTCATTGTTTCTCTCGTAAAGCGACAACAGCTCCTCCGGGTACTGATCCATTGAAATGCCGTTTGCTTTCGCATACCGTTGGATCGGATTCTGCCGGAAGCGCCGCACACCGCCCAAAAACAGAAGACAGCCGAACAGCAATAGCAGCCCGCGGATCCGCCATACCTTTCTTTTTCGTCTCCGTGCTCTTTCTCTTCTTTGTATTATCCTTCTTTGTGTCATTCTTTTTTGTTCTGCTGTCTCTTGCCATTCCAGTGTATTGTTTTCACGGATCATGAAAAATCCCCCTCCCGATCTTATGGTGTACTCCCAAAATCTTTCTGTGCCTGATTTTGTGAGCTGATTGAGAGTACATTCTTCCTTTTCATCATAACAAATTTCCGATTTTTCTTTTTGTATATTTTCCGAAGAAAAACTGCTTTTTTCCGTCTGCTTTCTTAAGATTTTTTGTATCTGTGCAAAGCCATGCGAAACGGAAGCAAAACCGCAAGCAGGAAAAAGATGGCAAATTCCGGAAATATCATTGAGAAAAAAGTTCAAAAATGGTAAAATAGGAAAAACAACATCTTTAAGCGGAGGATAAAACAAAATGAAAAAACTGAAAGTAAAAAAAGGCAGCACCTGTATGGCTTGTCTTGCCTGTGTGGGAGCATGTTCTGAGGCATTTTATAAGGTATTTGATCCGGACAAGGCATGTCTGCAGATCGTAGAGAAAAAGGCTGTTCGCCCGATCGCCTGTCCGCAGTGCGGTAAATGTGCCGAGGCCTGTCCGGAAGGCGCCATCACCCAGAACCCGAAGGGCGTTTACATGATCAACAAGAAAAAATGTACGGGATGCGGAGCCTGTGCGAAGGCCTGTCCATTTGGCCTGATCGTAAAAACCGAGGGAAATCCGGCTTCCAAATGTATCGCCTGCGGTATCTGCGCGAAAGCCTGCCCGATGGATGTACTGGAAGTTGTGGACGAATAATGATCCGAACTCTTAGATATCGCCAGGATCTCGTGTAAGCACAGATCCTGACTCATTGCTCACATAAACATAAAAATGCACTGTGGAACGTCGTCGGACAATTCCACAGTGCATTTTTCTGTTAAACGAAAAACAATTGATTCCCGTTCGCTGCCTGGCAGAATGATCAATGCCCGTTTCCACAGACAGCATTCCGACAAAAGGGACAAACTTTACAATTTTACTCCCGCGCCAGCAGAACCATCGATTTTGCCGGAAGCATCATGCTTTCTTTCATCTCTGCTCCATCCTCTGCGCAGCGTTTTCCATCGCAGAGCAGTTTCCAGTTTCCTTCCGGAAGTTTCTGCAAAGCTTCTTTTTCCCATGGATTGTAGAAGACGCAGACTGCGCGGCCATCCGGTATTCCAGTTCGTAACCTGCGATCTGGTTTTCACGGAAAAATGTCTTTTTACAGTCCGGCTCGCACGTTCCGTATGCCTGAAATTTTCGGCGCAGAGCGAGAAGACCACGGTAATAGTCCACCAGCTCTTCCTGCTCTAAGGCGCGTGTCCAGTCAATTTTGTTGAGCTGCCACGACGATTTGAAGCTGTTTCCTTCGCCATGCTTCGTGCGCGCAAATTCCTCACCCGCCTGGAAAAACGGCATTCCCTTGCAGGTCATCACAATGCCCGCCGCCAGACGGTTCATCGAAAGCGTCCGCTCATCCATCTTGTCAAAATCCGGCTCCGCATCCTCCTTCCGCTTCGGATCGGACAGTTTTAATTTATCCCACAGTGTATAATTATCATGTGCCGACACATACGGAATCAGCTGGCTCGCATTGCGCGGCTCGTAGGCTCCTTTTCCGTCCATCCAGCCATCTGTCGCAGAAAGTATTCCTGCGGAAAGACGCTCTTTTCCATTGACATAGCCTCCCTCTGCGGCAATAAAAACGCTTCCCTTGATCGAATCTCTCGTATCGTCGCAGAACATGGAAATGCCATCCATCAGCCTTCCGATATTCTGTTTATCCGACGGAAAATATCCCTCCTGCATTGCGCTTGCCGCTGCTTTCCACGGTTCACCGTAAACCAGAATCTCCTCGCCGCGCGGCATCCGGTTCAGAGCTGTGCGGATCGCATTCATGGTCTCCGTGTCATGCAGTGCCATCAGATCGAAGCGGAAACCGTCGATATGATATTCCTTCGCCCAGTAACAAACCGAGTGAACCATAAAGCGGCGGAACATCTCCCGCTCACTTGCCGTCTCGTTTCCACAGTCGGAGCCATTGGAAATCGTGCCATCCTCCCATTCACGGTAATAATAATAAGGAACTGTTTTCTGAAGCGGCGAATCGAGATTATACGTATGATTGTATACCACATCCATAATCACGCCGATGCCGGCTTTATGCAGTGCCTGAACCATTTCCTTCATTTCCCGGATACGTACCTCTCCGTGGAAAGGATCGGTTGCATAGGATCCCTCCGGCACATTATACTGCACCGGGTCGTAGCCCCAGTTGAACGCTTCCGCATCGTCTTCCGGCACACTTCCGAAATCGAAAACAGGAAGCAGATGCACATGAGAAATGCCAAGCGACTTCAGATAATCGAGCCCTGTCGCATGAATTCCGTCTCCATTCAGCGTTGTGCCTTCTTCCGTAAATGCCAGAAACTTTCCACGGTGCTTATCCGAAACACCGGAATTCGGATCGCTTGAAAAATCCTTCACATGAAGCTCATACACACAGCGGTCCTCCGGCCGGATTTCCGGTCTTTCATCCTGCTCCCAGCCTGCCGGATCCGTTTCTGCAAGATTCACCACCATGCTCCGCTCCGAATCAATACCGGAAGCCACGCCGTACGGATCTGTCGTATCAAAGACACCATCCGAGTGCAGGATATGATACGTATAATACGTTCCATACCGCGCTCCCTGCACTGCACAGCTCCAGACACCCTTTTCGCCGCGCGTCATCGCAATCGAGGCTATTTTTCGGTCCCCGCGCTCACGGCTGCTGCCGCAGGAAAACAGTTCCAGCGAAACCTCCATTGCTGTCGGCGCCCAGAGCTTCCATTCTGTCACAAACTGTTCATCCTTTTTCGGCATCTGCCAGTTTTCATCGCATTCCCCGCTCTTTTTTACCGAAACACCGAGGTCATCCCCTTCATACGTAAAGTTTTCCACAAATTCTTCCGATTCAAAAAAACTTTTCCACTCCGCCGGCGTTCTTTTCACCACCGCATTCATCTTCTTTCCCTCCATTTCTTTGTAAACCCGCAGAATCTCTCCGACACTCCACGCCTGCGCATAGCAGCCCTTCGACATCACCGGCGCCGCACCATCATAAATCTCCGCCAGATGAAACAGGCATCCTTCCTGCATCCAGCTCGCAAGACGGTCCAGTCCGCGGCGCACTTCCTGTTTTCCCTCCTTCGGGAAATAATTCAGCACCGCACGGAAATACGCCCCAAGCGGAAATCCCCAGACTGTCCCCTGATGATATGCTCTGTCACGCTCCGGCTGACTTCCACCGATCCATGGATGAAACGCCGGATCCTCCATCTCCAATGACCGCAGTCCTGCTGTCGTATACAGCTTTTCTTTAACCGCCTGTAAGATCCGCTGCCCCTGCTTCTGACTCACCATCTGAAACGGAAGCGCCAGCACAAAGACCTGATTGCATCGGAACTGCTTCTCTTCATACGTGCCGTTCAGCACATCCTTCAGATATCCTTCCTCTTCCATCCAGAACTTTTCGAGAAAACTCTTCTTCACCTGCTCCGCAAGCTTCCCATACACCGATCCATCCTTTCCGACAAACGGTGCCAGCTCTTCCAGAATCCTCAGACCATTATACCAGTATGCATTAATCTCCACTGGCTTTCCGTGACGCGGTGTCGGCAGCTCCTTGTCAATCCGCACATCCATCCACGTCACCTGCTCCAGACCGCCCCCGGCCATAATCAGCCCGTCACTGTCCATTTTAATATGGAAATCCGTTCCCTTCTGATACCAGAACACAATATCTTCCATCACCGGAAACGCCTCGCGTACAAACTCCACATCTCCTGTCTCAAGGTAATACTCATACACCACATCCAGAAACAAAAGTGCCGCATCCACCGTATTATACATCGGAAGCGCATCCCCCTCCGGAAACAGGTTCGGCATCAGTCCTTCTTTTGTATATGCCATAAAAGTCCGAAGAATGCTCTTACACTCCTCATACTCCCCAATTGCCAACGTGCACCCCGGCAGCGAAATCATCGTATCCCGCCCCCAGTCCGCAAAATAAGGAAAACCAGCCATAATACTCTTCCCACCTGTCGATGCACGTTCCGTAATATACTGACTCGCACTCACCGCCAGCCGCTTTCCCACCGGATCAGAAATCCCGGACTTTCCGCAATCATCTCCTGCCGCTTCTCTTCCTCTTCTATCCACAGCGCAATCCTTTCCTCATCCCACTTATCCACATCATCCGCGAGACTATACACAACAAAAAAGACCTGCTCCCTGCCGTCTCCCGTCATCTCAAACCGAATCCGATGATTCACGACAGCACTTCCGATGCCATCTCTTCCATCCCGCGCATCCTGCTCAAAAAACAAATCCCTCCAGATCCTCTCCTTCTCCATCTGAAGCTCCCCATTTGTCCCATAAGAAAGAATCACACCATTGCTCGCAATACACTTCCGGTCCACCGCAAAATCCTGCCCCTCCTGCAGCTGCTCCCCCTTCGCCGCAAACCGCATCACCGGCCGAACCGAAAAACTCCCCTTCTTCCCACTTCTCACCCGATACCGGACAAGAACCGTATTCTCCCCCTGAACCATCCCAATCGTCTTCTCAATCTCAACCCCCTTCACCCGGTAAAACCATACCGGCAGACTCCCCATCTCAAACCCTTCCAGAAACCGAAACCCCTCCACATTCTGCGTCCGATTCACAAACTCCTGTGAAAACAGCTCCGTCTCCTCACCATCCACCTCCAACGTCTCCCAGACATTCGAAATCAGATGCTCCCGCACCGTAGGCGCCTTCAATGCTCCCATTAACAGCGCCTGATCATTCCTCGCCGCATTCCCCATCACCGTCAGCGAACAATAACCTCCCAGTCCGTTTGTCAGCAAAAAACACTTCTTTTCTCCACTCCGGAAATCCATCCACTCCGAAGCATTCAGTCGAATCCTATCCATACCCAAAAACCTCCAAATTTCACACAATATCTTCCCGGAACTTTTCTGTTCTCATAAATCAATCACAAAAAACTCCGGAAATATTTTTTTCATTCTATCTCCAAACTTCGCACCAGTCAATAAACTCACGCCGATTCGCCCTCCGGACAGATCCAGCCTATCCTCCCGTCCTCCAACACACTCTCCCCTTCCACACACAACAATTTCACGCCGATCTGCCTCCGGCAGATCCAGCCCCTCCTCCCCACACACAAATAGAGCAGCCGACCCCTCATCGGCTACTCCACACATCATCCTTTGACGGCTCCTGAAAGCCCATCTGTATAATATCTCTGCATTACAACAAACAAAATCGCAATCGGCACCGAAATGCAAACCGCTCCCGCCGCAAAGCAAGTATACCAGCTGTCGATATACTCCTTCTCCAGCATCTTCCACAGACCCAGTGCAACCGTATAATACTTCGCATTCGCTCTGCAGATAACCTTTGCGAAAATAAAGTCCAGCCACGGTCCCAGAAATGCACTCAAAGTCGTGTACACAATAATCGGCTTACTCAGTGGAATTGTCACCTTCGTAAATACCTGGAATCTCGTTGCTCCATCCAGATAAGCCGCCTCATCCAGTGCCTTCGGAACCGTATCAAAAAATCCCTTTGCAAGCAGGAATCCCGCTCCGGAACCGCCCGAGTACACCAGAATCAATGCCACACGGATCATCGATCCCTCCGAAAGGCCAACTGCCTTTAAAATATAGTAGACAGCAACCATCGACATAAATGCCGGGAACAGACCTAAGATCATCGCGATGTTCATGTAAGTCTTACGGATTTTAAACCGCATTCTCGACATGCAGTAAGAAACCGAAAGCACAAATATTGTAGAAATCAGACAACTGAACACCGCAATGATAAATGTGTTCTTAAACATCTGCGGAAAGTCTAACACCTGCGTATCTGTAAACAGACGCACATAATTATGAAGCGTATATCCCTTTGGGAAAAAGCTGGTAACATAAGATCCCTTCTGTGTACTGAAGCTTAAGAGTGCAATCCACAGAACCGGAATCACCCACACAATCGCAAGCAGTGCCAGAACCACATGTACAATCACATCGGAAATCATTCCACGCGCTTTCATGGAGTGTGTTTTTTTCTCTTTGTTATTCATTATTGGAATCCCTCCTCGTTCTTGTAAGAACCAGTATTCCGGTACGTGATCAGTGAAACCACAGCCAGAATGACAAAGGTAAGAATACCGACAACCGCACCAACGTTAAAGTACTGTAAGTCAACCGTCAGCTTGTACAGCCAGGTAACCAGAAGGTCCGTCTTTCCGGCGGTTGCTCCGACCGGAACCGGTGCTCCTGCAGTCAGCAGATAAATAACGTTGAAGTTGTTGATATTACCCGTAAACGTCGTAATCAGATACGGAGTCGTGACAAACAGCATATACGGCAGCGTAATCTTAAAGAAAATTGTCACAGGGCCTGCGCCATCAACACGGGCTGCCTCGTAAAGCTCACCCGGAATGTTCTGTAAGATACCGGTAACCTGCATCATGGTAAACGGAATACCAACCCAGAGGTTGATGATAACAACCGTTGCTCTCGCCCAGGTCGCATTTGTCAGGAACGGAAGCGGACTGCTGATCAGACCGGCCTGAACCAAGAGGTTGTTGATCAGCCGTTGTCCTTTAACATCGTACGCATCAGAAGAAGAGAAACGAACTGCGGAATTGCAGCGGAGAGCATAAAACAGAATCTCCAGAATCCTTGATGCGGGTTGTTTTACGATTGATGACAATCGCAAGAATCATACCAAGAATATAGTTCAGGAAGGTAGCGAGCACAGCCCAGATCAGGTCCATCCAAGAACAGACCAGAATGTCTTGCCGATCGAGTTGCCCATGCCAAGAACCGTACTGAAATTTTTCAGTCCAACCCAATGAAAAATCGTCAGATGGTCGCCGACTTTACTGTAGCTGGTGAAAGCCATACAGATCATAAAGACCAGTGGAAGGATTGTGAAAATCACAATACCGAGAATCGGAAGTGTCAGCAGGGTCCAGTGCAGTCTCTTGTCAACGAGTGCTTCCAGATCCTCTTTGATGGTGTTGATATGTTTCCCTTCCTTTGCACGACACTCTACCTCATAAGCGCTCTTCATATTGACACGCCAGATCATAAAGAAGAGAACCGTAATAAAAATCGTTGCTACTCCGTAGAGCAGGAACAGAATTGTCATATCGCCGCCGGTATATTCATAAATACCTTGGCCTCGTTCCACACCTCTTCCTGCGCACGGCCGCCCAGGGTGATGAGATGATAGAGATTGTTGATACCGCCTTCGATCATAAACAGGAGATACGCAATTTCTACTGCCAGAAATAAAATACCCTTTACGATCTGTTTGTGAGCCAGATTTCCCAGTCCCAGAAAAATAACGCGCTCTTCCGATGTATCCGTGTCCGGGAAAGACAGGATCTGACTGTTTTTCTGCTCATCTTCCCACCTTGTCGTCTTTCCCTCAAGAATCTGATTCTCTCCCACCAGCAAATCTTCAAGTAAATCCCCAAAAAGATCCTGCAAATTACCGTTGAAGTAAAACGAATATTACGATTTTCAATATTCATAATACCTCCTCTCCCTTTTACTTCTGATATTCCTCAATTCTGCAAACATGTTCTTTTGTCTTTTTATTATAATTAATTCCTACCAGAAGCAAGTTTCCCTGATATTCTTCCAGACTTCTGCAATATTCTTTGTCCTTAATCTGCGCAAGCGCACCCTCTGCTGTTTTGTCCCATTTCAGTTCTACAACCAGCGCCGGTTTGTCCTGGTATCTTTTTCTTGGTACGAAAACAAGATCCGCAAACCCTTTTCCCCCAGGCAGTTCACGGTAAACCGTGTAAAAATTCCGTGCTGCATACAGCGCCAGTGAAATCGTATAGCTCAACGCATTTTCATCATTGTACTGAAGCTGTGACGTTTCAAAATGTGCCAGCCGAATTCCCTCTGCTACCTGTGTTTCCTGTTTTTCCCACACAGCCTGCAGAAGATCTGCGGAATTTTTCAGTGCCTTTGAAATATCTCCCATTGGGAAACGGTTACCGCACTGGCATATTCTGACTGTACCTCGCATTCGGAATAAAAACATATTTATTCTGTTCCTCATAACCAAGATATCCAAGATGAATCAGCAGTGTCAGCACATCATCCTCTGTCCGGAAAGTTGTCATATCATTCGTAAAACTGCCCGTGTTCACCGGAATCTTTTTCCCTGCCATCATCTGCAGTACGTCATCCCGCAGGCCGTCAAAATTCAGATCAATATACCACTGTAGTGCTTCAAATGTTTCTGTCTGATTCCAGTAATTGCCGATTTTCCGGAATCGCATGGCATTGACAACCGAACGCGGGCTGTAAACCGAACTTCTCCCGGGAACGAATAGCCGTCATACCAGTTTTTAATTTCTGCCAGATCCATCTGATACCGGCCGCAGAGTTCTTCTACTTCCTGCTCCGTAAATCCTACATATTCTGCGAGCGGCCCTGGATCAAGCATTGTAAATTCATCAAACATATTCAGTGCAGAATGGGTTCCATATTTTTTGATCGGCAGAATACCCGTCAGATAGGCAAGTGCTACGTAAACCTTATCTTTCAGAAAATCCCGCAGGAAATCAAGATACTCTTCCTGTGCTTTTTTATCCTGCTGATATTCCCGGAAAACACAGTCCCATTCATCAATGATAATGACAAACGACTGTTTTGTTGCCGCATAAATATCCTGCAGCGATTCTACCAGATCCGTATCGTCAAAGTAGTCCACGTCCGGATAACTGTTTTTCAGTTCCCGCAGCAGCATTCTTCGAACACGGTCAATCACCTGGCCAATTTCCTTGCTCCGGCTCAGAAATTCCTGCATATTCAAAAAAATCGTAGGATATTGATTTAAGTGCTGTGCAAATACAGCATTTTGAGAAATTTTCAATCCAGAAAAAAGTTCTCTGGAATCGCATTCCTTCCCATAATAAGCCGTCAGCATATCCGCCGTCATAGATTTTCCAAAGCGCCGCGGACGGCTGACACAGACATATCTCTGCACAGTATTAATCACCTGATTGGTATACTCGATCAGCCCTGTTTTATCCACATAAATTTCGGACTGAACCGCTTTTGCAAATTTTTCATTTCCCGGATTCAGATAAACTCCCATATTCCACCTGCGCCTTTCTCTTTCTACCTCTATCATACGATATTCTTGCCTTAAGTTCAATTTAGCATAAGTTGAAAAATGCCAGAATGTTTTTAACTGAGGCAAAACATTCTGGCTGTTTTTTCTGGGATTGCTATGAGTCAATTAATTAATGAATAAAGAACGCGTCCTCTTCCTCGTCTTCCACAACCGGTGTCATCGGGTTATACTCGGTTTCCACCAATTTTTTCACCAGCTCGTGATCGAAGTTGCGGCGGATTTCACAGGTTCTGTCGAAAATCATGGTTGCTTCATCCCCTGGGGTGCATGCCGGCCAGTTCGGGAGGGATGGGGTTTCCGGACTTCCGTAGCGGGCAAAGTTGATCCAGGCGGTGGCCATACGCTCCTGCAGACGGTCTGTTTCGCCCGGGACATTGCATACGGCGATGCGGTCGATGTTATGGAATACGAACGGAATCTCGGCACAATGCCATGCGGCTTTTCCGCCATCGATCGGGAATTCATAGGTAACTGATAGGAATAAGTCGGCGCTTCTGTAAACTCCGATTTCTGACGAATGAATTCGATCGTGTCCGGACGGAAGAACGTATCCACAGACCACAGATCCACAATTGTTTTGTCCGGATATGCTTTTTCAAAAAGAGAAATCAGCTCCGGCGTTGCATCACCATATTTTCTCTCAGGAACGCAATCTGTTCCTCACGGTTCATCTCATGTTTTCCCGGCACAACCGGTCCAAAATCAAACTCACCGATGTTGGTTCCTGCCAGCACAGGAATCGTTTTAGCGTGATCCGTAAATCCGCACTTGATCGGATTTCCGCGGAACCAGCCATTCTCCATCGGTCCCTGTCCGATATAGCAGCCTTTCGCAGCAACCTCTGCCTCAACTTTATTGTACGCATTTGACAGCTCATAATACGGGATCGTCTCAAGCTTCTCCACCTCGACTCGTCCAGATTCAGTTCTTTTAACAGAGCCTTCACAATCGCGGTGCCGTCTCCGTCCTCTTTCTGATAAACCTTTGCCTCATAAACACCGCTCTCGATGATACCCTTCTGGAACAGGCCGTCCTGCTGCCGGCGTAT
>ENA-OQHY01001216-OQHY01001216.1-human-gut-metagenome-genome-assembly--contig:-NODE-1216-length-11484-cov-3.037158_pt1 | contig 11484 bp, 17 predicted proteins | sample MGYA00242570_ERZ504733 | MGnify/ENA primary metagenome ERZ504733 (study PRJEB26092, sample SAMD00036219) | human gut metagenome | host: Homo sapiens | study: EMG produced TPA metagenomics assembly of...
CGCGCAGGGCGGCGATGGAGGGCGGCAGTAATAGCGAAGGCGGTACCGCACAAACCGCCCACGATGTGCATAAAATTTGCTACGTTATCGTGCACAAAGATGATATCATACACCTGCTGACCGAAATACAGCGCCGCCACCAGCAGCATGGTGACCGGGATGCCGCCGGAGAAGCCCGCCAGCGAGGAGAGCATGATAAGCATGAACACGATGCCGGACGCCCCCAGCAGCCCCGTGTGGGGAAATAGGATGCATTGCAGCACGCCGGTGACCAGCGCGGTAAACAAAATACCCTTGAGCAGCGGGATGCTGCCGTATTTCTCCTCCATGGGCGGGCCCACTACCAACAGCAGCAGCATATTGTTGAGAAAATGCTCCAGTTTGCATGGCCCAGCACATGGCCGAACAGCCGGATGTAGCCCAGTGGGTCCCGCCACGAGGAGCGGTACACACAGAACAGGTTCATGGTGCTCCAGCCGTTCGTCCAGCCGTCTGCCAACAGCACCAGCATGGACAACAGAAAAAAGGTAAGAATCACCGGCGAGTTATACTGGAGCTCCAGCTTCAGCTTGATCTTTTTCGTAAACAGTCATTCCCTTCACAGTATTGTTGGCTTTACCCTCTGGTTTGCACCCAGTATGCGCCCATGCTCTGGCCGGCTGGTTTGTTACCTCGTCGTTGAGGTATGCCGCAAGGCGCAGCTTCCGGCTGCCAACGGAGCGCGGCTTCCACCGTGGGGTACTCCACCTCGGCGTACCAGAACGCTGTGGGCAGGCCCTCGTCCACATGGTTCACCTCCAACACCGCGCCGTCCGGCAGGCGGTAGCTCCGGCGCACCTTTTTGATCAGAGGTTTACCAATAATCTTCTCTTCCAGCTGCACAAACAGGTCTTTGTCGATACTGCGCTCGATCTCCTCCCGCGCCAAGCCCCCGGCGGACTTGAAGCAGAGGATATAGTCGGTGCTGCCGCCGCTCAGTGCCTCCTCCCGGATGCGCACCGTGGGCTGCACGCTGATATAGCCCTGCCGCATGGTAAATTCTTCCTCAAGGGGCAGCCCTCCGGCCAGCCGGTCACCATCCATTTGCGTTCGATCTCCATAGCGTTTTCTTCCTTCCGCAAAATTTTGTATTTATTCTACCATATTTTTATGTTATGATAAAGAGCAGAACAAGCATCATTTTGCGCATTCTTTGTTGAAGGAGCATTTTATGAAAAGCGAACGCACTTATCCTGTATATAAAGTCAACAAGCACGCCGAGGGTCTTTTGGTGGGCGGGCACCCCTGGGTGTACGAGAACGACATTCTGGAAGCCCCCGGCACCGCGCCGGAAAACGGCACGCTGGTGGATGTGGTCAGCCCCAAGGGCGCCTATCTCGCACCGGTTTTCTCTCGCTGAAAAGCAAGATCCGGGTGCGGCTCATTTCCCGCAATGCCAACGATACCTTTGATACTGCCTTCTGGCGCCGCCGGGTGGAGTACGCATGGGCTTACCGCAAAACGGTGCTGGAGCCTGCCGACCTTTCCGCCTGCCGCTTCATTTTTGGCGAGGCAGACCAGTTCCCCGGCCTGACGGTGGACCGTTTCAACAATGTTCTGGTCACCCAGACCCTGAGCGTGGGCATGGAAAGGCTGAAGCCGGTGCTCTTCCCGCTTTTGGCTGAGGTGCTGCGGGCGGACGGACAGACCATTGACGGCATCTATGAGCGCAACGATGAAGCCCTGCGCGCCAAGGAAGGGCTGGAACAGAACAAGGGCTGGTTCGCCCTGCCCGGCGAGAGCCACCCGGAAACCACCCAGACCGAGATCTGTGAAAACGGCGTGTACTACCATGTGGACTTTGAAAACGGCCAAAAGACCGGCTTTTCCTTGACCAGAAATATAATCGTCGGGCGGTGGCACGCCTTGCCGCCGGGCATACCGTGCTGGACTGCTTTACTCACACCGGCAGCTTTGCCTTGAACGCGGCCAAGGGCGGGGCAGCCCGGGTGACTGCTGCCGACATCAGCGCCGAAGCCATTGCCATGGCAAAGCGCAACGCCGAGCGCAACGGTCTCGACAACATGGATTTCCTCTGCGAGGACACTTTTGCCCTGCTGCCCCGGCTGGAAAAGGAGGGCCACCCCTACGACTTTATCATTCTGGATCCCCCTGCCTTTACCAAGGCGCGCCGCACGGTGGAGAACGCCATGCGCGGCTACAAGGAGATCAACTACCGCGCCATGAAGCTGCTGCCCCGGGGCGGGTATCTGGCCACTGCCAGCTGCTCCCACTTTGCCACCGAGGAGTTGTTCATCAAGATGCTGCGCGCCGCCGCCAAGGACGCTCACCGGCAGCTGCGGCAGATCGAGGTAAAGCAGCAGGCACCGGATCACCCCATTCTGTGGGGCGTGCCGGAGACGAACTACCTCAAGTTTTTCCTGTTTCAGGTCATCTGATGCTTTTACAATAAGAACAATTGCCGCGCACTGCGCACCTTTCAGCCGGAGAAAGCCGTCCTGAAGGGGGCTTTTTCGATGCAAAAGTCATACCAATCGCGGTTATTCCAAAAATCCGAGATCGTGTTTGTGCAGAATCGTCAGTTTTGTCAATTGCCTTTTTTGCCCGCAAGGACTATAATTTTAGCCATAGACAGCAACGGCGCTGTGGGTCACCTCCTGACTCGCAGCGCCGTTTTTGTTAAGATGTAAGCAAGCTTTGGGTTTTTGCATTGCGGCAGACCCAAGGCGAAAGAAAAAAGTAAGATCAAGTAAGGAGTAGGATTTATGGCAGCAAATGTTATGGAGATCTACGGCAGCAAGGTCTTTAATGAGCACGTTATGAAGGAGCGCCTGCCCAGCGCTACCTACAAGAGCCTGAAGAACACCCTGCACAAGGGTGCTCCGCTGGATATCGAGGTGGCAAACGTCGTTGCAGCGTGATGAAGCGCTGGGCTATGGAGCTGGGTGCCACCCATTACACCCACTGGTTCCAGCCCCTGACCGGCATCACCAGCGAGAAGCACGATGCTTCGTCAGCCCTGTGGGCGACGGCACCGCCATCATGGAGTTCTCCGGCAAGGAGCTGGTACGCGGCGAGCCCGATGCATCCTCCTTTCCTTCCGGTGGTCTGCGCGCCACCTGTGAGGCACGCGGCTACACCGCATGGGACCCCACCAGCTACGCCTTTGTGAAGGATGACGTGCTGTGCATCCCCACCGCATTCGTCAGCTACACCGGCGAGGCTCTGGATAAAAAGACTCCCCTGCTGCGTTCCATGAACGCACTGTCCGGTCAGGCCGTCCGCATCCTGAAGCTGTTCGGCAAGGATGTGGACTACGTTTCCACCACCGTCGGCCCCGAGCAGGAGTACTTCCTGGTCAAAAAGGAGGACTACGAGGCACGTCAGGATCTGATCCTTACCGGCCGCACCCTGTTTGGCGCTCCCTCTGCCAAGGGTCAGGAGCTGGAGGAGCACTACTTCGGTGTCATCCGTCCCGAGGTTTCTGCGTTCATGAAGGAACTGGACGAGGAGCTGTGGAAGCTGGGCGTGCCTGCCAAGACCAAGCACAACGAGGTTGCTCCCTGCCAGCACGAGCTTGCTCCCATCTTCGATACCACCAACGTAGCCATCGACCACAACCTGCTGACCATGGAAATGATGCGCAAGATCGCACCCAAGTACGGTCTGGTCTGCCTGCAGCATGAGAAGCCCTTTGAAGGCGTGAACGGCAGCGGCAAGCACAACAACTGGTCCATGAGCACCACCCACGAGAACCTGCTGGATCCCGGCGACACCCCCATGGAGAACCTGCAGTTCCTGATCTTCCTGGCCGCTGTTATCAAGGCTGTGGATGAGTACGCTGACCTGCTGCGCACCTCTGTGGCCACCCCGGGCAACGATCACCGTCTGGGCGCTAACGAAGCACCTCCGGCCATCATCTCCATCTTCGTGGGCGAGGAGCTGGAAGCTGTCATCGATGCGATCGCATCCGATTCTCCCTATGCCGGCCCCGTCAAGATGAAGATGGATCTGGGCGTGGACGTTCTGCCCAAGTTCAGCAAGGACACCACCGACCGCAACCGTACCTCTCCCTTCGCTTTCACCGGCAACAAGTTCGAGTTCCGTATGCCCGGCTCTGCCGAGAACCTGAGCGACTGCAACACCATCCTGAACACCGCTGTCGCCAAGGAACTGAAGGCTACGCCGACGAACTGGAGGGCGCTGAGGACTTACCAGTGCAGCCATCGCTCTGATCAAGCGCACCATCCGCGACCATCGCCGCGTTATTTTCAACGGCAACGGCTATACCGCCGAGTGGGAGCCGAGGCAGCCAAGCGCGGCCTGCCCAACAAGAAGAATACCCCCGCTGCTCTGCCCGCACTGGTCGAGCCCAAGAACATCCAGCTGATGGAGGAGTTCGGCGTGCTGACCAAGGTGGAGATGGAAAGCCGCTACGAGGTCGAGATGGAGCACTACTCCAAGATCATCAACATCGAGGCTCTGACCATGCTGGAGATGGCCCGCAAGCAGCTGCTGCCCGCCATCAACGCCTACATGAGCGAGGTTGCCAATACCGCCGCCTCCAAGCTGGCTGTCAGCGAGCACATCAGCGTGCGCAGCGAGACCAAGACTTTGGAAAAGCTTTCTTCTGACGCCGATACCATGAGCGATGCCATCGACACCCTGCAGGATGCCGTGAATGCCGCAAAGGCACTGCCCACTGAGAGCGAGAAGGCCGTTGCCTTCCACGATAACGTTCTCCCTGTGATGGATGCCCTGCGTGCCGCTGCCGACGATGCCGAGACTATCTGCGGCGAGGATTACTGGCCTCTGCCCAGCTACAGCAAGATGCTTTACTACGTCTGATAATCTCCTGACAGCGTAAAAAAATAAGCATCCGCCGGCTGCCGGATCAATTAGCCATTCTCCTTTTCCTATTTCTTACACCAGCCAAAGACCTGCTCCCTTTTTGAGGGCAGGCCTTTGGGCGTTTTATTTGAAATGCAGTTTTTGTAAGGGGGTTATTTATGAGCTATTCCACCCAACAGGATATTCTGGATTTCGTGGAGGACAACAACGTCAAATTTGTGCGCTTTGCCTTCTGTGATATTTTTGGCACCCAGAAGAACATTGCCGTGCTGGCTAGCAATCTGTCCAAGGCGCTGGAAGAGGGCGTGTGCTTTGACGGCAGTTCCATTGCGGGCTTTATGCACGTTGAGGAAAGCGACCTTGTACTGCGGCCGGATCTTTCCACCGTGACCATCCTGCCGTGGCGTCCCACCGAAGGCCGAGTGATGCAGTTCTTCTGCGATGTGGAAAAGCCGGACGGCGCAGCTTCAGCGGCAACTGCCGGGGCTTTTTGCGGGATGTGAACCGTAAATTCAAAAAGCTGGGGCTTACCTGCAACGTGGGTACCGAGTGCGAGTTTTATCTGTTTGAAAAGGACGACCGTGGCCACCCTACCTGCATTCCCATTGACTTCGGCGGATATTTTGACGTTGCGCCGCTGGATGCGGGTGAAAATCTGCGCCGGGATATCTGCCTGACCATGGAGCAGATGGGTATGGCACCCCAGCACAGCCACCACGAAAGCGGCAACGGCCAGAACGAGATCGACTGCCGCTACGCTGGGCCGCTGAAAACCGCCGACAACGTGATGACCTTTAAGCAGATCGTCCGTGCCATTGCCATGCGCAACGGCCTGCACGCCAGCTTTCTGCCCAAGCCCCTGCCCCAGCAGGCCGGCAGCGGGCTGCACATCAACCTCTCGCTTTGCATGGACGGCAAGAACCTGTTTGAGGGCGATATTGCCCCGGACAGCATTGCCGGCAGCTTTATGGCCGGTGTGCTGGCACACAGCCGGGAACTGACCGTGTTTACCAATCCCCTGCCAACAGCTACCAGCGCTTTGGCTGTGACGAAGCGCCCCGCTATGTGAGCTGGAGCCGCCAGAACCGCAGCCAGCTGGTGCGCATTCCCATGGTCAAGGGCGACAACTGCCGCATGGAGCTGCGCAGCCCGGACCCCGCCTGCAATCCGTATCTGGCCATTGGCTGATCCTTGCCGCCGGATTGGACGGCATTGAGCAGCACATGGTCTTGCAGCCGCCGGTGAACCGCAACCTGTTCGATGCCGCCGAGGCCAAGGGACTGGGGCTTGAGACCCTGCCCGCCACCCTTGAGGAGGCGGTGCAGGTGGCCGAGGAGAGTGAGTTCCTGCGCCGGGTGCTGCCAGAGGGGCTTTCTAAACGCTATTTCTCGGAGGAGCTCAAGCGCTGCGCCGCACTGCGGAGTGCGCCTGACCGGGCCGAGCACGAGCGCGTCTACTATTTTAACGCCATCTGATCCCTGCCAGCGCAGGAGAAAGGAGTGCGGAAAATGGGACGCGCACTGATCGTAAGCGCCGGTGCCAACTCCAACGAGTATATTGCCGCGCGGCTGTCCGAGATGGGTTACAGCCGCCCGGTGATCATTCCCAGCGGAGCCGAGGCGCGGCGCAGAATGTCGGAATCTGATTTTGAGTTGATCGTGGTCAACGCTCCCCTGCCCGATGAGTTCGGGCACGAATTGTGCATCACCGCTGTGGAGCAGACCGATGCCGGTGTGGTCTTTCTGGTAAAGGCCGCACAGGCTGAGCAGCTGCTTGCCCCCCTGAACGAGCAGGGGGTGCTGCTGCTGAGCAAGCCCTTCACCACCCGTTGTTTTTGCAGGCCATGCACATGGCGGCTGCCGGCAACCACCGCTTGCAGCGTCTGCGGCAGGAGAACGCCCGCCTGCAGGACAAGATCGGGCAGCTGCGGCTGGTCAGCCGGGCAAAGTGCTGTCTGGTAGAGCACGCCCACATGACCGAGGCCGAAGCGCACCGCTACCTTGAAAAACAGGCTATGGACACCCGCCGCGACCGCGCCGAGGTGGCGCAGGAGGTGCTGGAGGAGTACGCTGACAGAAGCGAATGAGACATAGGGCTTCGCCACGCACCCGCAGGGAAAGAGGTGCGCCGGGAGCGGGCCTTTTATGGGAGAGTTTTATTCTACAACAAAGGAAGGTATATTTTTATGGCAAAATTTATTTTTGTGACCGGCGGCGTGGTCTCCGGTCTGGGCAAGGGCATTACCGCTGCATCTCTGGGCCGGCTTTTGAAGTGCCGCGGCCTGAAGGTGGCCAGCCAGAAGCTGGACCCCTATGTGAACGTGGACCCGGGCACCATGAGCCCGCTGCAGCACGGCGAGGTGTTCGTGACCGATGACGGCACCGAGACCGATCTGGATCTGGGACACTACGAGCGCTTCATCGACGAAAATCTGAACAAGTACTCCAACCTGACCACCGGCAAGGTGTACTGGAACGTGCTGAACAAGGAGCGTCAGGGCGCTTATCTGGGACAGACGGTGCAGATCATCCCCCACATCACCAACGAGATCAAGAGCTACATCTATAATCTGGCCTCCTCTACCGAAGCCGATGTGGTCATTACCGAGATCGGCGGCACCACCGGCGATATCGAGAGCCAGCCCTTCCTTGAAGCCATCCGTCAGGTTGGTCTGGAGCAGGGACGGGATAACTGCTGCTACATCCATGTGGTGCTGGTGCCCTACATCTCCGGCTCGGATGAATACAAGTCCAAGCCCGCGCAGCACTCGGTCAAGGAGCTGCAGGCATGGGCGTAAGCCCCGACATCATCATTCTGCGCGCAGACGGCAGCGTGGGCAGCGATATCCGCCGCAAGATCAGCACCTTCTGCAATGTCAAGCCGGAGTGTGTCATCGAGAACCTTACCATGCCGAGCCTCTACCAGTGCCCGCTGATGCTGCACACCAACGGTCTGGACGATGTAGTGGTGCAGCAGCTGCACTTGGATGTTCCCCCTGCCGACCTGACCGAGTGGAAGCAGGTGGTCTCCCGCATTGCCACTCGCAGCAAGACCTGCACCATTGCACTGGTGGGCAAGTATGTCAAGCTGCACGATGCTTACCTCTCGGTGATGGAAAGCCTGTATCATGCCGGGTTTGAGAATGACAGTCAGGTGGAGATCCGCTGGGTGGAAAGCGAGGATCTGACCGATCAGGCCGCCTGCAAGGAAGCCTTTGCGGATGTGGACGGCATCATCGTGCCCGGCGGCTTTGGCGACCGCGGCATTGAGGGTATGATTCAGGCAGCCCAGTACGCCCGCGAGAACCGTGTTCCCTGCTTTGGCATCTGCTTGGTATGCAGATCATGGTCATTGAATTTGCCCGCAATGTGCTGGGCTACAAGGACGCTAATTCCAGCGAGTTCACCCCGGACGGTGCCCACAACGTCATCTCCCTGATGCCGGACCAGCAGGGCAACATCCCCAAGGGCGGCACCATGCGTCTGGGCAAGTACCCCTGCACGGTGAAGCCCGGCACCAAGATGGCCGAGTGCTACGGCGAGAACGAGATCTGGGAGCGTCACCGCCACCGCTATGAGTTCAACAACGACTTCCGGCAGGAGATGCAGACGCCGGGCTGGTCATTTCCGGCACTAGCCCGGACGGCCATCTGGTGGAGACTGTGGAGCTGCCCGGCCGCGACTTCCATCTGGGTGCACAGTTCCACCCGGAGTTCAAGAGCCGCCCCAACCGCGCACATCCCCTGTTCAAGGGCTTTATCGCCGCTGCGCTGCGCTACCGCGCTGCCGCCCAGCGGGATATGCTGCATCTGTAATAGCATATAATATAACGGCAAGGCCGTAGCACAAAATACCGTGCTGCGGCCTTGCTTTATGTAAGACGATTTTAAATGCTTTCCGCGCCGTCCTGTCTGGCGTGATTTGCCTGCTTATTCTCGTACATCCGCTGGTCGGCGATATAGCGCACCTGCTGCACGTCCACGCTTTCGGCGGGGTACAGGGCGTAGCCGCAGCTGGCACCCACGCTCACGGTATTGCCGTCGATCTCGTAGGGCACAGCGACCATCTCACAGATCAGGTTCATCTTGCTGGCGCAGGCCTCCGACTCCATTGGGCCAAGCAGCAACAGTGCGAACTCGTCACCGCCCAGACGGAAGGCGTAGTCCCGGCTGCGGATGCAGCCCTGAAGCCGCTGGGAAACGCCCTTCAGCAGCTCATCACCCACATCATGGCCGTAGGTATCGTTGACCGGCTTGAAGCGATCCAAGTCCATATAAAATAGCGCAAAGGGCTGGCTGTGCTGCTCCAGCACTGTCAGCACCCGGTCAAAATAGCGCTTGTTCAGCAGGCCGGTCAGGCCATCGGTGTTGGCAAGCTTTGCAGCAGATGCTGCTTGCCCATATCCTGCACGATCATCATCACGCGGGTCAGGCGATTTTCCTTCCACGCCATGGGAACGACCGTCATCATGAAAAATGCGCTTTTATCGCGGGCGGCATATTCCAGCTTGAGGGAGTCGTTGTCCGTTTTGATGAGCCTGCGCAGGTTTTCCGGTGCCAGCATCTGGGGGATCTTGGCGTTTTCACTGTCGGTCAGCACCACATACTTGCGCGATATCTGCTCCAGCATTTGCCGGTAGGAGCCCTCCGGCGGGTACAGCGGTTCTCCGCGCCGCTCGTGGTACTGGTAGCGGTCGCGGTCCAGATCGCACACTGCAAAACGCTCCACAACGCGCACCATACCCTCGAACATCATATCGCTCTTTTCCCGGCAGCGCTCCAGCTCCCGGCGGCGGTTGCGCTCTGCGTCACGCTGGATCTTTATCACGCCTGCCATGATCAGAAGCCCCAGCAGTGCAATGACCAGAATGGTAGCCACCTGCACCCGGCGCATCCCGGCATCCACCACCCGGTGGGCACGATACCGATGATGCTCCAATCCATGAGCCCCAGCGGCTGATAGATCAGATAATATTTCTGCCGGTTCAACGTGTACAGCACGCAGCCCTCGCCGCCCTGCGGCAGGGTCTGCACCATGGTGTCAAAGTAAGGCTGATCCACGCTGGCGTTCTGCTGTAAGTAATCAAACAGGTTGGTCATCTGCTCGGTGATCTCGGTCTTTGTCTCGGTGGAAAGCACCACATCGCCGTTTGAGCGCACGATATAGCAATCGCTCTGTCCCTCATAGACCATGCTGCCCAGCAGCTTTTCCAGCACGGCGTTGTCGTAGCTGACCACCAGCGCCGTATAGGTAGTGCCGTCCAACTGCAGCGGCTGCTCCATTGGGATGGCAAACAGGATCTTGCGGATGCCCTGACTGGAGATATAGCTGGAGATCACTGGCTTGTTTGCGGTATACAGCTTTTCAAAAGTCGCCTTCATGTACTCTGCTGTGCCCTGCCGCCCGGCGGTGGTCCAGAACTCGCACTGCTCGTTGAACAGGTAAAAGTCCGTGTATTGCCAGGTAGCCTTTTGGGCGATATACTCCTGCCACTGCCCTCCTGCTCTCCCAGCTCCGCAAGGTGCCCAGGTAGCTGTCCCAGTCGTTCAGGATGTTCCAGTTGCGCTGCGCAAACATGGTAAAGGTCTTGGCAGACTGCCCATAGGTAGAAAGCAGATTTGCCGTGCTTTCCTGATAGATCTGCTTCTGGGTATAGGCACTGTAAGCAAGGATGCCGACCAGCAGCACCAGCAGCATTCCTGCTATGAGCAGTATATTTTTTTGTTTCTGCTTCATAGGTTTTCCCCCCCCGCTGCCTCGCAGCCAGACCTCTTCACAATACGTTCTTCCAAAGGCTTTATGTCAAAGCGCTGTGCACAGTTTTTTGCAAAAAGTGTACAACCGCTGCGTGTCAGTTCCCGCATAAACCGACACTATCCCTAATAACATTATACCATTCCGCAAAAAAGCCTGTCAACACATCCATGGGGCGATTCGTGTCATTTCAAAGGCGATTCACGCAGATTTGCCCTGTAGAGCTTGCAGACTTTTTGCAGACTTTCGGATAGCAAGTAAGTGCAAATATCGGTTAGTATTCGATAGTATTTGACAAGCCGCAAATACAAAAAACCGCATGAACACCGGATTTTCCAGTATTCATGCGGTTTTTCACGTTATGCAGAAGAAGGGACTTGAACCCTCACTCACTAGGAACTGGTGCCTAAAACCAGCGTGTCTGCCATTCCACCACTTCTGCTCATAGAAAAAAGGCAAGTCAAAAACCGACTTGCCTTCTGGTGCGAGGGAGGGACTCGAACCCCCAAGGATAAACCACACGCACCTCAAACGTGCGCGTCTGCCAGTTCCGCCACCCTCGCATACCTGTTATACAGTTCTCCGGTTTTTGAGGTAGAAAACCGTTGGTGCGGACTGCTTGGATATAGTAACATATTTCCGGCCATTCGTCAAGTGGTTTCTTTGTTTCTCATAAGTTTTTTTATGCTTCATATCTATAATAGCAGCGCAGCGCGCGCAAAAGCAGCCTTGCGGGCAATTGCACAGGTCATTTGTACGCGGAAAGTGTGCCTGCGGCACTGCGCCCAGAGCAAAGGAGGGGTTTGTATATGAAGCAATTTGTGCAGCGCGCCGGCGGGCGCATCGGGCGTATGGGGCGGGCTGCTGGCGGCTGCGTTGG
>ENA-OQHY01001218-OQHY01001218.1-human-gut-metagenome-genome-assembly--contig:-NODE-1218-length-11479-cov-1.793340_pt1 | contig 11479 bp, 17 predicted proteins | sample MGYA00242570_ERZ504733 | MGnify/ENA primary metagenome ERZ504733 (study PRJEB26092, sample SAMD00036219) | human gut metagenome | host: Homo sapiens | study: EMG produced TPA metagenomics assembly of...
TTCAAGTTCTGTCTGCGTCTGTTCTGTATTATAAACAAACAATGCTGTTCCAACTTTTACTTCATCCCCGGCTTTTACCAGAATCTGTTCCACTTCTCTATCAGAACTCTTCTGTACTTCCCATGTTTCCTGCGGTTCTACCGTCCCTGCCATCCTTTGAACCTGAGAAGCCGGATTCATAAGGGAAACCCGATAGACATAAGCCAGCTCTGTATTGTTTGTTTCTGTCTTTCTTGTTCCAAAATACACACCTGTTCCAATTACTGCTATTAAAATCAGCACCTGCTATTGTCAGAATTTTCTTTTTTCTTGCCATAGAAGCCTCCTTTTTTCATTCATCCGGTATACCATGAGTATACCAGATTTTAAAACATCTGTCTTTTATTCCAAACAAGTTTAATCTTAAGATGCCTTAAGAGATTGAATTGTTTGACATTTTCGCAATTTCTGGTAAACTTAAAGCATATCGCAAACTTACTAAAGGAGACAATTTTATGATTCAATTCCAGAATAAGCGACTTTTTTTTGCAGCTTTTCTTCTTTTCTTTTCTGTTCTGCTTACCGGATGCGCCAGCAAAGAAGAAAAAGCCATCAGACAGACCATCAGCTCAGAACTTGACCATCTGGTATCACCAGATGCAACTCAGATAAATACTTATTTATCGTTCCAGCTTCTGTTTCCAGATGCACAGCAGGATGACTCGTCTGATTTAGACCCTTCTATCACAGAAATACAGAATTCTATAAAAACTTTTCTTACAAAATTTCGGAAGTTTCATACGACGACAAATCTGCCTCTGCAGATGTTATCATTCACAATTTGGATACGCATGCCCTTGCAAAAGACTACGCAATTGCTGCCTTAAAAAAGAGAATCGAGGGTGACGCAAATCCATCCCAGGTGGACTTTTCCTTAAGTGACTCTTATCTGCTGCTTGACAAGACGCTCAAAAATCATGATTATAAGCAGGTAGAATCTGATATTAAAGTCCAACTAAAAAAGAAAAACAATGTATGGGAAATTGTGGAAGATACCGACTTTGATAATGAGCTATCCGGAAATTTTCTTACTTATATGTCTGATTCCAACCTGCTCTCTCCAAAACAGGTTGTCAAAATTCACTTTGATACCATCAAGAAATTTGATGCAGAACAGCTCAACCGTTATCTCTCATTAGACAGTCTGCTTAATACAGACAATACTTATACCAGCTCCATCGCACACGCACTAGCTGAACAGATTCATAAATCTTTCGACTATAAGATTAAAAGTGACTCTGTAGAAAATAATTCTGCAAAAGTAGTGGTAAAAATTACCAGTACAGATTTTACAAGCATCCTTGAGACTTACCAGAAACAGATTTCTGAATGGGTACAGTCTTCCGATGCCCTTGAAGCCGGACTGCTTGGACGCCATGAAAAAGGCAGAGAGTTCTTGTTAAAAGCAATACAGGACAATACTGCAACTACAAGCGAAACGGTTGAAATTTCGCTTACAAACGACGGAACAAGCTGGAAGATGCAGATGGATCAGAATCTTGCACAGGCGATTTTAGGCGGGGTCAGCAGTACTCTTGCAGATGTACAAGAAGATGTAGAGTAAAAAAATACCGAAGACTGTCTTTTACGACAATCTCCGGTATTTTTTTTATGTTTTTATTTTTCTTCCGTTGTTTCTTCCGGTAAATCTACTTTGATACACAGTTCTTTCAACTGTTTTTCATCTACCACATTCGGAGCTTCTGACATCAGACAGGAAGCATCTTTTACTTTCGGGAAGGCAATAACCTCACGGATAGAATCTTCTTTTGCCATCAACATAACCATACGGTCTAACCCATAAGCCAGTCCTGCGTGCGGAGGCACCCCATATTTGAATGCATTTAACAGGAAGCCAAACTGATTGTATGCCTGTTCTCTGGTAAATCCAAGTACTTCAAACATTTTTTCCTGAATGTCATTCTGGTGGATTCTGACGCTTCCTCCACCGATTTCATTTCCGTTCAGGACAATATCGTAAGCCTTTGCACGAACTGCACCCGGATCACTGTCAATCAAATGTAAGTCTTCTTCCATCGGCATTGTAAATGGATGATGCATTGCTGTAAAGCGGTTTTCTTCTTCAGACCACTCTAATAATGGGAACTCTGTAATCCATACAAAACGGTATTCGTTCTTGTCAAGTAAATCCATCTGGCGTGCCATTCAAGACGAAGTGCACCTAATATATCCCATACCAGTTTGGTTTTATCGGCTGCGAATAACAGTAAGTCTCCTGCTTCACCCTGCATCTTCTCAACAAGTGCTTTCATTTCTTCCTCTTTCATGAATTTACTGAAAGAAGATTTTAAAGTGCCGTCTTCATGAATTGCGATATAAGCAAGACCTTTTGCACCGTATCCTTTTGCAAATTCAACCAGTTTGTCAATTTTCTTACGAGGCATACTGCCCTGTCCTTTTGCGTTGATTCCACGGACACTTCCACCCATTTCCAGAGCGCTCTTAAATACAACAAACTCACAGTCTTTTACAACATCAGAGACATCTGTCAGTTCCATTCCAAAACGTAAATCCGGTTTATCCGAACCAAAACGGTTCATTGCTTCTTTCCAGGTCATTCTCTGAATTGGAAGCTGTACTTCTACTCCAAGTACTTCTTTAAACAGATGAGCCAGCATACGTTCATTTACATCGATAACATCATCTACATCCACGAAAGATAATTCCATATCAATCTGAGTAAATTCCGGCTGACGGTCTGCACGTAAGTCTTCATCACGGAAACATTTTGCAATCTGGAAATAACGGTCATAACCAGAGCACATTAAAAGCTGTTTAAAAATCTGAGGAGACTGCGGTAATGCATAGAAACTTCCCGGATGAATACGGCTCGGTACCAGATAATCTCTTGCACCTTCCGGTGTACTCTTATTTAAAATCGGAGTTTCAATCTCTAAAAATCCCTCATCCGCTAAGAACTGACGAACCAGTACTGCTACTTTAGAACGCAGTATCAGATTTTTTGAAGGTCTGGTCTTCTTAAATCAAGATAACGGTATTTTAAACGTACTTCTTCTCTTGTCTTGCTGTTCTCTTCAATTGGGAACGGCGGTGTCTCGGATTCAGAAAGTACACGAAGAGAATTGGCACGGATTTCAATTTCTCCTGTTGCCAGATTTTCATTGACAGCACCGGAACGTGCTTCCACATGTCCGGTTACTGCAATGACAAATTCACTTCTTAATTTTCCGGCTTTTTCAAATCCTTCTGCATCAATATCTCCATTTTCAAAGATAATCTGCATAATACCGGAACGGTCACGAAGGTCTACAAAGACAATACCGCCTTTATTACGGCTCTTCTGCACCCAGCCCATAAGGGTTACCGTGCTTCCGATTTCTGCTTTTGTAACTTCCGCACATCTGTGGGTTCTCTTTAACCCTTTCATTGATTCTGCCATTGTAATTCTTCTCCCTTAAATTCACTTAGAGCTTTCGTACATCGTAAATGATGTATTAGTTGCCGAAATTAATCGTTATAAATTTCTTCGATGATTTCATAGCCTTCGGAAAGAAGCTGCTCTTTTTGGAATTTTTTATTTTTCTTCATATATACGATATTAATATTTTTACCTGCTTTTCTTTCTTCACCGGCTTTTTTAACAACCTCTACCAGTTAGCAGATGAGAGTTTTTTTGTCAAGCAGATAATGCTTTTTTATCTGCGCTTCCCGGAACTTTAAATCCTTTTTCCATTAACAGCATAACGATTCTCTCAAATCCAATCGAAAATCCAGTTGCCGGTGTCGGTGTTCCTGTGAATTTTCCAATCATTTCATCATAGCGTCCGCCACCGCCTACACTTCCTGCAAATCCATCAATACTGATTTCAAAGATTGGTCCTGTATAGTAAGACATTCCACGAACCAGTGTCGGATCAAATTTAATTTCAAAGTTTGCTGTTTTTGCTTCTAATACACTTTCGATAATTGTTGTCATATTGTCTGCAATTTCCGGTGCAAGGAAGCCTTCCAATTTCTCTTTGCAGTAAAGTACTCCATCGATTCCATCACTGATTTTATCAAATAAATCAATGTATTTTTCAATGCTTTCTTTTGCAAATCCGGATTCTTCAAGTTCTGCTGCAACACCGTCTAAACCAATTTTATCCATTTTATCTAAGATAATAAATACCTGATCATAAGATTCTTCTGCAAATCCACTGTAAGCAGCCATTGCTTTTAAGAAACGTCTGTCATTGATACGGATAGTAAAGCTGTCGAAGTCCAGTTTTCCTACCAGAGTAGAAGTTGCAAGGATAACATCAATTTCAGCAAGATTGGTCGGCTCACCTAAAATGTCGATATCACACTGCATAAACTGACGGAAACGTCCTCTCTGCGGTCTGTCTGCACGGAATACATTTCCAATCTGAAGTGCTTTAAACGGAGATGGCAGCTCATTTGCATTATTTGAATAGAAACGGCAAAGCGGTACAGTCAGGTCATAACGAAGACCGCTGTCTACTAAATCATTTTCTTCTTTTGCTTCACTGATTTTTAATTTTTCTCCACGTTTTAAGATACGGAAAATCAGTTTTTCATTATCTCCACCCTGTTTGCTGGTTAAGTTTTCAATGTGTTCTACACAAGGAGTTTCCATAGAAGTAAAACCAAACTGTTTGTAAGTCTCTTTGATTAATCCGATTAAGTAATCACGGATTTCCATCTCTCTTGGTAAAATGTCTTTCATTCCTGTTACTGGTTTTTTCTTTAACTGCATATCACTTTCTCCTTTTCTTTCTCTTCCTCATGCATTGTTCTTTGAAATGCAAGAAATATTTTCATATCAAAATTTTTCACTTCATCAATGAGCATTTCCATTGCCACTTCCGGCGAAAATGCATCTCGATAGCTTCTTTTTGACGTCAATGCTGCATATACATCACAAATTCTTAAAATTCTTGCGCCAAGCGGAATTTCTTCTCCTGATAAATTTTTCGGATATCCACTGCCGTCATAGTTTTCATGATGATAATAAATACTTTCGAGTATAAAATCAGAATATCCTCTTTCTTTTAAACTCTCATACCCTAACTTGGGATGCTTTCTGACATACTTGATTTCCTCTACAATAAGAGGTTTTTCTTCAGCCGTAATATAATTTCTAAGCTTTAATTTTCCAATATCATGCAGAATCCCTGCAACCGCAAGCTCATGACACATTGTCTCTTCCAGACCAAGCATTTTTCCGGTTCGATATGCCAGATTACTTACCTGTATTCCATGTTTGATTTCTTTTTCCAGATCAAACGTAATCAAATGCATCAATGGTTCAGATGAAGCTCTTGTATTGCTTCACTCATCTGTGCACTTCCTATCTCCAGATATTTCTTTAATCCACTTCTTTTACGCTCAATCATTTCGTCAATTCTGAAAATATAATTCGTTACATCTTTTACATTTTCTGCACGCTCAATCCGCGCTCCGTCTTCAAAAACAAATTTTGTCGATGCACCTGCACCTGCCGCAATAATCGACTGTTTTTCCTCCATAATCAGAATATTATAAATTCCTGCCTTATCCTCTTTGGCATACCCGACATTTTCAAGATTACCGGACATATTTTTCTGGCGGTATAAATAATATGGACCCATGCCACACTCTCTGGCACAATTCATTGCCATATCCATAATCTCCTGATTATTTTCAAAGGACATCTCCTGATATCGGTCTTGAAACAGATGGAGTCTGGTTGCACGCTTGATTGCCAGTGAATGAACGGTAAGACTGTCCGGCTCCATCTTCTTTACTTCTTCTAATGTTTTTTGTACATCTTTGGCGCACTCACCCGGCAGACTACAATTAAATCCATGTTTATATTATCAAATCCACATTCCCTCGCTAGCGCGAAGGCGTGTCGTGTATCCTCCACCGTATGTCTGCGTCCGATTAAATCCAGCGTTGCCTGATTCATCGTCTGAGGATTCACAGAAATTCTTGTAACCGGATATTTTCGAATCACTTCGAGTTTTTCTCTGGTAATACTATCCGGACGTCCTGCCTCTATGGTGTATTCTTTCACTTCACGGGTCGGGAAACAACATTCAATATGAGAAAGCAACCTCTCTAACTGTTCCGGCTCTAAAGTCGTAGGTGTTCCACCTCCGATATAAATTGTATCAAGTGTCCGCACTTTCATGGTCTCTCCAATGTAAGTCAGCTCCTTACAAAGTGCATCCAGATAGGCGTCCACTTTATTTCTCCACTTCGCTAAAGGATAAGAGCTAAACGAACAATAGAGGCAAATACTTGGGCAAAACGGAATTCCCACATAAAGACTATAGCCATTTTTATAATCAATATCTGCTAAGAGTGCTCGTTCCCGATTTGCAATTGTAATCGCCAGTGCTGTCTTTTCATTACTCGTATAATAAGTATTTCTCATAAACTCAGCGGTTTCCACATTGCTCATTCCACTTTCAATCAGTCCCATTGCAATCTTTGTCGGACGGATTCCGGTTAAATCTCCCCATGGAAGCACTTTTTTTGTTTTCTTTTGAAAGTCCACGATACAATGCCTGCTTTAACTTATTTTTTCTCTCTTTTCGCTCATCATCCGAAGCCAAAAAAATCGTTTCCTCAAACACCGTTTCTTTATTTTTCAAAACTTCCAGTCTGGTATCTTCCTTGTTATAGGTGATTTTCACCACAAGAAAAGCTTCTTCTTTTTCTTGAAAAGCTTCTGTTTTTTCCTCTCCCTCATAAAGAATTGAAACCTCTTCCTGAGGATAAAACGCTTTAATCAGAGTATACGCATCATACTCAAATTCTTTTTTATTAAATACTATGTCTATCATATAGATTCCTCTTTTGGTACTTTTTATAGATAAGGATTATATGATTTTCATGACGAATACTGGTTTCATTTCCATGTCCCGGATAAATTTGTACTTCCTGCGGAAGATGATCAATGATTTTATGAAGACTAATCTGCATCTGCGCAAAACTTCCTCCTGGCAAATCGCATCTTCCACAGTTTCCTTCAAAAATAGTATCCCCGCTCATGAGAAGTTCTTCCTCTTCAAAGTAATAACAACAAGAACCTTCTGTGTGTCCAGGAGTCAGATACATGCGAATTTTAGATCCTGCAAGTTCTATCTCCTGTCCATCTTCCAAATATTCATCTGCTTCTACCGTATATCCTCTTCCTTCCCATTCAAGAGAAAGATTAATTTCAGGATTGGAAAGTGTCTCTTTTTCTGCTTTTGATGCAAAAATTGGAATTTTCCATTCCTGTCTTAATTCATTTACTGCCATCATATGGTCATAATGTCCATGAGTCAGTAAAATTGCAACTGGTTTTTTCCCCAGTTTCTCAATCATTTTGCTAATGCGTTCTGCTTCTGCACCCGGGTCTACTAAAATCAACTCTGTCGTCTCTTTGTTTTGCAGAAAATAGCAGTTCGTCATAACCGGTCCTACCACAAGTGACCTGAGATTTAAGTTCTTCATCGCTTTGCTCCTTCTCTATCTAACGTACTCTTAGAATCTTTCTATGTTAATTTCGCAAAAAAACATGAAAAATTCCGAGAGTACATCCTATCAACCGGTTGTTCGTTCAATATCTTTTACGCTCTCTATCTGTCTGATTTTTGTAATCAGACTCTGGAGTTCTTCCTTACTCTTTACATCAAATGCCAGACTGATGGTTGCAATTCCCTGTTTGCTTGTTCTGGTATTAATCGATGAAATATCAATTTTTCGTTCTGTAAAAAATTTTTGAAACATCTACAATCAAGCCGGTACGGTTATACGCATAAATCGTAATCTCTGCCGTATACTGTTCATTTTCTCCACCGCCTGTTGTACTCTCCCATTCTGCTTCCATCAGACGCTGGCGTTCTTCTGCTGACATATTTAAGACATTGACACAATCCGTACGATGAATCGTAACACCGCGTCCACGTGTAACATAAGCTACAATTTCATCTCCCGGAAGCGGATTGCAGCATTTTGGATAACGGGCATTTAAATCATTCATTCCTTTTATAATAATCCCGCTTTTTCCTTTATGTGGACGAATCTTTTCTTTATTGTTCTCCGATGCTGCCTCTAATACTTTCTCATCAGTCAGTTCTGCCTTATGGTCTTTATTATACAGCTCTAACAGCTTATTTAAAACCTGACCTTCTTTTAAACCGCCATGTCCAACGGCAGCAAGTACGGAGTCCCAGTCACGGAAACCATATTTTTTCATAACGGCTTCCAGATATTTCTGCTTTGTCAGATTTCCAAGAGAAAAAACCTTTTTACTTTTGCATACTGGTTCAACATCTCTTTTCCTTTTTAAGATATTGTCCTCTTTTCTCTCCTGTTTAAACCACTGATTAATCTTATTTTTAGCCTGTGTACTTTTTACTACTTTTAACCAGTCACGACTTGGACCTTTTGAGTTCTGTGAAGTGATAATCTCAATTCTGTCTCCATTTTTAATCACATACTCAATCGGAACCAATTTTCCATTGACACGCGCTCCAACCATTTTATTTCCAACTGCACTATGTACATTGTACGCAAAATCAATCGGAGTTGAGCCATTTGGAAGAGTCTTAACATCTCCTGCCGGTGTAAAGCAGTATACACTTTCTGAAAATAAATCGAGGTCATTTTTTAACAGACTCAAAAATTCTTTATTGTCAGACATATCTCTCTGCCATTCCAGAATCTGACGCAGCCAACTCATCTTTTCTTCTTCCTGACGAGTTGTATTTTCCTTTCCGCCATTATTGGAAACCTCTTTATATTTCCAGTGGGCAGCAATACCATATTCTGCTGTTCTGTGCATTTCAAACGTACGAATCTGGATTTCAAACGGCTGTCCTTTCGGTCCAATCAAGGTTGTATGAAGCGACTGATACATATTTGGTTTTGGCATTGCAATATAGTCTTTAAAACGCCCCGGAACCGGTTTATACATTTCATGAATAATTCCAAGACAGGCATAACAGTCTCTCACGGTATCTACGATAATACGCACTGCAAATAAATCATAAATCTGATCGAGTGTTTTATCCTGATTGACCATCTTTTTATAGATGCTGAAAAATGTTTGACACGTCCATCAATCTGTGCATGAATTCCAGCATTCTCAATATGCTGTCTTACCTCTTTTACAATCTCTCCCACAAAAAGTTTCTCTTTCACTTTTTTCTGAGATTGATTTTTTCTACCAAATCATAATACACATCTGGTTTCAGATATTTTTAATGACAGGTCATCTAATTCTATTTTTACTTTTGAAATACCAAGACGCTGTGCAATCGGTGCATAGATATCCATGGTTTCTCTGGCTTTTTCTTTCTGCTTATGAGGCGGCATATATTTCAATGTTCTCATATTATGCAGACGGTCCGCCAATTTAATCAAAATAACACGAATATCTTTTGCCATGGCAAGAAACATTTTTCTTAAATTTTCCGCCTGCACTTCTATCTTGTCCGCCGAGTAACTCAACTGTCCCAGTTTGGTTACTCCGTCTACCAAAAGAGAAACCTCTGCGCTGAACTCTTCGGTAATTTCTTCGGTTGTCATAACCGTATCTTCGACAACGTCATGCAAAAGCCCTGCAACAATCGTCTCTTTATCCAGCTCTAAATCTGCCAGAATAATCGCAACGCAAAGCGGATGAATAATATAGGGTTCTCCTGATTTTCTCAGCTGCCCCTTATGCGCATTATTTGCAATCTGGTACGCCTTTTCTATCATGGAAATATCAGTAGACGGATGGTACTTCTTTACACTTGAAATCAGTTCCTTATATAAAACCTCCGGACTGGTAAAATCTTCCATGGTTTTGACGCTTGCATCTGCTTTTTTAATTTTAGCAATTTCGTCGTCCTGAAGCGATGATGTATGATTTTTTTCCATATCTTCGTTCACCTGATTTCTATTTTCCCTGATATTTGATAACAGATTCCACGTCATATCCTTTCAGACGTTCTCTTCCTTTTAATCCTTCCAGTTCCATTAAAAAGATAACTTTTACAACTGTTCCACCTAATTCTTCTACCAATTGGCAGCTGCTTCAATGGTTCCCCCTGTTGCAATCAAATCATCTACAATTACTACTTTCTGACCTGGCTTAATAGAATCTTTATGCATTTCAATGGTTGCACTTCCATATTCCAGATCATAACTTTTTTCTACTGTCTCGCAAGGAAGCTTTCCTTTTTTTCTTACCAGAACCAACGGTTATGTAAGTTATACGCGATTGGAGCTCCAAAAATAAATCCTCTTGATTCTGTTCCTACAATAACATCTGCATCCGTATCTTCCAAAAGTGCCTGCATGGAATCTACTGCTAACTTTAATCCATCCGCATCCTGCAAAATGCTTGTTACATCTCTGAAAATAATTCCAGGCTCCGGAAAATCCGGAATACTTCTTACATATTCTTCCAGCTTTTTCATAATTCGTTCTTCCCCGCTTCCTCTCTTATATTTTCGAATTTGTCAATTTAAATCGAATTTTTAAATGTGATATTTAGTATAACATCTTTTTATTTCGGGATCAAATATAATTTTGCACGATAATTTCGATAGATTCCCGTCCATTGTATGTATTAATAGACGATAGTAGCATTGACCAACGTTCTTTCTCCTGAATTTCATTTACAAACGCTTCTCCATCTCCAAACCAGACTCCATCCATGCAGATTCCGTTTTTATCGTAAAGCTTCATTTTACTACGTTCTTATTTTTTCCAAAAATTCTGCACTGTGTAATTTTATATTTTCTCTGCAAAAACCGGCTTATTGTTTCCCTTTCCAAATGGCTCTAACAAAGAAAGCTGACGGATGAGTGGAAGTGTCACATAAGAAATCGGCATCGGTACATCAATTAAAACTTTTTCCATCATATCTTCCTGTGTTAATGTGCATTTTTTATTTAATGCCCTTACGAAATGCCTCAATATTTTCTTCCGGCAGGGAAAGTCCTGCTGCCATCGGATGACCTCCAAACTTAGAAAGCAAATCCTTACATTTTACCAGTTCTTTAAACATATGATAAGTTTCAATCGAGCGTCCAGAACCTTTTACTCCGTCTTTTCCTTTTGTCAATACAATGACCGGTTTGTTATATGTTTCTCGAATCCGTCCGGCAATAATTCCGGCCAGACTTTCATGGCAGTCCGGCAGATAGATTACCAGCACCCTGTCCTCTTTTAACTCTGTTGTCTCTACCAGCTTTTCGGCCTGTTCCACACCTTTTTTGCGTCATTTCTTTTCTGCTGTCATTTAGCGCTTTTAATTCTTCTGCCAGTTCCTGCGCTTTTTTTTCATCCTTACAAAGTAAGAGATTCAACGCTTTTTTTGCTGTACTTAACCGTCCGCTTGCATTAATACAAGGACCTAAGACAAACCCGATATGATAACCGGTCAGTTCTGCCTCTTCTAAATGATTGACACGAATTAAGGCTC
>ENA-OQHY01001220-OQHY01001220.1-human-gut-metagenome-genome-assembly--contig:-NODE-1220-length-11462-cov-7.777150_pt1 | contig 11462 bp, 16 predicted proteins | sample MGYA00242570_ERZ504733 | MGnify/ENA primary metagenome ERZ504733 (study PRJEB26092, sample SAMD00036219) | human gut metagenome | host: Homo sapiens | study: EMG produced TPA metagenomics assembly of...
TCTTATCTTTAAAAATTGCGTAATAGGACAATTTTCATCGACAATAAGTGTTCTTTATATTAAAATAGATGGGGTATATCGCTAAAATAAAGCGTTTTTTTAAGTGGTAAAACACTCAAGATATAAAAATTATAGAGAAAGGATGTATATTTATGGCAAAAATGGATGAGCGTTTAGAAAAAATGGTTGAACGTTATCGTGAAATCAATGATTTAATGATGCAAAGTGATGTTGTATCAGATCGTAAGACAATGGCAAAATTGGGGCGTGAACAAAATGAATTGACACCTATTGTTGAAACATACGAAGAATATAAAAAGGCAGTTGAGGAATTAGAAGAGGCTAAAGTCCTTTCTAAAGAAGAGGATAAAGAAATTCGTGAAATGGCACAAATGGAATTGGAAGAATTAGAACCAAAAATCCAAAATTATTTAGACCGTTTAGAATTGCTTCTAGTACCAAAAGATCCTAATGATTCGCACAATGCGATTTTAGAAATTCGAGGAGCAGCTGGTGGAGATGAAGGAAATATCTTTGCCGGAGACTTATTTAGAATGTATTCAAAATATGCAGAAGCAAAAGGATGGAAAACAGAAGTCATCGAAATGGAAGATAGTGAAGCTGGAGGATTCTCATTAGTTTCATTTAAAGTGAACGGGGAAGGAGCATACGGAATTTTAAAATTCGAATCTGGTTCTCACCGTGTACAACGTGTGCCAAAGACAGAATCACAAGGCCGTATCCATACTTCTACCGCTACAGTATTGTGTATGCCAGAAGTAGAAGCTGAAGATTTTGATATCGATATGAACGACTTGGAAATTGAAACAATGCGTTCAAGTGGAGCTGGAGGACAGCACATCAATAAAACCGATTCAGCTGTACGTATCGTCCACAAACCTACTGGTATTGTAGTTAAGTGTCAGGATGGTCGTAGTCAGCATGAAAACCGTGCAACTGCCTTAATGACAATTCGTGCTCGTGTATATGAAGAAAGACAACGTGAATTGGATCAAAAGAACGAAAAAGAACGTCGTACAAAGATTGGTACTGGAGATCGTGCAGAAAAGATCCGTACATACAACTATCCTCAAAACCGTGTAACAGATCACCGTATTGGATATACAGTCAATCAGTTGGATCGTATTATGGATGGTCGTTTAGATGATTTGATGGCTGCTTTACAGTTGGCTGATCAACAAGCAAAAATTGCTGGAGAAAAAGAATAATGAGTACATATCATTCATTGATCAATGAAGGTAAAGAACGTCTTTACAAAGCTGGTCAAGGCGAACAGGCAGCGCAACTTTTCATGGTGGAATTATGTCGTCAAAAAGATATCAATTTATATATTTCTATGGATGAAGAAGCGAATGAACAAATTCAAACAGACTATCTAGAAGGAATTCATTTGATGGAAAATGGAGAACCATTAGGATATGTATTGGGATATGAATGTTTTTATGGATATGATTTTATCGTGAATGAAGACGTTTTGATTCCAAGACCCGAAACAGAAGAGCTTGTAGGACTTGTATTATCTAAGTTTGACGATTACTTTGCCGATAAGGATCATGTCAATGTATTTGATGTCGCAACAGGATCTGGTGCAATTGGAATTACGTTAAATCTTGAAGAGCCTAAGATGGATGTGATTGCTTCAGATATTTCAAAAGAAGCTTTAGTGGTTGCACAAAAGAACAATGAAAAACTAGGCGCAAATGTGAATTTCATTTGTGGAAGTATGTTAGATCCATTTGTAGATCGTAATCTACGTTGCGATATTTTAGTTTGTAACCCGCCATATATTCCTAGCGAAGAAAAGATGGAACAAAGTGTTGTAGATTATGAACCGCATGTAGCTTTATTTGGTGGAAATGATGGATTGAAATTCTATCGTGACGTATTTGAAAAAGCACATCTTGTATTGAATGAAAAATCCTTCCTTGCCTTTGAAATGGGATGGGATCAAGGTGAAGCTTTATCAAATTTAGCTCGTGAATACTTTGAATCAGCAACGATCACTGTACATAAAGATATGTCAGGAAAAGATCGTATGTTGACGATTGAATTATAATTTAAAAATTGTTGAGCAATACTTTTGAAATATTGAAATGAATATGCGATAGTATATGCATAAGAGGAAATATTATATTTCAAGAGGAGGATTATTTATGAAATATAGATGCTTAATTTGTGGACACATTTATGATGAGGAAAAAGAAGGCGTAAAATTCGCTGATCTTCCTGCAGATTGGAAATGTCCAACTTGTAAACAACCAAAAGAAAAATTTGTTCCAGTAGAAGACAAAATGACTTGGGCTGCTGAACACGTAGTAGGAGTCGCAAAAGATGTTGATGAAGACATTAAAAATGATTTACGTGCTAACTTCGAAGGTGAATGCTCAGAAGTAGGTATGTATTTAGCAATGGCAAGAGTTGCTCACAGAGAAGGATATCCAGAAGTTGGATTGTATTATGAAAAAGCAGCTTGGGAAGAAGCAGAACATGCTGCAAAATTTGCTGAATTATTAGGCGAAGTTGTTACAGATTCAACTAAGAAAAACCTTGAAATGCGTGTAGAAGCTGAAAATGGTGCGACTGCAGGTAAAGTTGATTTAGCTACTCGTGCTAAAAAGGCAAACTTAGATGCAATTCATGATACAGTACACGAAATGGCTCGTGATGAAGCTCGTCATGGTAAGGCATTTGCTGGATTATTAAAACGTTATTTTGGTGAATAATGCATTTAGAAGCTTCTGAATCAATCGGAAGCTTTTTTTCTTGTTTTCGTGTATAATAAGTTGTGTTTAACGAATATATAGAAAGAAGGATCAAGATGATTGGTAAGAATAGTCCATGTTGGTGTGGTTCTGGTAAAAAATATAAACATTGTCATGAAGAATGGGACAATACAATTAATGTATTAAAACTACAAGGTAAAATAGTTCCTAGTCATAATTTAATCAAGTCTGAAGAAGATATAAAATGGATCAAAAAAGCGGCTAAAATCAATAATGCCGTACTTGATTTAGTTGGAGAAAAAATCTGTGCGGGTATGACTACAGAAGATATCGATAAATTGGTATATGATTATACAACAAGTCATGGTGGAATCCCTGCCTGTTTAGGTTATGAAGGATTCCCTAAGAGTGTTTGTACATCTATTAATAATGAAATTTGTCATGGTATTCCAAGCGAAAAAGTTGTATTAAAAGATGGCGATATTATAAATGTAGACTGCACTACTATTGTACATAAACACTTTGCGGATGCATCTAGAATGTTCTGTATTGGTCATGTAAGTGATGAGGCAAAACGCTTAGTTGAAGTGACTAAAGAATGTCTAGAAATAGGTAAAGAAGCCGTACGTCCTTGGGGATACATTGGAGATATTGGTGCTGCTATTCAAGAACATGCACATAAAAATGGCTACAGTGTTGTTGTTGATTTTTGTGGACACGGTGTTGGTAATGCTTTCCATGAAGATCCATATGTACATCATGTAGGAATTCGTAATACAGGCATGGTTATTGCACCAGGTATGGTCTTCACTATTGAGCCTATGATCAATCAAGGAACGCGTGATTTATACATTGATAAAGATAATGGTTGGACATCTTATACAAAAGATGGAAAGTTATCGGCGCAATGGGAAAACACAATTCTAGTTACAGAAAAAGGAATTGAAGTATTAGCTTGGTAAGAAGTCAATAAAATGACTTCTTTTTTGATGGGGTTAAAAGAAGGGAATATGCAAAAGAGTATGATTGAGGGGAATACTTTAAAACTCATTTTGAATTTTAGTATTCCATTATTATTAGGAAATTTATTTCAACAATTTTACAATGTTGTCGATGCGGCTATTGTTGGGCAAACACTAGGTTCTAAAGCATTGGCAGCCGTAGGTGCAAGTAGTAGTGTACAATTTTTGATTCTAGGATTTTGTATGGGAATATGTCAAGGCTTCGCAATTATGGCTTCGCAAAGTTATGGTGCAAAAAGACTCGATGAAATGCAAACTTATATCTATGCAGGAGCTGTATGGACAGCCATTACAGCTTTTGTGGTATCCATCTTAGTCGTTGTGTTTTGTGCAGACATTCTTCATATATTACAAGTTAACCATGAAATCTTTAAAGATGCCTATGCCTATTTAGTTGTCATATTTGCAGGGATACCATTCACATTACTCTATAATTATTTATCGGCTATATTAAGAGCTATTGGAGATTCAAAAACGCCATTTTTCTTTTTAGCTTTTTCCGCTGTTTTAAATATTGGCCTTGATTTTTTCTGTATTCTTGTTTTGAAATGGGGGTGTGTAGGAGCTGCCATCGCAACCATTTTTGCACAAGCCGTAAGTGGTATTTTGTGCTTACTATTGATTGTGTTTAAAGTCAATGTTTTACATATACCTAAATCAAGTCGCTATGTTGATAAGAAACATTCGGTTAAATTGTTGGCAATGGGCGTTCCTATGGGCTTACAATTTTCGATTACAGCCATAGGTTCTATGGTCATGCAATCAGCAAATAATGCGTTAGGAACCATTTATGTTTCGGGCTTTACGGCCGGTATGCGTATTAAATCGTTGATGATGTGTCCATTTGATGCATTGGGTGCAGCTGTTTCTACATTCCTTTCCCAAAATTATGGAGCTTGCAAGTTAGAACGAATCTATGATGGATATCATAAAGGCGTAATGGTGAGTATTTTATATGGTGCATTCGCCTGTGTCGTAATGGTTTTCTTTGGAAGAATTCTTAGTATGATGTTTGTGAGCGCCAATGAATCACAAGTGTTAAATGCGAGTGCGTTATATTTAAGAAGAATGGCTATTTCTATCCTATTTTAGGAATTTTAATCACAACAAGAATGTCCGTTCAAGGACTTGGCTATTCTGCTCGAGCTATGCTTGCAGGTTTTGTAGAAATGATTGCACGATGTATTGTGGCATTATGCTTTGTTCCTATTTTCAAATATAATGCGATCACATGGGCAGATCAAACAGCATGGGTTGCAGCTACACTGGTATTGATTCCATTATGGATCAGTACAATACGTATGGTTCAAAAGAAAATGTGTTGAATTAGAAGTCTAACGACTTCTTTTTTTGATTTTTAATATCTTTTTCACATGCATCTGATTTAATTAAGGAAAGAAATCATCAATAAAAGATGATTGACACCAAATATGACACCAAATTTAATGGATGTGAAAAGATGTCTTCTTGGGATAAGCTGTTAAAAAGATTTTTAGAATTGGATCATGATATTCGTTTTGAAAAGATCGTTAAAGTAATGAAAGAATATGGGTATGAGATTAAACAATCAGTTATTCATTTGTAAAACCAGGATGTAGTCGTATTGTGATTCTAAGACATAAACCTATAAAAAAAGTGTATGTAAAAATGATAAAAAAAGTGATAGAAGAGGAGATGAAGGAAGATGAATCAAGAACTCAACTACTACATGAATCTATGGTATCGTATGGAAATTGTTGAAGATAAAGATGAAGGAGGGTATGTCTTATCTTATCCGGATCTTCCTGGATGTATGACATGTTCAGATTCATTAGATGACTTGTTAGAACTAGCCAAAGACGCAAGAGAAACATGGATTTTAGGTATGTTAGAAGATGAAAAAGAGATTCCGCTTCCCAGTGATCTACAATCGTATTCAGGACAATTTAAATTAAGAATACCCAAAAGTCTTCATAGATCCTTATCCATGCATGCCAAAGAAGAAGGCATTAGTATGAATCAATATTGTTTGTATCTTCTCGCAAAAAATGATGCGGAATATAAAAAAGAAAGACGTTGATTGTCTTTCTTAAATATAATGAATTTCAACTCCACCAAAATGAACACGACCTGTGATATTTAATGTAGGATAGCCACTAGATGATGGCTGTCCTTTTTCATCAACTCCACCAAAGAAGGCACGAACATGACTCTGTACATTCCATTCTTTAGTACATAGAGTTCAATACCTGTAAAATTTCCATCGATTTCAATCGTAGCTTGATTTTGAATAGTAGCCTGATCAAAATAGAGCTTCAATCCTGAAAACTTTGAATCAATGGTCACATATTGTAAATCATTGGTTTGAATATATTGAACTTTTGCACCAAAACTAGAAGTAATATTGATGATTGAATTTGTAGAATATTCAATATCTTCTATTTCAATGTGTCTTTTTTTGGGATGAATAATGCTTGTAAGTCCCCAAGCTAATAGCCAAGTAGCTAATAATAGAAGCCATAAAGAAATATCTTCAAAACCTAAATCTTCTTTGAATAAATAGAAAATAATCGCAATCCCAAATAAGGGACTGTAGAAGCTTCTTTCTTTGATTCCATCGATAATAACAGATAGACAGATTAGAGTTCCAATAATTTTCCATAGACTAAGGTTAAATTGAATGATTCCAAATAAGTTTCCAAAAATTAATATGGCACCTAGAATACAAATTATGCCCCAAAACCAATTTCTTTTCATAAATGATTCCTTCTTTCTTTTAATACTTTGTAGTACATTCTTGATACATAGACTTGTTTATGACTATTTTGAAAAGTAATGAGATGACTCGATACAGAATGCGACAGTGAATAAATTTTTTGAATATTCACTATTGTAGATTTAGAAATTCTTAAAAAGGAATTCGGCAATATATTTTCTAATTCATACAATTTCTGTGTTGTAAAAAACATATCATTGGCTGTATGTGCATATACCCTTCCGTTATCACTTTCAAAGAACAGAATCGCATCTAAATCTAGATAATACTCTGTATCTTGTTTAAAGAATTGTATACTCGGCTTTGATTTAAAATTAGAAATCAATTGTTGCAATTCCTCAGTATATTCTTTTGTACGTATGACGATTTCATCTTCGTTTAATGAATCATCAATCTCAATTCTTACTTTCATGGCTTTATTATTCCACAAGGAATATTAAAAGTATAGTCATGAAAAGTATGTGGTTAAAATATAAGACTAAGTGGTTAAGAAAAAGAAGTGAAAATTCACTTCTTTAGTGGTCTGTATAATGTTGCCTGCAACTAATTATATATATAGCTCCTTCATCAATCTTATATATTAAACGATCTTTATCATTAATTCTACGACTCCAAAATCCTTTAAAGTTTCCAATCAAAGGTTCAGGCTTACCAATACCTTCGTTACCATTCCTACTGATATCATCGATAAGTTTATTAATTTTTTTTAATGTTTTTTTATCTTCAGTTTGCCAATAAATATAATCTTGCCAACCATTGGGAGTAAAAAGTTTATTCATCATCTTCTACCTGAATTAAAGGATGAGACTTTGCTAATCCTTCTTCTAACTGCTTTTTAGACTCCATCAACCAATCGTAGTTTGCTTTATCTTCCATGATATGAAGATTTTCCATTAAATTGTTATAACCTTCTTCAGACATCATGACTACATTTTTGTTATCTTTTCTTGTCACAATGACAGTTTCATAATTGTCTGTAACATCATCCATATAAGATTTCATGTTTTCTCTCAAATGTGTATAATTAACAGCTATCATATTGATGCCTCCTTTATAAGTACAATATCCTGTACTTATATTCTAACTTATGATAAAGGTTTTGTCAAAATTGAATAGAGATTAGTATTAAAGTAAAGAGAGATAATTTTTGTTGGTGTAATCGAAACCAATTTCTTAATATATAAAAAAGAACCGCAGGAACTGTGGGGATAGCTTGGTAAGAAAGGCTTCAAAAGAAACCTGTTCCCAAGAATCTTGTCACTTCAGTGATGAGGTTCAAGATTCATTATATAATTTCCAATACGAACCTCAACTGGAGTTAGGTTTTCGCATAAAGTAATCTTTTTATCTAACGTCATATTTTACTTCTTCTTTTAATGCTCTAACATAACTCGAAAAATATCTAAATATCTGGATTCTTTATCATCAATTCTGCGACTCAAAAACCATTTAAAGTTTCCAATCAAATGATGAGACTTCAAACATCATTGCTAAAAATATTGAAATAATGACGTTTTGTAGTAAATAAAATATTGAAATAATGACATTTTTCTTGTTGACAACCGAATTATGTAAGAAATATTCACATGTAGTAAGACGAAGTTTTTTATTCTTTGGTATAATAATAGAGTTGAAATGAGGTAAATAAACTTATGGATGAAAATATAATTTCCTTAATTGCGAAAGAATTGAATATTTCAATTTCGCAAGTTAAGAATACATTGGAATTATTAGAAGAAGGAGCTACAGTTCCTTTTATTGCACGTTATCGTAAAGAGCGTACAAAAGGTTTGGATGAAGAACAAATTCGTGTCATTCAAGAAAATTATGCGTATCAAGTAAATTTAGCTAAGCGTAAGGAAGAAGTTTTGGCACGTATTGAAACATTAGGAAAATTGGATGATGAAATTATTAAGAATGTCAACGCATGTACAAAACTATCACAAGTAGAAGATATTTATCGTCCTTACAACAAAAGAAAAAGACGCGTGCAAGTGTTGCGATTGCAAGTGGTCTACAGCCATTAGCCGATACTTTTATGTCTTTTCCTCGTTATTTTAAAGAAACAGAATTGGATGCTTACATCAATGAAAATGTAAAAGATCGTGAAGCTGCTATTCAAGGTGCTTGTGATATCATTGCCGAAAAAGTGAGTGATGATGTAGATGTACGTAATAAAATATTAGATTCAATGACAAACTTTGGTCGTATTGTCACAAGTGAAAAGAAAGATCATGAAGATGATCATAAAGTATATAAGATGTATTATGATTATTCAGAAAGAGTCAATACTTTAGCACCACATCGCATTATGGCTATTGATCGCGGGGAAAAAGAAAAAGTATTAAATGTTTCGATTTCTTTTAATGAAGAATATATTGAAAACTGGGTATGTCGTAGATTTATTCGTTTTAATAACAGTGGCACAAGTGAATATGTTCGTACTGCTATTTTAGATGGTTTAAAAAGATTGGCATATCCTTCAATTGAAAGAATGGTTCGTTCTGCTCTAAGTGAAAAGGCACATGAATCAAGTATTGACGTATTTTCTATGAACTTAGAGAAGTTGCTACTTCAACCACCTATGAAAGATAAAGTAATTCTAGGCTTTGACCCGGCCTTTAGAACCGGATGTAAATTGGCTGTTATTGATGCATCTGGTAAAAAATTAACAGTCGATGTGATCTATCCACATCAGCCAAATGCGAAAGTAAGAGAGTCTGAACAAAAATTAGTTCAATTATGTAATGAATATCATGTGAATTTAATTGCGATTGGCAATGGTACGGCAAGTCGAGAAAGTGAAGCTTTCGTTGCGAATACAATCAAGAAATTTAATTTACCAGTATCCTATACCATTGTTTCTGAAGCCGGTGCTAGTGTATATAGTGCATCTAAATTAGCTATTGAAGAATTTCCAGATTTACATGTTGAACAAAGAAGCGCCATTTCGATTGCACGAAGACTGATGGATCCACTTTCAGAACTAATCAAGATTGACCCTCAATCGATTGGTGTTGGTCAATATCAACATGATTTGCCAACCGCAAGATTAAAAGAACGTTTGGATTTCGTAGTTGAAAAAGCTGTTAACCGCGTTGGCGTAAATATCAATACAGCCAGTGTTTCTTTACTTAAAAATGTTGCTGGATTGAATAATGCGAGTGCTACAAGCATTGTGTCATATCGTGAAGAGAATGGAAAACTTGAATCGCGTACACAAATTAAAAAGATTCCTAAGATTGGTCCAAAAGCTTTCGAACAAGCAGCTGGATTCTTGCGTATTGAAGATGGAAAAGAACCGTTGGATCGTACAAGCATTCACCCTGAATCGTATAAGGCAACGAAAGTATTGTTGAAAGAATTAGGGTTGGATACTTTAGATTTAGGAACACAAAAGGCAAAAGACGTGATTTCTAATTGTGATACAAAACAATTGATGCAAGACACTGGATTAGATAGTTATACATTGAAGGATATCTTAGATGCGATTTGTATGCCATTAAGAGATTATCGTGATAAATATGATGCGCCATTACTAAGAAAAGATGTATTGGAAATCGAAGACTTACATATTAATGATAAGCTAGAAGGTACAGTACGTAATGTGGTTGACTTTGGTGCCTTTGTCGATATTGGACTACATGAAGATGGTTTAGTTCACGTTTCAAAGATGAGTACAAAACGAGTAAAACATCCAAGTGATGTAGTATCTGTAGGAGATATTGTTACGGTATGGGTATACAATATTGATCAGGAGAAACAAAAGGTACAACTAACAATGGTCAATCCAAATTGACAATCAACAAACAGAGGGTTATTATTTTTACACATGTAGGACAACGCATTGTTGTCCTTTTACTTTTAGAAGGGAATTATTATGAATATTAATACGATTGTTACACAAATGACTATTTTATTGTTGATTATGATTGTTGGTTTTGTGGGGGCTAAAAAGAATATTTTTAATGATGAAGTAAATGTATATGCATCAAATATTTTGTTAAAAATAGGGATTCCGGGATTGATTATTAGTTCAGTTAAAAACGGATCTCCATTTACAGGAAATGAACTATTCAATGTGCTTGGTATTTTTTCAATATTTGTGATCTTTACAGGGATTGTCTCCAAAATTATTGTAGAAGTTTTACACATTCAAGAAAATAAAGCCCTTTGGCAATTTATGATTCTATTTACCAATGCCGGTTTTATGGGATTGCCCGCCATTCAAGCTATATTAGGGAATCAAGCCATGCTTTATGGAGCTTTATTTTTATTACCACTAAACTGTTTGATGTATGGATATGGAGAGAGTTTATTTCGTAAGGGAGGTTTTTCGCTTAAGAAATTTATGAATGGCCCGATGATTGCTTCTGTTATTGCACTTGTCCTTTGTATTTTTAATGTGAAGCTTCCGTATATCTTGGCACAGACTTGCACATATATTGGCAATGTTACAACACCACTATCTATGATGGTAATTGGTGCTGGTTTAGTCAAAATGGATGTTAAAGAGTTATTAGATCTGAAGTTATGGGCATTTACAATATTTAAAATGATTCTATTACCCTTGTTTTATATGTTTTCGCTATCTTTGTTTCACATTGATCCACCGATTGAAAATACGCTTATACTCATTATGTGTATGCCAGTAGCAAGTAATTCTAGTGTATATGCATTTATGTATGGGGAGGATGCAACGCTTGCTAGTAAAGCTATCTTCTTTACAAGTGTTTCGTGTGTGGTAACGATTCCAATTGTGTTTATTTTACATAATTTGTAAAAAACATGTCAAATGTAACTATAAAAAAAGGTAGTAGTTACGCATGAAAAATAAAATGGCTTAAATAAACAAAATCGGAAACTCTATTAAAGAATTTCCAATTTTTTTATGGGCTAAGATGGCAATATTAAAAACATCGACAGATTAGCGTTTCTTTT
>ENA-OQHY01001222-OQHY01001222.1-human-gut-metagenome-genome-assembly--contig:-NODE-1222-length-11459-cov-2.569449_pt1 | contig 11459 bp, 11 predicted proteins | sample MGYA00242570_ERZ504733 | MGnify/ENA primary metagenome ERZ504733 (study PRJEB26092, sample SAMD00036219) | human gut metagenome | host: Homo sapiens | study: EMG produced TPA metagenomics assembly of...
TTCTCAGGTCTTACGATTGCTGTGATCAGTTTCATAATCCTTCATCTCCCATCCATAAATACAAAAAGAGCCCAGATACCAAAGTATCCGGACTCCATCGTCTCTCTTTATATTATCATTATTTTTTCAATATTCAATCAAAATCTTTCACTTTCCGGCCAGATATCGATACATCTCATCCAGCATCTCATCTGTAATCTCCACCGGATTGTTATAAAGGTTCGGGTGGGCTGCACAGCCCAGGTCGATGACCAGACCGGCGTCCAGCTCGCCCTGCTCCACGGCATCGGCCACAGCGTCGTTGTCCAGCAGGCGGAACCGCATCTCCACATGAGGGTACTGCTGGCGGAACTTGTCCAGCTGCGTTTCCAGCCCAGGCAGGTAGTCCGGCACCAGCGCCACGCTGATGCCGATGCGCACCGGCTGGGCCGACTGGATCTCGGCCCGCAGGGCGGCCTGCATCTGCTGGAACTGCTCCACCACCGGGGTGGCATGGCGCTGCAGGCTCATGCCGCGGTCGGTGAGGGTGAGCTTGTGGTGGGCACTGAGGAACAGCGGCCCGCAAAGTTCCGCTTCCAGCGCAGAGATGCTCTGCCGCAGCGCCTGCCGCGACAAAAACAGCCGCTGTGCGGCCCGGGTATAATTCATTTCTTCGCACAATACCAGAAAGTAGTGCAGCTGGCGGATGTCCATGGTTTCCTCCTGCGGATGTTTGTCATAAATAAAGAATACCGCCTTTTCCGGCAATTGTAAAGCCGGTGGACCTTCTTCCCGGTCACATTTTTTGCTGCGCTCTGCATTCCGCCGTATCACGCCGTCACATGGACCGCATTTTCCCGGACGGCATCAATGGTTTCCATCAGCTCACCGCCCATTTTGCCATCAAACAGGCGGGTGAACAGGATGGGCTGGTCGAAAGGCGGTTTCATCAGAACGGCTTTGCTTTCCACATAGCCGTTCTGCTCGATGTAATGGATGACCTTCTGCACGAAAGCGATCTGCTTTGCATTCAGTGATTCATCGTTGATGAACTTGGAGAATGCCTGCATCGCGGCCTCGTGGTCGAGCTTTGCCACCTTGCGCACCAGCAGACCAAACGGGGTATCTTTGAACTCCCGGGCATAATCTTCTTTGCTGCCCAGCTCGCTGGTGAAGATGTGTTCCAGCTCAATGTAATCGCCCTGCGAGAGCGGGATGTTCTGGGTCAGCTTGTGGATGGCCAGTGTATCGCTGCGGTGCTCCATGATGTAGCGGTTGACCCGCTCCCGGTACTCCCCGAAGTCATAACCGGAGTCCAGCGCCTTGCCCTCAGTCTGTTCCAGCACCGGGTCAGCAAGGGCAGTATAGATGGGTTTTTGCCCTTCCACACCGTCCACCAGAAACTTGACCAGCTCTCGCAGCTCCTGCCGCATTTCCTCAAAGCGGAGCAAATCGTGGGAAGTCAGGAACTCGTCCGTCTGTACTTCCCGGATGAGCGGCAGCTTGGCCTGCACCTGCGGATGGTGGCTTTCTGTTCCAGCAGAGCAGCGGTGTTTTTCAGCTGCCGCTGTGCCCGCGTCAGCCCGGGCAGACCTTCCAGCTCACAGAGCAACAGTCCGTACACAAAATTATCGAACCGCTTGGCCGCTTCGTCCTTATCGTCCAGCGAGATAAGCGGTGCGACTTCCCGCATCAGGGTACCCTTGTCCGTTTCGGTCAGGGCTGTGAAGGCTTCCGGCTTCTGGTAGTGTTCCACGGCCTTCCGGTGCAGGCGCACGGAGACCAGTTCCGGGTTCAGTGCGCCCACCTCAGCCCGACAGGTTTCGGTGAGGATATTGCGCCAGCACTGGTATTTTTCATCCGTGTATGCACCATCTGCAGTGCGGCGGCAATGCGTACCTGTTTGCAGAAAATGCTTTCGGACAGGCTCTTGGTGTCGGTGCTCTCGTAGCCGTTGGGCTTTTGGCGGAAGAACTCAAAGTTGCCGCAGTAGTCGAAAATCAGAAACCGCCGCTTGCCGGTATATTCGCCGTCGATGGCATCCACGCAGGCAAGGGACGGGCAGAGCCGGGTGCCCCGGCCGATCATCTGCCAGAATTTCGTTTTGCTGCGCACTTTCTTGAAAAAGACAAGGTTCACGCACTCCGGCACATCAATGCCGGTGTCCATCATGTCCACCGAAACGGCAATGAACGGCGGCTTATCCGGCTGTTTGAAATCGTCAATGATGGACTGCGCATAGGCATCGTCGCAAACGACCCGCTGGATAGACCCCGGATACTGCTGTTCCAGCTGCGGATACAGCTTGCAAAAACGCTCCCGGATAAACTCCGCATGGCGCTTGTTCTGGGCAAAGACAATGGTCTTGCCGATGCGGTCGCCGCCCGCCACCTTGATGCCTCGCTCCATCAGGTCCTGCAACACGGTGTCCACCGTGTTGGCATTGAAGATGAACTTGTTCAGTTTTTCGGACGGGATGAAGCTGGGCAGAGTGTCGTCCTCGGCAAAATCGTCCTCGTAGCGGGCCTTGTCCTCCGGCGAAAGCTGGTCGTAGTGGATGCCCTCTTCCAGAAACTTCGTCCTGACCTCGTAGTTGTAATAAGGCACCAGAACATGGTCCGTATAAACGGCGGTGTCGTAATCGTAGGCATAGGTGGGGATGCCGTGCTCCATCTCGAAAAAGTCGTAGGTGTTGCGGTCCACATCGGTTTTCGGAGTGGCAGTCAGACCCACCAGAATGGCATCGAAATAGTCAAAAATGGCCCGGTATTTCTTGAAAATGCTGCGGTGGCTCTCGTCCACGATGATGAGGTCAAAGTGGGCCGGGGAAAACAGCGGCACGCCGTCCTTGGTCTTGGCGTTGTCGATGGCGTTGAGCATCGTAGGATAGGTGGAGAACACGATACGCGCGGCCTTGTCGTCCTTGGAGGAGCACAGGTTGCACAGGGACTGGTCAGGCAGATACTTCTTGAAATCGTCCTTCGCCTGCTTGACCAGCGCGGTGCGGTCGGCCAGAAACAGCACATTCGTCACATGGCCGCCCCGGCTCAGCACGTCGGTCAGTGGATGCCGTGCGGGTTTTCCGGTGCCGGTGGCCATGACCAGCAGGTTGCGCCGGAACCCCTGCGTGATGTGGGCGCACACCGCACGGATGGCGTTTTTCTGGTAGTAGCGATCCGTGATCTTATCGTCAATTTCAATGGTGTCCAGCGGCTTTTTCTCGGTGCGGCGGTTCATCAGCTTTTGCAGATCATCCTTGCAGAACACGCCGCTCACCGGCCGCTGCGGGCCGCTTGCTTCGTCCCAGAAATAGGTGGTGTAGCCGTTGGTGGTGAACAGCATCGGGCGGCGTCCGAATTTCTGTTCCAGACAGTCTGCATAGAGCTGTGCCTGTTTGCGCCCGATGTTGGGGTCCTTGGTGCTGCGCTTGGCCTCGATGACCGCCAGCGGCTTGCCATCCTTGCCCATGAGAACGTAATCCGCATAGCCCTTCTGGCCCAGCACGCCGTTCATGTTGTCCACTTCGTACTCCACGCGCACATCGGCATCCGCCCCGGTAAACTTCCAGCCCATGGCCTTGAGGTCGATGTCGACGATCTTCCGCCGTGTTTCGGCCTCGGTCAGGTCGGCGGCGGTAAAGCTGCGGCTCTGTTGATTCTGCTGTTTGCTGGCCGTATACGCCGCCGAAAGGCTCTCCACCTGTTTGCGTAACGCTTCCAGCTCGGCATCCTTCTGGGTCAGTAAACTTTCCTGTTCCCGGATTCTTCTTTTCGTCCAGCGTTACCTTTTCGCCGGGGATGGCTGTTTCATCAAAGGAGCGCTCCACATAGTCCGTGCCATAGCAGTAATCCACCCACTGGATGAAATCGAACAGCCCCCGCAGGCTGAACACCGCATCCGCCGCCGACACGCTGTGCCCGGTATGTACCGCCAAGTTGCCCGCCTTCACGATGCTGGGGAGCACGCTCCACACATCCTTGTCCACCGCAAAACGGAAGCTTTCCTCATGCAGCAGGGATTGCAGATTGTCCTTGTAGGGCATCGTGATGGTCTTGTCCGCCGCATACACCCACTTCACCGCCAGCTCCAACGCCTTCCGACAGCCCACAGCGCACATGGCCGGAGAGGTGGCAAACACTTTCTCGGCCTCGATGGCAGCAGAGGCAAAGAGGGAATATTCGGGGTGGTTGGAGAGATAGGAGAAGTTGGACATGGGAAGGGCTCCTTTCGGTTAATCAATTAAATAGCTATCATTCTCTGCCTGGTTCATATAGTAAGCTTTTAGGTCGACTATTTCTTTTCTCAGCTCTTCTGTCCAAAGCTCTGTAAGAAGTTTTTTCTGAAACCAGCACAATCTCAAATAGTTAACTGCCAAAAGAATTCGAGTAGTCATGTTAGGAATACCCAACGATATAACTTCCCCATTTCTTAAAACTGACGCTTTATTTTCGTCAATGTTTTTTAATGTTTGCTCTTTTTCGGATTCGATATCAACTGCATCGTCATACTCCTGTTTATTATGATACAAATTATAGGCCAAACTATAAACCGCATCGTTTACCGCACCTAAATCTCCGGTAATTTTATTAAGAGCTTGTGCACACTGAGTAATTTCCTCAAAGGCCATCAGCTCTTCACCTTCTCCATAGGGCGTTATGCGCAAAGAGTCTGCTTCTTTTTCCATCCTAGATTTCAAAATGTTTATGTCATCCCAAACTGAGTGGTAGCTATAACCCTCCAATGTTCCAAAATACTCTTTTAATGAATTATTTAATACTCCCGCAAAGCCTTCCAAATCATCCGGATCAAACATCGCACACAGACCACCTAGACTACGAACCTTATTTTTGATAAATCGCTGTTGGTCTGTCTCCGCTATATTCTCTGCATCCTTAGCAACAAATGCAAGAATAGCCGTTCCGTGCTCCGCCGCTTCATCGAATTCAATTTCCGTCATTGAACGTCCATCATAGTATTTGGACCCAAAACGATACCCATATATGCCAATTACAATATCCGCATCTTTCACCTGATCGACACAAAACGCTCCGCTTGGTTTTTGACTTGCCGGAAATTCCTCCATTGCACTAATTTCAGCAGTTTTCCTTTCAGTCAAGCTTTCAATAGTATTTATTGCAACACGCCTGATATCTTTCAAGTCCTGATAAGTCGAGCTAAATGAAAAACTTCATATTATCAATCAACTCCTTTATAATAAAGATTTACAGACAAGTGCCTTGTTGATTTTGTCAAATCCATGGCAAAAATATTATGGTCAACATCAATATGTATTTGATTGACAATAGCTTTCTGATTTTCTGCCGAAACCTCACCGTGCATATAAAGAAGATTCCGCGTTGCCTCAACAAAACGTCGCCAAACAGGAACCAGCCGTATCGGTGCTCTATGCCGCAAGACAATTAAATGGTTGTTTCTATCCATTTGCAACCACTGCATTATCAATTTCCACCATTTTTGATCCGTTTCTCCAATAGACATACCGTATATGCAAATTATCCGGCTTCCTTTTATGATTTGAGTAGCTCGATAATCGTAATTCATTTTAATGATTTCATTTTGCCGCGGTTTTACCAGTTCATTAAGGACCGTCTCGTCTTGCTTAAATTCATCGTTCTCAATTTGAGAAGCATCATTAACGCCCATAATCAAATCTCTGTCGGTATAGCCATGAACATGTACAATCTCCCCAATCTCTCCATTTATGGATGAAAGCGAATTTGGGGTACTTTTTACATTCTCAATGCACTTATCCAAACAACAAGTATAATTAAAACTAATAAAATTAAATGTTTTATATGATTTTATAAACGGGACTACAGCGTCTTTATCGGCAGGACGAATATCATAATAGCTTGAAAGAGCTCTTTTCATTCCATGAAGTATCTCCTCCGTTTTTTCATCATCAAAAGCGCTTTCTTCATTTTCGAGATATATTGAAAATTGACGAATAAAATCCTCAAATAGCTGCATATAGTCTTCAGCATCTTTACAACGGCTCGCATACTCTCCAAATGCGCTTTCAAAATCGGCCCATGTCTCAGGTTCTTTTAGTATATCAGATTTGAAATGCTGTAGCATTTCGCTATCTGATGATTTGCTTTGACAATAAACATCATAAAAGTCTTTATAGCCTGTTTTTAATCCAATTCCCAAATCGAAACCATTTCCAATTAAAAATGTCACATCCATTATCTCACCACTTCCAGCATTTTTCTTTCATTATACCGCACAATCTTTCCATAGTACAACACTTTACCCAAAATATTCCTGCATCAGTGCCTTTTTCATCAACTCCAGCTTTTCAAGGCTCTGCTGTACGGTCTGCTTCTGCTGGTCTACACGCTCTACAAAGGCGGCAAACTGGTTTTGAAGGGAAAGTGGTGGAACGAGAATTTTAAGACTTTTTACATCTTCTTGATTTATACTTGCTTGATTAACAGATTTTTTTGCACGTCGTAGAATTTGCCTATAAATATCTTCGGTACAAAGCACTTCTGTAACATAAACAGCGTTCACTTTTTTCTCATCCATGTGAAATCGCATCATATTTAGACTCAAAAACAAGTTTTTTCTTTTAGTCCAACAATATGAGCACATTTTCCGAGATACTCTATACTATTCACTCTGTTGATTACAATATCGTTTTCCTTTAGTAAGTATCGGTCGATTTCAGCTTCTGAGCAAATCAATCTTTTAAGTGTATTCCAATTTGTTACTTTTCCGTTATAAAAAGCATCAATTCGTAAAATTGGAATTCCAGTATCATCTTGAACATAATCCGTCTGGGGCTTATATAACCCATTCTGCGGGAAAACAGTCATAACTGTTTCAAGTGTCGTTGAAGGAAAATTCTTGGTATTGGCTACTGGGTCCCCAAACATCTCCACAAACTGCGCCTTTACCAGCTCGTCCAGTTTGGCAATTTGCTGTTTGCGAATGGATAAAAGCTCATCTGCTTTACCCAAGACGTATATAATGCGTTTTTGAGCATCCAAGTTCGGATATATGACCCTGACATTTTTTAGCGATTGTCTAACGATTTGCGGTTGGGCAGAACCAGTAATTGTGTCACTTAGACCACGAGATAATAAGAAATAATACAGATATTTTATATCAATTTCATCCGACAAATCATCCAATGCCATTGCATTTCCGTTTATATACGAAAAAGGTTTGCAAATATTCAACGTGCCACAAGTTGCTCCACGGCATGTTATCAAAAGAGTTTCTTTGTCATGATTGTAGTTGCTGTAGTAACCAATTACACCATTCGCACCATAAACAGGGTAGCCAGTCGATGTAAGTTCAGCTGTCGAGACTGTTTTCCATTGCTTGGGATTACACAGTTCACATAATCCTTTTTCCATCACACCATCTCCTCCAACTCTGCCAGTCCCTTGGTGATCTCCATTTCCAGCTCATGCAGGTCGGCCAGAATCTCCTGCGTGGAGGGATACTCCACCGGCACATACTCGGTCTCCTTGTACTTGTTGATGGACAGATCATAGCCGTTGGCGGCAATTTCCTCTTTGGGCACCAAGAAGCTCTGCTCGGTGCGCTTGCGGTCAGCTTCTGCATCGAGGTTGTGGAACCGGGCAATGATGTCCGGGATGTCGTTTTCTTTTACTTCAGTGCGCTTGTCGTCCAGTGAGAGGCCGTCGCTTTCATATCATAGAACCACACCTTATCCGTGCCGCCTGCGCCGGTCTTGGTGAACACCAGCACCGCCGTGGACACGCCCGCATAGGGCTTGAACACGCCGGAAGGCATGGAGATGACCGCCCGCAGCTGGTGGTTCTCGATCAGCTCTTTACGGATGCTCTGGTGTGCCTTGCTGGAGCCAAACAGCACGCCGTCCGGCACGATGCAGGCACAGCGGCCGCCGGTTTTCAGCATTCGCAGGAAGAGTGCAAGAAACAGCAGTTCGGTCTTTTTTGTGTTGGTGACGGCTTTCAGGTCGTCGTTGATGCTCTCGGCATCCACGGTGCCCTTAAACGGCGGGTTCGCAAGGCAGACCGTGTACTTGCTGCAAATGGAGTTTTGCTTGGAAACGCTGTCTTTGTAGTCGATATCCGGGTTGGTGATGGAGTGAAGCATCAGGTTCATAGCCGAAATGCGGAGCATGGTGCGGTCCATGTCAAAGCCTGCGAACATCGGCCCCGCAAAATGCTGCCATTGCTCCGGGGTCATGGTATCCTCATAGTGCGCACGGAGATACTGTGCACTGGACACCAGAAAACCTGCCGTACCGCAGGCCGGGTCGCAGATAAAGTCGTCGGGCGTGGGCTGCACCAGTTCCACCATCATGTCACGGATATGTTTGGGCGTGCGGAACTGGCCGTTCTGGCCTGCAGTTGCCAGCTTGCCCAGCATATACTCATACAGGTCGCCCTGCATATCAAGGTCGGCGATATCGTGGGTGTATAGGTCTTCCAGCCCGGTGATGATCTTTTGCAGCACCTGCGGTGTGGGGATCAGGAACATGGCATCATCCATGTACCGTGCAAAAGCGGTGTTGCCCTCGTCCAGGCGGGTGGGGTCGTCCTCAATCTCCACCAGCTCGCCGTTTTCGTCAAAGTCCGGCAGGCGGCCGTACTTCATCTTTTTGATGGCCGGGAATACCGCTGCTGCATGGTCAGGAAATCTCACGGGAGTCCTTATCCTTGAACTTGCTCCACCGCATGGACTGGCCTGCCGCACTGGCCGGGAAGATGTGCTCCATCTTCTCGCCCGCCATGCTCTCAAACTCTTCGGTGGCAAGCTCCTTTTCGTCCAGAGACCGGATGAACATGAGATAGGTCAGCTGCTCAATGACGGTCAGCGGATTCGTGATGCCGCCCGCCCAGATGTCCGTCCAGATTTTATCCACCTTATTTTTAATGGCTCCTGTAACCATGCGTTCCTCCTGAATGTTTGCCAACCGCAAACGGTTTTCTTCTCAAAATTTTGGTGATAGTATCTCATTTTATTATATCAGCAGAACGATTCTTTTTCAACGTTGCGCTTGCTCAGCCTGCATCTGCCGGATGCAGTTCACGGGTTTGGGTGTTCCAACAAACATTTTGCAACGCAAAATAAGCAGATGTATATACAGCTGCCCTGCTTGCTACAACTGTGTTCCCTCTAAATTGTCATCCGCTATTTTCAATTCAATAAAGAAATCGCTTGCTATGCATTTCATTTTTTGATTGAAGGTCATCATCGAACACTTCAATCCATTTTTCGATTTCCACCTCCTTCAACGAAAAATCAAAATCAAATCCGTTCTTTGTGATGAATCTTCACCGGTTCATCACGGGAGCGGGTCGGATTTTTTTATTTTTGTTTACTTGTATCCAAGAACTTGGACTAAGAGGGTGGGTAACTTGGACTACGAGTCCATAAACTTCTGCCGCTTTTCACGGTACACTCTTGTCAAAGGAGGGAAAGCCCCTGTTGAAGTTAAGCAATCTTAAAATCAATCACCGGTTTTATGGCAGGGTTCAGGACAACCGAACAGACACCGTTTGATATAGAAATGAGGTTCACCATGAACAAACCGCTTTCCTGCCGCCATTGAGAAAAAACAATCCCCACAGCCACAAAAAGGACTGTGGGGATTGCTTTTATGGTGAAGGAGAAAGAGAATCACGTGTTAACCCTTGTCCGCGCCGGAGGTGATGCCCTCGACGTAGAACTTCTGCATGATGACAAACAGGATGGAGATGGGGATGGACACCAGCACACCGCCTGCACAGAAGAGCGCAAAGTAATTGTTGATCAGGGTCTTTTGCAGCATATTATACAGACCGATAGCCACTGTCCAGTCGGCAGAGACGCCCGAATTCAGGATCATTTTTGCCATCACGAAATCGGTCCATGGAACCATGAAAGAGCTGATGATGGTATAGACCAGGATCGGCTTGGACATGGGCAGAACGACCTGGAAGAACACACGGGCGTCGGATGCGCCGTCCAGCTTGGCGGCTTCCCGCAGGGAGATGGGGATGGTATCAAAGAAGCCCTTGCAGATCAGATAGCCCAGACCGGACGAACCGGCATAGACCATAATAAGACCGGCATAGGAGTTGGTCAGATTCAGATATTTCAGGACGAAATAGACGGCGATCATTGCCAGCACGCCGGGGAACAGGTTGACGCTGACAGAAAGGTTCTGGATCAGCTTGCGCCCCTTGAAGCGGCAGCAGCTCAGCGCGTAGGCTACCATCAGCACAAAGCAGGTGGAGATAACGCAGTTGAAACAGGCCACCACAAGGGTGTTGGTAAACCAGCGCGGGAACTGCGCCACAGAGTCCGGGTGGAACAGAATGTTGACATAGTTGCGCAGTGTGTAACTGGCCGGGAAGAACTGTCGCACATTGATGCCCCGGTCTGTGGAGAAGGAAGTGACCAGAAGCCACAGAATGGGTACCAGCCAGATAGCTGCCAGCAGGGCCAGCAGCAGATGCCGCAGGATGCTGCGGACTGTGCGGAGGATACGCCCGCGGCGCAGCTGCGCTGCGGTCTCTGCCCGGCGTGCCGGAGAAACAGTTGTCTGTGTCAAGAGAACGTCGCCTCCTTTTATTGAGGAACCGGAAGCATACCAGCGTGAACACGGCACAGATGATGAACACCATAATGCCAATGACGGCGGCCATCTTGTAGTTGTACTGCTCCTGCGTCAGGCGGAACAGCCATGTGACCAGCAGATCCACCTCTTTTGCACTGGAGGAAGCCAGCGCCTGATCCTTGGTGATATAAACGTCCTGTGTGAGCAGATAGATGACGTTGAAGTTGTTAACGTTGCGCACAAAATCCGTAACCAGTGCCGGCCCCTGCACACTGAGCAGATAGGGCAGCTTGATGTGGATGAAGCTCTGCCACGGCGATGCACCGTCGATGGTGGAGGCCTCCAGCATATCGGTGGGAATATTCATCAGCACACCGGTGGCAATGAGCATCTGGTAGGGCACGCCCACCCAGATGTTGATGAGGATGATCATGAACTTAGCCCAATGCTGATCGGTCAGGAAGGAATGTGGTTCATGTTCTGCCCCAGCAGGCCGATGGTCTTTAAAAAATCGGTCACGCCCGCATTGGCCATCATGGTGTTGAAGATGCCGGCATCCGAGAAGAAGTTGCGCACCAGCAGCAGGGTGACGAACTGCGGCACCGCAATGGTGATGATGAACAATGTGCGCCAGAGCTTTTGGCACTTGGTCTTTTTGTTGTTGATGAGCATAGCCAGAAATACGCCGCCGAAGAAGTTGGTGAAGGTGGCAAAGAACGCCCATACCAGCGTCCAGCTGAGCACCCGGCCAAAGGCGTAGCTGAAGGTCAGGCTCAGCGAGTGCCCGCCAAACAGAGAAGCGAAGTTCGCCAGCCCCACCCATGTGAACAGGGCGGCGGGAGGCATGTGCTGCTGATCGTAGTTGGTAAAGGCAACAGCGATCAGGATGAACAGCGGCACAATGGTAAAC
>ENA-OQHY01001223-OQHY01001223.1-human-gut-metagenome-genome-assembly--contig:-NODE-1223-length-11451-cov-2.151625_pt1 | contig 11451 bp, 18 predicted proteins | sample MGYA00242570_ERZ504733 | MGnify/ENA primary metagenome ERZ504733 (study PRJEB26092, sample SAMD00036219) | human gut metagenome | host: Homo sapiens | study: EMG produced TPA metagenomics assembly of...
CCCGCATCGACGTGGCCAAGGAGATCGCCCACCTGAAGGAAGAGGACGAGAAGCGCAAGGCCGCTGCCGAGCCGCTAAGAAGGCCAAGGAAGAGGCGGAGAAGAAGGCCGCTGCTCCCGCTGAGGAGGTTGGAGATGCCGGTCTGTGCGGCGCAGTTTTCGTTGCCGCCCAGGAACCGCAACTCACGGCCAACGCGGGTAAAGTGGTAAATGACCACACAGAAGATAAAGTACCCGAAGAATGCAACGTAACGGAAGCCGCCGTCTTCCAGCATAGCGGCAACGCTCATATCAAGGTCGATCTTGCCGCTGCCGCCGATCAGCAGGGTGCTGATTGCGCCGTAAATCTGGGTAACCACGATGGCAACGGTGATGGTTTTGATGTTGCACACAACGGACATCGTGCAGTTGAACGCCATCAGGCCCAGGGCCACGGCCACCGTTGCCAAAATCATGACAACAACGGACTGTGTTACGTTATAAGCCTTAACGCCCAGTGTGGCGGCAAGGCCAAGCACCGCACCGATGGAGATATCCAGGTTGCCGTTGGAGTAGATAAAGGCAACGCCCGTTGCGCAGGTACCAATGATGATGGCCTGGCTCAGGATGCCTTTCATGACGGAGAGTTTGAAGAACCGTCCCGCCGTTGCAACGCCGAAGATCAGGATCATGACCGCCAGCATTACAATGGGGAACAGCATGAGGAAGTAGCGGTTATCCCGGATGATGTTGAGTTTGTCTTTCCAGGAGAGGTGCAGATCCTCTTTGGTCATTTTGGTCTGTTTTGTTGCTTCCATGGCTGCTGCCTCCTTCCGTTAAATCATCCGCTCGATCAGTTCGCGGTCATTGTAGCCATCCTTGCGGTAAAACTCGCCGGAAACGGCACCGTCGCGCATGACCAGCAGGCGGTCGCACATGCCCATCAGTTCGGGCAGCTCTTCAGAAATCATGATGATAGATTTGCCCTGCTTCTTCATATCGTAAATCAGCTGGTACATAGCGGCTTTAACGCCGATGTCAACGCCGCGGGTGGGCAGTCCAGAATCAGAACGTCTGCATCGTCAGCGCACCATTTGCCGAAGACGACTTCTGCTTGTTGCCGCCGGAAAGTGCGCGTACCGGCTGGTAAGCATTCTGGCACTTGATCTGCAGCGCCTTGATCTGCTTGTCCACGTAGGCTTTTTCTTTCCAGGGCAGGATGAAGGGGCCGATGTTGTTTTTGTCATAACCGGTAGAGGCGATATTGGCAAAAATCGAAGCGTTTAGTTCCAAGCTTTCGGTGTCGCGGTTCTTAGAAACGTAACCCATGCTGTTGCGGAAAGCAACCTGTGCGTTCTTGATCTTCACGCCGGTCTTGGGCAGCACCACTTCGCCGTCTACGATCTCGTCCAGGCCGTACAGTGCCCGGCCAGGGTGTGCATGCCACAGTCAGACAGACCACCGATGCCCAAGATCTCCTGCTTGTGCAGCTCCAAATCGAAGCAGAGCAGACTTTCCATGGTGGTGATGCAGTCGGCTTTCAGCACAACTTCATCACTGTAGCCATCATTGTCCACGCGGTAGTAGTGGCCTTTGATCTCACGGCCGACCATCTTCTGTTTGATATCGTCGGGATCAAAGTTTTCTTTTTCAATGTTGTCAACGATCACGCCGTCGCGCAGAACCGTCAGGGTGCTGCATTGTTCCATCATTTCGTTCAGGTCGTGGCTGATGATCATAACCGCCTTGCCGGCATCGGCCATCTCGTGCATGATGCGGTAGATGATGTCACGGCCGCTCTGGGAAAGTGCGGTGGTGGTTTCGTCCACGATCAGCAGTTCGGGGTCGTTGTACATGCACTTGGCGATCTCGATGAGCTTGCGTTCCTGCATGTCATAGTGGCGGGCGGGCAGCGCAGGGTTGATGTTGGTTACGCCGATCTTTTCCAGTGCCTTGCGGGCTTCAGAGATCATGGCCACCTTGTTGATGATGGGGCCCTTTTTGAACTTATCATAGTTGCCAAGGAAAATATTCTCAGCTACTGAGATGTTTGCAATCGTGCCTGCCTCCTGCACGATCATGCCGATACCGGCTTTCTGCGCTTCCAGCATGGTAGCGGGTTTCCACGGTTTGCCCTTGTAGAACATCTCGCCGCTGCTGGCCGGCTGCATACCTGCAATGATGGAAGATACTGTTGATTTACCAGAACCGTTCTCACCGATCAGGCCGCGAATTTCACCGGTTTTGACAACAAAATCCACATGGGACAGTGCGATCGTCACGCCGAAGTTTTTGCAAAGGTCTTTTACTTCGACCAAGGTCTCGCCTTTCTGTGCCATACCGTCCTCCTCCTTTTTCAGAGCTTCCTTTTATCCGGCGTCCCTTACGCCGTTCTTTGTATATATTATAAAAAAATCCCGATACCCCCCTCCACCAATTTTGCGAGTGGTAATATCGAAAATGCGACATGATACGTTATCGGTTTTTTGATATAGCGAAAAGAGAAAACAGTTAGGAGGGAGGAGTTGGACGTGTAGAAGTATACGCGGCAGAATTTGAGCATAAGGATATTATAATATATAAAATAGGTAAGCACTGGGTTTTAGCTCTTGTTATAAGTGGGCACCGTTTTCCCTTTCTACTACCCGTGTATTGAATCGTAACAAACCTAATATCTCCGAGCGGCGCTCCGCGCCGCGATCCACCGCCATTATTCTTTTTTCTTTAGGCAACACCGCACAATTCCCGCCTTGCGGCTTAAGCACCGCTCCGGCAGCTGCGGCACGGCATCTGCGTTGCCAAAATGCTCGATAAGACTTCCAGTATTATCTGCGCTTTTGGCTTGGCATCTGCCGCACCTCGCTCGCCGTATCGGCACTTAGAATTATGCGGTATTGCCTTTATTCTTTTTAATTGCTCATTGCTAATTCCTAATTCGTCCAGCACCAACCTTGTGGTGCCGCAAAACTCCTAACTCCTTCCTCCTAACTAAACTTCCCTCTTCCCTTTCTGCCCGCAATTTGCTATAGTTAAATCAGCCCCAAAGCAAATTTATTCGGGAGGAAACTGCCTTGATTTACAAAAAGCAATACGGCCACCCATTTGATACCGAAAGCGTGGTGGGTTCTTTTGTACCCGCGATGGAAACGATTCCATATCTCACCAGGGAACCGGACGGCTTCTCTTATGCCATGGACCCGCAGGATATCCTGTATGGCCTGGGTGAAAACATCCGCGGCATCAACAAGCGCGGCTGGGTGTACGAAAGCAAATGCAGCGATGACCCCAACCATACCGAAAACAAATCCTCACTGTACGGCGCTTACAACTTCATGATCGTGTCCGGCAAAGCCACTTTTGGCTTTTTTATCGACTATCCCGGCAAGGTCACCTTTGACTGCGGCTACACCGATCTGGACACTGCGGGTGACAGTGGCCGAAGAAAATTACGACCTTTACATCATTGAGGTGAAAGCCCGACCGATATTGTGCACCAGTTCCGCCAGCTGGTAGGGCGCAGCTACATCCCGCCCAAATGGGCCTTTGGTGCTACCCAGAGCCGCTGGAGCTACATGAACGAGGACGAGGTGCGCGAGGTTGTGGCCAACTACCGCACCAACAACATGCCGCTGGACGCCGTGGTGCTGGATATTGACTACATGGAGCGCTACAAGGACTTTACGGTGGACGAGCAGCGCTTCCCCCATTTTGCAGATTTTGCCGCCGAGATGAAAGCCCAGGGCATCCGCCTTGTGCCCATCATTGATGCGGGTGTTAAAATTGAGGACGGGTACGATGTATACGAAGAGGGCGTGAAGAACGGTTACTTCTGCACCAATCAGGATGGCACCCCCTTTGTGGCCGGTGTGTGGCCGGGCCGGGTGCATTTCCCTGATATGCTCAACCCCGAAGCCCGTGCCTGGTTTGGCAGCAAGTACAAGATCCTGCTGAACCAGGGCATTGAGGGTTCTGGAACGATATGAACGAGCCTGCCATCTTCTACTCTGAAGAAACGCTGAAAAAGACCTTTGCCAAAATTGACGAGTACCGCACCCAGAACCTGGATATTTCCAGCTTTTTTGCGTTCAAGAATCTTGTGGCCGGGCTTTCCAACAACGAAAATGACTACAAGCTGTTCTATCACAACACCAAACAGGGCCGCATGCGGCACGATAAAGTGCATAATATCTTCGGCTACAACATGACCCGTGCTGCGGGTGAAGCCTTTGAGCAGCTGGAACCGGATAAGCGCATTTTAATGTACTCCCGCTCGGCCTGCATCGGTATGCACCGGTATGGCGGTATCTGGACCGGCGATAACCAGTCCTGGTGGAGCCATATTCTGCTCAGCCTGCACATGATGCCCTCCCTGAACATGTGCGGTTTCCTGTACGAAGGCCCCGACATTGGCGGCTTTGGCAGCAACACCACCGAGGACCTTGTGCTGCGCTGGTACGGCGTGGGCATCTTCTCTCCCCTGCTGCGCAACCACTCCGCCGCCGGTACCCGCAAACAGGAGCCCTACCGCTTTAAGAATAAGGCGGCCTTTGCCGGTATTCTGCAGCTGCGCTACCTGCTGCTGCCTTACATTTATAGTGAGTACATGAAAGCTGCCCTGCGCGATGGCATGTACTGCATGCCGCTGGCCTTTGCTTTCCCGGACGATGACTTCGCCCGCCAGGTGGAGGATGAAGTGATGATCGGTGAAAGCCTGCTGATTGCCCCCGTTTACGAGCAGACGCCCGCGGCCGGTATGTCTACCTGCCGGAAGAGATGCTGCAGGTGCGGGTAAAGTGCAGTGAGAACGACCGCATGGAAACCACCGTTCTGCCCGCTGGTCATCATTACATCCCGGTGGAGCTGGACGAAGTGGTGTTCTTTGTGCGCAAGGGGCATATCCTGCCCATCGCCAAGGGCGGCGATAGTATTCAAAATGTGGCAAGCGTGAATTTTGCGGATCTTCGCCTGTCCGCCCATGCTCCCGATGGTGCCGCCTATGAGTATTACACTGATGACGGCGAGACGAAAGATTACGATAAGCCGGAGCATTTTGTACATATCACCCTGAATGCGGATGGGAATGCGAAGAGCGACAGCGAGAATGTAAAAGTGGAAGGATAAGTTAGGAGGGAGGAGTTAGGAGTTATCTCAATCAGAAATGAGAAATTAGCAATTAGGAATTGATATAGAGGCAGGGCCCGGTGCGATTGTACCGGGCTCTGCCTTTCTGTTAATTTCTAATTGCTCATTACTAATTTTCTCTTCACTTTTTGCTCATTTTTCTTCAATTTTTTTCACTTTTTTCGTGACATTTTCCTTTATTTGGTGTATACTGATAGCAAGAATACGGCAAAAAAAGCAAATTTTGCGGTTTTGCACGCATCAATGTTACGGACCAAAACAAACGGAGGTTTCAATCCATGTATTATGAAGACAACCGCGTAAAAGACTTGAAAGTTGCCTACATCGGCGGTGGTTCCCGTGGGTGGGCGTGGGGGTTCATGATGGACCTTGCCGCGGATGCCCAGATGGAAGGCACCGTGGCGCTGTATGATATCGACCACGAAGCAGCCGAGCACAACGAGATCATCGGCAACAAGATCTCTGCCCACCCGGATGCGGTTTCACACTGGAAGTATACTGTGGCGGATACGCTGCAGCAGGCCCTGACCGGCGCGGATTTTGTCGTCATCTCCATCCTGCCCGGCACCTTTGACGAGATGGAAAGCGACGTCACGCGCCGGAAGCTTACGGCATCTATCAGTCGGTGGGCGATACCGTAGGTGCGGGCGGTTTCATGCGCGCCATGCGCACCATCCCCATGTATGTCACCATCGCTGAAGCGATCCGCGATTACAGTCCCAATGCCTGGGTCATCAACTACACCAACCCGATGACCCTCTGCGTGCGTACCCTGTACCATGTGTTCCCCAAGATCAAGGCGTTCGGCTGCTGCCACGAGGTGTTCGGCACCCAAACGCTGCTGACCCACATTCTGGATGAGGAACTGGGCCTGAAAGATGTTGCCCGCCAGGATATCAAGGTCAACGTCAAGGGCATCAACCACTTTACTTGGTTCGATAAGGCTACTTACAAAGGCATGGACCTCTTCCCCATTTACCGCAAATTTGCCGAAGAGCACTATGAATCCGGTTATGAGTACGGTGACACGAATTGGATGAACAGTTCCTTTGCCTGCGCCAACCGCGTTAAATTTGATTTGTTCCTGCGCTATGGCTGCATTGCCGCCGCGGGCGACCGCCATCTGGCAGAGTTTATGCCGGGCAAGACTTATCTGGAAAGCCCCGAAGCCGTGCGCGAATGGAAGTTTGGCCTGACCACCGTTGCGTGGCGCAAAAATGAGTTGCAGGAGCGCCTGGCCCGCAGCCGCCGCCTGCGCACCGGTGAAGAGCCGATCGAGATCAAGCCCGATGGCGAGGAAGGCCACCTGCTGATGAAAGCCCTGCTCGGCCTGGGCGACCTGGTCAGCAACGTGAACATTCCCAACACGTGCATTGCCAACCTGCCGTGGGATGCCGTGGTGGAAGTGAACGCGCTGTTCAGCCGCCAGGGCGTGCAGTCCATGAACGCCGGCCCGCTGCCCGCCAATATTCTGCCGCTGGTAGCCCGCCACGTTTACAATCAGGAGAACACCCTAACCGCTGCCCTGACCTGCGACCGCACCCTTGGCCTGACCCACCTTTATGAACGACCCGCAGGTGACCCTGAACTGGAACCAGGGCAAAGAACTGTTTGACACCATGCTGCACAATACCCGCGCATACCTTCCGAAAGAATGGAACGCGTGATGTAGTTAGAAGTTTTGCGGCGGGGCGAAGTCACAGCGCGGAAAAATTAGGAATTAGCGATTAGTAATTAGAAATTGATAGTAGGCAGTGCCTGATGCAGTTGCATCGGGCACTGCTTTTTAGGTAAAGCATTCAAAAAGAAGCGAATTACCGTTGTTGTCCGTAGTGCATTGCGAAGTGGAACCTGTACGGCTGGCATCAATCTGTTCAAAAGGTCCAAGAGTTACCAACAGAATAATCATATAAACACAAAATGCGAACCACGTTGTACGAAGTGGTTCGCATTTTGTTATCGTAATGTATATTTTATTTCGGCAGCTGAATTTCCGGCATCAGTTCATCGGATACGATCTGCAGCATTCTTCCACTTGGCCAGGTCATCGGGGCTGAACCGCTGTTTGGCACGCTCCATGACCAGATGCAGGTAAGAATAGCTGATGTTATAGTAATCAATGTACTTTTGGGTCGGCCGCAGGCGGTATTCCCGCTTATCGGTGGTGGATTGGATGCGCTCCACATAGCCTTTTTTGACCAGGGAGTTGATCTTATAAGCTGCGTTGGGGGTGGAAAGATTCATCATGTGGCTGAACTGCGCAATCGTGGGTTCCCCAAGTGCCATGATGACTTCCATGCAGAAAGATTCTACCGTCGTCAGCGTGGCTTCACGGTCTTCAAAACGGCTGAAGATCTGTTTATAAAAATGCAGCTTGAATTTTGTGTATACCTGCCCAAATGTCTGATCCAGCATGGCGAGAATCCCCCTGTAGGTTAATGAATTTATTATAGCACAATCCACCATGCAAAACCAGCCCTCAGGCATCCGTGATAACAAATGTCAACTCGGCGTTGGCCGCGCGCACACCATCCACCCAGGCGGTAGCTTTGCCGATGCCCACCGGGCCATGCTGCTCTACCAGCTCACATTCCAAAGTCAGCACATCGCCGGGCACAACCTGGCGGCGGAAACGGGCATTTTTTACCCCGCCAAACAGGGCAATCTTTCCACGGTTTTCCGGCAGGCTCAACGCGGCCACCGCGCCGGTTTGGGCAAGGGCTTCCAGAATCAATACCCCCGGCATAACCGGATGGCCGGGGAAATGTCCCTGGAAAAACGACTCTGTGCGGGTCACGCACTTGATTCCGCGCGCCCACTGGCCGGGGGTATAGTCAAGAATCTTATCCACCAGAGCAAACGGGTAACGGTGCGGCAGGATCTTTTCGATTTCCGCCGCCGTCAGGGTCCGGGGCGGTTCATTGGGTGTATAGTTCATCCTCATCCCTCCCAACGCTTGAACACCACACAGGCGTTGTGGCCGCCGAAGCCCAGGCTGTCGCTCATGGCATAATCACCTGTAACGCGCGGCCCTGGTTGGGAATATAGTCGAGATCCAGTTCCGGGTCCGGCTCCTGCAGGTTGACGGTAGCGGGCAAAAAGGCATCGTGCAGGGCCAACACGGTAAACACGCCCTCTACCCCGCCGGCGCCGCCTAGCAGGTGGCCGGTCATCGACTTGGTCGAGGATACGGCCAGCTCATACGCGTGGCTGCCAAAAACCGACTTGATGGCCGCGGTCTCACAGCTGTCATTCAGATGCGTGGAAGTTCCATGGGCATTGATGTAGCCAATCTGTTCCGGCTCCACTCCGCCATCAGCCAATGCCAGCCGCATACAGGACGCGCCGCCTGCACCGCCCGGTGCCGGGGCGGTAAAATGGTAAGCATCGCAGTTAGCGCCATAGCCCACAACCTCGGCGTAAATCTTAGCGCCACGCTCTTTAGCGGTCTCCAGTTCTTCCAACAGCAGCACACCGCTGCCCTCGCCCATCACAAAACCGCTGCGCCGGGCATCAAAGGGGATCGAGCCCGGGCCGGGTCGTCTGCGGTGCAGAGCTTCATACTGGCGAAGCCGCCCACCCCCAACGGGCTGATGCAGCTTTCGCTGCCGCCGCAGAGCATACGGTCCTCGTATCCATCGCGGATACGGTGGAACGCATCCCCAATCGCATTGGTACCGCCTGCGCAGGCAGTGGTGGGGCAGCTGCACATACCCTGCAGGCCAAAGCGGATGGCCACCTGCCCCGCCGCCATATTGCCGATGGACATGGGGACAAAGTAGGGGCTGACCTTTTCAAAGCCCCGCTGCTGGCCGCGGGTGTGTTCTTCCTCGATCGTGGGCAGACCACCGATCCCGCTGGACAGGATCACGCCGAACCGTGTGTGGTCGATATTTTCCAGTGCAATGCCGCTGTCGTGGATGGCTTCGTCAGCGGCGGCCACGGCAAACTGGGTAAACCGCGCCATTTTGCGGGCTTCGCGCGGTCAATACGTTCGGCAGGGTCAAAATCTTTGACTTCTGCGGCCAGTTTCACCTTAAAATCCGTTGTATCAAAAGCCGTGATCGGCCCAACGGCGCAGCGGCCAGCTTTCACGGCGGCCCAGCTTTCCGCCACGGTATTGCCGGTTGGGTTTACCGTGCCAAGGCCGGTGATAACGACCCGGCGTTTCTTTTCTATCTTCATAGCTGCACCTCACATTCCCATTCCGCCGTCAACACAAAGAACCTGCCCGGTGATGTAACCGGCCTGTTCCCCGGCCAGGAAAGCCACCGCCGCGGCAACATCTTCAGCACGGCCAATTCTGCCTGCCGGGATGGCCGCTGCGGCTGCGGCGCGGGCAGATTCCGGCATAGCGGCGGTCATATCGGTTTCAATAAATCCAGGTGCCACGCATTGGCGGTAATATTGCGTGCGGCGTACTCTTTGGCAACGCTTTTCGTTAGGCCAATCAGCCCCGCCTTGCTGGCGGCATAGTTGGCCTGGCCCGCGTTCCCGTGCAGGCCAACCACACTGCTGATATTGATGATACGCCCATACCGCTGGCGCATCATCAAGCGGGAAGCTGCTTTGGTGCAGAAAAACGTCCCCTTCAGGTTGGTAAAAAGCACATTGTCGAAGTCGGATTCGGTCATGCGCATCAGCAGTTTATCCGCGGTGATGCCCGCATTGTTGACCAGCACATCGATCCGCCCAAAAGCGGCAGCGGTATCTTCCACCAGATTTGGCAGGCTTCGGGGCTGCGCACATCCGCTTGCAGCGTGATGGCCTGCACACCAAAGGCGCGGCAGGCAGCCGCTGTTTCCTCGGCCGCGGCTGCGCTGCTGCGTAGTTGACTGCAATGTTCATGCCGTTTTCGGCCAATGCAAGGCAGACGGCACGACCAATGCCCTTGGCGCCGCCCGTAACCAGAGCGGCACGGCGCATGCTTTCGGTTTGCGGCATGGTCAGGCTCCTTTCATGGTGCAAAGCAACTGCTGCAGCTGTGCAGCAGTTTCCACCGGATAGCACGAGATAGCATTTCCCACCGTCTTTTTCACAAATCCGGTCAACACCCTGCCGGGGCCGATCTCAATGGCGGTATCCACCCCCAGTTCCGCCAAACGGCGGACGGTGGCTTCCCAACGTACGCCGGACTGCACCTGTTTTTCCAGCAGCGTGGCGACCGTGTCATTCTGTGCCATTTCATGCCCAAGGCAGTTGAACAGCACCGGGAACTGCATCGGCGCAAAATGGATGGATTGGAACTTTTCCCGCAGCGCATCTCCGGCGGGGTGCATCAACAGCGTATGGAACGCACCGCTGACGTTCAGCGGCAGGCAGCGCCGCGCCCCAGCGGCAAGCGCCAGGTTGGCAGCTTTGTCTACAGCAGCTTTCTCGCCGCCGATAACCAGCTGGCCGGGACAGTTGTAATTGCAGATCTGTACAACGCCCTCTTCGGCGGTTGCGCTGCAACATGCCTGCAAGGATGTTTCATCCAATCCCAAAACGGCTGTCATCCCACAGGTGCGCCCGGCAGCGGCAGCAACCATCGCTTTGCCACGGAAGGCCGTTAAAGCGACCGCTGTCTGCAGATCGAACACCCCCGCACAGGCCAAAGCGGAATACTCCCCCACGGGACAGGCCCGCCGCATAGTCCGGCATAATGCCCTGCTCCCGCAGCACAGCGGTAAGACCGGCGGCAAAAGCTGTCATACAAGGCTGGGTGTATTGCGTTTCCTTCAGTACGCCCGCCGCGTCGGTAAAGCAGACTTCTTTCAAATCAAAATCCACCGCTGCGGCAGCTTCGTCAAAGGCGGCGCGGAAGGCAGGAAAGGTTTCATAAAGGTCCTGGCCCATACCGGCATGCTGACTGCCTTGCCCAGCGTATAAAAATGCTAGTTTCATCAGATGGTCTCCTTGTACAACCCCGTGATGCAAGTCTTTGCCTCGCTTACCATTGCGGCAAAAATCTCTTCTACCGGGCGGACTTCATGCAGCAGCCCCGCGGCCTGTCCGGCCATCAGGCTTCCGTTTTCGGTGTCGCCGTCAAACACAGCCTTGCGCAGACTGCCAAGCGTAAAGCGTTCCAGCGCCATTTTGTCAGCCCCGGCTTTTTCCTGCCGGACATACTCGCGGCTCATTCGGTTTTTCAACACACGCACCGGGGTGCCGCCGATCCGCCCGGTCACAATGGTATCGCTGTCACGGGCTTTCAGCAGCGCTGCCTTGTAGTTTTCGTGGATGGGGCACTCGGTGCTGGCCAGCAGACAGGTGCCGACCTGCACGCCGCAGCCCCCAGCGCCAGCGCTGCGGCCAAACCGCGCCCGTCAGCAATGCCGCCCGCGGCAAT
>ENA-OQHY01001225-OQHY01001225.1-human-gut-metagenome-genome-assembly--contig:-NODE-1225-length-11435-cov-2.138132_pt1 | contig 11435 bp, 14 predicted proteins | sample MGYA00242570_ERZ504733 | MGnify/ENA primary metagenome ERZ504733 (study PRJEB26092, sample SAMD00036219) | human gut metagenome | host: Homo sapiens | study: EMG produced TPA metagenomics assembly of...
ATCTTTGTTTAAAACTTAATTTTTGCATTGGAATTTCCAGCTAACAAACGAACACCAGAAGGTACATCTTTTGTAACTACAGAATTAGCACCTACAACTGAATTATCACCTATTTTCACATTTGACAAAACTATAGATCTTGCACCAATAAAAACATTATTTCCTATAGTTATTCTACCAACTCTTGAATATCCTACTTGTTTCTTTGAGGCTCCATCATGAGCAACTATATATACCCATGATGCCAACGTAACATTATTTCCAATTTCAATTAACCACGGAAAATTAGCATCAATGTTACATCCTTTTTCCATTTGAAAATCATTCCCGACAATTAATCCTCTGTTAATTAAACGTTTCAAATATATCCTTTTTATCAATTCTCTTATTTTACCAAACATCATTCATTCTCCAACACTTTAGCGTACATCTGTTTTAGGTGAAAAATATGTGTAGATAATCCAAAGTTTTCTGTAATTAAATTGTAGGCTTGTTCCCCCATACCATTGCATAATATGCTATCATTTAATAATATTTTTAGCTTATCTGATAATGCATCTATATCACCAGGATTAATTAAAAAGCCATTAACTCCATCTACAACAACTTCTGGAATAGAGGCAATATTAGTTGTGATACTCGGAATTCCATATGCCATAGTCTCTAATATAGACATTGGTAACCCTTCATTGTAAGAAGGAAGTACATTAATCGCTATGTTCTTATATATTTCTTGTTTTTCATTTGAGTCAATCCATCCAACATGTGCAATCCATTTTGAAATATTTAATTTATCAATTTCGTTATTTATTCCTTCAATATCTCCATCTCCACAAAGATAAAATTTCACATCACTTGGTAAATCTCTTTCTATATTTTTGATAGCATGTAAAAGATCATATGTTCCTTTTCTTTTTCCTAGCCTACCTAAAAACAAAACATTTTTAGCCTCTTTATTTCGAGGATTGTTTTGATACGTTGGCACAGCATTGTAAAGCACCTCAACTTTTGCATTAGGTGCCTTACTTGTTATCATAGAAATAAGCCTCCTACTTAATACAATATTTAAATCTGTCATCTCCAAAGTTTCTTTTACATATTCTTTTTTAGAATCTGACAACTGTGCATAAAATTCTTCAAATTCAGCTGCATGATGATGCATAATAGTTTTTACACCTAATTTTTTTAATGTTCTAACTAATATTGCTTTTCTAAAAAAACTTCCTCTTTCTGCGGTATGCAAATGTGCAATTTTAATATTTTTTGTTAATACAGTACATAAAATCTTTATATACGCAATCGCAAAATATGCAGCAACAATAATTTTATTTTTTTCTGTATGTGTTGGTATATATACTATTTCATAGTTGTCCCAGTCAGGATAGTTTAAGTAGTTTTTTACTACAGATACCATACCACCTTTAACTGATAGTTCAGAACAACACATGAGTACTTTTTCTTTATTCTTGTGTTTCATTTTACCTGCTCCTGTACTTTTATTTAATCTATATTCATACACTAACTAAATAAAGTTCATTTCCTATATTTAAAAATCAATGACAATATTTTTACATCATCAATAAAATATCTTTTAAACATTCTCTTTGGTTCCTGTAAAAAGCGATAAAACCACTCTAACCCATGATCACTCATCCATTTTGGTGCCCTATTAACATTTCCTGCCAAAAAATCTACAGTAGCTCCTGCGCAAATTGAAACCTTGGCGTCATATTTTTGATAATTTTCATAAATCCATTTTTCCTGTTTCGGACAACCAAAACATGCAATCAATACATCTGGCTTTTTTTCAGAAATCATACTATTAATTTTTTCTAACTCTTTTTCATCTTTCTCAAATCCAAATGGTGGTGCATAAGTTCCTACAATATTAATTTTCGGATATTGTTGCTCTAATTTTAATTTCGCTTTTTCCGCAATACCATCTTTGCCTCCAATAATAAACAAAGAATATCCCTTACTAGCAGCTTCTGCACATAATAATGGGACTAAATCAGATCCAGATATTTTAGCCTTTACAGGCTTTTTATGAATCTTAGAAATCCAAACTAATGGCTTTCCATCAACTAATACCATATCTGCATTATCTGTAATCTTTTTAAGATATGGATCCTTCTCAATTTTCATAACAACGTCCACATTTATAGCAACTACATACGTTTTTTCTGCACTTTCTATCATATTATCAATTGCTAAAAGAGTTTCACTCATATCTACATTATTCACATATGTATTTAATAATTTTTGTTTTTCCATTTTTTCTTTCCTATTCACAACCAAAGAATTTATCTTCAAGCATTAAACACCAACAATGATATATTGGTAAATGCAACTCCTGAACCATATATGTTTCTGTTTCTGGAGCCTTGACAGCAACATCTGCTACTTCAGCTAATTCTCCTCCTTTTGCTCCAGTAAGACCGATAACCTTAATACCCAAAGCACGTGCAACTACAGTAGCAGGCAACACATTTTTACTATTTCCAGAGGTGGAAATTCCTAAGAATACATCTCCTTCTTTTCCAAATCCAAATAACTGCTGTGCAAATACACCTAAACCATCAACATCATTAATATATGCTGTAGTTAACGCTTCATGTGCCACTAATGGAATCGCCATTAATGAACATTCCAGATTATTTGCAAGTTGAGTTCCTCTCTCTGGATCAATCGCAATAAGTTTATCTGCAAATTCTTTTTTAACCGGACGGGGAGTTTTAAATCTTTTCATCAATTCACCAGCTATATGCTCTGAGTCCGCTGCTGAACCACCATTTCCTGCAATTAACAATTTTCCACCGTTTTCATAGCATTCTTCCATGACTAAATACGCATCAATAATAGACTGTTCAATACTTTTTAATGCAGGGTATCTTTCTACTAATAAATCAATATGTTTCTGTAATCTTTCTTCTAGTTTTCTCATTGCTCTAAAACTCCTTTTTTACCAATTACAACACTCTATCTACAAACTCTTTTAATGATGAGACTGTATAATCCTGTTGATAATTTTGATTGCCAATTAATACCGTTTTACATCCAGCATTTTTTCCTGCCAAAACATCATTTTCACCATCACCTATCATCCAAGATTTCTCTAAATCTACATTAAAATCTTTTGCTGCTTTCATAAGCATTCCTGCTTCGGTTTTCTACATTCACACTCTATTTTTAATTCAGGTCTTTCTCCTTCATATCCTTTATGCGGATGGTGTGGACAATAATAAAGACCGTCTATATATGCTCCATCTTTGCCCAATAAAGTTTCCATCTTATTATGAATTTCATCTAATTCATCAAACTCACTTCGCCACGAGCAATTACTGGCTGGTTTGTTACAACAATTGTTAAATATCCAGATTCGTTTATTTTTTTGATTGCCTTGGATACTCCATCAATCAATTCAAATTCATTAATATTTCTTAAAAATCCAACATATTTGTTAATTGTCCCATCTCTATCAAGGAAAATTGCTTTTTGCTTATTCTTTAAATTTTTTCCCTGTACATGTCCGGCTTTAAAATCTTCACATACTGCATAGTATCTATCTGGTGTTCCCATATCTTTTACATATTCCGGGCTGTCATAGCAAAACATTTTGCCTGTTCCAGATAAAGGTTTTAAAAGCTGTCTATCTAAATCAATTTTAGGAGTATCAATATTTTGTTTCAAAATTTCCGGTGACATCACATGAAGGCCAGCGTTTACTCTATTTTTATAATACAATGGTCTTTCATCTTCTTTTGCCAGCCACTTCTGTACAATACCATTTTCATTTGCTATAATCAGTCCACTATCATACGGATGACTATTAGGATGAGTAAATAAAGTAACCAGTCCACCATGGGATTTATGGAATTTAACAAAACGATTAAAGTCCACATCAAACATAGCATCTGCATTTAAAAGTAGAAAATCTTCTGTCAGCTTATCTTTAATCTTGAATAAAGCTCCTGCATTTCCTAATGGCTCTTTTTCAAAATAGTATTCAATATTCACTCCAAAACTTTTACCTGTTACTGGTGAAATACCACTTCCATCACCAAAATAATCCATTATTATATTACCCAAATGGCTCACAGTGAGAATAATATCTTTAAATCCTTGATCTCTTAAACATTCAATTTCATGTTCTAAAACAGGTTTACCTTCAATTTTGATCATAGGTTTTGGAATATCACTGGCAACTGAAGAAATTCTTGTTCCCTTTCCACCCGCCATAATTACAACTTTCATGTTTTATTTCTCCTTACACTAATGGTTCATATGATTCTGGAGTGTAATGAATAACTCTTGTTCCTCCATCTTCAAAAGAAAATGGAATATACATCAATTCCTTCATTGCTTCTCTAACTTCTGCTTGTTTTTCTGGTTGTACATAAAAAACTAAGAAACCGCCTCCGCCTGCACCAAGTAATTTTCCTCCTAATGCACCAGCTTTGATTCCTTTTTCATACAGAATATCTATATTGCTTGTAGAAACTGCATTTCCAGTTTTGTCTTTTTTAAATTTTCCATGTATGATCTAACATGCGTCCAAATTCATCTAAATCGACTGTTTTATCTGTTAATACCTTTTCCGCCTCATCTACTAAAGAAAGCATTTCTTTAAGCTGTGCTGTCTTGTCTACTTTTCCTGCTGCATTTGCTTTCTGAACATCTGATGAAAAACGTGTAAATCCAGTAAAGAACATCATCAAATTCTGATTAAGTTGTTTTTTTCTTTCTGGTGAAATGATTAGTGGAAGTACATCATAGCCTCATCTGTAAAATTAATACGATTAAAACCGCCAAATGAAGCAGCTATCTGATCCTGCCAACCACCAGCTTCCTGACAAAGTTCTCTTTCCAAATAAATTGCCTCATCTGCCAGTTTTTTCTTATCCGCATATTTTCCTTTCAAAGCATAAAAAGCATTCAACATACCTACTGCAAAAGAACTACTTGTTCCCAAACCAGAACGAGCAGGTAAATCAGCCTCATATGTCAAACGAATTTCATGCATATCCAAAAACTTCATTGCATTTTTGATTGCCGGATGCTGAATATCTTCTATATTAGTTACTCTTTCTGTTTTTGAATAAGAAAGTTCCGTTGAATAATCAAAAAAGCGTGGTAAATGGCGTACATTTACATAACAATATTTGTCAAATGTTGTTGATAACACGGAGCCTCCATTTTCACGAAAAAATGATGGCATATCGGTTCCTCCACCAAAAAAGGACATTCTAAAAGGTGTTTTTGTAATAATCATTTAAATTCTCCTGTTATTATATTTATAACTTATCTATAATTATCCTTTCGCAGCTTATTCTCTCTATAAAATAAGCTGCTTGTAGGATTTACATTGATCCATCTTTCTTAAACACAACTAATACTGTTTTAAACAGAATCTTTATGTCTAGCCCAATGTTCCAGTTTGTGATATACTCTTTATCAAGACGAACTACTTCTTCAAAATCGGTAATATCACTTCGTCCGCTTACCTGCCACATGCCAGTAATTCCTGGCTTAATTGCCAGCCTTGCACGATGGTGAAGCTCATACAGATTCGTTTCTGAAATCAAGGGTGGGCGAGTACCTATAATCGACATATCGCCACGTAATACGTTGTAAAACTGCGGAAATTCATCTAAACTTGTTCGTCTGATAAAATCACCGATTCCTGTCTTATGTGTTCCATCTGGAAGTATCTTATTTCCGATAACACGAGGATCAAAGTCCAGTTTAAACATCTTTCCATCTCCAAGTTTGTTATCTTTCATAAGCTCTGCTTTACGTTCTTCTGCATCCATATACATACTGCGGAACTTGTACATTTTAAATTTCTTTCCATTCTTTCCAACTCGCTCCTGAGCAAAGAAAATTGGTCCCGGTGATGCAATATAAATTGCCGGTCCGACAAAAATACAAATGATTCCGGTAAATATACACCCAACTAATCCACCCGCAATATCCATTAACCGTTTTAACATTAACTGTCTGGTTGATGCATAATTGATACTTGTCGTAAGGACTGTGTAATCACCAACTTTTTCCACAAACTGTTTTTTCCCTGGCACACTTGTAATCTTTGCAAGATTAAGATGAATGGTTACTCCTGTCTCTGATAATTGCTCAATTAACTCTGACGGATACGGAAGAACTTCTGAAACAACAATCAGAACTTCATCAATCCATTCCTGACATACATACATTGCTGCTGTCTCTTCGTTGGCAACTACCGGAACTCCATGAATTTTTCTTCCAGTCCAGTCCGCATCAATTACAGTCACACCAGCTAATGTGAATCTGGCATAATTGTTTTCCTGCATACTTAACACTACTTGTTCAGCCACATCTTCTGATGTTACAATCAGTAGTTTGCGTTCTCCGCCATCCTTCATCTGTTTTCGCAGAAGTTTTTTCCAAAGTTCTCTAGCAATATAGGTAATTATGAGATAACCTATTATGGTCAGCATCAATGTTAATCTTGAAAAATCCTGTCCCTGCTGAAGCAGAAATAAATATAAAATTGCTAAGGCACCTACCATAATCGCATGATTTAACGTAACTACAAAATCACGATAGTATCCTCTCTTTAACACACTTTTCATAGTGCCATACGCAAAAATCATAACCAGATCTGCCAGTTCAAGGAAAACTGCCATATTGCGATAAATAATGGTTTCATATGGATTAAACCCATATCCGCTAATTGCATATGCCAGAACATACGCTAATTGCAAACAGATCATATCTAAGACTATAAAGTCTGCGTGTTTTAACCATCCTTCAGAATCTTTTCTATACATAGATTTTTTTCTTTCCCCTTCCATTTTTTTGTATTCTATCTGTTAATCTACAATCGTCCCCACGATTGTAGAGATTGCCTTCAAATTTGAGTGATTTAAAACTAGATAGGATTATTGCTACACAAAGAAGAGCATTAATCCAGAATATGTTAAGATTTGTTGAGATATGTAATTCCGTCCATAGCCATACCCCAAACACAAGTAAGCAGCACATGGGAATCACATTTTGAATATTTAGATATGCGATATAAGAATTTCATATTCAGTTTTCTTTTCTTTTCATTCCCATTAATATTGTACTGGGGTATCCATCGTACACTTTCGTTTTGATATTCCTAGCATTTCATATCTCCCTTACTGTACCCCCCCCGACAAAATCGAGGGCTACTTTCTTATCTCTTTTTTCTCATTTATTTCTTATATTTTTCTCCAACGACAGATAACCTGTGAACGTCTTTTGAGGGACATCCGCAGGCTCAGCCATTACCTCCTATTATTTATGATTCTCATTTACTTATTTATGATTGGGTCAAATAAGCATCCAGAAACCACTTTATTATATATATTCCCGCTGGAAATACGATTGGTTTCCTTTAATGACAAATCATAAGAATCATACTAAGGAACCTAGCTAAGCCAGCGAAAACCCTGTAAAATCAAGCTTTTTCTCGGTTGGCTCTATTATACCGCCGACTCCTTTCAGTACATTAAAGAACTGTGGGAATTCATCCAGCTTGTCCTTCTGATGAAATCGCCCACTCCTGTCTTATGCGTCCGTCCGGAAGTACTTTATTCCCGATTACTCTGGGGTCAAAGTCCATCTTGAACATTTTCCCATCGCCCAGTTTGTTCTCTTTCATGAGCTTCTGCTTTACGTTCTTCTGCATCCATATACATGCTTCGGAATTTGTACATTTTGAATTTCTTTCCGTTCTTTCCCACACGTTCCTGAGAGAAGAAAATCGGGCCGGTGATGCAAGATAAATTGCAGGACCTACGAAAAGTGTGATAATTCCAGTAAAAATACAGCCCACCAGACCGCCGAAAATGTCCATAAGGCGCTTCAGGAAAAGCTGACCGAAGGATGCGTAGTTAAGGCTTGTGGTGAGAACCGTGTAGTTTCCCACCTTTTCCACAAATTGTCTTTTTCCTGTTTTATTGGTGATCTTGGAAAGATTCAGGTGAACGGTTACACCTGTTTCCGTAAGCTGTTCTATCAGATCTTCCGGATAGGAAGGTGCTCGGGTATTACCATAAGTACTTCGTCAATCCATTCCTGGCACACATACATGGATGTGCTGCTTTTTGTGGCTACCACAGGAACACCGCAGATTTCCTGACCGGTGCAGTCCTCATCGATCACAGCTACACCTGCAAAAGAATATCTGGCATAGTTGTTTTCCTGCATGTTGCTTACCACCTTCTCTGCCTCAGCTTTGGATGTGACGATCAGAAGCTTCTTGTCGCCACCATTTTTCATTTTTCTATGTAAGGAATTCTTCCAGATTTCCCTTACCATATAAGAAAAAAACAGATAAATGATCACAGTGGTAAAAAGAATCAGCCTGGAAAAGCTCTGTCCTTCCTGAATCACAAACAGATAAATGATTGCCAGCACGCCTACTATGACAGACTGTTTCAAAGTTGCTACGAATTCTTTGTAGTGTCCTCTTTTCAATACACTTTTCATGGTGCCTGCTGTAAAGATCACTACCAGTCTGCCAGGCAAAGAAAAACAGCCATATTACGATACAAAACATCGCTGTATAAATCCATTTCCATCCCGCGAAGGGCATACGCCAAAATAAATGACAGTTGCAGGCAGATCATGTCCAACAGCATAAAATCAGCATGCTTCCAGCCAGCCATCTGAATCTTTCCTATACATTTTTTCTTTTCCCTTCCAGTCTCCATTTCATATCTCATAGAGATTTTATGATACCCGTGTCAAAGGTGATCACCGTAGAGATGCCAACCCTGATAAGCTCACTGTAGCTTGCAAAACGCCAGATGACGATCATTCCTTTTTCGCAGATTTCGACAGGATTCGTGGAGTATTTTACTCTACGAATCTGATTTCAGACTTTTCCAGTCCCTTTCAACTTTCTTTATTTTATACACAGTATCACAATTTGTCAACATTTCTGTGACGAATCTGTGAAATTCTTCTGTTTATGACAAAGTTTTTTAACAAACAGAGGGAGTTTTTATATGGTATTTAATCTATCCCTGCAAAAATCATGATCAAAGTGGGCTGACTTGGGTGCTATTTGCCGTTGCAATTATGGTCAAAAGCCCTCGGAATTCCCTGTTTATGGGAGTTCCGGGGGCCTTTTTCGTAGAGTAAAATACTCCACAAATTTGCAGCGCATTTTGGACTATATCCTAATAAAAGAAACAGCAGTTTACAGGCTATCTTGTCTGTTCACTACTGTTTCTTCTTTTGTGTATTCTTATTCAATTTTTTCTTTGGTTTGTTTCTATTTTTTCTTTACCATACACCGTTTTCTGAAAAATGAGATTCCATAGCAGAGGATGTGGTCATAGTCTTCCTCATATTCTTTTGTATACATCCGGTCATTGATCTGGTTCAGGGCACGTTCACATTCTGCTTCCATTTTTTCCATTGTCTTTGCATATTTTGCTTCAAAGACCGCCACCCGGCTGTTAACCGGATCGTATACTACAATATCACTTCTGCCCTCTCCATGCTCTTTGTTGGAGTCTACCATATATCCGGCTCCTGTGAAGATTCCTGCCAGGAATGCATGATAAAAGTCCTCTCTGTAATCATGGTAGCTGATGGTTCTGCGAAGGAGGGCTGTCATTTCCTTTGTGACAGCTTCACTGTCTCCCTTCCAAACTGCAGCAAATAAATGGTTTCTGTTCCAGGTTTTTGCACTGTCATCAAACCACCGGATCACTGTTGTCTCAAATATTTCCCGTATCTCTGCATTGGGGATTTGCAATGCTGCAGATCCTGCCGGCAATTCCCGGTTCAGAGTTTCCGACCGTACCTGTGTCAGGTACCCTGTCAGATACAGAACACTCCATAGATTATCCTCTGAAGAATGGAGGTAGTCATAGGTCAGGTTCTTATCAATCTGCTGGATGATGTATCCTCCTTCCATGAGAATTTCCAGTTTTCTGGTAATGCTGCCTCCGGCATAGTCAATAAAGGATCGGATAATGGCATTGTCACTGGTGTTTTTCCAGTATCCTGCAGGTTTTGCCTGAGGATTATGCTGTAGTTCCAGCACATAATTCATCACATCCCAGGGACAGTATACATCCCAGTCTCCAAAATGATACCCATCGTACCACTGTTTTATAAGTTCTCTCTTATCTGTGATCTCTCCGTCTGCCAGGATCTGGTCTACTTCCCTCTGCACAAATCCAAAATATTCATTAAGCCTGGAATCTGCTATAGTATCTGAAACAAAGTTATTTGTGCCTGTAAAAATGCTCTCCTTTGCAATTTTCATACACCCGGTCACCACTGCAAAATCAAGTGCCCGGTTGTCCTTAAGAGCCTGCATCAGGCCCTTCATCACATCCAACATTTCTTCGTAGTAACCATTGTTATTTGCTTTTGCCACAGGCACATCATACTCGTCTATCAGCAGGAGCGCCTTTTTTCCATAATAGGTCTGCATCATGTCTGTAAGCAATATCAGGCTGTTCTTGATCTCTCCTGCTGTGGCTTTCTGGCTGGCGATCTGCACAAAAGCTGTTTTCTGAAATTCTGAAATTTCCTGGCTTTCCAGCAGGTAACGGTGCCTGTTAAACAGATTGGAAATCACCATGGTCAGCATGTCGTAAGCACTGGAAAAATCCAGCCCGTCTACCTGCCGAAAGGACAGAGATACTGTAGGGCACTGATTCATCCACTGGCTGCACAATTCCTCACTGGCTGAAATTTCCAGTCCTGCAAACAGATCCTGGCTGTTCTTTTTGATATCGAAAAAGTTTTCCAGCATGCTCATTGCCAGTGTTTTGCCGAAACGTCGGGGGCGGGTGATCAGTGTTACCTCTGCCGGTTTGGGATTCAGCAGTTCTTTTACCAGACCGGTTTTATCTATATAGTAGAATCCTTCTCTGCGGATTTCTCAAATCGGAAATTCCCACAGGGATGTTCAGGTTCTTCATTCAGACAACTCCTCTCAAATACATTCATTTCCTGTTGTTTTCATCATACCATGAATCTGCTGTCCACACAAGAATAAGCCTGCCGCTGTTCACAGTCAGTTTAGGCATAGCGACAGTTATGTCTGTTTCTCATACTCATTTTTATTCATTTCGAATAATATTCACTTTTCAATGTTCATCACCAGCTGTGCTGGATATAATCACTCAGGATTCCGAGAGATTATTGGATCAGTCATTTCTTTGCGCTTTATTAAATTTTCTTCATCAACACTCACCTATTGAATTTTTTTGTAAACCAAAAACAGCCGCCATTTCTGGCGGCTGCATTTTATTTCTGAATTACCGAATAATTATTCAGCATCTGCAACAACAGTGAAGAAAGCACCATCATCTAATGCAACTTCAAGAGTTTTGTTCTCTTTGTCAACGCTGATCGGATCAACGATCTGCCATTTCTTTGCATCTTCTTTGCTG
>ENA-OQHY01001226-OQHY01001226.1-human-gut-metagenome-genome-assembly--contig:-NODE-1226-length-11418-cov-11.921265_pt1 | contig 11418 bp, 14 predicted proteins | sample MGYA00242570_ERZ504733 | MGnify/ENA primary metagenome ERZ504733 (study PRJEB26092, sample SAMD00036219) | human gut metagenome | host: Homo sapiens | study: EMG produced TPA metagenomics assembly of...
GGCAAACCATTGCTCCAATATTTAAAAATACAAAATCTCCCATCCGGACATTGGTGGATACTCTTGCATCCATGCTGATGATACAGCCTGGCCCAGTTTACGTCTGAACAGACCTCTGCTCCGTGGAGAATGATGTTCGGAAATGAATGTGGGGATTCTTCCGTAATTTCTGCGCAATCTTTTGGCGAAGCGCTGGGTCTCCTACTGCAATTGCAACGTTAATATCTTCGGTCTGTTGCAACAGAAAGTCATCATTTCCGAGATAAGGAATGGTTCGGTCTCCCACTGTGACGGGATGCTCCGGTGGTGTTACGTCTACATATCCTGAAATCTGCCAGTCCGGCATCTGCCATGCGAGTTCACGCATGCAGCCACCGGAGCCGGCGAGAATGATTTGTGGTTTCATCTGATTTCCCCTCTCACTAAAATTACGCTCATCTTGCAAATCATAAAATAATAAGCCATGAATAGCACACTATCCACAGCTTATTTGAACTATTATTGATGATCCACGGAATACTGATATCCCCTGCCCGCCTCAAATGCCAATAACATAATCTCAATATTTTTGGCTGAATATTCACGATACTTAAAATAATACAAAAGTGTACCTACAAAATTATCTACGACATCCTTCTTATTATTTAAAACAGGAATATTATCCGGATCTGAAAATAGATAACTCCGTATCAAATCACTCACAAATTCTTCATTCACAAAAGCATATTTTTCACCTTGATCTGCCACAACCACCTGCATAGGTTTATGCCGCAAAAGCCAATATGCTGAATATGCATAAATTTTTGACTCATGTGTCTTCTCAATATTCTGAAATAATTTCAGTCGATCAATATCTACAAAATAATCAATCACAACATGATTTAAAATATCACTGGATATAATCACATTATCTTCATAATTTTTTATACGCAGAAAATTTTCCATTAGATCATAAAGCCATGTGTATCTTGATAAAAGCTTTTCTTCTCCAAATTTATCCAATATATATTCGTAACTATCAGGTAATTCATTCTCCTTAGCCATAATATCCTCTCTTTACCGAACTTTTTAATCTCTCATCCATCAATACCGTAGTACAGCATCCCATATATGTCTTAAACTTATCTCCATATTTGTCTTCCATTCCTCCGGTAAATTCTTCCCCATGGTTCGTCCGATAATCCTTTTTTAGTTCGAGGTTCCTGATTCGTTTTACAAAGATCTGTGCATATCTGTATCCATTTGAATTTTTCTTTACCATCACACGCTCCTTTGGCTATGCCTTCAATTTTTTTCTGAAACTCTCCAGTTGCTCATAAGTCTTTCCTATTCTATCCAGAGCATTATCAAATATATCAAGCCCTTTCTGCGATGTCTTCCATGTCCCGTCGTGCTGATCTATTATCGTTTCACCCTCAAAAATCTGTCTCATATGCTCCCCAAGATCATTGGATATATTTGTCATCTGACACAATATTTGAGAGACCTGCTCTAATGCGGAATGGCTTTTATTTTCATCCTGCTTGTATACATAATTATGGTCACAATCACTCCATGCTTCATCATAGATCGTTCGCACCTGAATTTCAATGTACACAGACTCAAAGCAGACGGTATAATGAATGCTCCGATATCCCATATTATGCAATTTGGGAACAATATGGTATTTACGATAAGGCTCTATGTTATCTCCCTGTGCATAATATATCGTTGGAATCTGTACTAAAGCATTCTTATCCAGTTTATCCATTGGAATCAAATCGTACTCATCATACAATTTCTCCTCCACATATGGAAAATGCTGAACAATCTCATTATGAATCATTTCCCATTTGCCACGATAATTAATAATCAGACGCATTCCTATCAAATCTGTAATGATTTCCCGATAATTTTCTCCATCAATCTTGAAATATAAACTGTCCGGATCTCCAAGATGTTCATGTCTTTTACAGATTACTTTAACAAGCAGACTATCCAACGTCTTTATTCTGCTCGTCTGAAGATGTACTCCTTGAAACTGTTCAACTAATTCCCAAAAATGGTCGCGCACCTGCTTCCACTTCGGCCTCCATATCCTGTAATAATCATCATAGATCTTGTGACAAATCTGTTCCGTTGTATAAGGGTTGCACCTTGCTTTATCAAGTTCATCAAGTTCATCAAGTCGTGGTCTCAGCTTCTTCTTCTCTATCAAATTATCCCAGTAGCTTTCCCATTCCATTATTATCCCCTTCGTACTCAATAATTTGTAACCCCAATTATAGCATATCAAACTAAATATGCAATATGTTTCTGATACTTCTTTCTTACTCCTGCACAGCAGAACACAGCACCTTCGCCATATAATCCAGCTTCGCATCCGTCATCCCCGGATACACCCCGATCCAGAAACTGTTCTCCATAATATAATCCGTCACATGCAGATCCCCGACCACACGATAGCCTTCATGACTTTTACGCATCTCATCAAAACAAGGCTGTTTGATCAGATTACCGGAAAACAACATGCGTGTCTGTACACCATGGGATTCCAGATACTGTACCACATGATTTTTATCCACGCCCTTACGGCAGGTAATGAGGAAGCCAAACCACGACGGTTTTGAGTTTGGACAAGCTTCCGGCAGAATCAGTCGGTCCTCTACGGTTGATAACTGCGCTTTCAGCCGCTCAAAATTTTCCCGCCGACGTTCTACAAACTGTGGCAGTTTCTTAAGCTGTGCACACCCAATCGCCGCCTGCAAGTCCGTTGCCTTTAAATTATAGCCAAAATGAGAGTATACATACTTGTGATCATATCCCAACGGAAGCTCTCCATACTGCTTATCGAAACGATGACCACACAGATTGTCCTTTCCGGACGGACACATACAGTCCCTCCCCCAGTCGCGCAGGGAACGGATAATCTTATGCAACAAAGGGTTGTCGGTATAAACTGCACCGCCTTCGCCCATCGTCATGTGATGTGGCGGATAAAAACTCGACGTACCGATATCACCGATGCTTCCCGTCTTCCTCCACACTCCATCCATGCAATACTCACTTCCGAGGGCATCGCAGTTGTCCTCAATCAGCCAGAGTCCATGTGCATCGCAGAACGAACGGATTGTTTTCAGGTCAAACGGATTTCCAAGCGTATGTGCAATCATAACTGCCTTTGTCTTCTCACTCAGTGCCTCTTCTAACTGGCTCACATCGAGATTATACTGTGGAATCGTCAGATCCAAAAAAACCGGAACTGCACCATATTGCAGATATGGAGTAACCGTGGTCGGAAACCCTGCCGCAACCGTGATGATTTCATCCCCACGCTTCACACGCCGCTCTCCCAGAAGTGGAGAAGTCAGTGCCATAAACGCCAGCAGATTTGCCGAAGAACCGGAATTAACAAGCGAACAAAAACGCACACCAATATAATCCGCAAGTTCCTTTTCAAACTGTTCTGTATATCTGCCGGAAGTCAACCAGAATTCCAACGCACTGTCCACAAGATTACACATCTCATCCTGATCGTATACCCGGGCAGCATACGAAATGCGGTTTCCTTCCTTAAAGTCTTCTTTTTTCGCATGAAACGCCCGATAATATCCTTCTACCATGGAAAGAATCTCTTTCCGTGCTTCTTCCTCTGTTTTATGTTCAAACATCACTTTTTCCTTTCCGTTCGTGGCAGTTACACCTTCCATGGTGCGTTTCCACTGTCCCAAAGCTTCTGTAAATATTCCCGATCATGAATGTTATCCATCGGAGACCAGAAGCCCATATGCTTATATGCCGCCATCTGCCCATCTGCGGCAAGCCGTTCAAACGGCAACGTCTCTAACATGGTACTTCCATCGCCCAGATACGGATACACTGACGGCTCCATCACCATAAATCCGATATTCACCCACGCCTGATCCGCGCGTGCCTTTTCTTTAAAACCGAGCACCTGACTGCCGGTATCGTCCAGACGCAATGCTCCGAAACGTCCTTCCGGCTGTGTTGTGGAAATCGTCACCGTCTTTCCCTGCTTTTTGTGAAATGCGATAAGCTCCCGGATGTTTACATCTGACACCCCATCTCCATAAGTCAAAAGAAACGGTTCTCCACCGATGTAATCGCGCACCTTTAAAATACGCCCCGCGGTAAGTGTTTCCAGTCCGGTATCCACCATGGTCACTTTCCATGGCTCGCTGTTCTTTTTTAAGACCTGCACCTGCTGATCCTTCAGGCGAATTTCCAACTGGCTGTTATTCTGATAATAATTGACAAAGTATTCCTTGATCATATGCCCTTTGTACCCACAGCATATGATAAACTCGTTAAATCCATAAGAGGCATACTGCCGCATAATATGCCACAAAATCGGTTTCCCGCCAATCTCAACCATCGGCTTTGGACGCAGCCGGGATTCTTCGCTGATGCGGGTGCCCTTGCCCCCTGCTAAAATCACTACTTTCATATCACTTCTGCCCTTTTTCACTGGTCATCTCTAAAAACTCGTTAATCTGTGTCTCCATGCATGCGCGGATATCCCCATGCGCTGCATATACCCGCGTCCATTCCACGGTTTTTTCTATTGCCGTGCGGATATCCCAGCACGGTTTCCAGCCCAATGCATACTTGATATGTGAGCAGTCCAGTTTCAGAAATTTTGCCTCATGTGGTCCGTCTTCACAGACATTTTTCCATTTCAGACCATCGCCCCATGCCTTGCAGAATAAACTCGCCAGTGTGCCTACTGTGACACAGTCAGACTCTTCCGGCCCCACATTGTAATATCCTGCTTTTTCGCGCTCCATCGCCTGTACCGCTGCAATCTGCATATATGCTGCCAACGGCTCCAGCACATATTGAAATGGCCGGATCGAGTATGGATTCCGGATGATAATTTCTTCCCCCTGCAATGCCGATCTCACACAGTCCGGAATAATGCGGTCCCGCGAAAAATCTCCGCCGCCGATCACATTTCCTGCTCTTGCTGTCGAAACCGCAATTCCTTTTTCATCCAGAAAAGACTTTTTATAGCTGTGCGTCACCAGTTCGGAACACGATTTGCTATTGGAATATGGGTCAAAACCATCCAGCGGATCGTTTTCACGGTAGCCCCACTCCCATTCCTTATTTTCGTATACTTTATCTGTAGTGACATTTAAAACGGACTGTACCCCGGGGTGTTTCGCACGCATTCCAGCAGATTTACTGTCCCCATGACATTTGTCTCATATGTATATACCGGCTGCTCGTAGCTTGTCCGCACAATCGGCTGTGCCGCCAGATGAAATACAACCTGCGCTGATACGTGTGAAAAACTTCCTGCAGATGTGCCCGATCACGAATGTCTCCCTCTACAGAAACCATCCTCGCTGCCGCACCGGAACAGTCAAATAATACGGCATCTTTTTCCGGTGGCAGCGCATAGCCAACCACTTTTGCGCCTGCCATCTCCAGCATCACACACAGCCAGCTTCCCTTAAAACCGGTGTGTCCTGTCACCAGTACCGTTTTCCCTTTGTAATATTCCAACCACTTCATTTGTTTACCCTCCATGGTTCTCTCTATCTCCATCTTCCATGATGAAGCTTAATCTTCCCACACCTTCCACGGTGCTTTATGCTGTGCCCATAAGTTTTCCATCCAGGTCTTGTCACGGATCGTCTCAACCGGTGACCAGAAACCTTCATGGCGATAAGTCTGAACCGGCTCATGTGCTGCCAGACAATCCATAAGCGACAATACAAAATGGTTTTTCTGATTTTCCTTAAGATAATCAAATGTGCGCGCTTCCAATACCATACTGCAGGCATTTACCCAGGAATGTTTCTGCTTTTTCCCCTGCTTTGTGCCAATATAACAGCCCTGCTCATTGAGCGCAAGGATCTCATTTCGACCGGTCGGATGTGCAATTGCCACTGTAGCAAGCGACTGCTGCCTGCGATGACTTTCTACCATTTTCTGTATGTTAATGTCTGACAGACAATCTCCATAAGCCACCAGAACCGGCTCATCTCCTGCCAGCTCTCGCACCATGATCAGACGCTCCATCACCGAGGACTGCAAGCCGGTATCCACAATCGAAACCTTCCAGTCCTCGGTCTGTTTTCTATGTATTTCCACTTCATTGGTCTGTAAATCCACTGTGATATCGGACTGGTAGATATAAAAGTTCATGAAGTAATCCTTGATCACTTCTCCTTTGTATCCAGTGCAAATGATAAAATCATTGTATCCATAATGCGCATACTGCTTCATAATGTGCCAGAGCATTGGCCGACCGCCAATCTCTGCCATCGGCTTTGGCATCTTCTCGTCCTCTTCGATCAGGGTACTCGGAAGACCACCCGCTAAAATGATTACTTTCATATACTTTCCCCATAAATTAATTAACGACTCAATATAATTTTATTACTTCAACTTTATTTTGATATGTTTCTAAAATTTTCTCCAATGCATCCTGTGCTGTATATGTTGCTAATAAAATAGCTTGCACATTTCCTTGTATTATATCATTCTCCGAAAATGCCCCTATCTCACAACCATTTAATTTTTGTCCATATTTTCTTCTATCTGAATCATATACTTTCACGATATTTTTGTCTAACAAATCTGTATTCGCCAATAACATAGAAACATGATGTCCAGTTCCCCAAATTGCTAACTTTTTCTTTTCATCAATTTCAGCAATACGTTTTCTTACTTCAGCTAGTAAATTTTCAGAATCATTTATATACTCACACAAAATATTTTTGGAATTATTTATAAATTGATATTTCTTTTTAAATGGCTTTTCCCATATCGTTTTCATGGCAGGACTTCCTGCCGGAAGCTTTGATGTCACATTAATGTTAAAATCTGCACTCACCAATTGATAACCACATTCGTTCATTAAATTTTGCAGACTTTCCAATGTAAACATATTAACATGTTCCTCACAAAACATACCAAATGGTTCATTCGACAACTTATAATCAAACGTAGGAACTTCGATGAAAAAATATCTCGTATTCATTTTTTCACATTTACGAACAAAATCGCATGGATTGACAATATGTTCTAACGTATGTGACATAAATATCATATCCCACCTTTTATCCGTATTTCTCACACTTTCCTCAAATTCATCAAAAACACCACAAAACATTGGAACACCATACCTGTCCATTGCATTTTTGCAATTTATTTTTGATGGTTCCACTCCATATACGGATGCCTGTGATGTATAAAGACTTAAATTGTAACCTGAAGCTGCTCCAATTTCTAAAACACTATGAACATCATTTAAATGTATATTACGTTCTATGAAATGCTTCTGTTCCTGTGAACCTATTTTATATCCCTGTGACTCATCTAAAATATAACTTTCATCATCATACTCAAATTTAGAAAAATTTTTATAACGATTATTTAACTGTTCTACAGTAAATGGGTTTCTAGTAAAAATGAATCCACAATGTGGACATATCGCAACTTCCTGTGTGTAATCTTCAGCCATGCCTATAAGATCTTTATTCTTTAACTTGTACTGGACCTCTACTTTACCACCACATATATTACACCTATCAATCTTGCTTAGCATTATATATTCTCCTTATAATTTTGAAAAATACTTTCAGTCAAAAAATCAATCTGCATAGAATCCTTTTTTGATTCCATAAAATCACAAAACATTGCTTTTATTTCAATATTTAATTCATCCCAATGATTGTCTGGATTTAAAGTCGGCAAAGCCTGTCTGCATAACTTTCATTATATTGATGCTTAAATCCATCAAACCCCACAAGTTTTACTTTCTTAACATTCAACTTATCCAATAAACGAAGCATATTAATGACTGCATTATCAAAATGTTCCCAACCCCGTTTGACAACACGATTAAAATCATTGTATCCATAATACGCATACTGCTTCATAATGTGCCAGAGCATTGGCCGATCGCCAATCTCTGCCATCGGTTTTGGCATCTTTTCGTCCTCTTCGATGAGTGTACTTGGAAGACCTCCTGCTAAAATGATTACTTTCATATTGTCTGTTCTCCATGATCAAATATACTTTCCGTCAAAAAAGCAATCTTCATATTAGAAGAAGCCTTAAAATTCTGGAACATATCATTGATTTCCTCGTTTAATTCATCCCATTTATTATCCGGTTGAGCGTCGGCAATGCCGCATCTGCATAACTTTCATTATACTTGTGTTTGAATCCATCAAAACCAGCCAGAGAAACTTTCTGTACATGAAGCTTGTCCAGCAGCCGAAGCGCATTGATTACCGCATTATCAAAATGCTCCCATCCGCGCTTAATCACACGGTTAAAATTGACAATCATTTCTTTTTCTTCCGGGCTCGTCTTGATATTGGATAACAAAATCTTCTGCACTTCGCCAAACTGTTTTGGATATACTTCTTTCGCATAATTATAGCGAACGGTATTCATCAGATACAAATAGTCAAAAGTATAATTCGGATTGATTGCATTGATTCCGATTACAATGGCATTGGTTTTCTGAATATATTCTGTAATCTGCTTCCAGTCTGTACTGCTGGTTTTACCCGGTGCAATGAGAACTACTTCCCGATTTGCCAGTGCATGCTCTAACTGCTCCATTACCGCATCATCATCCACAATCCGGTTCTGATTCTCGAGATATTTTTCCTCCAGCAGATCATAATCATATTTCCGCCGTTCTTCCGGTGACAGAGATTCAATGATATTGCGCATATCAAGTGCATTTGTTCTATGATTTTTCAATAAATAAGCAATATTATTTACATGACAGCAATACATTCCTGCAATAAAATACGGTGTCGAATATCCCCATGTATAGTTCTCCTGAAAATACTGCATGTACATGTCAATCGCATCCATAATCTGATTCATGTCATAATTACAGTACTGCTTTAGATTCAGGTAATTTGCCACAAGCTCAGTTGTTGCATTTCCTGCACCACGCCCCATACCACACAGACTGGCATCTACAATACAGCCCCTGTCCGTGAGCTGCAGTAATTCTACAAAATGCATGGTCAGCGCAAACGAAAGCTGCTGATTATTATGCGAATGAAATCCAAGTCTGATCTGTGGATTTAATTTTTCATTCAGAACATGTACAATCCGCTCAAGATCCTCCTGATACATTGCTCCAAATGTGTCCACCACGGAAACTGCAACCGGATTGATCTGGTTCATTTCTTCCGCCAGTTCCACGAGTTCTTCATCCGAATATGCCAGTGTATTTGCAGCCTGAAAAAACACCTGATATCCTTTCTTTGCGATTTTTTTTCCTACCGCAATACCTTCCTTGTGTTTCCCATGTGGAAATACAACGCGAATCGCATCCAGTGATTTTCCATCCCTTTGCGGAAGATATTGTAAATCATATCTGTCCCAATCGATCATTGCCACATAGGTCGTATCTTCTCTTCTTTTTTGAACATACTGCTCCAAGTCCTCTGGCACATGATAAAAAGATGTCCCCTCTTCATGTAGTGTATTTTTCAGCCATCCACATTCGATAATATCAACATCTGCATCCTGTAATTTTTTTATAATTCCCTTGATTGCAGGTACTCCGAACTTTGCATCTACAATGTAGGCTCCATCGCGGAGTGTGCAGTCTAGTAATTGAACTTTTTTCATTTAGTATATCCCCTTTACAAAATTACAATCTCATTTTCTGTATGCATGGCTTCCAGTTGCTTTTTAATCTGTTCACTGTAAAGTATGGAACAAATTACGACCGTACAGTGCTTATCCAGCAGATAATCCGGTGCATAAATCTTATACCCATACATTGTTCGCCCCTGCTTAATTTTATTATTGTCTACAAAACCAACAATCCTGCAATCTTTTAAAGCCGTTGTCGCCAGCAAGCTCATCACATAAGAACCCGTTCCCCAAATCACCAGTTCCTTTTCCTGCTCCTGCAACTGACCAATCTTTTTTTGAATCTGTATAGAACGTTCTTTTTGCTGTTGTAAATATTGTTGCACAGCTATCTTTGTCTTTCCATCCTTTCGAACAGAAATCTGATCTGTTGTCTTCTGGTAAACCTGTATCAAATCTTCTCCAATTCATTTCTGATCTATACGCTTCATGTGAAACTGTGCCATCAACGTATCCAACGAATCCTCTGAAAAATAATTGATATGTTCCAAATTAAAATAATTTGGAATACTGCATGTATCCTTTGCAATCAGAGAATAGTCCGGAACACTTAACATAAAATAGCCATTATTTCGCAGCAGAGATGCAACATTGGCAATGCCCTTTCTTGGAATCAGCAAATGCTCTGTCACTTCAAATAAAACACTGCATCATATCTGTTCTTTCTCTGTAACTTCAGAATAAATGTTTGCCACATAAGCATCTATGCCTGCTGCACGTAGCCTCTGCACATTTTCTTCCGATGGATCTGTTGCAGTAATCTGTGAATATCCATGCTCTTTTAATGCCATAGAATACCTTCCGTTACCTGCCCCTAATTCCAGCATAACAGATTCCTTTGTAAGATGTTTCTTCAGCAAATCTTCCATCCAGTCATAGCGTTCACTGTTATCATCTTTACTGTCATCTCCATAAAATTGCAATTGGTATAATACCAGTCATAATCTTCCATGGATGCAGAAGTGTCTGCATATACCATTCCACAATTGTCACAAACTACTATATTATAGGAATCAGGCAGACGATAGTTTTCTGGAACATTCATACAAATATGTTCTATTTTTTCCCCCGTTTTTTTATCACATACCGGACAATTTCTATGTAACATTACGCATCCTCTCCCCATGTTCGATAAAACTCTATTACTTCTCTAATTCCTTCTTCAAACGAAATCTCTGGTCGCCATCCAGTGTCTCTTGTCAGTTCCGAAATATCTGCATCTAAATACATTACCTGCTTATCAGCATATGGAATTTTCCCAATACTCTTTTCCCAGTCTTCGCCTAACAAATTACACATAACTTTAATATACTCACGTAACGGTCTGGCTTTCCCGCTTCCCACTGGATATATTGCATCTGCTTTCCCACTTCTCGCTACTGCATACATTGCACTTGCAATATCATCCATATGTATGAAATCCCAAGTCTGTTCTCCTTTTGAGAAAGCTAATTCCTCTTTGCGTAAATTTTTGATAATATTAGAAATAAGCATAGAATTTACGTTATCATATATACCATACCCACTTAAAATTCTGAGCCAAATATGCCGTATATTATGTTTTTTACACAAAAACCTCGTAGCATAACAGGCGCTTAATTTCATAATACCATATGCTGTTTCCGGCTGACAGACCAAATCGCCCCGGAGCGGTACATGTACGTTTCCGTATTCAGCCTGACTTCCTGCACCTATGAATGTATGGCATCCCAAACGCTTTGCCAATTCCACCGCATCACAAGAGTAGGAAACATTTTCTTGCTGCTTTAT
>ENA-OQHY01001227-OQHY01001227.1-human-gut-metagenome-genome-assembly--contig:-NODE-1227-length-11416-cov-5.204270_pt1 | contig 11416 bp, 15 predicted proteins | sample MGYA00242570_ERZ504733 | MGnify/ENA primary metagenome ERZ504733 (study PRJEB26092, sample SAMD00036219) | human gut metagenome | host: Homo sapiens | study: EMG produced TPA metagenomics assembly of...
CAGAAAGATTTCTAAGACCTATAAGTCAAGCCAAAGTCAATACGCACAGGAAACAATTGTAAGAGGGACAGAAGTTTGGATTATATTTCAACTTTTGAATTTAACCTTTCAGGAAATCTTGAAATGCATATTTTTGAAAATGCAGATGTAGACTGGTTACATTGCATTGCAGCTCATCGAAAGAAAAAAATGTTCATCGAAGTTGAACGTGAAATGGCGAGGTATGATATCATTGCAGGAAAGATTGCGGATGATGCAACAAACGCTACCCTTACTGCTTACCTTGCCGGGGCTTTCGGGACAGCAGGCGATAAGGAGGCAGACGATTTCTGCATCAGACAGTTGTTGCCCAATAAACTAAAAGATCAATATTGCTTCAAAACAGAAGCCGCCATTAAGTGTCTGAAATTTGTGAAAGGTGAGAAGATATGGCTGAAGTAACAATTCCAAAGGAAAAAATGAATTATACAATAGATCTTCTTATCACTATGGTGACAGATGAGATTGCAGAAGAAACGGGCAAGGACAGAAAAGAGATATTGACAGATTTTCTATGTTCAAAGACAGGAAAAGCACTGTATGATGAGAAGACAAAGTTGTGGTGCACTGGCCCGGCATATATAGCTGAACTGTATATGGAAGAATTAAAGAAATCCTGATATGGGATGTGAGTTTAAATTTATACGACAATATGGTGATAAAAAACTTCTATTTCGAGGAAGTAACAAATAAACCTATATTATTCACGCATAGCCGTGAATAATATAGGTTTATTTATAAATTTTTATGTTACAGAAAATTACTGTGTTATGCCAACGGCAGAGAAATCTGAAAAGTAGAACCACCGCCCGGGGTATCCAGTACAGAGATTGTTCCTTTATGAAGTGAAATGATCTCATACGCAATACACAGTCCCAGACCAAAATGCTGCCTGTTATTTCTGGCAGAATCTGCCCGGTAAAAACGCCGGAAAACAGAAGTCTTGGCAGAATCCGGAATACCGGGTCCGTTGTCTTTGACGCGGATAAGAAAGTGCGTTTCGGTCTGTGAAAGGGAAAGAACAATTTTCCCGTTTGCGGGGACATAACTGATGGCATTGTCAAGAAGGATTCCAAGCACCTGACTGATCCTTTCCGGGTCACAGGGACAGGAAGGGATTTCCTTTTCCGGAAGTTCAATGAAAAATTTCATATGGTGGTCCTGCATCAGGGTTCATACTTTTCGTAGGTATCCAGAAGTAAAGTATCCAGTTCACAGAAAACCGGATGCATTTTCCAGGAATGGTTATCTGCATTTGACAGAGAGAGCATATCATTTATCAGGAGCGACATTCGCGTCCCTTCTTTTTCTATGACTGAAAGAAAATGTTCCTGTTCTTTCGGATCTGCCTTTTTCATGGCAGAGATTCCGGACAGGATTACTGCCAGAGGGGAGCGAAGCTCATGGGAGGCAGCAGCGATAAATTCGGTCTGTTCCTGCCTGCTTTTTTCCAGGGGAGTGATCATTCTTCCGGTAAAGAACCAGGAACAGATACTCAGAGCCAGAATTGCCAGAAAAGCTGCGCCGGAGAATGCAAGTCTCTGTAACAGAATCCTGTGTTTTACAGAATCCAGGGAATACAGGATGATCATACTGACGGTTCCGTGGCTCTTGGGGATCAGAGCAGTGGAAACATAGAAATCTTTCATCTGAAAAAAGATCCGTTTTGTCAGTTTACTGACCGCACCGGGATTGGAAAGATCAAGTGCATAGGAAGCAGCAGAGATTTCTTCTGCCTTCCGGAAAATCGTTTCATCCAGAGAATCCGTCTGTAGTTTTTTCAGATAAAGAGAATTTCCGTTGTCTCTGATATCCATGGAAATATCATAATTTTTTTCTGCCTGCAAAATCCAGTCACTGCTGATGATACTCTGCGTTTCCAGATGAGAGATACAGGAGATGGCGTTGTTCTGAAAGGTATTCCACGCATTCTGGCCTGTGCTGTTTTCTGCGATGAAATTACAGGCAGTTGTCATAATAAAAATGACGATGCCGATGATCAGAGCAGAGAAAAAAGTCATTTGAATATGAAGTCTGCGAAACATGAAATATTTACTCCTTTATGAGATTGTATGGTAATTGTATCATGAAAACCTGTAAATAATCTCTAAAAAATTCCTGTAACCGAGTATAGAGACAATTTAGAGAAAACTCATGTATAATGAAAGATCAGGAGGATGAAAACAGATGAAAATTTTACTGATAGAGGATGACAGGGAACTGGCAGAGAGCATGAAATTTCAGCTCGAAAAAGAAGGCTATGAGACAGATATCTGCGATGACGGAGAAGAAGGGCTTTATTATATGAAAGAACGAAGCATGATCTGGTGATTCTGGACCGGATGCTCCCGTCCATGAATGGCATCACTGTTTTGCAGGAAGCCAGAAAGAATCATGTTTCCACACCGGTGATCATGCTGACTGCACTGGGAGAATTACAGGATAAACTGACCGGACTGAAAGGCGGCGCAGATGACTATATGGTGAAGCCGTTTGCCTTCGAAGAACTTCTGGCAAGAATACAGTGCATGGTTCGAAGACCCGGAAGATGGGAGAACACGGCAGTATTATCGCTCGGAGATCTTATTTTTGATCCCGAAAGCGGCAGACTGGAAGGAAACGGAAAGGAATGTACCCTTTCCAAACGGGAAGGAGCACTTCTGGAGCTGATGCTTCGAAATGCCGGTCAGACACTTCCGAGAGAGGTGATCCTCAACCGTGTCTGGGGAGCAGACAGCGAGGTGGAGGATGGAAATCTGGATAATTATATTCATTTTCTGAGGCGAAGATTAAAAAGTGTCAGAAGTACACTGAACCTGAAAACCGTCCGGGGAATTGGATATCGGCTGGAAAATTAGAGAAAGTTTAGAGATTTGCCTGTTACAATCCATTTATCCTGAGAGGGACAGAAAGAAAATAAAAACATGGAGGTATATCCTGATATGAGAAAAATAAAAAGATGGAAACAGGGAATCGCCGTTGCCGGAGTGATCGCACTTACCGGCAGCCTGTTTGCCGGATGTGGCGGTGTAGATGGAAAAAATTCCGGAAGCAAAGGAAAAACAGGAAGCAGCAATCAGGCAGGAAATGCAGATACAGCAGATCTTGTGAATGTAAATACTGACAATTCAGATGGTAAAAAAACAAAAGATGAGAGCACAAAAGCAATGGGACGTTTTCTGGAAAATGATCTTAACAGTACCTGAAAATAGCCAGCTTCTGAGAGATGTCAAAGTACTCGACTCAGGTGTATTGCGCATGGTTTATCACAGTACAGCAGATAACTGTTATTATGCAGCAGATTCTGCAGATAATGGAGAAACCTGGACGAATGGAAAAAGTCTGGAAGAACTGTTGGGGCTTAAGGAGAATCTGGGAGAATATATCAGCGTTGTTTCTGCAGTAGCGGATGGAAGTATATTTGTCGGGGCAGATCTGTCTCCTGACAGGGACAATGAAAATGCACAGACAACAGCCGACAGTGGGGAAGAGGATTCTGCGTATGACAACCTGAAAATGGAATTTTTCTATCTTTCCCCTGATGGAAATGTACAGAAAGTTGATACCGGAGATACGATTCAGTCTTCCTATACATTTCAGGCATGTTTCACAGAGAATGGGACAGTTCTTATCGTAGATCCAGGCAATGGCGTAGCAGAGATCAATCCTTCAGATGGAAGTCTGGTGAGAAGATATGAGGAAGGAATCCGTGTTGATTTTATCGGAACAGCAGGAAAAATGTTGTTTACCATTCAGGATCAGACTCTTCACGGATATGATCTGGATACTGGAAAACCACTGGACAATATCAGCGCGCTTACAGAGCAGATCCAGTCTGATGAGCAGGATGTCAACTGGACAACAACCAGCAGTTTTCCGCTTATGTTCTTAAAGGGAGATGAGGATAACAGCCTTTTTTATATTGATCATACCGGTGTTTACAGATATGTTCTGGGAGGCAGCACAGTGGAACAGATAATCGATGGTTCCTTGAATTCGCTCAGTTCACCGGATACAGGAACTGTAGCATGGGGACAGGACAGCGATGGAAATTTCTATGTGGGCTGTAATGCAGGCGAGGATATCAGAATTTATTCCTATGTATATTCCAAAGATACCCCAACGACACCGGATACAGAGCTGACAGTTTATTCCCTGAAAGACAGTAACTTCATAAAACAGGCAGCAGTGCTTTTCCAGAAAAATATCCGGATATTTATGTGAATATTGAGGCGGGAATGTCAGGAGATGATTCCGTCACAGATACGGATGCGCTGAAAGTGCTCAATACAGAGATCATGGCCGGAACAGGACCGGATGTTCTGCTGCTGGATGGAATTTCAGAGGATACCTATATAGAGAGAGAAATGCTGGAGGATTTAAGCGGGGTATTAAAAGACGAAGATATCCTGCCAAATATCAAAGATGCATATACAAAAGAGGATGGAAGCATTTATACCATGCCTGTCAAGTTCGGCATTCCGATGATAGAGGGAAATAAGGATATCATCGCCGGAATTACGGATCTGACAACAGAGGCTGATGCAGCGGAAAACCAGAAAGACAGCTATGGAAAACTGAAATTTTTCAGCTCTTTTTCCATATCACCGTCCTGGCTGATACAGGGAACTATAGACAATAGTACGCCGGCATGGATGAACGAGGACGGAACCCTCAAAGAAGATGCACTGAAAGAATATCTGGAGCAGGTAAACAGGATCTGGCAGACTCAGAAGGATGCGATAGAAGAGACAAAGAAAGCTTACCAGATGGGTGATGACTGGGCGAATTCAGATCGTTCCGGATATACAAATATTGCAGGATCGATAACGGATCTGCTTGTAAAAGTCAATACAGTGGCGGCAGGCGGTCTGCTTTCACCGGAGGGTCTGGTGTATCTGGATTCTGCAAAAAAGTAGATCCGGATCTGGATTACAGACTTCTGAACGGACAAAGCGAGAATTGTTTCTATCCAAGGAGCATTGTGGGAATCAGTGCAAAGGCATCTGAAAAAGAAGCGGCAGAGAAGTTCGTAAAGTTCCTGTTTGAAGAGGAATCCCAGAGAGCAAGCAATGATGAAGGACTGGCTGTAAACAGCAAGGTTTATGAAGATATGGCTTACTGGAAAATGGGAAAATCCAGCGGAGATACCATTGGCTCGATCGGAACCTCTTATGATACGGGAGATGGTAATATCAAACAGCTTGAGATGGACGAGATCATTCCGGAAGATGAAGCAATACAGAACATCATGGATCTGGGAAAAACACTTACTGTACCTGCAAAGAGTAATCAGATCATCCGAAATGCAGTAACGGAATCCGGTGAGAAATACCTCAATGGAGAAACGGGGCTGGATGATGCTGTGAAAGAGATCATGCAGGAAGTAAATCTGTATTTATCTGAATAAGCGGCTGTCTGCTGCTGATTACCCAATACTGCAAGGTAAGGGAGTTTAAGAGAATGAAGATTAATTTAAAAGAACACTTATCTTTAACAGAGAAACGGAACGCAAAATCAGATTTGCTGTTTAGTCGGAAACGAAATCGCAGAAGATGTGCAGCTTTCAGAAATACACAAAAAGGTCTGGCTTTTATTCTTCCGAGTTTTGCAGGTGTCTGCATTTTCTGGCTGATCCCGTATGTGGATGTGATCCGCAGATCTTTTTGCGGGGCAGTGAATGGAGAATTTGTGGGGATAGAGAACTACAGGACGATATTTGCAAACAAAGCGTTTCGTCTGGCAGCAGGCAACACACTTCGGTTCTTCGGAGTGTGTGTGCCGCTGCTGGTGGTATTGTCTCTGATCATAACAGTCCTGCTTGCAGGGCAGAAAAGATTTACGCAGATTCTGAAAAGTTTCTTTCTTCTGCCAATGGCAATCCCTGTAGCATCAGTGGTACTTCTGTGGAGACTGCTTTTTGACGATCAGGGCTTATTAAATCACCTGCTTCATATGTTATCTGTTCAGACGACTGACTGGATGAATACAGGTGCTTCTTTTTATGTACTGGTGATCAGTTATATATGGAGAAATCTTGGATATGATGTAGTGCTCTGGATGGCAGGATTGTCTGCCATTCCGGCGGCACTTTACGAGGCAGCAAAAGTGGACGGGGCAGGGGAGTGGAAATGTTTTACGAAGATCACACTCCCGAATCTGCTCCCGTCCCTTTTTACGATCGTGGTACTTTCTGTACTCAATGCATTTAAGGTTTTCCGTGAGGCATATCTGGTGGCCGGTGATTATCCGCAGGAAAAATGTATCTGCTTCAGCATCTGTTTTAACAACTGGTATAGGGACCTGTCGCTGGATAAGATGTCGGCTGCGGCAGTGGTGACCGGACTGGTGATTTTTCTGCTGATCCTGGGATTGTGGAAAGCCTGGGGGAAAGGCGGGGCAGAATGAGAAAAGTTATGCAGATATTCCGTATCAGGAAGATAGGAAGACTGCTCCTTGTACTCCTTGCACTGGTGGCAATATTTCCGGTATTTTTTTCAGTTACAGGATCACTGATGGGGCAGAAGGAATTAAATGATCTTCTGGGGGCGGTACTGACAGCAGACAGTGGATCTGCTTCCGGTCAGGCAGTCAGTTATGTATTCTGGAGAGTACTTCCACTTTATCCGACGCTGAGATCCTATGTGAAAGTCCTGCTGGATTCTCCGGAGTTTTTTGTGATGTTCTGGAATTCCGTAAAGATTACTGTCGGAGTTCTGGCAGGGCAGATCCTGGTGGGAGTACCGGCAGCGTGGGGATTTGCCAGATATCGTTTTCCGGGAAAAATCTGCTGTTTATGATCTATGTGGCATTGATGATGATGCCCTTTCAGGTAATGATGCTCAGTAATTATTTGGTTCTGGATCAGATGAAACTTCTGGATCATCTGTGGGGGATTATTCTTCCGGCGGCCTTTTCCACGTTTCCGGTTTTTATCATGTATCGTTTCTTTGAGAGTATTCCGGAGGCACTGATGGAATCTGCGCGGCTGGACGGGCGGGTGAGCTGCTTATTTTTATCAGAATCGGAATCCCTCTGGGTTCTGCGGGTATCATTTCGGCACTGGTTCTGGGATTTCTGGAATACTGGAATCTGATCGAACAGCCAATGGCATTTCTGAAGACCAAAAGTCTGTGGCCGCTGTCTCTGTACCTTCCACAGATCGATATCTCCCAGACAGGAAAGGCATTTGCGGTATCTGTTCTGGTTCTGATCCCGGCAGTGATCGTTTTTCTGGCAGGGCAGGATTATCTGGAACAAGGGATCATATCCACGGCAATCAAGGAATAGAGCGACAGAAACGAGAGGATTTATCTATGAAGAAAATAAAACTGATAAAAATTCTGGCAGGATTTTTTGCCTGATGCTTTTGTTTACTTTTCTGTCCAGGGCGCAGATTCGGTGAATGTAGCACAGGTAGAGACAAAAACAGCTCAGAATCAGGTGATCACGCATGAGGTGACCGGCACAGGTAAAGTGATGGGAACCAGAGAACGGGCAGTTTTTACCCAGGAGGGACAGAAGGTGGAGCAGGTTTATGTGCAGGAAGGACAGAATGTGAAAAAAGGGGATGCGCTGCTGAAGTTTTCTGTAAAATATCTAAAAAAAACCATAAAGGAAAAACAGGATGCCATAGATGTTCTGCAGGGGAAGATCAATGATCTGATCAGTGCAGAGTCTGTGAATCAGCAGAAGAGACATAATGAGTTTTCAGATGCACAGGAAAATTATAACAGTGCGGTTTCCAGCGGAAATTACAGTGTGCAGGCGGCACAGAATGAGGCAGCCATAGCCAGACAGAAGCTTCAGGATTATTACGCACAGCGGGATGCGGCGCAGAATGACGTACAGGATAAGATACCGGATGAGGAGAAGTTCAGTGATTCCAGCGAGTTTGATGATCCGGGAAATACAGACGATTTCGGGAATACAGATGATCCGGAGAACTCCGATGATTCCGGAAATATGGATCGCACAGATGGCGAAGGGAATAAAAATACATCAGGAAACGGCGACAATTCGAATGCGCAGGACAATTCTCAGGAGCAGGTTTTGATTGATGATATCCGGGCGAAAGAGGAGGCGGTGAATGAAGCCATGCTCAGCCGCAGAAGAGAACTTCAGTCAGCAGAGCAGGCAATCCGGGATACGCAGATCGGTGATGCTTCGGATTCCACGCTGGAGAATACGCAGGCGGAACTTGAGACTGCGCAGAAAGATCTGGAAACGTTGCAGAAAGTGCTGGCACGAAAGGGAAAAGTGAAAGCACCCTGTGATGGTGTGATAAAGAGTCTGAGTGCAGTGACAGGAAGCCAGACAGGAGCGGAAGCTGCGGTTGTCCTTTATGAATCCAAAGGAACCTTTCGTTTCAGGCAGAGGTCAGCAAAGATGATCTGAAATACATAAAGAGTGGCGGAGAGGTAATTTTAAAAGGTGCGGATGAAAAAGAGATTACAGGAGCGAAAGTGGAGTCTGTGAAAGAGGACAGCAGTAATGAAAATCAGTACATTCTTTCTGTACAGGTACCGGAGGGAACTCTTTCCATAGGTGATACTGCGGAATTTACAATCTCTCAGGATGCAGGTCCTTTTAATGCCTGTGTTCCGCTGAGCGCATTGTATGAGGAAAATGGCAGATACTATGTTTATGTGACAGATACACAGAACACCGTCCTGGGTGAGGTACTGGTAGCGCGAAAAACGTATGTGAATGTGAAAGATAAAAATTCTTCCACTGCTGCGCTGGAGAACGGGGATTTATCAAGTGACCAGAAAATCGTGACTTCCAGTGACAGAGAGATCAGCAGCGGCAGCCGGATCAGGCTGCTGGAGGAATGAGTGTCAGAAGTCAGAGTGCCTTTTTAAGGAAAGCCGGTACTCTGACTGTGTGGCTGATTATTTTCTGTATTTATTTTCTGGGAGTCTATAATTATGTGCAGATCAGAAATGATACAGCAGTATCGGTGTTTCTGTCCGCAGCTTATCCTGACAGGAAAGGAGCAGAAAATATCCTGAAGCAGGAAAGAAAAAGTGAGAAGCCTTATGATGTATGTTTTTATGCAGATGCAGGGTTGAGGGAGATTTCTGCGAAAGAAGGAAACCGGCAGGCACAGGCGATGACTGTGTATCTTAAGGGAAATCCCGCAGGTATGACTGGCAGGCAGCAGCTCTGACAGAAGGTGATCCGGATGGTTGCGTGATTGATGGTACAACTGCCTGGGAGCTCTTTGGCAATAAGGTTCCGGGTGGTCAGATTCTGTTTCAGGGACGTACTTATACTGTCAGGAAAGTTGCGGACTGGGGGCAGAAAATTCTGGTTTTCGGGGCGGCTTCTGCGGATGATACCGAGACGGAACTTTTTATAATCGTTTGTTTATCAGAAGGAGAAATGGAGAAACCGAAGAAGTACAGTGAACGGATTTCTGATGAAATACGGACTTCAGGGAACTGTGGTATCCTCGACTTTACCGAAAAATGCAGGACTGGCGGCATTACTGCTGCTTCCGGCGGTTCTTTCTGGCAGTCTGTGGACGGAAATAAGCAGAGAAAAAAAGAACTATACAGTGAAAGATGCAGAGTACTGGTTCTGCAACCTGCTGTACAGTGTAATGGCAGGGACGGTGGTCTGGCTTCTTTTTACACATCTGACCTGGCCGGAGGGATGGATTCCGTCAAGGTGGTCTGACTTTGGGTTCTGGAAAGAAAAGGTGGATCAGGCTGTGGCAGAATTTAAGCTGTATCTGATGCTTCCGAAGACGGTATCCCAGACGGAAGGTATGATTCTTGGCGGGAAAACGGTTTGTGCAGGAGGGGGTTCCTGTTTTCTGTATTTGTTGTGGAAAGTATATGAAAAGGGATATGACAGAATCTCTGACAGAGGAAGGCGAGGGAAGGATTTTCCAGTGGAGCAGAATTAAATCCCTCTGGCAAAGTTCTAAGCAGTTATTAGGCTGTCAAGGTTCGTTAATAGTTGCTATTCCAACTGTATATTCAGCTTACCGATATTTGAAAATGTCTCATAGAATTCATTCTTATAAGGGCAGCTGCTACACAGCTTGAATGTGATATATCTTGCTGAATGAACTACTTTTGCAGCAATCTTCAGCAGTTTTAAGCGGACGGTATCAATGCGTTGTTTTCGCATATTTGCTGATAACACCAATCTTCTAAGGCTAAGGTGTTTACAATACTCCTAAAGGGCTCCTTTGGGTTATTTTTTAAGATTCGACACCTTAATTTTACCACAAATGGATGCTCTTTTTTCATTCATCTGATAGGTGAAAAGCAATATTCAGTTAAAATATAGAAACTATGTGGTTTTCAGCCACTTTCACGACTGTGCCGTGAATAATCTAGGTTAAATATTTTGTCCAAAAAGAAAGAAAATGCGGCGGTGACAGTTTATACACTGCAACGGACAAAATTATCTCAAACAGATGTAGATAACTTTAATGCACAGTATCCTAAACTGGATGTGAAGTACACAAAAGTATTTCATGATCGTTTTTTAATTCTTGATAAAATGAAAGCATATCATGTGGGTGCGTCTTTGAAGGATGCAGGTAAAAAATGTTTTGGAATTAATCTGATTGAAGATGCAGGTATTGTAAGAGATATTTTACAGAGATTGGAATTGGAAACAGAAGAATAGAAAAGTAAGTTATGCAGAAAGGCGTGAGTCATAAGAATATGGCTTGCGTCTTTTTCTGTCTGGAAAGGAAGTGGGGAGCATGGCACAGATTTTTCGTGTAGAGAGAACTAAGAATTTTACGGTAATGAGTAATCACCATTTCAAGAATAAGAATCTGACATTGAAAGCGAAAGGTCTATTATCGCTGATGTTAAGTTTGCCAGATGACTGGAATTACAATATGCAAGGACTGGCAACATTGAGCAGAGATGGGATTGATTCTGTTCGTTCTGCAATTAAGGAATTAGAGCATCATGGATATGTGGAACGTCATAGATTGCGTAATGAGTATGGCTTTTATGGCGATACCGAATATATTATCCGGGAAGTTCCATTAGGAGAAGAAAATGATTAAGTGGAGAAGAGAAGTGCCTAAGGGTGGATAGTCCAATTTTGGACAATCAGGTCATAGAAAATTTCTATCTCCGGACATCAGAAAATAGGAAAACCAGATATGGTAAATCCCATACTGGACAAACCGTTGCTATTAATAATCCATGTTATTAAATATGAATTATTAAAGAACCAGTAAATAAAATATCCATCTTATCAATTCACGTAAGTATTAATAGGATTGGATAAGAAAAGAAAGAATGAGGTACGATTATGCGAACAATGAAAAAGAACAATAATGAAACAGTTATGGTGATCGGGATTGATCATGGTTATGGAAACATGAAAACTGCCA
>ENA-OQHY01001230-OQHY01001230.1-human-gut-metagenome-genome-assembly--contig:-NODE-1230-length-11390-cov-1.472432_pt1 | contig 11390 bp, 14 predicted proteins | sample MGYA00242570_ERZ504733 | MGnify/ENA primary metagenome ERZ504733 (study PRJEB26092, sample SAMD00036219) | human gut metagenome | host: Homo sapiens | study: EMG produced TPA metagenomics assembly of...
AGAGAACAAAGATCAGAGTTGAAATCAGCAATTAGTGATCTGAAACATTCGATGAAACGGATCAAACCACAAAATATTACAGAAGAACAAGGCAGAGCGATCAAAGAAGCATCGGAACGTGTAAATCAGTTGATACGATAGGAAAGTGTTTGGACCGATTGTATTAATGGATATGAAAATAGAATAAAAGATATAAAAATGGGAAGATTAATGACTATAAAAGCAGAAAATATAGTGATAAATCTTCTCATTTTTTACTATAGACAAATCCATCGTATAGGTGTATGATGCAAATAGTTAGTTAAGACTAACCCAAGGAGGAATCGATGAGATATCAAGTAGAATTAAGTCATGTAAAATGGAAAAAATGTATGCAGATGCAGATGGCGATGCATTGTGCACCTGTGCTTGCAGGGCTAAAGCCATCCAATGCAGTAACTCTCGACTATATTGACTCAAAAGAATTAATTCAGTCACTTGCGGGAAGTTGATATCAAGTGTGGACTGATCTATTCAGGAAATGGTAAATGTCTCTGGCTGCTGTATCGTGAACAGCAAGTTAACCAGTATCTGATGGATCCAGAAAACCAAAGATTTTTAAAACACTGCGGCTATTCATCCTTTCAGATTCAAAATATCCTTTATACACTTAAGAATCGTTACAGGCTTTACAAAGCAGGGCAGGCAGATTTTCCACATGAACTTGGCTTGATTCTCGGATATCCATTATGTGATGTGATCGGATTTATCAAAAATAATGGACAAAATTGTTTATATTGCAGCTACTGGAAGGTTTACGACAACCTTTCTCAGACGAAAAAGGTCTTTGAAGTTTACGATAAAGTTCGTTTTCAGATGGTCAAACTTGTGGAATACGGAAAGAGTTTTAAAGAACTCGTCGACATGTACACAAATTATCAGGTACCTAGGTATGCTTAACTAAAAATAAAACACTCAAACAAAAAAGAAAGACAATCATTAGGAGGATAAGTCATGAGCGAAGTAATCGTTGCATTTTGGACAGGAACAGGAAACACAGCAGAGATGGCAGAATATGTTGCAGAGGGAATCAAAGAAGGCGGAGCTGAGGCAAAGGTTGTTTCTGTAGACGATATCAGCGCAGCAGATTTAAAAGATGCAAAAGCATTTGCACTTGGATGCCCATCTATGGGAGTTGAACAGTTAGAAGAATCAACAATTGGAACCATTTGTTGAAGAAGTCTGCGGATTCGCTTCAGGAAAAACAATCGGATTATTCGGATCTTACGGATGGGGAGACGGAGAATGGATGAGAAACTGGGTAGAGCAGATGGAAGGAGCAGGAGCAACTGTTGTTGGCGGAAGAAGACGCAATCTGTCAGGAAGCTCCAGATGAAGAAGCTCAGGATGAATTAAAAGCCATGGGTAAACAGCTGGCAGCAATCTAATTTATAAATAAAGAATAAGAAAATAAACAGCCGGGCGTATGGATCATATGTCCGGCTGTATTAAAAACAGCAAGACAATATCTAGAAGGAGGGAACAACAAAATGAGTAATTGTAATTATTGGAGGACATGATCGCATGGTACGTCAGTATGAAACAATCTGTAAGAAGCATAACTGCAAGGCAAAGATATTTACACAGATGCCATCATGTCTGAATAAGAAAATTGGTAACCCGGATTTAGTCGTATTATTTACGAACACAGTTTCACACAAAATGGTACGTTGTGCTGTCAGTGAAGCAAAGAATAAAAATATTGAAGTAGTAAGAAGTCACTCAAGCAGTCAGGCTGCATTAACAGAAATTTTAGAGCAACGTTGTGAAATTGCATAAGTAGAAAAACATAAAAACCCCTTGACAGTATTTTGAAGTTAGAATATACTAACAAATTGTAAAAGGAAATTAGTTTACAACTAACAAAAGATAGTTACAACAAACAATAATAGAGAAAAAGGGGAAGAATATCATGCCTTTGATTATGGTTGGAATTGGAGAAACATGTACAATTCAGAGAATCGGTGGAAGTGAAGAAACAAGAAGATTCTTAGCAAATCTTGGTTTTGTACAAGAGCAGAAGTAACTGTATTATCAGCAATTGGAGGAAATGTCATTGTGAACATTAAAGACTCCAGAGTTGCAATTAATAAGGATATGGCTAGACATATTATGGTTTAATATGTTTGTTATATTGCGTTTATAGGAATAAATTGTCACGTAGCGGTTTATTTGATAGATGCTTGATAGATTTGAAGACAATGAAATATTGAGAAGAAAGGAGATATGACCATGACTTTAGGAGACGCAGCAGTTGGAAGCACAGTTATAGTTGCAAAGATCGATGGAGACGGTGCTTACAAACGTCGTATTATGGATATGGGAATCACAAAAGGAAGCGAAATTTTCATTCGTAAAGTAGCTCCCCTTGGAGATCCTGTTGAAATTACAGTCAGAGGATACGAACTTTCTGTAAGAAAGAATGATGCTCAGTGTGTATTAGTTAAAGAAGCTTAATACATAAGAGTTAGTAGTATCTAATAAAAGTTAGTAATATCTAATATCAAGAAAAGCTATTATTTAAGAGGGAAGCAATTCCCCAGGGAGGTAAAAAGAAATGGCTATTAATATCGCACTTGCGGGTAACCCGAACTGTGGTAAAACTACCACGTTCAATGCCCTGACAGGAGCTAACCAGTATGTTGGTAACTGGCCAGGTGTTACCGTAGAAAAAAAAGAAGGAAAATTAAAAGGAAAGAGAAAAGGGGAAGACATCACGATCACTGACCTTCCAGGTATCTATTCTCTTTCACCATATACATTAGAAGAAGTAGTCAGCCGAGACTTCTTACTAAATGAAAATCCAGATGTTATCATCGACTTAGTTGATGCAACTAACATCGAGAGAAACTTATATCTGACAACACAGCTGATTGAAACTGGTGTACCAGTTGTCATCGCTTTAAATATGGCAGATTTATTAGAAAAACGTGGGATTAAAATTGATGTGGAACGTCTTTCTTATGTTATTAAACTGTCCAATCGTTGACGAAGAGGATGCTGACGGTCTGATTCTCCTCCACGTTGGAGGTGGTGCCAGAGAGCACCAGGTCCGCGCCTTCTCAGCCGCGTTAATCACATCATCCGTGGCAATGGCGTCAATCCCGATGGCGACCGCCGCAAGGTCCACCGTCACATTGTGGGTAATGGACACCGGCTACCGGCGCTGTTCTGCCCCTCAACGGTGACAGCTACCGTGCCTGCCGCCAGCGCGCCAACATCGCCGCCGGAATAGCCGCACTCCAGGTGCCGTCAGCCAGCACGGTGGCCGGATAGGTTTTATTATTTACCGTTACGGACAGAGCGGTCCCTGCCGTCAGTCCTTCGCTGGTGCCGGTCACGATCAGGTTCTGACCATGCTCGATGCTGTTGATCACATCGTCACCCGCCACGGTATCCACGCGCAGGCCCGGCAGGCTGGCGTCGATGGTGATATCGCGCTCGCCGGTGCCGCTGTTGCCCACGCCGTTAGTCACGCTGGCGGTGACGGTCAGTTCGCCGTTACCCAGTGCGGTTAACACGGACTGCGGGACGTTGACGGACCAGGTCAGGTCATCCTGCACCGTGGCGGTCAGGGTGTTACCGCCGAGGGTCACGGTGACGGTGTTGCCCGCTTCGGCATTCACCACGGTACCGCTGAGAGTCTGGCCGGTCGCCAGCTCCGCGGTATTGATAATATCGTCGCCAGCCACGGTGTTGATGGTGACACCCGGCAGGACAGACTCCACGTTCACGGTGTGAGTCACGCTGGTACTGTTGCCAACAGCATCGGTTGCAGACGCCGTGAGGGTGTAGATCGCTTCACCCAGTGCGCCGACCTGATCCGCCGGAACGGTAGCCGTCCACAGCCCGTTATCATCCACCGTTGCGCTGTAGGCTTTGCCGTTCAGCATCACGGTGACGATCGCGCCCGCCGCCAGACCTGACGCGGTGCCGGTGAGGGTGAGATCCTGCGTTTTCTCGGTGCTATTGATGACATCGTCGTCTGAAACGGTGTCAATGGTCAGCACCGGAGCGGTAAGGTTGACGGCCACGTCGTGCGTCGCACTGTTGCTGTTACCCGCTTTATCGGTCAGGGTCGCGGTGATGGTGTGATCCCCGGCGGCCAGAGCAGTGACGTCGGCCGCAGGCACTCCCACGCTCCAGTTGCCCGCGGCATCCAGCGTGGCGGTGTAAGATTTATTATTGATGGTGACGGTGACCACATCACCCGCTGCGCGCCGGTGACAGACCCGGTGACAATCAACGCCTGGCGCGTTGCTCAACGCTGTTGATGACGTCGTCATCCGAAACGGTGTGAATGGTCAACTGCGGCACCGTGGTATCCACCAGCACGTCACGATCCACCGAGGCCGGGTTACCCGCTTTGTCGGATACCGCCGCGGTGATGGTGTAGTTTCCGTCGATAATGCCGCTCAGGTCGGTTGACGGTACGCTCAGGCTCCAGCTGCCATCCGCCTGCACGGTGGTGGTGTAATCCTTGCCGTTCAGCGTAACGGTCACGGTCTGACCCGCTTCCGCGTTCGTGATGCCGTTAACCACCAAATCCTGCTGCGCTTCAGACGCATTAATGATGTTGTTGTCGCTGACAATGTCGATAGTGACCGTCGGCGCGGTCGTATCCACGCTGTATTCACGGCCCGCTGACGCGCTGTTGCCGTTCACGTTGGTGACGCTCACCTGCACGCTGGCATCGCCTCCTTCAGGCTGCCTAAATCAGCAGAAGGCACGGTAGCGGTCCAGTTACCGCTGGCATCCACGGTCGCGGTGTAAGACTTGCCGCCGAAGGTGATATACACGGTCTGGTTAGCTTCGACATGGGTGGTGGTACCCGACAGGACCAGATCAGTGCCTTTTTCCGCCGCGTTGATCACGTCGTCGGTGGCAATCGCGTTGACGCTGATCGCCACCGCGGCCAGATCGACCATGACGTCATGCGCGATCGTCACCGGGTTTCCTGCGGTGCTCTGACCCTCAACGGTTACCGTCACCTTGCCTGCGTTCAGCGCGCTGCGTCGGCGGCCGGGATCGCTGCCGCCCAGGTCCCGTCTGCCAGAACCGTCGCCGCATAGGTTTTACCATTGACGGTCACCGTCAACGCAGAGCCAGTTTTCAGCCCATCACTGGAGCCGCTAATAATCAGGTTTTGACCATGCTCGATGCTGTTAATCACATCGTCGCCCGCCACGGTATCGACCCGCAGACCCGGCAGGTTGGCATCAATGGTGATGTCGCGGCTGCCGGAGCCGGTATTGCCGTGACCGTTAGTGACGCTTGCCGTCACGGTCAAATCGCCGTTGCCAATGGCCTTTAAGACTTCAGGCGGCACATTGGCCGACCAGCTCAGATCATCCTCAACGGTGGCGGTCCCAGGTGTTGCCCCCCATTGAAATCGTGACAGTGTCATACTTGCGGCACCGCTGACTTTTCCGCTCAGGGTCTGTCCCGCAGTCACTTCCGCCGCATTGATGACATCATCAATGGCGACAGCGTGAATGGTCACCACCGGTAGCGCACTGTCGACAAGTGCCTGATGGCTGGTGCTCGCGCTGTTGCCTGCGGTATCGGTCACGCTCGCGGTGACCGTGTAGTTCGCTTCGCCCAGCGTCGAGACGTTTGCTGCCGGTACCGTCACGCTCCAGTTGCCGCTGGCGTCAGTCGTGGCCGTGTAGTTAATGCCATTCAGGGTCACGACGATCGTGGTGCCGTCCGGCTGGTTGCTGGTGCCGGAGAGTTGCAGATCTTCGCCTTTCTCGATGGCATTGATCACATCATCGCCCGCAACGGTATTGATAGCGATAACCGGAGCGGTCAGGGAAACCGCAATCTCATGCGTCTGCGTGGTGCTGTTGCCCGCTTTGTCGGTGAGGGTCGCAGACATCGTATGGTCGCCATTGCCCAGCGCGCCCGCGTCAGCCGCCGGAATACCCATACTCCAGTTGCCGGACGCGTCCAGCATTGCGCTGTAATTTTTACCGTTCAGCGTCACGGTGATCACGTCGCCTGCCTGTGCCCCGGTGACTGTGCCAGAAACGATCAGCGCCTGACCGTGTTCAGCAATATTCAGAATGTCATCACCGGCAACGGTGTTGAAGGTGATCTGCGGCACGGTAGTGTCCACCAGCACAGACGCATCCGTGCTGGCCGGGTTACCGGCTTTATCCGACACGCCGCCGTAACGACGGCAGTGCCGTCGGTGATACCGGCCAGATCGCTGCCGGCACGTCAAGCGTCCAGCTGCCGTCAGCCTGTACCTGTGCGGTGTATTGATTGCCATTAAAGGTCACCGTGACCGTCTGCCCCGCTTCGGCAGTCGAGGTGCCGCTCAGGGTGAGATCCTGTGCCGCCTCTGCCGCATTGAGCATGTTGTCGTGACTGACCGTATTGATGGTGACCGTCGGCGCAGTGGTATCGACGCTGAATTCGTGTGACGAAGACGCCGGGTTGCCATTCACGTTGCTCACGCTCACCTGAACGCGGGCATCGCCCTCTTTCAGGCCGCTTACATCCGCAGCCGGAACGGTGTAAGCCCAGTTGCCATTCGCATCCACGGTGGTGGTGTAGTTTTTGCCACCAAAGGTGACCGTCACCGTCTGACCGGCTTCGACCCCAGACGTGGTGCCGGAGAGCGCCAGATCGTGTCCCTTCTCCGCCGCGTTCAGCACGTTATCAGGGGTCACGCTGTTAACGCTTATCGCGACCGGGGCGAGATCGACATCCACCACGGTCCCGATATTCACCGGGTTGGCGGAAGCATCCTGTGCGCGGGCTGTAATGTTGAGAGGACCGTCCGGCCACTGGCTGACATCCGCCGCAGGCACAGCCGCTTTCCAGGTTCCGTCGGCCAGGACCGTGGCGACGTACTCAATGTTGTTAATGGTCACGGTAACGGTGCTGCCCGCTGCCAGATCGGTGCTGGTACCGGAAACAATGAGATTCTGCCCGTGTCGATGATATTGATAACATCGTCGCCCGCCACGGTATCAATACGCAGACCAGGCAACTGGGCGTCGATGGTGAAGTCCAGCGCGGCAGAACCGGTGTTTCCGTGCGCATTCGTCACGCTGGCCGTAACCGTCAACTCACCGTTACCGAGCGCGGTTAACTGGCTCTGGGTTAACGGCAGGCTCCAGGTAAGATCGTCCTGCACCGCAACGGTATACGTCTGGCCGCCCAGGGTAAGGGTGACAATGTCGCCTGCCGCCGCGTTGGCGACTTTCCCCGTCAGGGTCTGGCCTGCCGCCAGTTCCGCCGCGTTGATGATGTTATCGCCCGCCAGCGTGTTGAGCGTGACCACCGGCAGCGAGCTGTCTACCAGCACATCGTGCGTGGCCGACGCGCTGTTACCCACACTGTCCGTGACGCTCGCCGTCACCGTATAGTGCGCCTCGCCCAGCGCGCTTACTGCGGAGGCCGGTACGGTAACACGCCAGTTACCGCTGGCATCCGTAATGGCGGTGTAGTGAATGCCATTCAGGGCCACGGTGATCGAGGTGCCTTCTGGCTGGTTGCTGGTCCCGGAAAGCAGCAGATTTTCGCCTTTTTCGGTGGCGTTAATCACGTCGTCCGCCGCCAGAGTGTGAATACCTATCTGCGGCGTCACGGTATTAACCACCACCTCCAGCGTGCTGCTGCCGGTGTTGCCAGATTGATCGGTCACAGAGACCGTGATCGTCCAGGTTCCGTCCGCCAGGCCCTGTACCACAGACGCAGGCAGGCCGAGGCTCCAGTTGCCCGCCGCATCCACCACGGTGGTGTAATCCACGTTATTGATGGTCACCGTGACCCAATCACCCGCTGCCGCTCCGGTCACGGAGCCGCTGAGAACCTGCGCCTGGGTATGGGCAAGCTGGTTAATGGTATTGGTATCGGTGACAAAATCGTTAATGGTCACCTGCGGTACGGTGGCATCCACCAGCCGACGCGATCCGTGCTGCTGCTGTTACCTGCACATCGCTCACGGTTGCCGTTACCGTGACGGTGCCATCGGCCAGTGCGCCGACGTCCGCAGCAGGTACTGTCAGTTGCCAGCTACCGTCATGTTGAACGGTGGTCTGGTAGGTTTTACCGTTCAGCGCGACGGTGACCGTCTGGCCCGCTTCCGCCGTGCTGCTACCGCTTAACACGATATCCTGCTGCGCTTCGGCAGCACTGATGATGTTGTCATCGGTCAGATTATTGATCGTGATGTCCGGAGGCAGCGTATCGACCGTCACCACGCGCGACGCATCGGCGCTGTTGCCGTTAACGTTCGTCACGCTGACGCTCACCTGCGCGCGGCCGTCAATCAACGTTTCCATGGCGCTGGCCGGTACGGTCAGGCTCCAGGAGCCGTCCTGCTGCACCTGCGCGGTATAGTCCGATCGGCGAATTTCACCACCACAGTCTGCCCGGCTTCCACGCCCTGCGTCTGGCCAGAGAGCGTGAGATCGCTGCCTTTTTCCACCGCGTTCAGTCGGTCATCACCGGAGATGACATCAACAGTAACCGCCACGGCGTTCAGGTCGAGTTCGATCGGATGTTCAGCGGCAACGGCATTGCCCCACGCATCTTCTGCACTGACGTGCACTGCGATATGGCCCGGCGTCCAGGACTGGAGGTCGCTCGCCGGGACACCAATCTGCCAGCCACCGGTGGCGTTGACCACGGTGACATAGTCGACGTTATTGATGGTGACGGTGATCTGCGTGCCTGCGGCCAGATGGCTGCTGGAGCCGGTCACGGTAAGATCCTGATGCTGCTCAATGGCATTGATCACGTCATCACCGGAAAGGGTGTTAACGCGCAGACCCGGCAGCGCCGCGTTGATATTGATATAGCGCTCGCCGCTGCCCGTATGCCGTGCTGTTGGTGACTGACGCGGTAATGGTCAGGTCGCGTCGCCGAATGCCCTGAGATCCGCAGACGGGATAGTGAGGTTCCAGGTCAGATCGCTACCCACGGTGGCGCTGTAATGCTTGCCGCCAACGGAAACAGACACCGTATCCCCTGCCGCTGCACCCGTGACACGACCGCTGATCGTTTGATCGGCGGCCACTTCGGCGTTATTCACCCGGTTGTCGCCGGCAAAGGTATTAATGACCACCTGTGGCAACACGGTATCAACCAGCAGTGTGGCCTCCGCTGAGCCGCTGTTGCCCACGCTGTCGGTACCGCTGACGCTGACGGTGTACAGCGTGTTCGCCAGTTGCAGGACGTCGGAAACCGGTACCTGAACTGACCACGCTCCCGTTCTCGACAACGTTTGATAATTGACGTTGTTCAGCGTCACGGTGATGGCGCTGCCGTCTGGCAGCGTGCTGGTGCCGGTCAGGCTCAGCGGCTGCATAGCTCCTGAGCATTGAGAACGTTATCCTGGCTGATGGCATGAACGGTAAATTCCGGTGGGTTACCGCTCAGCGTAATGCCGTGTGTGGCGCTGCCGGTATTGCCCGCGGCATCGGTAACGGAAACCGTAATGTTGTGGTTGCCTTCTCCCAGCAAGCCCACCACGGACGCAGGCACCCCCACGCCTCCAGCTGCCGTCCGCCTGCACCACACCGGTGAAGGTCTGACCGCCAACGGTTACGCTCACGACATCCCCTGCTGCGGCGCCGCTCGCCGTACCGGAAATAATCTGCGCCTGGCCCTGCTCGCTGGTATTGAGGATATTGTCGTCAGCAACGGTGTTAATCGTCACGACCGGGGCGGCGGTATCCACGGTGAAATCGACGGTCGTGGAAGATCCGTTCCCCGCTTTATCGCTGACGTTCACCGTTAGCGTATGGTCGCCATTCGCCAGCGATTGCACCTCGCTGGCGGGAAGCGTAACGGACCACGTGCCGTTGCTCCCCACCGTGGCGGTATGATTTTTCCCGTTGAGCGTTACCGTCACAATCTGGCCGCTTCCGCATCGGGTTTTACCGGTGAGCGTCAGCGCCTGGTTGTGCTCAGCCGCGTTGATGACGTTGTCCTGCGCAATCGTATCAACAGAAAGCGTTGGCGCGTTGGTATCCACACCTATCGTCTGGCTGCCGCTCACGGTATTGCCCGCGGCGTCTTTACCGCTGACGTTCACCGTCCAGGTGCCGTCACCCAGCGCCTGTGCATCCGCGGCAGGCACGTTCACGCTCCATGCGCCGCCGGCCCCCACTTCCGCCGTGTAGGTTTTGCCGTTCAGCGTGACGGTAAGCCCGGTTCCCTGCGCCAGATTTTTGCTGGTGCCGGACAGCGTAAAGCCAGCGGAGTGTTCGCTGGCATTGATCACGTTGTCACCGGCCGTTGTCCCAGCGTGATGCTGGCGTCAGCGGTAGAAATTGTGACGGTAATGCTGCCCGCCTGCGTCGTTTTGCTCCCGTCGATTTGCACGACAGACCAGGTATGTTCGCCGTCAGCCTGAGTCGGGAGTTTTACGGTCCAGGTACCCTCTTTCCCGACCATGGTGCTGGCAATGGTGCTTCCGCTGCTGTCTTTAACCTGAATGGTCGCGCCCGGCTGCCCGGTACCGCTAAAAGTTGGGGTGTTGTCGTCCGTGATCGCTTTTCCACTCAGCACACCCTGCTTATCACCCGCGTTGTCCGTCAGCAAAAAGGTCGGCGTCGCGCTTTCAACATCTTTGGTGTTGTCGATGACTTTGGTTTTGGTTTCGCCGTCACCCCCGTGCGCCAGCAGTGCGCCAATGGCACCGCCGCCCAACGCAGCGCCTGCAATCCATCCCCATGGCGCGTCATTGAGAACGCTTCCCTGCTCGAGGAAAGGCTCAATGCTGGCAACCGGCGTAGCCTGCGCGGTTAACTCGGTAACAGCAACGCCAGACGCTTCCCCGGCATCGGCAAAAGAAATATGCGACAGTTCCTGCTGATCGTTGAAGACCAGTTCTGATTGATTATGGGTCTGTGGATCTTCAACAAAATAGTTATTGCAGCGAATAACGCTGCCGTCTTTCATATAAATAAGCAGGTCTTTACCCTGGCGAACATAACGCACAACATCCTGAGCAGAACCCTGAATTTCAATCACACTCGGCGAAGAAATAGAAACCGACAAATTACCCTCACCGGTTAATTTCGTTTTCTCGGCCGTTTTGCGAATGATGACATCAACAATTTTTACGTTACTCATTTTCCTCTCCTTGCAGGTGTCCGGATTCCTGTGGATATGTCCACCAAATGGATGTAGCTATCCCTGGGAAAAAGCACCCATTATTTTCTTACTTATTTCGCACAAAAAAGACGCGTGTTTTTTAGATTGAACATAGTAAAAATCAAATCGTAGACAGTTTAAAATATGTATATGAACTCGCATGTGGTGCAACCGCTGTAGGTACTGGAATCAATTGTCCAGAAGGTTTTGATGAAATCGTCACAAAAATC
>ENA-OQHY01001231-OQHY01001231.1-human-gut-metagenome-genome-assembly--contig:-NODE-1231-length-11387-cov-3.412345_pt1 | contig 11387 bp, 15 predicted proteins | sample MGYA00242570_ERZ504733 | MGnify/ENA primary metagenome ERZ504733 (study PRJEB26092, sample SAMD00036219) | human gut metagenome | host: Homo sapiens | study: EMG produced TPA metagenomics assembly of...
TATGGACTTTGTGTAAAATGCGGACAGGATGTTTCGAGTAGAAATTGAATGGTGCCGACGAAGAGGAGCATTTGAAGGAATGAAAGCATTTTTCGAAGAAAACTTATAAAAAAGAAAATATTTTTTCGAAGAAAATTTATAAAAAAATGGCGGTCAGATTTTTATCTGGCCGTTTTTAAGAGAGGAAATGAAAATGGAACGTGAATATAGAGGAAAGTCCGTGTATAGAGGTCTGACAATCGGACCGATTGCGGTATTAAAAAAGAATGATGTTCAGGTAAAACGTGAAAAAATCGAGGATGCTAAGCAGGAAATAGAACGGGTAAAACAGGCAGTTGCAGATTCACAGGCACAGTTACAGCATTTATATGATAAAGCGGTAAAAGAAGTCGGAGAAGCAAGTGCAGCAATTTTTGAAGTGCATCAGATGATGTTGGAAGACGAAGATTATCAGGATGCAATTCAGAATATGATACAGACAGAACTGGTAAACGCAGAGTATGCGGTTGCAGTGACCGGTGATAACTTTGCGGAAATTTTTGCAAGCATGGATGATGAATACATTGCAGGCAAGATCAGCAGATGTAAAAGATATTTCGAATCGTCTGGTTCAAAACTTAAGAGGAGATGTTTCTGTTGATTTAAGTGAAATGGAGCCATCCATCATTGTTGCAGATGACCTTTCTCCAAGTGAGACTGTGCAGATGGATAAAGAAAAAATTCTTGGATTTGTGACCGTTCATGGTTCTACGAATTCCCATACGGCAATTCTTGCAAGAATGATGAATATTCCGGCATTGATTGGTGTTCCGGTTGATTTAGAAGAGTTGAGAACCGGAATGGAAGCCGTTGTAGACGGATTTGAGGGAAGTTTGTTGTTGAACCCGGAGGAGAAGTGAAACAGCAAACAGAAGCAAAAATGTGCGAAGAAGCCGAAAAATTAAAACTGCTGCAAGAATTAAAAGGAAAAGAAACTGTAACAGCAGACGGAAAGAAAGTGCATCTTTATGCCAATATCGGAAGTGTAGGCGACATTGCAGGTGTACTGGAAAATGACGCCGAAGGAATCGGTTTATTCAGAAGCGAGTTCTTATATCTTGGAAAAACAGATTTTCCAACAGAAGAAGAACAGTTTAATGCCTATAAGCAGGCGTTGCAGTTGATGGCAGGAAAAAAGGTCATTATCCGTACCCTTGACATTGGAGCAGATAAACAGGTAGATTATTTTAATCTTGGAAAAGAAGAAAATCCGGCACTTGGATATCGTGCGATCCGTATCTGTTTAAAACAGCCGGAGATTTTCAAGACCCAGCTTCGTGCACTGCTGCGTGCAGCAGTTTATGGCAATCTGTCCGTTATGTATCCAATGATTACTTCTACAGAAGAAGTAGAGCAGATTTTTGCGATTGTGGAAGAAGTAAAACAGGAACTGGATGCCGCAGAAATTCCGTATAAAGTACCGGAACAGGGAGTAATGATTGAAACTCCGGCGGCAGTTATGATTAGTGAAGACCTGGCACAGATGGTAGATTTCTTCAGTATTGGTACGAATGATTTGACTCAGTATACGCTGGCTATTGACCGTCAGAACGAGAAATTGGATGATTTCTATAATGCGCATCATAAGGCAATCCTTATGATGATTCGAATGGTAGTGGAAAACGCTCATAAATATGGAAAATGGGCTGGAATCTGTGGAGAGTTAGGTGCAGATTTGGAACTACCGATGAATTTATGAAGATGGGAGTGGATGAACTCTCTGTTGCTCCGGGTATGATTTTGAAACTGAGAAAAAGAATTTGTGAGTTCTCAAAAAACTGAAATTTCAGTGGGAAAATGACAGGAAATATGCTAAAGTAGAGATAGAAAGTTGGGGTCAAAAAGGCTTTAGAAAAAAACGGGGGAATCCTGGGAAAAGGTGGGAAAACGGTGTATCGTATTTGCAAAGTTTTAAATCATAATGGGGTGATTGCGCTTGATATGAAGGATAATAAAGAATATGTGTTGCTCGGAAAAGGAGTCGGGTTCGGAAAAAAGTAGGAGAGCGACTGGAACAACCGGAAGAGTGTACCGTTTATTCTTTACAGGAACTTCATCAAGAGGCGCAGCTTCTGAACTGGCAAGAAGCATAGAGCCTGAATATCTGGAAATGGCAAATCAGATTTTAAATCTGGCAAGAGAGCAGTTTGGAACAATTGATCAGAGCATTTTGTTTCCGATGGCAGATCATATCGAGTTTGCAGTAAAACGAATGCAAAAGGGAGAACAGATTTCAAATCCTTTAACCCAGGATATTAAGACGTTATTTTATGGAGAATTTAAAGTTGCGCTGGCACTAAAAGAACGCTTAAAAAAAGAAAAAGGAATTGATGTGCAGGATGATGAGATTGGATATGTCGCACTGCATATTCATTCAGCGCTTGAAAAAGAGTCCGTTGCGGTTTCTATGCAGATGGCAAGAGCGGTAAGAGAATGCATTTCGCTGATTGAAGCACAGAGAAAGATTCATATTGATGTAATGTCTTTGAGTTATAACCGTTTGATGAACCATATAAAATTTATGGTAGCACGGGCATTAAATAAAGAGTCACTGAAAGTAAATATGAATGATTATGTGGAGCACAATTTTCCACAGTCTTATGAACTTGCAAGAATTGTCTGTGACCATTTGAGTAAGGCACTTCGGGTTCAACTTGAAGAGATTGAGATTGGATATCTTGCGATGCATATTGAGCGGGTAAGTATGGAGTAATTTAAAAATATAAAAATATAAGAATATAAAAAAGACGAGTACAGGTGGTCGAAATCACCGAGGCTCGTCTTCTTTTTTGTCCATTGACAGCTTAAGCCCAACCCCTTTATAATTAACTTAAATTTAAGTAGATGAAAAAGATTAAAAGATAGATGAGGTGAAAAAGATGGGAAAAGTCAGGCTGGCAGACATTGCGAAAAAAGTGGGCGTCAGCACGGTTACGGTTCATAATGCGCTTGCCGGAAATAAAGGTGTCAGTGAAGAACTGCGTGAAAAGATTCAAAGTGTGGCAAGTGAGATGGGCTATCAGATTTTGTCAGAACGAAAACAGAAAGCAAGAGAGGCAGCAGGAGAAGCAAGTTATACAGTTGGTGTGCTTATTGCAGAAAATTATCTTGCACAGTACGAAACATTTTATTGGAAAATGTATCAGGAACTTGCGGTAGCTGCAACAGAAAAACGATGTTTTGCAGCAGTTGAAATCTTAAGAAAAGAAGATGAAAGAAATACTTTAAAACTTCCGGCATGTGTGGAAGGAAATAAAGTGGACGGACTGATTGTTCTTGGAAAAATTAATAAAGAATACATTGTAAAGCTGACAGAAACAGCAAGGATTCCGGTGGTATTTCTGGATTATTATGATAAAGACTTTGCAAAGGATGCAGTCGTTACCGATAATTTTTATGGAACATATCTGCTGACAGAATTTATGTTTGAGCAGGGCATTGAAGAACTTGGATTTGTCGGCTCAATTTATTCGACGAGCAGTATCATGGATCGTTATTGTGGATTCTTAAAATCCATGATGAGTCATAAAAAAGAAGTAAAACAGCAGTGGGTCATTGAAGACAGGGATGAACTGGGACAGATGGGATTTAAACTTCCAAAGAGACTGCCGAAAGGCTTTGTCTGTAGCTGTGACCTTGCAGCGTATATGCTGATTGATAAGCTGAATGAAAGAGGCTATAAAGTTCCGGAAGATATTTCTGTTGTCGGATTTGATAATTATCTTTATCCAGGACTTGCGGATAGAGAGATTACAACTTATGAAGTAAATACAAAAGCAATGACAAAAGTAGCATTAGAAAAAGTGCTGAAACAGATTAAAAATCCAAAACGTGGACATGGAATGGACATTGTATCTGGCCACATGGTGATTAAGAAAAGTGTAAAACTTAAATAGTAAATTAATTAAAGAACTTAAAAGACTGGTGAGAATATGCACTCACTGGTCTTTTTTACTAAAAAAAATAATTTAATTCAATTATTAATCTTAAATTAAGTTAAAATATGCAAAAATATGGCAAATACTACTAAAAAATCGGGATTAAATTAATTAAATGTTAACAAAATGTTATTTGGTACCATATGTTAGGCATTCTTGCAGTCCTTGTTCTCTTGATTTTCCTGGTTGTCCATTTTGCATTTCAAGAAGAAAAACCGTTTTTTAAATGTGCCTTGGTGAATCAGAAAATTGATTCAGACAGGGATGTAGTTTTATCAGAAGAATTTGCCACATTTTTAGGTCTTGATGCAAAAAGAATCGTATTTGATTCAGACTATGTGATTTCTTATAAGGAAGCTGAAGAAAAACAGGATGCAGGAAATGAAAGCGGATTTGATAAATTTTTCTTCCAGTGGTCTAAGGGAGAATTAGATGCAGTGATTCTGACAAAAGACTTTCTGAAATACTGCACCAGTGTTGGCGGAGAGTATTACTCTGCCGATGAATTTGAGATAAAAGACTTGAATCTCTGTGAAGCTGGAGGAACAAAAGCAATTGATTTAACTGGTACAAAACTGGAAAGTGAGCTTGATGGAACAGAGAAAGAAGACCTTGTGCTTGTTTTTACGGCGACCGGAATCCATAAAGAAATGTGTCAGAAATATATTGATTTTTAAGTGAGAATGATAGAGGCGGATAAAAGATGAGTATTTTAAAATTGAAACCAAGCTGTAAAGATTATCTGTGGGGTGGTCATAGACTGGCAGAAGAGTATGGTGTAAAATATGATGGAAAGGTACTTGCAGAAGCCTGGGAGCTTTCCTGTCATCCGGACGGACCATCTTATATTGCAAATGGAATGTATGCAGGGAAAACATTGCAGGAATATATCGACATCAAAGGTAAAGAAGTGCTTGGACTCAACTGTCGAAGATTTCGTGATTTCCCAATCTTGACAAAATTTATTGATGCAAAACAAAGTTTTTCCGTACAGGTGCATCCAAGTAATCGTTATGCGTTAAAAAATGAAGGCCAGTACGGGAAAACAGAAATGTGGTATGTCATGGACGCAGATCCGGGTGCCTATTTATATTATGGTTTTAAAACAGAAATCAGTAAAGAGGAGTTTGCAAAACGAATCGAAGAAGACACATTACTTGAAGTATTAAACGCAGTTCTGGTACAAAAAGGAGATGTGCTTTTTATTGAATCCGGAACCATTCATGCAATTGGCGCAGGCATTTTGATTGCTGAAATTCAGCAAAATTCGAATGTGACTTATCGTGTGTATGATTACGGCAGAGTGGGAAAAGATGCAAAAAAACGAGATTTACACATTGAAAAAGCACTTGCTGTAACCAACCGTGTTCCGATTATAAAAGATAAAAGCAGTTATCCACATGTTGCAGACTGCGCAGCACTTGGAAATGATGCCGGAATGATTGGAGCTGCAAGTTTGCTTTAAGATTAAAACAAGAACAGGAGTGAAAATAATGGCAAAAACAGAAGTTAAATTTCCAGAAAACTTTGTCTGGGGCGCTGCAACAAGTGCTTACCAGATTGAAGGTGCCGTGACAGAAGATGGAAAAGGGGAACACATCTGGGATGTATATACAAAAGAACCAGGAAAAATCTACTCCGGACATACAGGAGAGGTTGCATGTGACCATTATCACAGATACAAAGAAGATGTACAGCTAATGAAAGCAATCGGTTTAAAAGCGTATCGCTTTTCAATTGATTGGTCACGTGTACTTCCGGAAGGATATGGCAGAGTGAATGAAAAAGCAATCGCATTTTATAATGCACTGATTGATGAGTTGCTGGAAAATGAGATAGAACCTTATATTACGCTGTATCATTGGGAACTTCCTTATGAGATTTATAAAAGAGGAGGTTGGATGAATCCGCAAATTGTGGAGTGGTTTGGAGAATATGCAAAGCTTGTCGCAGAGCGTTTTAGTGATCGAGTAACACATTTCTTTACCTTAAATGAACCACAGTGTTTCGTAGGACTTGGCTTTTCTTACAGGAGAGCATGCGCCGGGTGTAAAAGCACCGTTAAGAGATACGTTTGAGATGGCACATAATGCACTAAAAGCACATGGGCGTGCAGTGCAGATGCTTCGTGCTTATGGAAAACAAAAGCTGACGAATTGGATATGCTCCGACTTCTTCTGTCTGCTATCCTGAGACTAACCGTCCGGAAGATATTGAAGCCGCAAGACAGATGTACTTTTCTATGCAGGAAGATGACAGTAACTGGACCTGGAATGTAGCGTGGTGGTCTGACCCGGTACTGCTTGGACATTATCCGGAAGAAGGCTTGGTTCGTTATGAAAAATATCTTCCGAAAATTACAGACGCAGATATGAAATTAATTTCTGAACCAATTGATGTCTATGGACAAAATATCTATAATGGCTGCGCTTATCGTATGAGAGAGAATGGAAAGCCGGAGGCCGTTCAAAGATATGAAGGTTTTCCGAAAACAGCGATACAGTGGCCGGTTACTCCGGAATGTTTATATTGGGGACCAAAATTTTTATATGAAAGATATCAAAAACCAATTTATATCACAGAAAATGGTTTATCTTGCCATGACGTGATTTCACTGGATGGAAAAGTGCATGATCCGAATCGAATTGATTTTCTTGGAAGATATCTGCATGAACTAAAAAGAGCTGCAACAGAGGTGGATATCAGAGGATATTTCCAGTGGTCATTGATGGATAACTTTGAATGGGCAAAAGGTTATTCTGACCGATTTGGACTTGCGTATGTGGATTATCGTAATCAGCAGAGAATTCTAAAGGATTCGGCGTATTGGTATAAACATGTCATTAAGACAAATGGGGAAGAAATATGAAGGAAATAAAAAGTCCATTTGAAACAGTAGAGTCAGAGAAAATAAAGCTGGGTCGCTTTACACTTGTACAGGATAAAGTACGGGTGAAAAATCAGATCCGACCTTATGATTATCTTGAAATGATTGAAGGAGTAAGTATTCTTCCGTTTCATGGAGAAAATATTATTACGCTGAAGGAATATCGTTATCCAATCCGCTTGTGGCAGACGGAGCTTCCGAGGGAGCTGATAGACCCGGGGGAAACAGCAGAGCAGGCAGCAGTACGTGAATTGAAAGAAGAAACGGGATATGAAGCAGAAGAGGTGATTCCGCTTGGAGATTTTTATCCGTCGTTTGGTTCGACGAATGAGAAAATCCATCTTTTTGCAATTCGTTGTGGAAAGCAGGGGGAGGAATCTTTGGATCCGGCAGAGGTGCTGAAACTTCATGAAGTCTCGATAGAAGAATTTAAAAGAATGGTGGCATCAGGTGAAATAAAACATGGAGCAGGGCTGGCAGCTGGGCAAGATGGATGAGCCGGTAGAAAAATAAAATTTTGAAGAAAGTCATAAAAACGTAAAATAAAATCTTGAAGAAAGTCATAAAATGCGAGATTGAAATCTTGAAGAAAAGCATATAACAAATTATTGGAGTGGAAAAGGCTTTACCTCGATCGTAAGAACGGTGAAGGAAGATGGCAGGTGCGATAGATTATTATATCAGTTGCACCTGCTATTTGGGTTCAAGGGAAAAATAGCATCAAAAACTTGTATTTTCAAGATAAGAGTGTATAATAAAATTGTTATAAAAAGCGGGGTGCTTGCATAAGCAGGCTGAGAGTAAGCGGATGCTTTAACCCAGAACCTGATTTGGGTAATGCCAACGTAGGGAGATAATGAATCACAGATATGTGTTTTAGATGCAGGAATCTTTCGTTTGGGTTCCTGCATTTTTGAATACATTTGAAAGGTTCAAGGCATAACAGCGGCAGATTGGGGGCACCACCTTGTGTCGCTCTATAAAATTAATGCAAAGAACAAGGAGGAAAAAATGATGTACACAGCATTAACAATTGCTGGAAGTGATTCCAGTGGAGGCGCCGGCATTCAGGCAGATATTAAGACAATGACCGCAAATCGCGTGTATGCGATGAGTGCGATTACGGCGTTGACTGCTCAGAATACAACTGGCGTAACAGATATTATGGAGGTAACACCAAAATTTTTGGCAGAGCAGCTTGATAGTATTTTTACAGATATTTATCCGGATGCGATTAAGACAGGAATGGTTTCTTCAAGTGAGCTGATTGAAACCATTGCAGAAAAACTGACTGAGTATCACGCAAAAAATATCGTAGTAGACCCTGTTATGGTGGCAACCAGTGGGGCAAGACTGATTAGTGAAGATGCTATCAGTGTATTGAAAAGTAAACTATTACCGCTTGCAACAGTGATTACTCCAAATATTCCGGAAGCAGAAGTTCTTTCTGAGATGGAAATTAAATCAGAAGCAGATATGGAAAAAGCAGCAGAGCTTATTTGTGAGAAATTCGACTGTGCAGTTTTATTAAAAGGCGGACATCAGTTAAATGATGCGAACGACCTGCTTTTTCAAAAAGGAAAAGCGCTGGTATGGTTCCATGGAAAGAGAATTGATAATTCCAATACACACGGAACCGGCTGCACTCTTTCTTCAGCGATTGCGTCAAATCTTGCAAAAGGAAGAGATTTGGAAACTTCCGTAAAATATGCAAAAAATTATATTTCCGGCGCACTTGCCGCTATGCTTGACCTTGGAAAAGGAAGCGGACCGATGAATCATGCGTTTGCAGTCAAAGGAGAGTACGAGGGATGAGTGAAAAGAGAACTTCCGTTTTTTCAAACGGACTGATTTGGTTTGGTGCAGGGGTATCTTTAGCTGAAATCCTGACCGGTACGTATTTTGCACCACTTGGCTTTGGAAAAGCAATGGCAGCGATTTTACTGGGACATCTGATCGGCGGACTTATGATGTTTGCAGCGGGAATGATTGGTGCAAAAGAACGTAAAAGTGCCATGGAAACGGTAAAAATGAGTTTTGGTGAAAGGGGAAGCCTTTTATTTGCCATTTTAAATGTTTTACAGCTTGTGGGTTGGACTGCAATTATGATTTATGACGGTGCACTTGCAGCAGATGGTGTGTTACATACCGGCATTTGGATTTGGGCGATTATTATCGGTGTCCTGATTATTGTATGGATTCTGATTGGGATTACAAATCTTGGTAAATTAAACACCGTTGCAATGACTGCACTTTTTTATCTTATCGTTGGTACTTTTTAAAGTTATCTTTTTTGGAAATGGAAGCATGCCGGCAATTGTAGATGATGGAAGTCTGACATTTGGAGCCGCAGTAGAGCTTGCGGTAGCAATGCCGCTTTCCTGGCTGCCACTGATCAGTGACTATACAAGAGAAGCAGAAAAACCATTTGCAGCGACATTTGCAAGTGTAGTTGTTTACAGTCTGGTCAGCATTTTTATGTATATGATTGGTATGGGAGCAGCTATTTTTACCGGTGAATATGACATTGCGCAGATTATGTTAAAAACAGGATTTGGTATTGTGGGACTTTTAATTATTGTATTTTCCACAGTTACAACTACCTTTTTGGATGCTTATTCCGCAGGAGTTTCGAGTGTATCGATTTCCTCTAAAATCCAGGAAAAATGGGCGGCAATTGTCGTTACGGTAATTGGAACGATTGCCGCAATTGTGTATCCAATGGATAACATTACAAATTTCTTATATCTGATTGGTTCTGTGTTTGCACCGATGATTGCAGTGCAGATTGCAGATTACTTTATGCTAAAGAAAGCAGATGCCCAAAAATCTGCATTTCAGTGGAGAAATCTGGCTGTTTGGCTTGTTGGTTTTGTGATTTACCGTCTGCTGATGCAGGTAGATACACCGGTGGGAAATACATTACCGGATATGGTGATTACAGTTGTGCTTTGTGTAGTTGTAGAGAAAATTGCAGAAGCAGTGAAAAGCAAGTAGAATAAAAATAGAATCAAGATAGAACAAAAAACCTTATTGAGCTAAAAAAAACGGAAGCTCAAATAAGGTTTTTTGAAAAGAATCATGTAAGTGCCAAACGTATCATTGCTGACGACGGTATTCTCGTGGCGTCATATGAAATTCTCTTTTAAAGAGTCGATTAAAATATGAAAGATTATCAAAGCCGGAAGAGACTGCAATCGTCAAAACAGAATCATCGGTCGAAACTAAAAGTTTTGCCGCCATGCTCATTCGATAATGATTGAGATACTGGGTGAATCCCATATTCATATGTGTTTTAAAAAATTCATGAAATGAGATTTACTATAATGAGTGAGATTTGCCATATCTTCAATGATTAAAGGCTCGTTGTAATGTTCTTCGACATATTTTAAAATGGTTTTTAGTTTATCCATATGTTTTTGGTGAGACTGAGAAGGCTGTTTTAGTGTCTGCTGATTGGACACAAGATAAAACATAAGCTGGAAGAGCCAGCCTTTGACTGCAAGCTGATAGCCTTTTGGTCTGGAATCGCAGAGATTATCGATTTTTCGGATGCATCCGGAAAGAGATTCATAAGCAGGGGCATCTGGAGTGAGAAAGGTCTGAATGGTAGCAGGATTTTCCATAAGAGGAAGAATGAAATCTGTTCCGCACAAATCCGGTTCACCACAAAGAAGCATAGATGGTTGAAAGAGAATGTTCTCATATTCCATCCGTGCTTCTTTTTTTTGCTTAATAGAATGAAGCTGACCGGGAAGCACAAACACAATATCTCCGGCTTTTACTTCATGGGTAATAAAGTCTACGGAAATGATTCCACTGCCTTTCTGGATGACAATTAATTCCATCTCATTGTGCCAGTGATGTAGGACGGATTTTGCGGACATTCAAAATAAAAAAGAATGTGGAGGTAACAGACAATGGCAAAATCATTATTTGAGGAACTGGGCGGCAAATACGAAAGGCAAGGGGATTATTTGATACCGTGCTTAACTGTACCCGCCGAAGAAGAACAGGCAATAGGCATCTGGGGGCAACGGCATTTAGATTATCTAAAACAGTACCGTAAAGTTACATACACCAATCTTCTTACAAGCGGCAGGCTAAACGCCTACCTTGCCGACATCAACAGACAGGCACAGGAACGCTTTGAAAGGCTCATAGAGGGTATGAAACAGGCACAGGGCATAACGGAACAGCTAAAGGCAGAAAACGCCTTAGAATGGACAGGATGCCTCAATAACATAAGGGCTTGTGCGAGGGAGATTGTGGAAAAGGAAATTATTTTTGCATAAACAGATGATTAGTGGCAGGGGGAAATCCTGCCGCTTTTTCTGCTTTAGTTTGTCAGCTTGACAAATAAAGGGTTAAGGAATATAATTAGATTCAGTATTATACAAGGAGTTAATAAATATGCGGCAAGGTATTCTTAAATAAACTGTCAATTTGATAGTGGGAACAAAAAGTAGCAGTCCCGTTTCACTTTTAATATGGGGCTTAGTTTTTTGTACCCAGTTTAAGAA
>ENA-OQHY01001232-OQHY01001232.1-human-gut-metagenome-genome-assembly--contig:-NODE-1232-length-11345-cov-2.503209_pt1 | contig 11345 bp, 10 predicted proteins | sample MGYA00242570_ERZ504733 | MGnify/ENA primary metagenome ERZ504733 (study PRJEB26092, sample SAMD00036219) | human gut metagenome | host: Homo sapiens | study: EMG produced TPA metagenomics assembly of...
GCCAGTCCGATAAGCATTCTTTCCCCACTAAGTCCGTTTACCATAATTCAGACCTCCTACGTTCTCTCTTTTTGTTTTTGCAGTTTTTGCTGCCATCCTTTTTATGTTTTTTTTGTTTTCTTTTACTTATTTTCCGGTAAAATTCGGTGCATATTTCGCTGCAAGTCTGATTGCCTCGATCATGCTGACTGCGCTTACAATTCCTTTTCCCGCAATATCGAATGCGGTTCCGTGATCCACAGATGTCCGAAGGATCGGCATACCATTTGTGATCGCAATTGTTTTTTCAAAGTCCAGCGTCTTTGTTGCAATATGTCCCTGATCATGATAGAGCGATAATACACTGGTATATTTGCCCTGTGCAGCCTGATGGAATACCGAATCCGCCCCGATCGGGCCTGCCACATCATAGCCTTCTGCTTCAGTTCTTCAATTGCCGGCATGATCTCTTCAACTTCTTCCCAGCCAAAGAGTCCGTGTTCTCCACTGTGCGGATTCAATCCTGCAATTGCCATGGTTCCTTCTTTCACGCCAAGTCTTTCCAATGCTTTTGTGCATCGTTTGACATAATCAATGATTCTGTCTTTTTTGATCATATCTAACATCTGTCTCAGTGATACATGACGTGTCAGGAAGAATACTCTCATTCCATTCGTCTCAAACATAGTCAGCGGATCTTCCGTATGCGTCAGTGCCCCGAATATCTCTGTGTGACCGATATATGGAACTTCTGCTGCATGAAGAGATTCCTTGTTGATCGGTGTCGTTGCAACTGCATCAACCTGGCCCGCATTTGCCAGTTCGATACTCTTAGCGATGTATTCATATGCCGCTTTTCCGCACATGCCGCTTACTTTTCCGTAAGCAAATGTATCCATATCCACGTTGTCAAGATCGATCAGGTTCAGCACTCCCTTTTCATCCACTGCCTCATCCGGCTCTTTTATCTCATTGATCTTTAAGTTCTCTCCTGTGATCTCGATTGCTTTTTCCAGAATCTTTCTGTCACCGACAATGACGCAGACTGCAATCTGGAACACCTCATCGGATGCAATGGATTTCGCCACGATCTCCGGTCCTACACCTGCCGGATCCCCGATTGGAATTGCAATAACTGGTTTCTTCATTTCTCTCATCCTTCTTAGATATATAATTTTTCTTTCAAATAAGTAATGCACTTATTGATCGCATCTTTATTTCCCTGCTTCCGCCTTTTGTAATGATATGTACACCTTCGAATTCGCCTTTTAAGAATTGTCCGTAAGCGGCAAGCGGAAGTACTTCATCCAGCAGACTTAATCCTGCGGTATCAAACCTTTTGCAGACAGCAACCGTGACATCTCCGCCACTTGTATATAGTCCCTTGAACGTGTCTTCTGTCTTGAAGATCCGGTATGTGATCTCTGCAAATGCACTGTTGATCATTCCGGTTACTTCATCCAAGGAGCACTGGTATCTTTCCATATATGGAGTAAAATCAATTCTGTTCTCCGGATAGATTCCGTCTCCGGTTACTGTTGAAATGTTATTTCTGTCACATTCACCCAGAATAGAATTGACCACTCTGCGTATCTCCTGTTCTCTGCGTTTTTCACCTTCCAGAAGTTCTCTTGTATGAACAAATTCATTATGTGTTCTCTGCGAGAGCCACAGTTCTTCCATCTGGGCTGTGGTATTGGCATTCACGCTTCCTACCACTGCAAGAATCTTTGTCTTCTGCTTTTTCTTGTTCGGAGTGATCAGTTTTCTGGATAGCGTTGCGGTAAATACTCCCGGATCTACGGCGATGACTTTTAATCCGCTGGTGATCACTGCATCTGCGATCAGATCCAGATCTTCCTGTGTAATACAATCCAGTGTAATGATCCTGCTCCCTTCTTCAACGCATTTTTTCATCAGATCCGCAAGATAATGCTTCCCATACATCAGGTCTTTCATACAGATTGTTGACACCTGATATTTACTCTGCTGTCTGAAAAGTTCCCCTACTTCCGATATCTTTACCGGTGTCTTCGGATCCACGGCGATATTCGTCTTATGTAACGGCAGCCCGTCTACCAGCATATATCCTCCACAGATGATCCTTCCCGAAGCCGGGAAACACGGTGCAACAATTGCTATGTAATCTTCTCCCAGGCTGTCCAGCATCGCATCCGTCTCACTTCCGAGATTTCCGCGAAGTGTACTGTCAATCCGGTTGGCATACACTTTTACATTATCATTCTTAAGCAGGTTACAGACATTGTGTACCCGGTTATATGCGATCTGTGCATCCACTCCTCTGCTGTCTGTCGGATATAATACGCAGTCACAATCCGATAAGGTCGACAGTTCGATCCGTTCTGTATTCATGACTGTGTATGCTTTATAATTCATCTTTTTCAGTAGTACTCCCGTCGCATTAGCCCCGGTCAGGTCATCTGCGATCACAACACACTGTGGCATAATCATTCTCCTTTTTCACATTTTCAAACATTTATTATTGTTTTGTTGTGTTTACATATTACATCTATTGTTCGTTTTTGTCATTATAATCTTATTTTTATCAATCTTTTGTTTATTTCCACAGTATATCGTGTTCGTTTTTGTTTATTTTTCATTCTCAGTCAGTTCATTCCGTATATAAGTATATAAATCGATGAAGGATTCCAGATATTCTTTACGCAAGCCTATCGGATGTTAATACTTCTACAGCTTCTCTTAATGTCGTGATCTCACCTACATTTCCCGGAAAGATCACATATGGTGTCATTGGGAATTTGCTTTCTTCTCCCGTCTGCCATACCGGAATTCCCGGTTTGATCTGGCCAAGAACGTTGGCTTTCTTTACTGCCAGTGCCTTTGTTCCCACATCACTGGATGTAATTCCACCCTTTGCAATTACAAAGCTTGGTGTCACACTTAAGCGGCCGACCAGCGACTGTACTGCATCTGAAATTTTTACAGATAATCTTAATTCATCTTCTTTATCTCCTGTATCTGCAGTGATCAGTGCTCTTGTCGTATAGCAGCAGACCGTCTTTCCTGCCTTGATGCATGTTTCTTCCAGATCCAGACATCTTTTTACTTCTTTTTCAAATGCCTCATCGTCTTTTACAAGTGTTGCATCCAGTTCAATGAATTCAATATCTGTCAATTTTTTCAGTTCTTCTACCTGTTTTGTCGTCTTATCCGTATGAGAGCCTACAACGATGATTCCTCCGTTATCTGTCTCTTTTACTACCATCTGTTCTCTGCTAAGAAGCGGCTGATCGGTTACTCCGCCCATAACTTTTACGATAGCCGCTGCCGTACGGAACATGAATACCTTGCCTTTTGCCATTGCTCTGTACAGTGCCACGCAGAATACTTTCACATCGGCATAGTCCACAGCATTTACAATGATCTTATTAAAATCTTTCACCGCCATCAATGCTTCTTCGATCTTGTCGATATTCATATCATGGATATCTTCCAGTGAAATGCATGTAACATCGGAAGCCTTATATGCTCCCTTTGTCTTCTCTTCTACATATTCCGGCATTGTTGCTGCGCTGTAACCGAATGTCTTATCTTTGGCAAATTCTGTCTCATTTGCAGGAACCAGATCCTCGCCGTATCTTACATAATGTACATTATCGATCGTAAATCTTCCGCCTTCTTTAAAGAACGGGCAGAGGATCTCTCCATCAATCGTCTTTCCGGTATTAGCTTCGTAATTTTTCTTCAGAAGTTCTGTCTCCAATGGATAATGTCCACGGAGAGTGGAATCGCTTCTGCTGATGAATATATATTCTTTTCCAGTCTCTTTTGCAACTTCATCAACCACAGCGGCAATCTCATTGTGTGCTTTGGTTGTCTGTTCTGCTGTAAATCCTCTGGAATTAGTCAGGATATAGAACAAATTGTTCTCCTCATCAAATCCCTGACGGATGGTATCTTTTTCCCAGTTTGTGTATACGGAAATATCATGCACTGTCTGGACACCGGTCGGATCATCGTCTAAAACAACAATCTTTTTATTATTTTTTTCAATTTCTTTCTTTAACAATTCATCGATATAAGCTTCGTCTATCTGCTTATACGAAGTTAATACTTCTGCGTTCAATGCCATATTCCTTCTCCTTTACTCTTCCGTCTTTTTCACTTCTACATCAGCAAGTTTTTCGAAATACTGAACAATTCCGCCGTGGTCATCATTCATATGTCCATGGATCTTCAGTGTCTGAAGGATCTCATAAAGCTGCGCTGTATATGGAATCGGTACATCGATCGAATGTGCTGTATTTACGACATTCTTGATATCCTTATGGTTGATTCTGATCGGTCCGCCCGGTTTGAAGTTACGTTCAATGATCATCGGGATCTTGGCATCCAGTACTGCACTTCCTGCGAGTCCGCCGCGGATCGCATGGTATACTTTCTCCGGATCAGCGCCCGCTTTTGTTGCCAAAACAAATGCTTCGGATACTACTGCGATCGTGTTATTAACAATAACCTGGTTGGCAAGCTTTGTAACACTTCCGCTTCCGCTTCCGCCGATCAGCAGTGCAGAAGATCCGAGAATATCAAAATACTCTTTCATTGCATCAAAGTCTTTCTGATCTCCACCGGCCATGATCGCAAGTGTTCCTGCGACAGCTCCTGGCTCGCCACCGGATACCGGTGCATCTACAAATCCTACACCTTTTGCTTTTAATCCTTCATAGCATTCTTTGGATTCTACCGGTGTTACGGAACTCATGTCACACACAACCGTTCCTTCTTTGATCGTAGATGCAACACCATCTTCATCAAATAAGATAGATTTTGAAATTGCACCGCTTGGAACCATGATAATGATTCTTTCACACTGTTCACCAATCTCTGCATAAGAAGCTTCTTTTGCTCCTGCTTCCACAACATCTGCAACTGCCTCTTTGTTCAGATCTGATACCATAAGTTCTACACCTGCGTTCAATAAGTTCTTTGCCATCGGTCTTCCCATGATACCAAGTCCAATAAATCCTACTTCATTTTCATACATCCTTTCTTTTTCCATTTCACATGACATTTTCACATATGTTCATTTCTGTTTGTATCAGCGAAATGTATCGTTCTTTCTTGTTTCTGTCTTCACTTTACTACATACCGGTATACCGGTCAAGGTGCTATTTATCTTTCTCTTATTTCAACAGTTTTTTCGTTTTGTTTTTGTGTATTTTTAACATATAGTCGATTTTCTTTTTGTTATTTTCTTAACATTATATACAATTTTTTTAGCCCTTATTTTCCTTTTCTCTTGACCATTTTGCGACTGTATTGTATGATATTGATAGAAAAAATGTATGATTTTTGTTAAATAAATAATTATCATGAAGTATAAGGAGTTACTATGCTACCACTCAATGAACAGGCCTACAATTATCTCCAGAAGCTCATCCTGGAGAATCATTTTTCTTATCAGGAAGTCTATTCCGAGACAAAATTATCAAAAGAACTTGGAATTTCGCGCACTCCGTTAAGAGATGCCGTGCACCGGCTTGCGCAGGAAGGTTATATTGATATCATTCCCAGCAAAGGATTTATGCTGCATCAGATGAACCGCAAAGATGTAAACGAAACATTTCAGGTACGTTCCGCGCTGGAAACATATTGTACCGTCCAGATCTGTAAAGAGTTCTCTTCCCGTAAGGCAAAAAGCTTTTTAAAGATCTTGACTGGATCATGGAATGTATGAAAGATATTATGGAAACCACACATTCCATCAAAGAATTTTCCGAATATGATTTTCAGTTCCACACAAAAATCATAGATTATCTGGAAAATATACAGTTTTCAAATGTATTTGCCATGTTCATGTACCGTATGAAACGTCTGGCAGAACTTTCTCTTGCACATAAAGGACGTATGGAACAGACATACGAGGAACATATGGCCATTTTGAATTGTATGAAGAATGGCGATACTTCACGCATCTATGAGATTACATTGAAACATATGGAAACACCGCGTGATATCAATTTGGAAGATCTGTAAAAAAACCGTGCAGCTATTTTCAACTGCACGGTTTTTCCATATATATTTCTTCTGTTTTCTTTGTATCTCCGATTGCACGGAAGCCATATTTTTCATAAAAGGCTTTTGCATCTTTTGTATGCAGCATTCCATACAGGTGCCCATTCTCTTTCATGATCCGAATCCATCAAAATGGTTCCGAATCCCTGACTGCGGTACTTTTCTTCTATAACGAGATCCATCAGATAAAACGTCGTGACGCCGTCTGTCAGAACCCTTGCAAATCCAATCTGTCTGTCTTTTCCGGCCATACTGCTTTCCTTGATTCTGCCTTCACCGGTGCCGGCTTTCAGAAACAGACCATATGGACAAGAATTCTCCATACTTTTCCGGATCATCTCTTCCGTTCTGTCTTCTGCCCATTCTGTACTCCGTAAGAGATCTGTCACTTCCGACAGATGCATATTCTCTATATCTTTTCTGATATAGTAAGACGATTCTCTGTCTTCTCCTTCTGCGGTGATCTTATCTTCCGATATCTGCCGGATCACTTCACGCAGCTTCGTAAGATATGGATCTGCCATACATTCTTTTTCCCCGTAAGTCATCTGAAGATCATATTCCAGCGGAAGCCAGGTTGCAATATCCGCCTCGTTATGCTGGATCAAAGTCTCCATCTTATCCAGGGCATGCACGATCTTCGCTTCCATTGTCTCTTCTCTTTCCAGTTCCCCGAACAATTCATCCAACTCCTGCCGCTCTTTTCCCGGAAGCATTGCGGTCAGCAGCGTGAGCGCATCTCCTTCTGTTTTCCGGTCGTCATCCGTCTTCACAAATGCCGGAATATCACCGGTTAGCGCTTCCCCCAGATCATGGAACAAGCACATCTTCATCACCTTATCCATGTCACAATCCGGAAATTCTTCTTTTACCAGCCACGCAAATACACATAGACGGTACGTGTGTTCTGCCACACTTTCCCGCCTGTGATCTGTCATTCTGGAATGGCGCATATTACATTTCAGGTGTTCTGCCACACCCATAAAGTCTAATAATGTTTCTGGATCTCATTCTTCCTCTACTCGTTCAGATATTCCAACAGGCCCTGATATTCTTTTTTCATTAATCTGTTTCCATGCATATAGAAATGCTGCAGCTTATCGTAATCCTTCTCCATACGTGATACGGTCGGTATCAGTGGACGGATCACAAAGATCTTCCCTTCTTCTTCCAGCTTTTCGATCAGCTTCATCTGCCTGTTATATACCGCATTTCTTGTCATGATCGCACGTACCAGATTCGGATATTTTTTATAGGCTCTTTTATAAAGCTGTTCTGTTGCTTTTAGCGCTCTCTTCTTGCGGTAACCCGGATTTCTCGTCAGCACTACAACGATCTTGTCATTCCCTTTTTCCAATGCATACTCGATCGGAATGGAGTCTGCAAGTCCCCCGTCCATATACGGAATTCCGTCTACATTTGCAATCGGTGCTGCAAGCGGCATACTGCTTGATGCACGGCAGATCTTCATCAGACGTTCCGGATCCTTATCTTCTGACAGATACTCTGCTGCTCCTGTGATGCAATTCGTAACAACCAGTTCGCATTCCATCTCGGATGCAAAATACGTCTCGAAATCAAATGGATAGATTTCATTCGGGAATTTATCAAACAACATATCCATATCCATCAGTGCTTTTTCTTTCAATGTCTTCTTCAATCCGTATACATAATCATATTCTTTCTCACGGTGGATCACGCATTCCCGGCTCCGTCCAGCCTGTTTTGATACATAATCAACTGCATTGCAGGCACCTGCAGATACACCGATCACATTGGACATATAAAGTTCTTTTCCCATCAGATAATCAAGGACTCCCGATGTAAATACTCCGCGGTTGCTCCGCCTTCCAATACTAATGTTGCTTTTATCATAAACTTCATACCTCTCTTTTGCTTTCTATTCTTCGTAGTTACTATTATATACTCTTTTTCATAGAAGGAAAAGAGGAACTTCCCTTGCTATTTTCCTATATATTTGATACTATATGCTAGTCAGCGTCTGCAAATCCGGACGCAGTCACTATCAACAGAGATTCAAACGACAAGGAGAATATAAACCAATATGATTAGTACAAGTAATGTAACATTACGGGTTGGTAAAAAAGCCCTGTTCGAAGATGTTAATATTAAATTTACAGAAGGAAACTGCTACGGTCTGATCGGAGCAAACGGTGCAGGTAAATCTACATTTTTAAAAATCCTGTCCGGACAGCTTGAACCGACAAACGGTGAAGTTATCATCACACCAGGTGAGCGTCTTTCTTTCCTGCAGCAGGATCATTTCAAATATGATGAATATCCGGTACTGGATACTGTTATGATGGGAAATGCAAGACTCTATGAGATCATGAAAGAAAAAGAAGCCATCTATGCAAAAGAGGATTTCACCGATGAAGATGGTATGAAAGCCAGCGAACTGGAAGGCGAATTCGCAGCCATGAACGGATGGGAAGCAGAATCCGATGCCGCAACTTTGTTAAATGGTCTCGGCATTCCGGTTGAGATGCATTATGAGATGATGAAGAACTTAAATGGTCCGGAAAAGGTAAAAGTCCTGCTTGCACAGGCACTGTTCGGTAATCCGGATATCCTGCTCCTCGACGAGCCTACCAACCACTTAGACCTTGATGCGATCGCATGGCTCGAGGAATTCCTGATCAACTTTGACAATACTGTCATCGTTGTATCCCATGACCGTTACTTCCTGAACAAGGTCTGCACACAGATCGCAGATATCGATTATGGCAAGATCAAGCTCTATGCCGGTAACTATGACTTCTGGTATGAATCCAGCCAGCTTCTGATCCGTCAGATGAAAGAAGCCAATAAGAAAAAGGAAGAAAAGATCAAAGAGTTGCAGGAATTCATCTCTCGTTTCAGTGCCAATGCTTCAAATCCAAGCAGGCTACTTCCAGAAACGTGCACTGGAAAGATCCAGCTTGATGACATCCAGCCATCCAGCCGTAAATATCCTTACATCGACTTCCGTCCAAACCGCGAGATCGGTAATGAAGTCCTTACGGTAGAGGGATTAAGCAAAACAATCGACGGCGAAAAAGTTCTGGATAACATTTCCTTTACTCTGAACCACGATGACAAGGTTGCATTCGTCGGAAGCAATGAGCTTGCAAAGACAACACTCTTCCAGATTCTTGCCGGAGAGCTGGAACCGGATGAGGGTACTTATAAATGGGGAATCACAACAACCCAGGCCTACTTCCCACTTGACAGCGGAAGTGAATTTGACAATGATTACAGCATCGTAGACTGGCTGACCCAGTATTCCGAAGAAAAGGATGCCACTTATGTACGTGGATTCCTCGGTCGTATGCTGTTCTCCGGTGATGACGGTGTGAAAAAGGTGCGTGTTCTTTCCGGAGGTGAAAAGGTACGCTGTCTGTTATCCAAGATGATGATCAGCGGTGCAAATGTACTGATACTTGATGAGCCTACCAACCACCTGGATATGGAAAGCATCACCGCACTGAACAACGGAATGACAAAATTCCCTGGTGTACTTCTTTTCTCTTCCAGAGACCACCAGATTGTACAGACTACTGCCAACCGTATCATGGAGATTGTTCCGGGCGGCAAACTGATCGATAAGATCACTACTTATGATGAATATCTTGAAAGTGATGAGATGGCTCGTAAGAGACAGACTTATACTGTTCAGGAGGAAGATAATTAAATTGATTGGGATTTAATTTATTAACTGGGGAAGCGGTCTCTCAGTCCTTGATGGAAACAATAGATAAGGATTATTGTTTCCTTCAAGTCGTGACTGGCAGCGAATGTTAATAAATAAAATGCCCGGAAGTGTAACCCGGTGGAGGCCACTACGGTTACGCAATTGCCATTTAGTACCATAAAAGTGTAGTTGTTAGAGAGTAATTAACTCTAACATCTACACTTATTTTATTATAATAAGGGAAGTAGTTGGTATGACATATTGCCATTAGGATTTTCACATCCGTGAATGAAACCGTCAGCCATCCCCTTATTATAAACATTCATTTAAGCAGGTTGAAACTCGCAGGAGCTTTCGCGTAACGAACTAAACTGAATCATAATAAGTGTAGATGGGATAAACAACTGCAATTCTATAAAAAGAAAAGGAGTATATTATGATCAGCGTAGGAATTGATGTATCAAAAGGGAAAAGTACAGTATGTATTTTGAAACCATATGGAGAGATTGTTAGTAAGCCTTTCAATATTACCCATACCCAAAAGGATTTAAGCGAATTATCTTCCATGCTTTTCAGACTAAATGATGAAGTCAAAATCGTTATGGAAGCAACCGGAATTTATCATCTTCCAGTTCTTACATATTTACAGGAAAAAGGATTTTTTGTTTCTGTAATTAATCCGTATCTTATGAAAAGTTATCGTAACGAAAGTCTGCGAAAAGCCAAAACCGACAAGATTGATTCCCGTATCATTGCTAATTATGGAATTGATCATTGGTTTAAAATGAAAGAATTTCAAACTTCTGGAGAGATTTATGAAGAGTTGAAGTTGCTTGGACAGCAATATCGGCATTATATGAAACTTCATCTTTTATCTCTCGCTGAATTGACCCATCTTTTAGATTTGACCATGCCTGGAATAAAGAATCTTCTTGCAAGTTGGAATGAAACAAATCGGAAAGATAAAAGAAGTGATTTTGTGGAACGTTTTTGGCATTATGATGTAATAACATCTATGTCTGAACAGGAATTTACTGAAGAGTATATACTTTGGGCAAAAGAAAAGAAATACGTCCCAAGCCAGGAAAAAGCCAAAGTTATATACGCCCTGGCTCAGGAAAGTATTCCCACATTACCTTCAGAAACCTCATCGATCAAAATGCTGGTGACTGAAGCAGTTCGGGTGCTCAAGGAAGTTGATGCAACCCTTGGTCTAATTTTATCACGGATGCAGGAAATAGCCAAGACTTTGCCAGAATATTCGGTTGTAATAGAAATGGGTGGAGTGGGAAATACATTAGCCCCAAAGTTAATTGCAGAAATAGGAGATGTTCGCAGATTTCGCAACGGGAAGGCATTGGTTGCATTCGCAGGAATTGATCCACCACCGTATGAATCTGGTCAATTTGTAGGTTGTAATAGGAAAATCTCGAAACGTGGTTCAGCATCATTGCGCAAAGTAGGATACGAAACAATGAGAAGTTTAAAAATGCGTTCCAGACCAGAAGATCCGGTTTACCGATATGTTGTAAAAAAGGAATCAGAAGGTAAAAAGTAAAAAATCAGCAAAGATAGCCGGATTAAATAAGTTTTTACGCATTTATTATGACTCGAG
>ENA-OQHY01001234-OQHY01001234.1-human-gut-metagenome-genome-assembly--contig:-NODE-1234-length-11331-cov-2.820511_pt1 | contig 11331 bp, 14 predicted proteins | sample MGYA00242570_ERZ504733 | MGnify/ENA primary metagenome ERZ504733 (study PRJEB26092, sample SAMD00036219) | human gut metagenome | host: Homo sapiens | study: EMG produced TPA metagenomics assembly of...
AACCGCCGCCACAATCACGCCAAGAACGGCGAGCACAGTATTCATATCCATACCTGTCAAGTCTAGCCCGCAGATGGAATCCCCTACGAATTCGGCAGTCTCAGGCCGACAATTCCACCCGACGACTTAAGCTGAACCGCATGGCACATTCTTCACGTATGACGTCGCTGCAGCGCCGCGAGCAGCTGATTGAAGTCGGACGCTCGCTATTCGCCGCCAAAGGCTTCGAAGCGGTAAGCGTGGAGGAAATCGCCGCGCACGCCAAAGTCTCCAAGCCGATTGTGTATGAGCATTTCGGCGGCAAAGAGGGCCTGTATGCCGTCATTGTGGATCGTGAGATGCGCGCGCTGACCGGTACGCTGACCGCCGCGCTCGACGATCCGACCGTGCACCCGCGCCAGATTGTGGAACGCACGCGCTTGCGCTCCTCACCTATATCGAAGAGAATGCCGAGGGGTTCCAGGTACTGGTACGCGACTCGCCGAGCACCGACCCGTCCGGCTCATTCAGCTCGCTGATGGGAGACATCGCCGTACGCGTTGAAGACATTCTTTCCGAAACATTCAAACGGCAGAAGCTGTCTGCCAAGGGCGTGCCGTACTACGCGCAGATGCTGGTGGGCATGACCGTATTCACCGGGCAGTACTGGGCCGACCGGCCAAAGGTGAGCAAGGAGCAGCTGGCTGCATACATTGTGGATTTGGCCTGGCATGGCCTGAGCCGGCTTGACTCCAAGCCCCAGTTGTTCTTTGAGGGCGCCAAGCGCGGAAGGAGGCCGAGCGCCGAGCCAAGCGCGAGTCCGATTCCGGCAGCCCGGATTCAGACCAGACGAGTTCTGCCCAATCGGATCCCGAGCACGCCACCGGGGAAGATTCAGGGTTGCAGAACATGCGTTCAGGGGCACAGGTTACGCAACACTCTGCCGAGTCGGGAGGCGAAGTGCTACGGTTTGAACAGGAAACTGAACATAACGACTAAATATGTGAGGACGTAAGACTTTCATGGCCAGCACGGCAAAGACGCTCACCTTTGTGATCCCCGCATACAATATGGAGTCCTACCTTGACCGTTGCGTGAACTCGCTGCTTTCGGCAAGCGACATCAGCGACCTCGAGGTGCTGATTGTGGACGACGGTTCGAAAGACGGCACGCTGGAGTACGCGCGCAAGCTGGAACGCACCAATCCGGGCGCCGTGCGCGCGATTCATCAGGAGAACAAGGGCCACGGCGGCGCGGTGAACACCGGTATCGCGGCGGCGACCGGCATGTACGTCAAAGTGGTGGATGCGGATGATTGGGTCGACCCGCAGGCCATCGACACGGTTCTGGCCACGTTGCGTGCACAGCATGACACCGACGAACCGATTGACATGCTGGTGACCAATTACGTGTATGACAAGGTGGCCAAGCGTCACAAGACCGTAGTGAACTTCCGCCGTGTAATGGAGGCCGGCCGCGTGCTCGGCTGGGATGACCTGGGCAAGTTCGGTCTGGCGCAGTACATCATCATGCATGCGCTCACCTTCCGCACGCAGGTGGTGCGCGATTCCGGGCTGAAGCTGCCGGAGCACACGTTCTACGTCGATTTTATTACTCGTACCAGCGTTCCCGTGGGTGAAGCGCATCCAGTACCTCGATGTGCCGTTCTACCACTACTTCATCGGGCGCGAGGGTCAGAGCGTGCAGACCGACGTGATGATTAAGCGTGTGGACCAGTTGCGGCTCGTCAATCGGCTGATGACCGAGGCCACGCCCGAACGCGGTACGGTGCCGGAGGGGCTGTACCGGTACATGATTCACTTCCTGGCGATCGAATCGTGCGTTACCTCGACGTTCCTGATTCTCTCGCGCGATCCGGCCAACTACGTTAAGAAAACCGAGCTGTGGGATGCGATTGACGCCTATTCGCCGGCCATCGGCAAGGATGTGCGCTCGCAGCTGATGTCCCGCGCGCTCAATCTGCCCGGCAAAACCGGCCGCTGGATCGTGCGCAACGGCTATCTCATCGCCGAACGCATCGTCGGCTTTAACTGATTCGGATTGTGGTTTTGCCCTGCTGACGCGTTATCAGCAGGGCATCCCTATTACCTCCCCAGTCGAGGTTTTGCTACTCGGCCCAACGGTCGGACATCGCGAAGCTGTTGTGCATCAGGTTGCTGGAGGTGTATAGCACGTCGTTCAGCAGCTTGGTTGTGTGCTCGCGCAGGTAGTCGGCCATCTCGTCGTTGGCCGCTTCGAGCACATCCGCCACGCCCTGCACATCCTTCTCATCGCCGTGGCCGCCATCGAGCGGCCATGCATTCGTATCCGTCGATTCGGCATCGCTTCGAGCAAGCAACTGCTCATCCGTGCGCTCGATGAGCCGGTGTCCGAACGCGCGCACGCCCTCGGCATACCCTTCGATGAACCGGTTCGTCTCATACCAGTGTGCGTCGGCCACGACGGCGATCAGGCGGTTCGTCCAATACAGGTTGCCGGTGGAGACTTCGGGCGTGGTGTCGCGCAGGTAGGCAGGCGTGTCGTTGACGTTCGCGTAGAACGGCGCGGCGGCGGTGAACGGACCAGAGCCGAACGATACCCACATCACCGTGCGATTGGCCGCCGGCACATACGGACGGACCTGAATCGCCACCATATGGCCGGTGCGGTTCACGCCGATCGGACGGTAATGGTGGCGCGATTCCGCCGTGCCGGTCGTGCCGTACGGGTCGTACGGCGTGCCTTCGAAGTGCGAGGACAGCAGGAAATCAACGTCTTCGAGGCTCACCTTGTCTTCCGGCACGCGGCACCACGGGATGTCGTCGGATTCGGGCGTGTAGCGGGCGGCCGGCGAATCCCAGTCCTCGCTGGGGTTGAGGCGGCGTTGCATGTACCAGGCACGCGGCGTGTTGTAGATATGGTCCTTCGGCGTCGCGGTGCCGAAGGCCTTGCGCGGGTTGAAACGGGTGGGAAGGGCAACGGTTGTTCCGAATCCGGCGCTATGCGCGTGACGGCCGTTGGAAGAGACCGGCGTTCCCATTGTGCGGTCGAGGTGATGCGTGGCCATGAACTCGCGCAGGTCGGCGCTGCATAGGTATTCGCGCTGCTCGCCGAACGCATCGGCGAGGTCGAAGTCGTCGATGCCGAGCTGGTTGGGGATCGTGGCATAGCAGTCATCGGGCACTCGGCGGGCGATCCAATGGTGGCCGCCGATGGTCTCGACGTACCAGATCTCGTCCACATCCGAAATAATCACGCCGTTCGATTCGTAGGTGCCGTAGGTTTCGAGCAGTTCGCCCAACCGCGCGACGCCCTCGCGCGCGGTGGTGACATACGGCAGCACAAGGGTGATGATGTCTTCCTCACCGATACCGCCGGGCTGCTCGGCCTGATAATCGGTGCTGTCCGGTTCGCCGACAGCCGGCCGCAACTCGACCATCGGGTCCGCACCGAGCACGCGCTCGTTGACAGCGATGGTTTCGGTGGCGCTCATCGCCACGTTGTGTTCGTTGGCACCGGCTTCGGCCAGAATGCCACGATTATTCAGCACGTTCGGTGCGATGGTGTACCGGCAAGGATTGTCCGGTAGTTCGATTTCGACATGGCTCAGCACGCTGCGGTAGTGGCGCGGCTGGTCGTCGGGGGCGACAGCGACGAAGCGCTTGGGATCGTAACGGCCCGAGCCCGAATCGTCATCGCGGGCGATGATGGTGGAACCGTCGTAACTGGCATTTTTGCCGACAAGAATCGTGGTGCATGACATGGGACACCACTCTAGGAGCCAGGCTGGTCGAAACAAAAAAATCCTTGGAACCATTGCGATTCCGAGGATTTGTTGTGCCCCCTGTGGGATTCGAACCCACAACCCACGACTTAAAAGGACGCTGCTCTAACCGTTGAGCTAAAGGGGCAACTCTTCTAAAATACACACCGTTTTGGGATATTTCAACTACGGCGTTGCGTACACGTTTGCGTACGCGATTGGCCCAACGCACGGCACAGCACACGCAATGTGGCCCAAATCGCAGCCAAATCGCATATCGCCTCTAGCGATAGATAGCCGCCGGCGACTACCCTTGTACATTATGAGTGAATCCCCCAATTGGAGCAATCCCCTGCGCGACTCGCGCGACCTCAGACTGCCCCGTATCGCCGGCCCATGCAGCCTCGTCATTTTCGGTGTCACGGGCGATCTGGCACAAAAGAAACTACTGCCAGCCGTCTACGACCTGGCGAACCGTGGCCTACTGCCGCCGAGCTTCGGTCTGACCGGTTTCGCCCGCCGCGACTGGACACAGGAACGGTTCATCGAATTCGTCAAGGCCGCCGTCCAGGCGCATTGCCGTACGCCGTTCAAGGAGTCGACTTGGCGCAATCTGGCCGCCGGCATCCGCTTCGTGCAGGTACGTTCGACGACCCGGAGGCCTTCGAGCGTCTGAGCGCACCGTGCAGGAGCTTGACCGCGACCGCGCACGCAGGGTAACCATGCCTTCTACATGTCGGTGCCGCCGCGCGCATTCCCACAGGTCGCCAAGCAGCTGGCCGCCTCCGGCCTGTCGCGCTCGTCCGAGGCGCATGGCGCCGCGTGATCATCGAGAAGCCGTTCGGCCATGATCTGGCCAGCGCCAAGGAACTCGACAGCGTGGTATCCGAAGTGTTCGACCCGAGCTCCGTGTTCCGCATCGACACTACCTCGCAAGGAAACCGTGCAGAACCTGCTGGCCCTGCGTTTCGCCAACGCCATGTACGAGCCGATCTGGAACGCCAACTATGTGGACCACGTGCAGATCACGATGGCCGAGGACATCGGCATCGGCGGCCGCGCCGGCTATTACGACGGCATCGGCGCCGCACGCGACGTCATCCAGAACCACCTGCTTCAGCTCATGGCTCTGACCGCCATGGAGGAGCCGGTGAGCTTCACCGCCAAGGACCTGACCGCCGAAAAGACCAAGGTGCTTTCCGCCGTGCGCCTGCCCAAGGACCTCGCCGCCAACACCGCGCGCGGCCAGTACGCCAAGGGCTGGCAGGCTCGCACGAAGTGGTCGGCTACTTGGAGGAAAAAGGCATCGACCCAAGAGCACCACTGAAACGTACGCCGCCATCCGCCTCGATATCGACACCCGCCGCTGGGCTGGCGTGCCGTTCTACCTGCGTTGCGGCAAGCGCCTCGGCAAGCGTGTAACCGAAATCGCCGTGGTGTTCAAGCGCGCCCCGCATCTGCCGTTCGAGCCAGACCGCCGTGCGCGAACTCGGCAAGAACGCCATCGTGATTCGCGTGCAGCCCGACGAGGGCGTCACCATGCGCTTCGGAGCCAAGGTGCCGGGCGGCTCCACCATGGAGGTCCGTGACGTGAACATGGACTTCAGCTACGGCCGCTCCTTCACCGAGAACTCGCCGGAAGCCTATGAGCGACTGATTCTGGACGTGCTGCTCGGTGATCCGCCGTTGTTCCCGACCACCGAAGAGGTGAACCTCAGCTGGGAGATCCTCGATCCGATTGAACAATTCTGGTCCACGCTTGGCCAGCCGCAGGCCTACCGCGCCGGTACGTGGGGGTCCGGCACAGGCCGACGAAATGCTGGCGCGCGACGGCCGCCACTGGAGGATGCCATGATCATCGATATGCCGAACACCCGCACCCGCGAGATTGCGCACAAAATCGAACAGCTGCACGAGGAGCGCGGCGAATCGGCGACCGGCCGCGTGCTGACGCTGCTCATCGCCACCGAGGACGCGGACCTAGAGCATGCGCTGGAAATCGCGAACTCGGCCAGCCGTGAGCACCCGTGCCGCGTGATTGCCGTAGTACCGGATACCAATCCTGCCGATCAGTCCGGCGAAGGCGAACCGAACGCGGCCGAAGTGGCCGCCGAGGTGAGCGCGAGTCGCGATAATCCGGCCGTCGATTTGACCGACGGCCCGAACGATCCGAACGATTCCAACCTGAACGCCCAAGTGCGATTCGGCGCGGACGCGGTGCCGGTGAGATCATCGTCTTGCGTCCGCGCGGTGGCCTTATCAACCACCCGGATACGCTGGTTATCCCGCTGCTTGTGCCGGATGCGCCTGTAGTGGCGTGGTGGCCGACCACACCGCCGTCGAACCCGGCCAAGGATCTGATGGGTGCGATGGCCCGCAGTCGCATCACCGACGCGTTGCACTCCAATAATCCGGAGGCCACGATTGAGCGTTTGCGCCGCAATTGGACACCGGAAGATATCGACTTGTCCTGGACACGACTGACCGTCTGGCGCGCAATGCTCGCTCGATGCTCGATCAGCCGCCCGCACCTGCCCATCACCGCCGCGAAGGTGACCGGCAAGGCCGACTTCCTGCCTATGGAAATGCTGTGCGCATGGCTGCGTCTGAAACTCGGCGTACCAGTCGAAACTGAGTTCGTGCCCGACGCGCAGGCCGTGACCGGCGTGTACCTGACCCGTGAGGACGGTGTGATCTCGCTGGAACGCCCGTATGAGGACCAAGCGCTGATCTCGCTGCCCGGCCAGACTCCGCAGGAAGTGTCCGTGCCGATGCGCACCATCGAGGACTGCCTGACCGAGGAACTGCGTCGCATCGATCCCGATGAGATCTACGCCGAGGTCATCAACGAAGGCTGGGATCTGATTCGTCACTGAAGTCGGTAGAACCCGTTGCCACAGCGGCGTTGGAATGAGTTCGGCAATTGTGGCCGAGCCATGCCAACGCCGTTGCTCATCGTTTCCTACCTCATGCGATGCCGAAGCTCATGCCCGCGGAGTAATAAAGTGACATATGCGATGTCGCACAATGTGGATTGTGTTGTCAACTGACAACACAATCCACATTGCAAAGTACGACACATACCCCATACAAGGACCATACATGGCAACTCGAAAACTCATTGTGTATCCGAATAAAGATCTGATGATTCAGGCTGGCGCGCAACGTTTTGTCTTGGCGCTACTCGATTTGCTCGCCGAACGATTGCCTGATGGCACGCATCGCACGCGTGTGGATGTGGCGCTGTCTGGAGGTTCGGCCGCGCAGCCGTTGGGCTTGGTGCTGAGCGATCCGCTGGCTGATGCGATTGATTGGTCACGCGTGCATTTCTGGTGGAGCGACGAACGTTTTGTGCCGGCTTACGACACCGATCGCAATGCTCTGGAGGCCCGTCGCCTGCTGCTTGACCAGCTGGTGGCAGATGGCAAGCTGCCTGAATCGAATATTCATGAGATGGCGGCCGATACCCGTTCAGCCGACGACATCGCCGATGTGATGGATCAGGCCGACAGCGATGATGCTTCCGTTCGCGCCGCCGCCGATGCCGCGAATGATGCGTTGCTGGACGATGTCGCGAGCGACTATGAGCGCGAGTTGGTGAATGAATTGGGGCCGGAACCGGTAATCGATCTGATGATTCTCGGCATGGGACCGGACGGTCACTATGCGTCGCTGTTCCCTGGTCATGATGAGGTCAAGGTTACCGATAGGCTCACCGTGGGTGTGAACCACTCCCCCAAGATGCCGCCGCTGCGTGTTTCATTGACCGCTCCGCTCATCGCGCGTTCACGCCATACGTGGTTCTTCGCCGCCGGTGCCGGCAAAGCCGAATCGCTGGCCCATGTCTTCGAGCAGCCCAACAACCCGGATTACCCGTCCTCCTACGCCAACGGAGTGGACGAGTTCATCTGGTTCTCCACCGAAGAAACCGTCACCGAGTTGTGAGTGAATTAAGCCCCCCTCTGATGAGGGGGCTTAATTCGTCTATGGCTACGCCTCGATCTCGGACTTGCCCTCTTCGCCGCCGGCCCCTGCAATTAGGGACTCGCCTGCGGCGAGGCTCAGTGTTGGCTCGGCGGCATAGCCGCCTCGCTCCGAAGAGGGCCGGGGAGCCCACCGGGCTCCCCTAAGCCGAGATCGCGAGGCTACGCCTCGATCTCGGGCTTGCTGTTTTCTCAGCTCGCTATCGCCGAGCCTGAAGAAGGCCGGACAGCCCACAGGGCTGTCCTAAACCTGAAATCACGAGCTACGCCTCGATTTCAGGCTTGCCTTCTTCAGCCCACAGCGTGTGGAACACGCCGGGCTTGTCTACGCGGCCGTAGGTGTGGGCACCGAAGAAGTCACGCTGGGACTGGGTCAGAGCGGTGGGCAGGCGCTTGGAGCGCAGACCATCGTAGTACGCCAGGGAGCTGGAGAACACCGGGGTCGGGATGCCGGCCTCCACCGCGCGAACGATCACGCGACGCCATGCGTCCTGCGATTCGCCGATGATCTTCTCGAAGTACGGATCGAACAGCAGGGAAGCCGGCGGGTTATCGCCCTTGAAGGCCTCGGTGATGCGGTCGAGCAGGAACTGGGCGCGAATAATGCAGCCGCCACGCCAAATGCGGGCCACTTCGGACAGGTTGATATCCCAGCCGTATTCCTTGGCACCGTCCTGAATCTCGTTCAGGCCCTGAGCATAGGCCACGACCTTGGAAGCGAACAGAGCCTTGCGCACGTCCTCGACGAACGCGGCCTTGTCTTCTCCGGCCAGATCGATGGTCTTGTTCGGTCCAGCCAGACCTTCCTTCTGAGCGTCTTCACGCAGCTCACCGTGCGAAGACAGTGCACGAGCGAACACGGCTTCACCGATGGCAGCCACAGGAGAACCAAATTCCAGACCAGCCTGCACGGTCCAAGTACCAGTACCCTTCATGCCGGCGTGATCCACGACCACGTCCACGAACGGCTTGCCGGTCTCGGCATCCTTGTGGTGCAGAATCTCAGCGGTGATCTCGATCAGGTAGGAATCAAGATCGCCCTTGTTCCATTCAGCGAACACGTCGCCAATCTCCTCGCATCCATGCCGAGTCCACGGCGCAGAATGTCATACGCCTCACCAATCACCTGCATATCGGCATACTCGATGCCGTTGTGCACCATCTTGACAAAGTGGCCGGCACCATCGGTGCGATGTGGTCACGCACGGTTCGCCGTTCACCTTGGCGGCGATGGACTGAAGAATCGGGCCCAAGGTCTTCCAGGATTCCGCCGTGCCACCAGGCATCAGAGACGGGCCGTTGAGCGCGCCTTCCTCACCACCGGACACGCCGCAACCCACGAAGTGGAAGCCCTTGGCACGCACTTCCTTCTCACGCTTGATGGTGTCCTTGAAGAAGGAGTTGCCACCGTCGACGATGATGTCGCCCGGTTCGAACACCTCTTCCAGCTGCGCGATGGTCGCGTCGGTCGGAGCACCGGCCTTGACCATGATGATGGCGGTACGCGGACGCTTCAGGGACGCGGCGAATTCCTCGAGCGTTTCGGCCGCACGAAGTTGCCTTCGGTGCCATGCTCGTTCATGAGCTTCTCGGTACGCGAGTAGTGGCGGTTGAACAACGCCACCGTGTTGCCATGGTGCGCCAGATTACGCGCCAGATTGGAGCCCATCGTGGCCAGTCCAATCACACCAATGTTTGCTGTAGCTTCGGCCATGTGCCTTGCCTTTCGTTTGATTGTCCCCATCGTCATCACGCGCGTCACAAAACAGCGCATCAGCGGAGGGAATCATTCCTTCAACGCTTGAAAGTGTATCCCGCTTACCACCCACACGCGAGGGCTGTCTTAGGTTCTACGCACCTTCTGCCCGCGAAGCGTAATTACTTGCCGGCCATTCACATACGCCCGGCCTTGGAAGGGTCGATATGCATGGTCTGGAAGCGATTGGCCATGTAAGCGTCGCTGTAGCGTTCGCTGAACCACATCGCGACCGGTGAATCCTGCGGCTGGCCGGCCATGCGCCCATACCAGCAATCCAAGGCCATCAGCGTGAAGGCAATGTCGATCACCATCAGCACCGTGCATACCGCAGTCAGCGAATACCGCACTTTCCATGGAATGCGATTAATCAGAGCCAGCAGTCGCGGTAACAGCCACTTGACCCACACCACACCAATCAGTCCCCAGAAGAACATGAATTGGCCCGAAGTACGTCCGTCGATGGACAGCCAACGGCCGGTGTAATCCCACGCGGTAATACCAAACGCCGCTTCCATGAACCAGCTGGTGCAATATTCGAACGCGCCGCCGATCACCGCCGAAGCGCAGAAAATCAAGAACGGATTCGCCTTCCACAGGCGATTCAGGCACACGGTTACCAATACCGCACCACAGCCGTAAATCGGCGAGAACGGGCCCCACAGCAAACCAGCGCGGTCCTGAAGTTCACCGTTATACAGCGCCATATGGTAGATCGTCTCCACAATCAGGCCACCCACCGAAGCGATGGTAAACAGCCAGAAGATATTGAAGAAGTCCAGCGCAATATAGCCCTTGCCGGACTGGTCGCGGCCTAGCATGCCGGCCGCCACAGCCGATTCATAATCATCGCGATCGTCCATACGCCTGAGCGCGCGCTGCAGACGGCGTTCCTCGCTCAGGGAGGGATCGGCGGTCACCGAAATCACGACGAGAATAATCATCTGAATCAGCGGCAGCAGCAGGTTGAAGCCAAGGCCGGTCAGGGCCAGCGACAGCATGCCGTCGGCCAACGTCAACGGCATCAGCACGTAGGTCCAGCGCGCGGCATACCGGCGATGATTGCGCAGCAGCATCACGCCGAACACAATCAGGCATGCGGCACTGACTACCAGCACCACCGCATGAATCGCGGACAGGATGAAGGTCAGGCTCATCGCATCGACGTGCACATGACCATCCAGAATCTCGCGCACGGCATAGAGGATGGAAATCACCATAATCGGCAATGTGGCGAGTCCGTCCAGCAGCACGACCGCGCCATAGATGCGCGCCAGAATCGGTAATCGCTTGGTGTTCAGGTTCAAGCCGGCTTCGTCCAGTTCGACGGCCACCAGATCGGCCACGACTGCGGACTCGGCGTCACGGTTCTCCCGCGGCTTGCCGAGGGTAGTGGCCGTGCCATCGTCCTTGAATTCAACCATGGTTTCCTCCCCACATAGCGTCCCCTCACCCTATCACCCGATTGCGGTTTTGCTGAACTTCCCGGATTCAACTTGTAAGTGCAACGGCTGGTTTCGGGTCGGCTTGTTTTGATTGTAGCTTGGCCATCTCCTCGTCCCATACCTCGTTGGGCGTTTTGTATCCGAGGAGTTTCATGGGGGTGTCGTTGATCTCCCCGACGATCGCGTCGAGCTCGTCCTGCGTGAGATCCTCGAAACTGGTTCCCTTGGGCAGATAGCGGCGGATCCTGCCGTTCCTGTTCTCGTTGCTGCCGCGCTGCCAGGAGCTGTACGGGTCGGCGAAGTACGTGAGCATGCCCAGCGCCTCGTCCACCAGCACGTGCAGGGACGCCTCCGTGCCGTTGTCCACGTGCGGTCGACGCGCGCGGCCGGCGGCATGCCTTGAAT
>ENA-OQHY01001235-OQHY01001235.1-human-gut-metagenome-genome-assembly--contig:-NODE-1235-length-11321-cov-11.495623_pt1 | contig 11321 bp, 13 predicted proteins | sample MGYA00242570_ERZ504733 | MGnify/ENA primary metagenome ERZ504733 (study PRJEB26092, sample SAMD00036219) | human gut metagenome | host: Homo sapiens | study: EMG produced TPA metagenomics assembly of...
TTCGTTTAAGAACCTCCTGGATGACGGCTTCATTGATATCTGCCGTCTTTTTTAATACATCTGTATTACTGTCGGACGGTTCCGGCAATGCATCTGTATTATTATCAGACGTTTTCGCCAATGCACCCGCATGATCATCAGACAGTTCCACTGAAAGATCAGAGTAATACTCTATATATCTCGCCAAAATATACAGATAATCCGAAAGACGGTTAAGAAATCTCTTACTCTCTATATCTGCGCCAAACTTCACGCTGACCTGTGCAAGGCAGCGCTCTGTTCTTCTGGCAACAGTACGTGCAATATCTATCTCTGCAGCCAGTCGGCTCTTTCCTGTAAGCTTCTCCGGAACAGGCTTTTCGCACAGTGCTTCCAGTTTATCTGTTTCCGCCTCCAACACTGCTGTTTCCTTTTCACTGACTTTACAGTCACGATCATATGGGTTACTGACTCCCGCTGCGATCAGATCAAGATTCTTTTGAATACGTTCAAGAAGCTGAAGTATTTCTGACTGACGGAGCATACTTTTTACAAGTTCAATATGACTATTCAGTTCATCAGCCTCACCCATAAGGCGGATACGGTCATCAGACTTGGAAATATTACCGGCATGAGCCATATCTGTAATTCCTCTGTCTCCTCTTTTTGTATAAATACTCATCTCTTCTCCATCTCCTGTATCTGATTTCAGCGGCAGTCAGCATCTGCCGGAAATTATTGTCTTCATTTTCAGAATGACCATAATTTCGTATAAATCTTTATAATATCTTCTTTAGTCGGAACTCTCGGATTATTCACTGTGCAGGCATCTGCAAGTGCTGCGTCTGCCATCTTGTCAATTGCTGCAAAATATTCTTCCGGTGCAATTATTCCCAGTTCCTGAATCGTCAGCGGAATATTCATCTCTTTCTGCATAAACTGAATCCAGTTTACCAGAGAACGGACCGTCATTACTTTATTATAATTGCTCAGTCCGAGAATGTGCGCAACATTGGCGTATCTCTTTACAGCCGGAAGATACTCTTTCTGGCTCTTACTGTGCTTATTGATATCAGAATTAAATTCTACGATATGCGGAAGCAGCATAGCATTTGCCCTTCCATGCGGAATATGGAACATTGCTCCCAGCTGATGAGCCATGCTGTGAGTGATTCCAAGACCTGCTGTATTAAAGGATAAACCAGCCAGACAGGAAGCTACATGCATTTTTTTACGCGCATGCATATCACTGCCGTCCAGATATGCTCTCAGCAGAAATACCCCGCAAATTTCAATGGCTTTCTCCGCAAGTGCAGAAGAGAATTCATTATGCGCAGTGCTTACGTATGATTCCAGCGCATGTGTAAACACGTCCATACCAGTATCCGCTGTGATGGCCGGCGGAACACTCTTTACAAGCTCTGCATCCAGAATTGCTTCATCTGCTGTAAGGCTCTCTGAGATCAGCGGATATTTTACATGTGCTGCAGTATCGTTTACTACTGCAAAAGAAGTAACTTCTGATCCGGTACCACTTGTCGTCGGAATTGCGATCAGACCTACTTTTCCGTAATTGTTGATCTTCAGTGCAAATTCTCTGATTGCCTTGGAAGAATCAATCGCAGAACCACCACCGACTGCAACAACTGCTTCCGGCTGATATTCCAGGAACTTCTTTACCCCTTCTGCAATCTTGTCCACAGGTGCATCCGGCACAACGTCATGGAAAATATCGTATTCAATACTTGCACTGTTTAAAGGAGCAGTGATCAGATCGATCATTTTACTTTGTACCACAAATGGATCTGTTATAATGAGAACCCTTTTATACGGGATCTCTTTTAATCTGTCTAACGCGTTATCCCCAAAATGGATCGCGGTTTTCATCTCAAAAGTATTCATTGTATCATACTCCTATTTTCTTTGTCAGACAGGATATAAGCATTTTACATTAAATTTCTCAAAGTGCTTCTTCCAGCGTTCTGTCGGTTCTTTGTCCGTCACTATAATATCTACTTCTTTCATGCTTCCAGCTACGGAAAACGCTGTTTGATCAAATTTAGAACTGTCAACAACCAGAATTTTCTTTCGTCCGGAACCGATCATCGCTCTCTTGGTAGAGCCAAAAGCTTCCTGAGATTCCATAATCCCCCATTCCAAATCCAGTGCCTTACACGAAAAGATAACCTTATCTACATAATAAGAACGTATGGATTCGTCTGTCTTTGATCCAAGAAAAGCCAGATATCCTTCTTTCATTACGCCTCCGGTGGAGATAATGTTCCACCCGGATACATCAGCTAACTCCAGAAGTATTTCCATGGAATTGGTAATTACGGTAAGACGTTCTTTTTCCTTTAATGCTTTCGCCACAAAAACTGCCGTAGTACTCGCATCCAGGAAAATATGATCTCCGTCTTTCACAAGGGAAGCTGCAAGTTCAGCCATTTTCTGCTTTCCTGTAACATTCTGGTTCTTACGTACATTGAAAGGCAAATCAATGCTTACATCCTCATTGATCACAGCACCGCCATAACTTTTTATCGCAAGTCCTTCCTTTTCAAGTTTATCCAGATCACGGCGTATGGTCTCTTCAGAGACGTCATAAAGCTGGCTCAGCTCGCTGACCACCACTCGCTTTTCTGCCTGTAATTTTTCGAGAATCAGATTTCTTCTCTCCAGTGCAAGCATATCTTTGCCTCCTTTTTTCGAGAAATTTTTATAAGTGTCAGGGTCAGAAACTTCTTACCCCGGATATTATAAAATACTGTCGATCATTCTTCTGTCAGGATGTGCGATAACGGAAGAATCCAGGTACATACCCTTGGCAGCTACAAGTTCTTTTGCCCTGTCAATGGAAGCCTCTACCGCAGAAACTTCACCGGTGATCATCATATATGATTTTCCGCACATACCTTTGGCAATACGAAGTTCTATCAGATCTACGATCGCAGTCTTAGCTGCCTGGTCTGCTGCTTCGATAATGGAAGCTGCATCATAAGTTTCAAGAATTCCCAGCGCACTGATATCTTCTACCTGAGTAGTTCCGTAAATTGCCGGGAAAATGGATTCATGCGGATTGCCCAGCACAAAGCTGTCAATGCATTTATCCTCATATGTAGTTACTGCCGTATCAACGGCGGCCTTTACCGCACTTAAGTCACCGGTAATAATTGCAATATATTTACCAGGACATACGGTCTGTGCCTCGACGATCTCTACCTCAGATGTTTTTACCATAGCATCTGCTGCAGTAACGCCTGTAGATGTGGTTTTAAATTCAATCATTCCGATTGCTTTACTCATTTTGTGCACGTCCTTTCTACTTTACTGCAATAATAATGTAACGGTCTGTTACTTCTGTTACTTTACCGCTGACAGAAGCATGAATACCAACGCTTAAGCCCTGTGCCGGCTGTGCATCATCTGCCCTCTTATTACCTCATCACCGGCTTTGACCACTGCCTGTGCAGGTGCTCCGATGTGCTGGCTCAATAATATCCTTACTTTCTTAACCTGTACAAGTTCTTCTTTCAGAGGAGCATCCTTGTCATATCTCGTAAGACCAAGTCGCGCCATCAGACGTTCTTCCGGAACCTTACGGTATTCTCTGGATTCCTGTACCGGTTTCGGCTGTACACCCTGCGGAGGACGGATACCTGCTTTTCTCAGACCGCCCTTCATATCTGCGAGAAGACTTCTCGGTGCAAGACTCTGCGGACATGAGTACATCTCACATACACCGCAGGAACTGCAGAAGGAAGCATCTATATATGGATTCAGGTCTCTGAAATCATTATTTGATGCAGCTCTCATAAATTTCGCCGGATCGATCGGATGTCCCAGATTATGTCTCGGACATAAATCTGTACAGGTATTGCACTGGCAGCAGATAGATGCTGCACGTTTTAAATCTATGGAAGAAGTCCGCTGCTTCTTCGCTACAATAAGATGGTCTTTTGGAAGGACCAAAATCGCATTTGTTGTCTTTGTCACCGGATCTGAACCATTTCCGATACGCCCCATCATCGGGCCGCCTACGAAATAGACAGGATCCTTCACTGTTGTGCTGCCTGCCTGTGCTACCACTTCCTCCAGAGTACATCCCAGGGGAACTCTCACTGTAACAGGATCACTTACTTCTGCAACAACAGATACATATTTGTCTGTAACCGGCTGCTTCTCTTCCACAGCACGATATACATTGTATACAGTTTCAACGTTAAATACGGCTACTCCCTGCTCGATCGGCAGTCCTCCCGGCCGTACTACTCTTCCGGTTGCCTCATAAATAAGTACAACCTCATCTCCCATCGGATAAACTTCGTCCAGAAGATGCAGCCTCATGCCAGGAAATTCTTCAATATGCTGATTTAATGCATGAATTGTCTGTACATAAGACTTCTTAATTCCAATAATTGCTTCAGAAGCACCAACCGTCTCCTGGATCATATGGAATGTTTTCATAATTTCATATGCGTGTTTTTCCAATAACTGTCTGTGTAATTTCAGTAATGGTTCACACTCTGCACAGTTCATAAGAATGGTATTAGCCTTGTCTGTAAGCTTCATATAAGTAGGAAATCCGGCTCCACCGGCACCTACCACACCATTCTGCTGTATAATATCCTGTAATTCTTTGATTTCCATGGCGTTACTCCAATCCTGCACCGTCATCAATAATACCGACAATTGTGGCATCTACCGGTGCTGTTTCTACGCCGCAGCCTATTCTTGCTGCGCTTCCCTGTGCCACCAATACATATTCACCAACTCCGGCTCCGATCATATCGATTGCAACCAGCTGGCTCAGGTCGCCTTTCATATGATGCACAGGCTCGATAATCATAAATTTACTTCCAATCAGCTTCTCACTCTTTCGTGTGGATACCACACTTCCTACAACTTTGCCTACGATCATATGAGCCTCCAAATTATTTCTGATAATAATATTGGGGGCAAATACTTCTGCCCCCAATTAACGCTTAAGGGTTTCTGTTCAAAAGCCTTATCGTGCAGGCACGAACGGCTTTTTGACCTTTGGCCCCCGATATTATTTAATTATTGTTACGGTAGTGCCTGTAGCAATCTTTGCTGCATTTGCTTCATCTGTATCAATATGCATTTCCAGTGTAAAGCTGTCGTCTACACGGATCTTGACCTGATTGAAGATGGTTCCTCTCTCATTATCTGCCTTTACTGATACGATATCGCCGTCCTTCACACCTGCAGCCTGTGCATCTTTCGGAGACATATGTATATGGCGCATTGCCACGATACATCCCTCTTTCAGATAAACGGCTCCTTTTGGACCTACGATTGCGATTGGTGCACTTCCTGCAACGTCTCCGGATTCGCGAACCGGAACATTCATTCCAAGCTTAATGGCATCTGTCGCAGATACCTCAACCTGTGAAGCTTTACGCACCGGTCCAAGGATTCTTACATTCTCAATGGCACGAAGTTTCAGTCCCACAATGGTAACTGTTTCATTAGAAGCAAACTGACCTCCCATCAGCTCTTTCTTCTTCGTAAGCTGATATCCGGGTCCGAACAATGCTTCTACATGTTCCTGTGTCAGGTGAATGTGTCTTGCGGAAACCCCGATGGGAACCATGAATCCATCGCCTTTTTTTTCATTCTGATTGATTGCCTGAATGACCATTCTGGTAATCAGTTCAATATTATTAGATTCCAAGAATACACCTGCTTTCTGTCAAATATGACGGATTATAACCATCCGGCAGTCTGCTGTGCAGATACCGGACAGTTACGATGGATTACTATTTTAATACAGGCAGGATTTTCTCTACATCTGTATGTGGTCTTGGGATTACGTGTGTAGCAACTAATTCACCAAGTCTGGATGCTGCTGCGCTTCCGCTTTCTACTGCTGATTTAACAGCTCCTACATCTCCACGTACCATAACTGTTACAAGTCCGGATCCGATCTTCTCTGTTCCTACTAATGCTACGTTAGCAGCCTTGCACATCTGGTCTGCTGCTTCGATTGCTGCTGTAAGTCCTCTGGTTTCTACCATTCCTAATGCTTCCTGTGTCATAACTTTCTCCTCCTTATGAGATACTGTTTCCTTTATCTGTTCTTTCTGGGATTCTGTTTTATTTGCTGTTTCTGCCGCCATATCTGCCGTCTGAGCTTTTACTTCCGGTTTTGAAGAAGTTTTTGCTTTCGTTCTTCTTGGAGCGGCTGCCTTTTTAGGGGCATTTTTATCTGCTTCCGGTTTCTTCTCTTCAGCCATTATTCATCCCCCTGATTGTTCTTCCAGCGACTTGCACTTAATTCCACCATTCTGACGATTTCTTCGTGGGGACGTGCAATTACTGCATAACTTACCGGTTTCTTGATCGCACCTGTCGCTGCTGCATTTACTGCTTCTGTAACGGCAGATACATCGCCTTCAACTATAATAGTAACCAGTCGTCCGCCCAGCTTACGTTCCCATGACGCCAGCTCAACGTCTGCAGTTTTGCACATGATGTCCAGTGCATCGATTGCTGCAACGACACCAGTGATTTCTATAAATCCATATGATTTACTCATGAGCGAACTCCTTTTTTATACTTCTCAATCTGCTGGTCAGATGCTTGGAAGAATTTTCTCTACGTCTGTATGAGGTCTCGGAATTACATGAGTAGCAACTAATTCGCCAAGTCTGGATGCTGCTGCGCTTCCGCTTTCTACTGCTGCCTTAACAGCTCCTACGTCTCCGCGTACCATAACTGTTACAAGTCCGGATCCAATCTTCTCTGTTCCTACTAATGCTACTTCAGCTGCTTTTGTCATTGCATCAGCTGCTTCAATTGCTGCTGTAAGTCCTCTGGTTTCTACCATTCCTAATGCTTCCTGTGCCATTTCTGCTTCCTCCTGAATCTACAAATAAATATCTGATTATATTTTAACTGATGCCCAATGGATATGCAACTGCTAATCCTTATCCAGGGCGCTGATCTTCAGCATTTTTTCCGTTCCCTCTTCCGGGTTCGGGATCACATAATGCTGTACCACACCAGTCATTCTGTTTGCAACTTCCATGCCTGCTTCCACAGCCGCTGTAACATCAGTTACACTTCCTCTGAATTTAATGCAGACAAGGAGCGGTACCGGCAGGCTGTCAGCATTGGCTGGTTTGTTTTTATCAAAAACCTCCAGGCGGACATTTGCTGCCTTACATCCGGCATCGCCTGCTACAAAGCTGTCGCCAGCCCGAATACCTCTAAAATTCCTACAGCTTCTGCCATTTCTTTTCTCCTCTATTGCCAGGCTTATTATTTGTTGCTACTGTTCACTCCGTTCACAGCAATACTCTTTGCGGGATATTACCGGTGAACAGTAACTATTTGTTTACAACTGCGATCTTAAGTCCTGTCATTGCCAGGTTTGTCTGAAGAGCTTCATTGATCTGCTCTAACGGGAATTTGTCTGTAATTAACTCAGACATTGGAAGACCGATTGCATTTGCTCTCTTAAGGAAATCAAATGTTGTAACATAATCTCTGAGAGTGTAAACCCAGGAACCAACCAGATTGATTTCTTTGGAGCAAAGATCAAAGTGCGGGTTAATTGTAGCATCTCCACCATTGATGAAGAAACCAAGTTCGCAAAGGCCGCCGCCGTTACGGATAAATTTATAAATATTTGCATGAGCTTTTGGATTTCCTGTACACTGGAATGCAAAATCTGCAAGGTGTCCACCCTGTGCTTCTTTTACAGCCTCTGTCAGTGCTTCGATTCCTTTGAAGTTCATGAAGTTAACGCTTGTATCTGCTCCCATTCTCTTCGCAAATTCAAGACGTTTCTCATTTCCGTCTACTGCGCAGATATGTTCTACGCCCATAGTACGAAGTACTGCAATGCAGATCAGACCGATTGGTCCGCAGCCCTGAACTACAACTCTGCTGTTGAAACGAAGGATTCCGGTTGTTTTTGCTCTCTCAACTGCATGTACAAGTACTGCACATGGCTCGATGAGGATTCGGGAATCTAGATCCAGATCACTTACATTAAAGAATGTAGTTCCGAAATTTCCACCTCTTAAGAAGATGTAATCGGAGAACCATCCGTTAAGATGTACATCATCATCCGGAAGAAGTCCATATACGTCAGCTCCACCTACGTTCTTCTTGTTCAGGTCGAACATTGTGATTTCCGGATCATCTTTAAAGATCATACAGGTAACGACTTTATCGCCAACCTTTACAGGTTTTCCTGCAGTATCTACTTTAACATTCTTACCCATAGCCACGATTTCACCTGTACCTTCATGTCCAAGTGCTACCGGGATCAGGCCAAATGGATCTCTTTTAAATTCATGTGCATCTGTACCACACACACCGCATCCTTCAACTTTAACCAGGATATCGTCATCTCCAATCGGAGGAATCGGATATTCTTTCAGTTCGAAATGTTCCTTTTCAGTTAATACAGCTACTCTGGCTGTCTTCGGGATTCCAGTTGTTGCTGCCGGTGCAGAAACTGTTGCTGCTGCCGGTGCATTTCCTGTCATGCCGGAGAGAACCTGTTTCACGATTTCTTCTATATTTACATTATTCATGTCCATGTTCTTTCTCTCCTTAACTCATCATCTTTAACGAATGCAAAGGCTGTCTGCCATTACGCAGCGTCTTCTCTTGGTAAATGTACTTGCGCAGGTAAGACCTTCACCTGTACGGCTTGCGATTGTAAATGTACAATAGCCTTCACCGCCAAATCCTAATGCAGCATAGATGGTGCATTCTTTACAAGGATTGCTGTATCAATTGCTTTCGCATATTTTGTAATATTATCAATATTCTTTGAATGGATATGTGCAGAATGGCGATTTCCGTGTTCTAACCATACTGCCTGTTCCACTGCATCATCAAAATCTCTTGCTCTTACTACACCAAGGATCGGCATCATAAGCTCTGTTGTGATCAGCGGATGTTCCTTCGGTCCTTCAAATACGATACAGCGGATATTTGCCGGTGCATTGACACCGATCATGGAAAGAAGTGTTCTTGCGTCACGTCCGACACATTTACGGTTCAGTTTTCCGCCTGCCAGAACTACTTCTGTAAGTTTATCCTGTTCTTCTTTAGATGCAAGATAACAATCATTCTCAGTTACAAGATAATGCATCAACTCATCTACGATAGAAGAAACTGCTACGATCTCTTTCTCTGCGATACATGGAAGATTGTTATCAAATGTACATCCGTTTACAATGTCTGTTGCCGCTTTACGGATGTCAGCTGTTTCATCAACAAGTGCCGGAGGGTTTCCTGCACCTGCACCAATGCCACGTTTGCCGGAAGAAAGAACTGCAGTTACAACTCCAGGTCCCCCGGTTGCTGCAATAAGCGGGATGTCTTTATGTTTCATCATTACATTGCTGGTTTCAAGAGTAGGTTTCTCTACAGTAACCGCAATATTATCCGGTCCGCCGGACTCTAATGATGCTTCATTCAGAAGATTGATCGCATAAATGGAAGTCTTGATTGCTGCCGGATGAGGATTAAATACAACTGTATTTCCTCCTGCAAGCATTCCCATTGTATTACATAAAATTGTTTCACTTGGATTGGTACATGGAGTAATAGCACCGATCACACCGAAAGGTCCCATTTCAATAAGAGTTAATCCTCTGTCTCCTGACCATGCAGTTGTTGTAATAACTTCTGTTCCCGGTGTCTTATCAGCTACGAGATGATGTTTGAGAATCTTATCTCCTACATTTCCCATACCGGTCTCTTCCACACCCATGCGTGCCATTACTTCTGCATTTTCTTTTATTTTCTTACGAATGCAGGTAATAATTTTTTCTCTCTGATCCATGGACATTTTCTTTACAATAAGCTGTGATTTCTTGGCAGCTTCAATTGCATCATTCATTTCTTTAAAAATGCCATGTTTACCAGTCGGAGCGTCTGCTATCTGCATTTTTGCCATAACTTCCTGTACAATTTCCTGTACCATATTCTCCGTGATCGTGTTGTACAGACAGACGAAGACGTTGATATTGCACAGGTGCAGGGGCAGATAGCTCCAATTCCACTGGCCGGTCAGGGCCATCCCCAGCAGAAGGGCAGCTTCGTCCAGCAGGAGCAAAGCGGTGACTCCGACTAAAATACGCCGCCGGGTGCGGGCAGAACTGCGGCGATACCACAGGGCCGCCCCCACGATAAAGGCAAGCGAAATGGCCAGCTCCATGAGATGGACCGTGCCATACAGCGGGTAGCATCGGTAATCGGCCCCGTATTCGGCGTGGGTGATGTCATAGGATTTCCAGAAATCGTTCATCTTCTTTCCCTCCTTGTCCAGCTTATGATACCGCGTTTGGCCTCAGACGGAAAGAGTTTTGAAGGAAAATCCAAAAAACAGGTGCAATGGCGTGGATTTTGTGGTATCCTTACAAACGTGAAATTATCTGCCGCAAACCGCGGCATCACGACAAATTAAGAAAGAGGGAATTTTTATATGTTAGAAACCGGAATCCGCGGCAAGCAGAGCGTCGCCGTGACCCCCGAGAACACCGCCAAGACCATGGGCAGCGGCACGCTGAATGTCTTTGCCACTCCCGCACTGGTGGCGCTGGCCGAAAAGACCTGCTGGATGAGCGTCGCCGACGCTTTGGATGAGGCTGCGGCTCTGTGGGCACCAAGCTGGAGCTGGAGCACCACCGCACCCACCCCGTGGGCATGACCGTCACCTGCGAGAGCGAGCTGACCGCTGTGGAAGGCCGCAAGCTGGTGTTCAAAGTCTCCCTGTACGACGAGAAAGGCCCTGTGGGCGGCGGCGTCCACGAGCGCTTTGTGGTCAACGACGCAAAGTTTGCCGCCAAGGCCGAGAGCAAGAAGGCTAAGACTCTTTTTCTCGGCAAGCTCGATGGGCGGCGGGTCGGCAGCCAGCAGCTGCTGCTCGGCCCGGGCCTGAGCTTCCTGCAAAAGCCGTGCCGCCTGTTCGCTGGCACGGAACAGCTCTAAATACATCGCTTTATAGTCCGGCGCAGCCAACACCCCCTTCCGTGTCCCATCACATTAGAAGCTGTTTTTGTAAGCAGAGTGCATCGAACGACGAGAATTTTGCTCGCAGACAAGGCGATTTTCCGCAGCAATCCTGAGCGGATTGCAAGGGAAAGCAACGCAGTATGCGGGCAAAAGGCCGTTCGGGCGGTGTGCAATGCTTATGAAAACGGCTTCTAAAGGGTTAGTCTGCCCGGCAGGCTGCAAAAAAATCACCTGAGGAGTTTATCATGAAAAAAACCAATCTCTCGTGGTGGGTGCTCTGTTGGTATTTGCCCTGCTGCTGTGGTGTACCGCCGCAACGCCCGGCAAGATCGACG